>VYLK01000001.1_pt1 | contig 180194 bp, 177 predicted proteins | sample 5114321 | NCBI WGS metagenome assembly VYLK01 (sample SAMN12291792, study PRJNA351875) | freshwater metagenome | isolation source: freshwater lake | place: USA: Michigan, MSU2 Lake | collected 2011-08-16
TCGAACCGGTCCGCGGCGCGGGCGTCCAGCACCTGTTCACCGGCCGCAAGGGCGGCACGGACGGCGTCGAGGTCGGCGACCTCCTCCGGTTGCGCCGACGAGATAAAGGTTCGGGCAAGCGGCGGTTGCGCCGGGCCGGACTCGACCGGACGCCCCTCCGCCCGCCATTTCGGCAGGCCGCCGTCGAGGACGCGCACGTCCCGCGCGCCCATGGCGCGGAGCATCCACCAGACCCGGGCCGAGGAGCGGATGCCGACGGTGTCATAGACGACGATACTGTCTCCATCGGCGATACCCAGCCCGCCCATGCGCGTCGCGAAGGCGTCGGGCGATGGCAGCATGTGCGGCAAGGGGCTCTTCTGGTCCGAGGAGGCTTCCAGATCGAAGAAGACTGCGCCAGACAGGCGTTCGGCCTCGAAATCCGGTCGGCCGTCGCGGCCGTCCAGATGCCAGCTGGCATCGAGGAGCCGGAGGGCCGGATCGCCGAGGCGGGCGGCGAGGTCCGTGGTCGAGATCAAGGGGGCGATGTCGGTCATGGTTCAATCTAGCATACCGGGCGGAGGAAGCCTGAGACTGGTGCTGGGTGACCAGCTGTCCGACGGGCTGTCGGCCCTGCGGGGTCTCGATGCCTCGACCGACGTCGTGCTGATGGCCGAGGTGTGGGACGAGGCCACCTATGTGAGGCACCACAAGCAGAAGATCGCCCTGATCTTCGCGGCCATGCGGCAGTTTGCGGCGCGGCTGGAGAGGCGGGGCGTGGCGGTCCGCTATGTGCGGATCGATGAGCCGGGGAATACGGGCGCGATCGCGGGGGAACTGGAGCGGGCCCTGTCATCGCAGACATTCAGCGGCGTGGTGATGACGGAATGCGGCGAGTGGCGGCTGGCCGAGGCCCTGTCCGCCTTCGCCAATTCGACCAGTATTCCGGTCGAAACACGCCAGGATGACCGGTTCATCTGTTCGCTGGACCGGTTCAATCGCTGGGCCGTCGATAAGAAGACGCTGACCATGGAGTTCTTCTATCGCGAGATGCGGCGCGAGACCGGGCTGCTGATGGACGGCAAGGATCCGGTCGGCGGACAGTGGAATTTTGACAAGGACAATCGCGCCGGCCTGCCGCGAGGGGTCACGCCGCCGCTGCGATTGCGGACGACCCCCGATGCGGTGACGCGCGGGGCGATGGCGGACGTCGACCGGCTGTTCGGCGACCATTTCGGCAGCCTTGAGGGCTTCGGCTGGCCCACCACGGCGGACGAGGCGGAGGCGGCGCTGGCGGCGTTTCTGGCCGATATCCTGCCTTCGTTCGGGACCTGGCAGGACGCCATGGCATCAGGCCAGCCGTGGATGTGGCACGGACTGGTGTCGACCTCGCTCAATCTGGGTCTGCTCGATCCGCTGGAGGTCTGCCGCCGGGCGGAGGCCGAGTATCGCGCCGGCCGGGCCCCCCTGAATGCCGTGGAGGGGTTCATCCGCCAGATCCTCGGGTGGCGCGAGTTCGTGCGCGGCATCTACTGGCTGAAGATGCCGGAGTATGGCGCGCGGAATGCGCTGGACGCCGACCGGACCCTGCCGGAGTTCTACTGGTCCGGCGAGACCGGCATGGCCTGTGTGGCGGATGCGGTGCGCACGACCCGCGACCATGCCTATGCCCATCACATCCAGAGACTGATGGTCACGGGCAATCTGGCCATGCTGCTGGGTGTCCATCCGGATGCCGTCGATGACTGGTATCTGGCCGTCTATGCCGACGCCTATGAGTGGGTCGAGATGCCGAACACGCGGGGCATGGCGACCTTCGCCGACGGCGGCATCATGGGCACCAAGCCGTATGCCGCCTCTGGTGCCTACATCAACCGGATGAGCAACTACTGCGCCGGGTGCCGGTATGATGTGAAGCTGAAGAGCGGCGAGGGGGCATGCCCCTTCAACCGGCTTTACTGGGGCTTTCTGGAGCGGAACCGGGCCCGGCTGGGCGGCAATGTGCGACTGGCCATGCCCTATCGGACACTGGACGGCTGGGACGCAGCGCGGCGACAGGCGATGGTCGATGAGGCCGAGGCCTGCCGCGAGGCGCTGGGTGCCGTCAGGCCCGGGTGAGCGCCAGCTGGATCACATCGGTCCGGGCCGAGCGGAATCCGGCTTCGCAATAGGCCAGATAGAAGCGCCACAGCCGGCGGAACCGCTCGTCGAACCCGCCCATCCGGCGGATGTCGCTCCAGGCCGCCTGGAAGCGTTCGTCCCAGAGCTTCAGCGTGTCGGCATAGTCCTGGCCGAACCGTTCGACCGTGTCCCAGCGCAGGCCGGCCTGTTCGACCACGGGCTGGAGCCGGCCTTCGGACGGCAGCATGCCGCCGGGGAAGATGTATTTCTGGATGAAGTCCGTGCGGGCGTTGTACTCCTCGAACAGGGCATCCTGGATGGTGATGATCTGCAGGCCTGCCCGGCCGCCGGGCTTGAGAACGGCGGTGATCTTCTCGAAATAGGCAGACCAGTATTCCTTGCCCACGGCCTCGAACATCTCGATCGAGACGACCCGGTCGAAACGACCCTCGACATCGCGATAGTCGACCATCTGGATGGACGTCATGTCCGACAGGCCGGCGTTGAACAGTCGCTGGCTGGCCAGATCGTGCTGTTCCCGGGAGATGGTGATGCCGGTGACATGGGCGCCGACGACCCGCGCGGCATAGTCGGCAAACCCGCCCCAGCCACAGCCGATCTCGAGCACCTTGTGGCCGCGTTCAAGTCCGATCAGGCGGGCGAGGGCGGCATATTTGGCGGTCTGGGCATCCTCAAGGGACTGGTCCGGCGTGGCGAACCGAGCCGAGGAATAGGTCATCGTCGTATCCAGCCAGGCCCGGTAGAAGCCATTGCCCAGATCGTAGTGGGCGTGGATGTTCTTTTTCGAACCGGTCCGGCTGTTGCGGTTGAGTTTGTGAGACAGCCAGTTGAACGCCTGCATCACGGCATTGCCGTCGAACAGCCGGCGGATGTGGTCGTAGTTGTTGGCCAAGGTCTCGAGCAGCACGGCCAGATGGGGGCTGTCCCACTCGCCGGCGATATAGCCTTCGGCATAGCCGATATCGCCATTTGCGAGCACACGCCGGGCGAAACGATAGTCGATCACATTCATCACCGCATTCGGCCCGGGCGTCCGGCCTTCAAGCTGGTGCACCTCGCCATTGGGCAGGGTCAGGGTCAGCCGCCCCCAGGTCCAGTTGGCGCTCAGAAGACGCAGCAGGAGGGCGAACACCGGCGGCGTTCGCGCGGCGGCAGGACTTTCAACGGTTACAGAACTCATGTCCCGGACCCTGCGGGCGAACCGGCGATGCCGTCAATCCTCTGCGGCCGCGCGGCTGCCGACGACGGTCTTGAGGGCTTCAAGGGCCCGCTCCCGCGCCATGGCATGATCGACCAGGGGCCGCGGATAGTCGCGACCCAGCCGGACGCCGGCCAGATCGAGCACACCGATGGGGGCTGTCCAAGGGGCATGAAGCCACCGATCCGGCAATTTGCGGAGCTCCGGAACCCAGCGGCGGACATAGCGACCGTCTGCATCGAATTTCTGACCCTGTTTGACGGGATTGAAGATGCGGAAATACGGGGCCGCATCGGCTCCGGATCCAGCGACCCACTGCCAATTCTGCAGATTCGACGCCAGATCGGCATCGACCAGCGTATCCCGGAACCATCGCTCGCCTTCGCGCCAGTCGATCAGCAGGTGTTTGACCAGGAAGGAGGCCACGATCATCCGCACCCGATTGTGCATGAAGCCGGTCGTCCAGAGCTCACGCATGCCGGCATCCACGACGGGATAGCCGGTGCGGCCGCGCTGCCACGCCTCGAGCCCGGCGGGGTCATCACGCCAGGGCATGGCGTCATATTCGGGCCGGAAGGCCGTGTCGGTAATCTGCGGGAAGGCGTGCAGCAGATGGGCCGAGAACTCCCGCCACCCGATCTCGGCAACGAATTTGTCGACCTCTGCGGCCGGCACCCGACCCTCGGCGGCTGCGGCCCGGGCCGCCCCGATCGCGCGCCAGGGGCTGATCTCGCCGAAATGCAGATGAGGCGAGAGGCGACTGGTGGCCGGTTCGGCGGGAATGTCGCGGCCGAGGCTGTAGGACTTCAGCCCCCGTGACACAAAGGCCGCCAGGGCGGCCTTCGCCCCGGCTTCCCCTGGCGTCCAGTCGAAGCCACCGGACCAGTCCGGCCGGGCAGGATGCAGGTCCCAGCTTTGGATGTCGTCGGAAGCGAGCCCCGACGGAGTCGTCAGCTGGTCGGGCGCGGGGGTGGGGAGCGGTGCTGCCGCGGTCGCCAGCAGGGCCCGGTGGAAGGGGGTGAAGACCTTGTAGGGCTGGCCCGAGCCGTTGAGCACCGAACCCGGTCGCGCCAGCAGGGTGCCGTTCCAGCCCTTGCAAAGGATGCCCTCGGCCTGAAGTCCGTGGGCGATGTCGGCGTCGCGGGCGAAGGCGTCTGGCTCGAAGCAGCGGTTCAGGAAGACGGTGCCGGCCCCGGCCTCACGAATCAGCCGTCGCAGTTCGGCCTCGCTGTCGCCGCGTCGCAGGATAAGGCGCGAGCCGAGTTCCCGCAGCGAGGCGTCGAGCGCCCGCAGGGACTTGTCCAGCCACCAGCGCGAGGCCCCGCCCGTCGAAGCGGCTGCGCCCGGGTCGAGGATGTAGACAGGGATGACCGGGCGGCCGGTCTCGACAGCGTGGGTCAGGGCCGGATTGTCCGCCAGTCGCAAATCCCGGCGGAACCAAAGGATGATCGGGGAGTCGTCGGCCTTGGTGGTCATGCGGTCGGGCTCCGTGATAGCTTGCGAACCTCGTCGTCCGACGCCACCTGATCGCCGCATGAGTGCGGCATTGACCGCGCATAGCCAAGCCGCAAATCCGGGAATTCCGCCTTGTCCAAGCCGAACGCCGTTATCGATATCTCCCAGGGCCTGAAGCGGCCGGTCTCCATCGGTGGCGGCCAGCGGATCGTCTTCATCGCCGGCCCGTGCCAGCTGGAAAGCCGCCAGCACGCGCTGGAAATGGCCCATGCCTTGAAGGAGATCGGTGAGCGGCTGAATGTCGGCGTCATCTACAAGACCAGTTTCGACAAGGCCAACCGCACCTCGGCGACCGCTGCACGCGGCTTCGGTCTGGAGGGCTCCCTGCCCATTTTCGCCGAGATTCGCGAGGTTACCGGCCTGCCGGTCCTGACCGACGTTCACACCGAGGAACATTGCCGCATTGCCGCCGAGGCCGTGGATGTGCTGCAGATTCCGGCCTTCCTGAGCCGCCAGACCGACCTGCTGCTGGCTGCGGCCGCGACGGGCAAGGCGATCAACATCAAGAAGGGCCAGTTCCTGGCCCCTTGGGACATGAAGAACGTCATCGCCAAGGTGGTCGGGGCGGGGAATCCGAATGTCATGGCCTGCGAGCGCGGGGCCAGCTTCGGCTACAATACCCTGGTGTCGGACATGCGGGCCCTGCCGATCCTGCGCGAGATCGGCTGCCCGGTGGTGTTCGATGCGACCCATTCGGTGCAGCAGCCGGGCGGGCAGGGGACGTCCTCGGGCGGGCAGCGGGAGTTTGTGCCGGTGCTGGCGCGTGCGGCCGTGGCGGTGGGCGTGGACGCGGTCTTCATGGAAACCCACCAGGACCCCGACAATGCGCCGTCGGACGGGCCGAACATGGTGCCTCTGGACCAGTTCGAGGCGCTGGCGGCTGATCTGATCGCCTATGACGACCTGACCAAGGCGCGAATGGCGAAAGCGGCCTGAATCCGATAGGCCAAGCAGATGGCTGAACGGACCCTTGATCTCGGACAACTGCAGGCGCTGCTGGAGCGGGTGCGTGGGCTGAAGGTCGCCTGCGTCGGCGACCTGATGCTGGACCGCTATGTCTATGGCGAGGTCAGCCGGATCTCGCCGGAAGCGCCGATCCCGATCCTTCGCACGCGCCGGATGACAGCCATGCCGGGCGGGGTCGGCAATGTGGCCCGCAATGTCGCGGCCCTGGGCGGCGTGGCACGGCTGGGTGCCGTGGCCGGTCAGGACGCGGCCGGTGACGAGCTGGCGGTGCTGATCGCAGCCGAACCGGGCATTGAGGACGTGATCGAGCGCCGCGCCGGGGTCGCCACCATCGTCAAGACGCGCTTCGTGGCCGCCGGGCAGCAGCTGCTGCGGCTCGACGATGAGGCTGCGGCTCTGCCGGGCAGGGAAAGTGACGCCTTTACAAGTGCTTCTGTCTATCTATTGTCGGACTATGCGAAAGGTGTGGTCAGCGATGCGGTGATCGCCCAGGCTCTGAGCGCGGCGCAAAAGGCCGGTGCGCCTGTCGTGGTCGACCCCAAGGGCCGGGACTTCGCCCGCTATGGTGCGGTTGATCTGATCAAGCCCAATGCCAGTGAGCTGGCCGGGGCGACGGGCCTGCCGGTCGAGACGGATGCCGAGGTCGAGACGGCGCTGGCGGCCCTGCTCGATGCCACGACGGTCAAGGCGGTGGTCGTGACCCGTGCGGGCAAGGGCATGAGCCTGATGCGGCGCGGCGGACCGGTGCGCCATTTCCCCGGCCGCGCCCGTGAAGTGTTCGACGTTTCGGGGGCCGGTGACACCGGTCTGGCGGCCCTGGGGCTGGCGTTGGGGGCTGGTGCCTCGCTGGAGACGGCCGTCGAATTCGCCATCCTCGCCTCGGGTGTGGTGGTCGGAAAGGCGGGCACGGCTGTGGTCAGCCCGGCAGAGCTGATCGACGCCGAGATGAGCCAGCACGCCGCGGGCGCCCACGCCAAGGTCATGCCGCTGGAGGAGTTGGCGCAGGTGGTCGAGGGCTGGAAACGGCAGGGGCTGAGGGTCGGCTTCACCAACGGCTGTTTCGACATCCTGCACCGGGGCCACGTCGCCTATCTGGCCCAGGCGCGCGGCTGGTGCGACCGGCTGGTGGTGGCGCTGAATACGGACGCCTCGGTGCGGCGTTTGAAGGGCGAGGGCCGGCCGATCAACGATCTGGACAGTCGGGCCGTGGTCATCGGCGGGCTGCAGTCGGTGGACCGGGTGACGGCCTTTGATGATCCGACACCCCTGGCCCTGATTGAACGGCTGCGGCCCGATGTGCTGATCAAGGGGGCGGACTACAGCCGCGAGGCCGTGGTCGGCGGCGACCTGGTCGAGAGCTGGGGTGGGGAGGTCAGACTGGCCACCTTCGAGGACGGCTATTCGACGACGAAGACGATCGGGAAGATGAGGGACGAAACATGAGCCGGCGCATGATCGTGGTCACGGGCGGCGCGGGCTTCATCGGCTCCAACATCGTCGCCCGTCTGTGTGCCGAGGATCGGCGCGACGTGGTCGTCTGTGACCGGCTGGAGGACGCGTCCCTGGGCAAGTGGCGGAATATCGCCAAACACCCGATCGCCGACTTCTGGCAGCCGGAGGAACTGTTCGACCAGTTGGAACGTCATGCGGAATCGATCGAGGCGGTGGTGCATATGGGCGCGATCTCCTCGACCACCGAGGCGGACGCCGACCTGATCCTGCGGACCAATTTCAGCCTGTCGCGGGACATCTGGGACTGGTGCGCCCTGCGGGATGCGCGGCTGATCTACGCCTCCTCGGCGGCGACCTACGGCGACGGCGAGGCCGGGTTCGAGGACGATGACAGTCTTGAGGCATTAAGCGCACTTCGCCCGCTAAATGCCTATGGTTATTCGAAAATGCTGTTTGACCAGTATGCGGCAAGGCAATCGGATCGCGGCCAGTCGCCGAGCCAGTGGGCGGGGCTGAAATTCTTCAACGTCTACGGCCCGAACGAAGGCCACAAGGGCGGGATGAAGTCGGTCGTGGCCCAGATCTGGCCCAAGGTTGCGGCCGACGAACCGGTCACGCTGTTCCGGTCGCACAACCCGGCCTATGCCGACGGCGGCCAGATGCGCGACTTCGTCTTTGTCGAGGATGTGGTCGATATCGTCGAATGGCTGCTCGATGCGCCGCACGTCTCCGGCGTGTTCAATGCGGGTTCGGGACAGGCACGGTCCTTCCTCGACCTGGCCCATGCGACCTTCGCCGCTGCGGGCAAGACGCCCCGGGTCGACTATGTCGACACCCCGGAGAGCATCCGCGACAAATACCAGTATTTCACCGAGGCGAGGATGGAGCGGCTTCGGGCCGCAGGCTTCGAGGGCCAGTCGACGCCGCTGGAAGAGGGGGTCCGGCGTTATGTGCAGAGCTTCCTCGCAAAGACGGATCCCTATCGATGAAGCCCGGCCGGATGAGCCTGCGCCAGTGGGCCGGCTGGACCGGCCTTGGCATCGTGCTTCTGCTGGCCACGGCCCTGGCGATCTGGCGGGGTGACATTCTCCGGGCCGGTCTGGACCCCCAGGTGCCGTTCCAGACCTATACGCCGCCGCCGGCCCCCGACTATGCCCGGCCGACAGCCTGGGCGCTGTGGGATGAGCGCGGGGCGGACGCGGGACCCGCGTCGATCTTCTTCGTCCATTCGACCACCTTTGACGGCGGCCGCGAGTGGAATGGCCCCATCGGCGATCGCTCCGCCGACGCCTGGCTGCGGCGGGTGGTGCTGCCCAACTATGCCGGCCCATTTTCGCGGGCCGGTGCGATCAGCGCCCCGCGCTATCGCCAGAGCAGCCTCTATACCCGGCTGACGCTACGCGAGGATGCGCGCGAGGCGCGGGCCTTTGCCTGGCGCGACATCGCCGCGGCCTTCGATGTCTGGATCAAGCGACATCCGGACGGCCCCATTGTGCTGGCGGGCGTGGAGCAGGGAGGCGATCTGGTCGAGCGTCTGGTACGCGAGCGGGTGGCCCGCGACCCGGCCCTGCGCGCCCGGCTTGTGGCCGTCTATCTGGTGGATGTCGTGGCCGCCGTGGATTCCCTGACGGCCGAGGTTCCGGCCTGCGCCAGCCGCGCCCAGGCGGGCTGTATCGTCGCCTGGTCGCCGGTCAGCGAGGGCAATGACGGGGCCGGGCAACGGCGGCTGAGGCGGGCGCTGGTCTGGGACGCCCGGGGCCGGCTGGTCGATCTCGCGGGCCGGGAGGCCTTGTGCGTCAACCCGGTGACCGGCTCGACCGACACCGCCCCGGTCGAGGCGCGCCTGCACCAGGGGGCGACCAATGCCACCGGCCTCGAATGGGGTGTTCGCCCGGCCCTGATGGCCCGCGAAATCGCCACCCAGTGCCGCGGCGGCCTGCTGCGTCACACCGAGCTGAAGACCGAGTCCTTCCGCGAGACAGGCAACTGGGCCGATCGCAGAAAGTCACGACCTTACAATCTGTTCTATGGTGATATTGAAGCAGATGTTCAGGCACGGATGGCGGTCTGGCGGGCAGGCTAGGCAGCTTAATCAATCCCCGGCCGATCGTTGCGCCAGTCGAACAGGGCTTCCAGCACCCTGACGGCCTCGCCGCGCGGAGACGTCAGATCCGGGTCGCGGCCCAGAACCAGACGCGCGTCGTCGGAGGCCGCCAGCAGCAGGGAGCGGTGCCGGATCGGGTCGGCGAAGCGGTAGGCAGGAAAGCCGCTCTGTTTCAGGCCCAGCGGGTCGCCACCACCGCGCAGGCGGAAATCCTCTTCCGCAATCTCGAAGCCGTCCTCGGTGCGGCGCAGGGTCTCGAGCCTGAGGCGAGCCGTCTCGCCGAGCCCGTCGCCGCCGCCGCCATACAGCAGGATGCAGGCGCTGGCCTTGGCCCCGCGCCCGACCCGGCCGCGCAGCTGGTGCAGCTGGGCCAGGCCGAAGCGGTCGGCGTGTTCGATGACCATGATGGTGGCATTGGGCACATCGACCCCGACTTCGACCACGGTAGTGGCGACCAGCAGGGGGATGCGGCCATCGGCGAAGTCGGTCATGACGGCCTCGCGTTCGGCCCCCGGCATCTGGCCGTGGGCGAGGCCGACCTCGACCTTGAGGATGCGGCGCAGGTCGGCGGCCCGGGCCTCGGCGGCGGCGAGGTCGACCGTCTCGCTCTCGGCTACCAGGGGGCAGATCCAGTAGGCCTGGGCGCCGCTGTCGATGGCGGCCTTGAGCCGTTTGGCCACTTCGCCGATGCGGGCCAGCGGCAGGACGGCTGTGGTGATCGGGGTACGGCCCGGCGGCTTTTCGTTCAGGCGCGACACCTCGAGCTCGCCATACTGGGTCAGTTCCAGGGTGCGCGGGATGGGGGTGGCCGACATGGTCAACAGATGGACGCCACCGGTGCGGGGATCGCCCTTGGCCTGCAGCCTCTGGCGCTCATTGACGCCGAACCGGTGCTGTTCGTCGATGACGGCGAGCGCCAGCCGGTCGAAACGGACGGCATCCTGGAACAGGGCATGGGTGCCGATGGCGACGCCGGCCTCGCCCGAGGCCAGGGCGGCCAGACGCGTGCGGCGCTCGGCCGGGGTGTCGCGGCCGGTCAGGAGGATGGTCGGGACGCCGGCGGCCTCCAGCATGGGGGCCAGTCGCTGCCAGTGCTGGCGGGCGAGAATCTCCGTGGGGGCCATCAGGGCGGCCTGGAAGCCCGAGGCGGCCGTATCCGCGAGCGCCAGGGCCGCGACGGCCGTCTTGCCCGAGCCGACGTCGCCCTGCAGCAGCCGGCCCATCTGTTCGCCCGAGGCCAGATCGCGGCGGATCTCGGCGACGGCCTGCTGCTGGGCCCCGGTCAGGTCGAAGCCGAGGGCGGCCAGCAGCCGGGCGGAGGCCTCGCCGGGAGCGATGCGGGGGCCCGGGGTGATCTGGCGCGCCCGACGGCGGCGCGCCAGCGCCAGCTGGTGGGCCAGAAGCTCGTCATAGGCCAGCCGCTGCCGCGCCGGAGCGTCAGGTTCCAGCTCGGGCTCGCAGGTCGGGGTGTGCAGGGCCTCGAGCGCGGCGCGCCAGCCGGGCCAGCAGGTCTTCGCCAGCCAGGCGGGGTCCTGCCACTCCGGCAGGTCGGGGGCATGGGTGAGGGCGGCCTGGACCAGTTTGCGGACCACCCGCGACGACAGGCCGGCGGTCGCCGGATAGACCGGCTCGATCGCCGCGATCTCGCCCGCCTGTTCCGGGGTGAAGATGTCCGGGTGGACGATCTGGACCTCGGCATTGAAGCGTTCGACCTTGCCGGAGACCAGCCGCTTCTGGCCCCTGGGCAGCAGGCGGTCGATGTGCTGGGCCGAGCCGCCGAACCAGATCATGTGGACAAAGCCGGTGTCGTCGGAGGCCCGGACCTTGATCGGGACGCCCGGCTTGCCGGGGACGATCAGCCGGTCGATGACGATCTCGAAGATACCGACCTGTCCCTCGACCGCATTCGCCGCTGTCATCGGCTGGCGCATGATCAGGCCCGCAGGGGACAGGAAGGCCAGGTCGCGGACCAGCGGTCCGGCCAGTTTCTGGACGAGCGGCAGGATCTTCGGCCCCACGCCCTTCAGGCTGGAAACCTCCGCGAACAGGGGAAAGAGAATCTGCGGCCGCATGGATCGACAGCATAGCTGGCGAAAGCGCGTCTGGAACGCTATCTCCGCATCGCGATTGAACCTCACCGACCGGGCAAGGAACCTTGTGGCCGATATTGATGCACGTCTGAAGCAACGACTCGGCCGGATCACCTTCCGGGCATGGCGGCGCGGGTTCCGCGAAGCCGATCTGGTGCTGGGTCCGTTCGTGGACCAGGTCGGGCCGACGCTCGACGAGGGTGAACTGGACGATCTGGAACACCTGCTGTCCGAGGACGACGATCACCGGCTGTACGCCTGGATCATCGGCACCGAGCCGACGCCCGAGGTGCATGAGACACCGGTGATGGCGAAGATTCGGGTCTTCATGCGCGATCATGTGGCATTGGCCGTGGCCGAGGGTGCCGGTTGATGGACGGTGCGGGTCCGAAACGCAGCGAACAGGAACTGGGCGGCGCCCCCGAGGGGCTCGATGCCCTGGTCGTTGCCGAACAACTGAAGGCCGGGGGTGGCGTCGGGCTGTTCCTGGCCCGCGACTATGCCCGGATGGGCGAGTTTGTTCAGGCGTTCGGCTTCTTCGCCGAGGGCGTCGAGGTGATCGAATTTCCGGCCTGGGACTGCCTGCCCTATGACCGGCTGAGCCCGACCTCTTCGGTGTCGGCGGAGCGGATGGCGGCCCTGACGCGGCTGGCGCAGCGCGCGCCGGGCGACCGCAAGCCGATGCTGGTGGTGACCACCGTCGGCGCGGCCATGCAGCGGACGCCGCCTCGCGAGATCACCAACGGGGCCGGGTTCCAGACCACGGTCGGACTTGATCTCGATACGGCGGCTCTGGAGCGGTATTTCGCAGCGAACGGCTATATGCGGGCCTCGACCGTGTCGGAGAAGGGCGAGTTCGCGGTGCGTGGCGGGGTCATCGACGTCTATCCGCCGGGCTTCGACGAGCCGGTGCGGCTGGACATGTTCGGCTCCGAACTGGAGTCGATCCGAACCTTCGACCCGGCGACCCAGCGGTCGACCGGTCAGCGCCGCGAGGTGCATCTGGCACCGGTGTCCGAGGCCCTGCTGGACCCCGACAGCATCTCGCGTTTCCGCACCGGCTATCTGGGCCTCTTCGGGGCGGCGGGCGACGATCCGCTTTACGCCGCGATCAGCGAGGGCGCGCGGCGGCAGGGCATGGAACACTGGCTGCCGCTGCTCTACGACCGGCTGGAGACCCTGTTCGACTATCTGCCGGACGATGCGCGGCTGTTCCTCGACAATCAGGTGGAGGCGGCGCGGGCCGAGCGCTGGAACCTGACCCGGGACGCATATGAGGCCCGGCGCGACGCCGCCATGGGCAAGGGCGGGGCGGCGTATCGGGCCCTGCCGCCGGAGCGGCTGTATCTGGGCGAGGGCGACTGGAACACCACCCTGGCCGGTCGCTGGGTGCGACGGCTGTCGCCCTTCCACGGGCCCGGTGAGGATGCCGGGGGCCGGTTGGGGCGGAATTTCTCCACCGAGCGGGCTCAGGACAGCGTCAATCTGTTCGAGGCCGTGGCGCGCCACGCCGAGGCGCTGAAGGCGGCGGGCAAGCGGGTGCTGTTCGCCTCATGGACCGAAGGCTCGTCCGAGCGACTGGCGGCCATGCTGTCGGACCACGGGCTGGAGCATGTGGTGGCGGTGCGCAACTGGGCCGATGTCCAGGCGGCGCCGAAGGATATCTATCTGCGCGGGGTCCTGCCGGTCGAGCACGGGTTCGAGACGGATGCCATCGCCGTCATATCCGAGACCGACATGCTGGGCGACCGGCTGGCCCGACCGAAGAAGAAGCGGCGGGCGTCCAACTTCCTGGCCGAGGCCTCTGCCCTGACCACGGGCGATCTGGTGGTCCACCTGGATCACGGGATCGGGCGCTATGAGGGGCTGAAGACGCTGGAGATCCAGCAGGCGCCGCACGACTGTCTGGAACTGCTCTACGCCGGCGACAGCAAACTGTATCTGCCGGTCGAGAACATCGACCTCTTGACCCGCTATGGCTCGGAGACCGACGGGGCGCAGCTGGACCGGCTCGGCGGGGCGGGCTGGCAGGCGCGCAAGGCCAAGGCCAAGGCCCGTCTGCGCGACATGGCCGAGGGGCTGATCGCGCTCGCGGCCAAGCGGTCGCTGCGCACATCGGCCGCCATTGTGCCGCCGCAGGGGCTGTTCGACGAATTCTGCGCCCGCTTCCCCTATGAGGAGACGGACGACCAGCTGAACGCCATCGGCGATGTGCTGGAGGACCTCGGCAAGGGCACGCCGATGGATCGCCTGATCTGCGGCGACGTCGGCTTCGGCAAGACCGAGGTGGCGCTGCGGGCTGCCTTCGTCGTGGCTATGAGCGGGCAGCAGGTGGCCATCGTCTGCCCGACAACCCTGCTGGCGCGGCAGCATTTCAAGACCTTCAGCGAGCGGTTTGCCGGCTGGCCGGTCAAGGTGCGCCACCTGTCGCGGATGGTGACGGCCAGGGATGCCGCCGAGACGCGGGCAGGGCTGAAAGACGGCTCGTGCGAGATCGTGGTCGGCACCCATGCGGTGCTCAGTGATCAGGTCGGGTTCAAGGATCTGGGCCTTGTTATCGTTGATGAAGAACAGCATTTCGGGGTCAAGCACAAGGAGAAGCTCAAGGGCCTTCGCGCCGATGTGCACCTGCTGACCCTGACCGCCACGCCGATCCCGCGGACGCTGCAGATGGCCCTGTCGGGCATCCGCGAGATGTCGATCATCGCCACCCCGCCGGTCGATCGTCTGGCGGTACGGACCTATGTCACGCCCTGGGACCCGGTGCTGGTCCGCGAGGCCCTGCTGCGCGAGAAATATCGCGGGGGTCAGGCCTATTATGTCGTACCGCGCCTGTCGGACCTGCCGGACATCGAGCAATTCCTTCGCGAGAAGGTGCCCGAGATCAAGTTCGTGGTCGGCCACGGCCAGATGTCACCGACCCAGCTGGAAGACGTGATGAGCGCCTTCTACGACGGCAGTTACGACCTGCTGCTTTCGACCACGATTGTTGAGTCCGGACTCGATGTTCCGACGGCCAACACATTGATCGTGCACAAGGCCGACATGTTCGGCCTGGCCCAGCTGCACCAGATCCGGGGCCGTATCGGCCGGGCCAAGGCGCGGGCCTTCGCCTATCTGACCACGCCGCCGAACCGGCCGATGAGCCTGTCGTCCGAGCGCCGGCTGCAGGTGCTGCAGTCGCTGGACAACCTCGGGGCCGGCTTCCAGCTGGCCAGCCATGATCTGGACCAGCGCGGCGGCGGCAATCTGCTGGGCGACGAACAGTCCGGCCATATCCGTGAGGTCGGGGTCGAGCTGTACCAGCAGATGCTGGAAGATGCGGTGTCGGAGCTGCGTCTGTCAGGCGAGGGCGGCGGGGTCGTCGATCGCGGCTGGTCGCCGGCGATCAATGTCGGGGCGGCGGTGTTGATCCCCGAGGAATATGTCCCCGACCTGAACGTCCGTCTGAGCCTGTACCGCCGTCTGTCGGATGCGGAAAACTCCGAGACGCGCGAGGCCCTGGCCGCCGAGCTGATCGACCGGTTCGGGCCGCTGCCGGACGAGGCCAAACAGCTGCTGCGCATCGTCGGCATCAAGGCCAACTGCAAGACAGCCTGCATCGAGCGGATCGACATCGGGCCCAAGGGGGCGGTGCTGACCCTGCGCAACAACACCTTCCCCAACCCCATGGGGCTGGTCGGGCTGATCCAGAAGAACCATGCCTTCTGGAAGATCCGGCCGGACCAGAAGATCGTGGTCAAGGGCGAGTGGGACACGGCGGCCGAGCGCCTGAAGGTGGCCGAGCGGATCACGGCCGATCTGGCGCGGGTGGCGGGGGCCTGAGGTCAGCCGGGCGCATGACCCTTACGCCCTGCGGCATCCCCGAACCGGTGCGCGGTTGCGGACCATTCGTCGCAGACGGCGGGCCATGGCAGGCACCGCTGAGAACGTGCATTATCGCCGGTGAACCCGGTGGCGATCGCCGAACCCTCTCCCATGAACGGATACACCATGCGACCGATCAGAACCCTGGCCCTTGTCTCCGCAGTGCTGGCGACGCTCGCCGCATGTTCCGCTCCGGCACCGACAGCCCCCGCGGCCGAGGTCCTCGACGCCAGCAGCAGCACCGTGCGGGTGCGCGGCACGGTCCAGGCCGTGACGGACGATTCGATGACGGTCCAGACCTGGGACGGCCGCACGGTCGCCGTCCCGGTTGCAGAAACAACCCGTTTTGTCTGGGTGGTGGCGTCCAGCCTGTCGACCCTCAAGGACGGCGATTTCGTCGGGACCGCGACGACGGGTCCGAAGACGGCGCTTCAGTCGCTGGAGCTGGTGATCTTCCCTGAATCGATGCGCGGTGCCGGCGAAGGCCACTATGAGTGGGACGTTCCGGGCGTGGTTGCGTCCCGCGGGGGCGGTTCGGTCGTGTCGAGCGCGATGACCAACGGCACGGTCCAGAGCCAGAGCGCCATGACCAACGGCACGGTCTCCGGCAATGAAGCCTCGTCCGGCGGACGTATGCTGACCATCACCTATGCGGGCGGCTCGGCCAATGTCACCATCCCCGAAGGCACGCCGGTCGTGCGTTTCGAACCGACCGAAAGGGCTTCACTGGCGGTCGGTCAGAAGGTGTACGCCGTCATTCCCAAGGGGACGACGTCTGCCGGCTTCCTGGCCATGGGCAAGGACGGCGTGATCCCGCCGATGTAACGGCAGGCCGCCTGGCCGACCTGCGGCCGGCTCCACAAAGCGAACTCCTGTTGAGAGCCCGTCATGCCCGTCACCCTCTACGGCATCCCCAACTGCGACACGGTCAAGAAGGCGCGGGTCTGGCTGGACCAGCACGGTGTGGCCTTCGACTTTCATGACTACAAGAAGGCGGGGATCGACCAGCCGCGGCTGGAGGCCTGGGTGGCCGAGCATGGTTGGGAGACGGTGCTGAACCGCGCCGGCACGACCTTCAGGGCGCTTCCGGACGCGGACAAGGCCGATCTGAATGCCGGCAAGGCCGTCGCCCTCATGCTGGCCCAGCCGTCGATGATCAAACGGCCGGTACTGGACCTCGGCGATCGGACCCTGGTCGGGTTCAAGCCCGAGCACTATGCGGCGCTGGTGGTCTAGCCGGCGACCTCGACCTCGGGCCGGTCGTGGCCCCGGGCGCGTTCGGTGACCGACTGGACGGGGCGGTGAGCCCTCTGGCTGTCGCGCCGCGTCGGCGGGTCGTTCCAGGTTTCGTTCCGGGTCCGCTGACGGTCGGGGCAGCGGTTTCGCCGACCTTACGAAAGTTTCACCTGCCGCCGCGCATCCGTTCGGCTGTGCCGGTGCCTCTTGTTGTCAGATGGCCGGGACATCACGCTCGGTCGGGAATGGAACCAGGGGAATACCAGATGGATGAAGTAATGATTCCGATCGCGATGTTCGCGATGATCGCGGCGATCGTGATCGTGCCGACATGGCTCAAGAGCAAGGAGCGGCGCGACATGCAGGTGACGCTGCGGGCGTCGATCGAAAAGGGGCAGGCCCTGCCGCCCGAGGTGATCGATGCCCTGACCCGCCAGACCATCAAGCCGCCGGCAACCGCCGGCCGCGACTTGCGCATCGGTGTGATCCTGCTGGCGCTGTCGCTGGGTATCGGCGTCACATTCTCCGTCATCGCCTATACGTTCGGCGAGTCCGAGGCCTGGGGCTTCGGTGCCTTCGCCGCCATCCCGGGTGCTGTCGGTCTGGCCTTCATCATCCTGAGTGCCTTCAACAAGAACAAGGGCTGAGACCGGGCGGGCAGGGGGAATCCAACATGACCCAATCCCTGGTCGACCTGCACGACGTCGAGCTCGCCGCCCTTGCGGCGGCGGGCGGACGGCGGGAGTTCGGAGAACTGGTGCGTCGCCACGGCTCGGCGGTGCGCGGCCTGCTGCGGCGGATGGGGGCCCAGCCCTCACTGGCCGACGACATCGCCCAGGACGCCTTCATCCAGGCATTCGAGCGCTGCGCCGAGTTTCGCGGGGAGGGCACCTTCGCGGCCTGGGTCAAGCGGATTGCGGCGCGGCTCTACATCAAGCGGGTCGCCCGGGAAGCGCGCTATGTCGCCGAAGTCGGGAACGAGGATGCGGCCCCCGCAACCGACCACGCGGGCCGGGTCGATCTCGATGAAGCCCTGAAGGGCCTCAGCGAGCCCGAAAGACTGTGTGTCTCCCTTTGTCACGGGGCCGGCATGGCGCATCCGGAGATCGCCACCGCCCTCAATTTGCCACTCGGCACGGTGAAGTCTCATGTCAAACGTGGTCTGGATAAACTCCGCGCGCGGCTCCAGCCGCAGGCCGGACAGCCCTTGGGGAGCGCGCAGCATGTCGGCTGACGAGTTCGATCCTGAAATCGAGCGCCTGTTCGCGCGTTCGCCCCAGATGGCCGATTCTGCCCTCTTCCTGGCCCAGGTCGAGCAGAAGCTGCAGAAGGGATCACAGGTCCGTTTCCTTGCCCTGAGCCTCGCCGGGGTCATCGGCGGCGCTGTGGCTGTCCGCGAAACCATGAGCGTCAGCCTGACAGCCGGCGACGGTGTTGTGGCGGGCAATGCCCTCGGTCAGGGTATCCGCAGCGCCTTGCTGAGCAGCGAGGGCATGATCCAGTCGGGTCTCGAGCAACTGGGCCTGGCCAGTCTGGAGCTCGGCTCCATGGGCGGAATGCAGTTGTTCTGGATCGCCGCGGGGGCCCTGATTGCGGTGGCTGCGGCCGGTGTGACGAGGCTGACGCAAGACCTCTGATCCGACGTCCCGTCTTCCCAAGGGATGACGGGACGGACGCCGGCGACTATCTAGAGGGTCCGAACAGGAGGCCTCGCCATGTCCAGCCAGAAGCAGGAAGCGGTCAAACGCATCGCCGCGCCCGACATCCGGGCCCGCAAGGGCGGGGAACCGATTGTCTGCTTGACGGCCTATGACGCCCCGACGGCTGCCCTGCTGGACGATCACTGCGACCTGCTGCTGGTCGGTGACAGCGTCGGCATGGTCGTCCACGGCATGCCGAATACGGTCGGCGTGACCCTGGAGATGATGATCCTGCATGGCCAGGCGGTCATGCGCGGCTCGAAGCGGGCCATGGTGGTCATCGACATGCCGTTCGGCAGCTATGAGGGGGGCAAGGAGCAGGCCTACCAGAACTGCGCCCGCGTCATGAAGGAGACCGGAGCCCAGGGGGTGAAGGTCGAGAGCGGTCCCACGGTCGCGGAAACCATCGCCTATCTGGTCCAGCGCGGCATTCCGGTCATGGGTCATGTCGGCCTGCGCCCCCAGGCGGTGCTGACCGACGGGGCCTTCAAGGCCAAGGGCAAGACCGACGAGGAGCGGCTGCGGGTCATGAGCGAGGCCGAGGCGACCGCCGATGCCGGGGCGTTCGCCGTGGTTGTCGAGGGCGTGGCCGAAGGGCTGGCGCGCGAGATCACCCTCGCCATCGACAAGCCGACCATTGGTATCGGGGCCTCGTCGGCCTGCGACGGCCAGATCCTGGTGACGCCCGACATGCTGGGATTGTTCGACTGGACGCCGAAATTCGTCCGCCGCTACGCCGATCTGCGCAGTGATATCGATCGGGCGGTGGGTGCCTATGCCGCCGATGTGAAGGCCCGCCGTTTTCCTGCCGAAGTCGAGACCTACTTCTCGAAAAAGCCCGCGACGCCCTAAGCGGTGCGTTGCGGCGGGGCAGGGGACCCTCTAGGGTCCGGCCGGATTGAGTTTCAGCGGCCTGAAAGCCGTTTTGTGGGGGCGACGTATCCGTGGTTGATGTCTTCGAGCAGGTCGAGGAGGAGCTTCGCTCCGATCGCTACAAGCGGCTGGCCCGCACCTGGCTGCCCGTTGCGGGCGGTGTTCTTCTGGTCGCCCTGGTCGCGGCCCTGGCCTTCTGGGGCTGGGACAGCTGGCAAACCTCGAAGGCCGACAAGGCCTCGGTCGCCTATGACCGCGGTCTGGAATCCTTGCAGTCCGGAAATCCGGTCGGTGCGGACGCGGCCTTCATCCAGGCGGCCAAGGAAGGCAACGGCGCCTATCGGGCCATGGCCCTGATGCAGCGCGCCGGCATCGCCCTGGAGGCCAACAAGGTGCCGGAGGCGATCGCGCATCTGGACGAGGCTGCCCGGGCCTCCGGCGACCCTCTGCTCTCCGACACCGCCGGCTACAAGGCCGCGTTGCTGGCCATGGATAGCGGTGAAACCCTTGCGCAGATCGAGGCCCGTCTCGAGCCCCTGGCCAAGGATGGCCGCCCGCTGAGTGCCTTCGCCCTCGAAGCCCTGGCCATGGCCCGCCTCCAGAACGGTCAGGTCGCGCCGGCCCGGGAGGCCCTGGTGCTGCTGAAGAACGGTCTGGACACCCCCGAGATCATCATCCAGCGCGCCGACCTCGCCATTGCGACGATTGATGCCGGTGGTGCGCCAGGCCTTGCGGCCATTGTGCGGGCGCAGGCTGCCATCCCCGTCCCCCCGCCCGCTACGGCCGCCCTTCCGGCTCCCGCTGCGGCTCCGATCCGCCCGTGATCATCGCCTTCAGGACGTACCCCATGAATCGCGTGCTTAAAGTCGCCCTGATGAGCGGGCTCGCCGTCACCCTCGCTTCGTGCAGCACGGTGCAGGGCATGTTGCCGTTCGGCCTCGGCCAGAACAATGCACCGCAGGCCACGGCCACGGAGGGACAACGCATCTCGGTGCTGGAGTTCGAACAGGCGCTGGTTCCTTCGGCTGCTCTGTCCGGCCGTGACTTCTTCATTCCGGGCCCCCAGGCGGCGATTGCCTGGACCCAGCCGGGCGGTAACGCTGACAACGCCGTGGAACACGTGATCGCGGGTGCCGAGTTCACGGTTGCCTGGCGTCGCGGCATTGGTGTCGGCTCCTCGCGCACGCGTCAGGTCATGGCCCCCGTCGTCGCGGACAATGGCCGCGTGTTTGTGCTGGATGGTGAGTCCACCGTTTCGGCCCTCGACGCCGGAACGGGCGCCCAGGCCTGGCGGGTCAACGTCAAGCCGGCAGAGAGCGCTCGCCGAACCGGTTTCCTCGGCATGGGCGGCCGCTCGGATGGCGGCGGCTTCGGCGGTGGCGTGGCCGTCGGCAGCGGCAAGGTGTTTGTGGCTTCGGGCTATCGCACCGTCACCGCCATCGACCAGGCCTCCGGTGCCGTGATCTGGACCACCCCGGTCGATGTGCCGATCCATGGTGCCCCGACGGTCTCGGGCAGCCGGGTCTTTGTTGTCGACGTCGAGAACCAGATCCAGGCCTTCGATACCGCCACCGGCCGTCAGGACTGGTCCTATCGCGGCATTCCCGAGCCGGCCCGGCTCCTGCGCGCCTCCAGCCCGGCGGTGATCGGCGATACGGTGGTCGCACCGTTCTCGTCCGGCGAAGTCATTGCCCTGCGCGCCTCCACAGGCCAGTCCCTCTGGCAGCAGGTGCTGTCGCGCACGAGCCGCACCAGCGCCCTTTCCGAAATCCGCGACATCGCCGGCCGCCCGGTCATCAGCCGCGGGGTCGTCTATGCCGTCAGCCATTCCGGTGTGATGTCCGCCATGGACATCCGGTCGGGCCAGCCGAAATGGGCACCGCTGCCGATTGGCGGCGTCAATGCGCCCCTGCCGGTGGGTGAGGTGGTCTATGTCGTGTCCAAGGAAGGCGAGCTGACCGTCATCAACCGCGACAGCGGCCAGATCTACTGGACCCGTGACCTCAACGAGGGCCGTGTTCGCCAGGAAGGCGGCATGTTCGGCTTCTTCGATCGGACCGTAAGGCCGATCTGGTCGGGTCCCCTGATGGCCTCGAGCCGACTTGTCCTGACCAATTCGGACGGCGAGCTGGTCGCCCTTGATCCCAAGACCGGCGCCCAGACCGCCTCGATCCGCATGGGCGGCCCGGTCTATATCGCCCCCGCCGCCTACAACGGCGCCCTCTATGTTCTCACCGACAAGGGCGATCTCGTCAGCATTCGCTGACGTGGTCCATTTTTGCTTCAGGTCGATTCGACCTGAATCCAAAAAATGGCCCTACTTTAGTTGGAGCGATGATCTGGGTTCAGATGCTAAGTGCATCTGAACCGATATCGCTCGCCCCCCGAACTGCGTTAGAAGGCCGACATGGCTCTCAAAGTCGCCATCGTCGGCCGCCCGAATGTGGGCAAGTCGACCCTGTTCAACCGCCTTGTGGGCAAGCGCCTGGCGCTGGTCGATGACCGGCCGGGCGTGACCCGCGATCGCCGGTATGCTGACGGCAACATCGGCGACATGGACCTGACGCTGATCGACACCGCCGGCTATGAGGACGTCACCGACGACAGCCTCGAATCCCGGATGCGCGAACAGACCGAGGCGGCGCTGGAGGACGGCGACCTGATCCTGTTCATGATGGACGCCCGCGAGGGCGTGACCTCGCTGGACCAGATCTTCGCCGAACGCCTGCGCAAGCAGCACAAGCCCGTCATCCTGCTGGCCAACAAGTCTGAGAGCCGCGAGAGCGGCGGCGGCATCGGCGAGGCCTATTCTCTGGGCTTCGGAGAGCCGGTCGCCATCTCGGCCGAGCACGGCGAGGGTATGGCGGACCTGTATGCCGCCGTGGTCGCCGCATCGGCCGACATCTTCGTCGAGGAGGTCGACGAACCGGACAAGCCGATCCGCATCGCCATCATCGGCCGCCCCAATGCGGGCAAGTCGACCCTGATCAACCGTCTGATCGGCGAGGACCGGATGCTGACCGGCCCCGAGGCCGGCATTACCCGCGACTCCATCTCGGTCGACTGGGAATACGAGGGCCAGAACATCCGGCTCGTCGACACCGCCGGCATGCGGCGCAAGGCCCGGGTGCAGGAGAAGCTGGAGAAGCTGTCGGTCGCCGACACCATCCGCGCCATCACCTTCGCCGAGGTGGTCGTTCTGGTCATGGACAAGGACGATGCCTTCGACACCCAGGACCTGCAGCTTGCCGATCTGGTCGAGCGCGAAGGCCGGGCGCTGGTCTATGTCGCGGCCAAATGGGACCTCGAGGAAAGCCCGCAAGCCAGGCTGGCCAAGCTCAGCCAGATGGCCGAGGACAAGCTGCCCCAGCTGAAGGGCTCGCCGTTCGTGGCCCTGTCGTCGCACAGCGGCCGCGGCGTCGAGCGGCTGATGCCAGCCGTGCTTCAGGCCCACGCGACTTGGTCGGTCAAGGTCAAGACCAAGGACCTGAACGACTGGCTGTCCATGGCGACCCAGAGGCATCCGCCCCCCGCCGTCGACGGCAAGCGGATCAAGCCCAAATACATGGCCCAGACCAAGGCCCGCCCGCCGACCTTTGTGCTCATGGCCAGCCGCGCCGAGGCGATGCCGGAGCAGTACAAACGCTATCTGGTCAACAATCTGCGGGAATCCTTCGACCTGCCGGGCACGCCGATCCGTCTGATCGTGAAGTCGGGCAGCGAGAACCCCTATGCGCCGGGCGGGTCCAAGTCGGGTCCCGAACGCTACAAGGGCGACGCCAAGACCGCGCCGCGCAAGGTCATCAAGAAGGCCGAACGCGCCGAGATGCTGTCCAACCTGCCCGGCAAGGCGCTGGAGCAGAAGAAGGCCGGCAAGACGAAGCTCAAGCCGCTGGCGGGGCTGAAGGCCAGCGCCAACAAGAAGGCCGGCTCGTCCGTCGCCGTCCAGAAGGGCGCCCGTGGCGGGGCGAGGCAGGTCTCGCGGTCAGGTCGGATCCGGACCGGGCAGAAGCACGCGCCGAAGAAGTAGGTCAGATCAGCGCCGCCACGCCCGGCCCCTGGTTCCAGTCCCTGAAGCGGACCTCCAGCGGCGGCTCGAGATCACCGCGGGCCAGCTCGACGATCAGCGGGCCGATCGCCGAGGGATGGATGAGGTCCTGCGGGTCCTCGCCCGGAAATGCCTGGGCCCGCATCGCTGTGCGCATCCGGCCCGGATCGACGATCGAGACCCGGATCGGCATGGATTCGATCTCGTCCGCCCAGCATTTGACGAGGGCTTCGGCCCCTGCCTTGGTCGCGGCATACAGGCCCCAGAAGGCTCTGGGAGCGGCGGCGACGCTGGTGGTGAGATAGATGGCACGTCCGGCGTCGGAGACCTTCAGCAGGGGTTCCAGCGAGCGGATCAGGCGATAGACGGCGGTGAAATTGGTCTTCTCGACCTTGGCCCAGATGCGGGGGTCTGCGTGGCTGACCGGGGTCAGGCCCGAGGCCCCCATGGTCGCCGCCGCCTGCACCCAGACGTCCAGCCGCCCGAAGCGCTCATAGATGGCACCGCCCAGACGGTCGATCGCGCCGCCGTCCACCAGGTCGAAGGGGATCAGGGTCGCGTGTTTGCCGGTGGCCTCGAATATGGCGTCGTCCAGCTCTTCCAGCCCGCCGACCGTCCGCGCTGTGGCGATCACATGGGCTCCGGCCTTCGCCAAGGCGAGGGCACTCTCATAGCCGATGCCGCGCGAGGCCCCCACGACGAGGGCGATGCGGTCCTTGAGGGGGAGGTCAGTCATGGCGGGCCTGATAGCGCGCCCGCAGGTCCGGAGGAAGTCAGAACCCGGACACTAGAACCCGGGGGCCGGCTGCCACAGGCTGAAACTGCCGCCCTGGTCGTCGCAAACCACGACCGAACGGCCGGTGGCGCTGTCCGAAGGGATGGCCGCCTTGCCGCCCAGCTCCACGACCCGCTCGCACAGGGCATCGATGTCCTCGACCCGGAAATACAGGTGTGGCAGCTGGCTGGCCCGTTCGGACCGGGTGAAGCCGAAGGGCGGTTCGCTGTCGGCGACATGGGCATAGGTCGGGCCGGAAGCCGTGTCGTCAAACGTCCAGTCGAACAGGGCACCGAAGAAGGCGCGGGCTCTGGCGACATCGGGGGTGTCGAGGGTGAAATAGCCGAGCTGGACCACAGGGGCCTCCGGATGCGCGAAGATTGGGGCCCGAACGCTCTGCGCGTCCGGTCCGGTTTCGCTCTTAAGCGCTCACCAGCAGCGAAAGTTGCCGCGCAGCAACCTCGCGGCCGCCCTCCTCGATCTCGCGATCCAGCAGACGGGTGGGGTATTCGCCGGTGAAATAGTGATCGGTGAACTGTGGATTGCGCGGATCGCGCGGTCCGGCCTCCATGGCGTCATAGAGGCCTTCGACCGACAGGAAGCCGAGCGAATCGACCTCGAGGTGGGCCCGCATCTCCTCAAGCGTATGGTTGGCGGCGATCAGCTGGTCCCGCTCCGGCATGTCGATGCCGTAGAAATCCGGCCACAGGATCGGCGGCGAGGCCGAACGCAGGTGCACCTCGGCGGCCCCTGCGGCCCGGACGGCGCGGACCAGTTTGACCGAGGTCGTACCGCGCACGATGGAATCGTCGATCAGGACGACCCGCTTGCCCTCCAGTACCGAACGGTTGGGGCTGTGCTTCATCTGTACGCCCTTCTGCCGTGCCCCCTGGCTGGGCTGGATGAAGGTGCGACCCAGATAGTGGCTGCGGATGATCCCCATCTCATAGGGAATGCCGCTCTCCTGGGCATAGCCGAGGGCCGCAGGTACACCGGAATCCGGTACGGGCACGACGACATCAGCCTCGATCGCATGCTCCCGGGCCAGTTTCATGCCCATCCGCTTGCGCACGCCATAGACCGAACGGCCGTTCACGATGCTGTCCGGGCGGGCGAAATAGACATATTCGAACAGGCAGGGCCGCGCCCCGCGGGTCGGGAAGGGCTTGAGCGACTTCAGCCCCTCGTGGTCGATGACGATGACCTCGCCGTGCTCGACATCACGCTCGAAGGTCGCGCCGATGGTGTCCAGCGCGCAGGTTTCCGACGCCAGCACCCAGGCGTCGCCGAGCCGGCCCAGGACCAGCGGACGGATGCCGAGCGGGTCGCGCGCGCCGATCAGCTTGGAGCGGGTGGCGCAGACCAGGGCGTAGCCGCCCTCAATCCGGCCGATGGCGTCGATGAAGCGATCGACGATCTTGGCCTTCCGGCTACGGGCGATCAGGTGAAGGATCACCTCGGAGTCGGAGGTCGACTGGAAGATGGCCCCTTCGCCGACCAGCTGGTTCCGCACATACAGGTGGTTGGTCAGGTTACCGTTGTGGGCAATGGCGATGCCGCCCTGATCGAGATCGGCGAACATCGGCTGGATGTTGCGCAGGAAGCTGCCGCCGGCGGTGGAATAGCGGGTATGGCCGACCGCTGCGGACCCGGGCAGGCGTTCCGGCAGGTCCGTGCCGCCGAAAGCCTCGCCGACCAGCCCCATGTGGCGTTCGGTGTGAAAGCGGGTGTCGTTGACGCTGGCGATGCCGCAGGCCTCCTGGCCGCGGTGCTGCAGGGCGTGAAGGCCCAGCGCGACGATGGCGGATGCAGCATTCTTGTCGGCACCCCAGACGCCGCAGACGCCGCATTCCAGCCGCGGCCGATCATCATCGGCTTCGCGGTAGTGATCCCGGTGGACAACCGGGTCAGCGATGGAATGCACGGGACTGCTCATCGTGGGGCTCCGATGATGCGGGGAACGCTAGTCGGTGGCGGACGCGGGCGGAGTATTGTTTGTTTGGGGCGAGGGCAAGGCTTCTTCGCTGGAAAATCCCTCGTTCACGGACGAAGTCACCACCGGTGCCAGGGCGTCGGCGCCGCGGCCGATGCCCGGCAGCACGATCTGGATCAGCCGCGCCGCGCCCGCCGTGACCGGCCGCAAGGCCGCCTCGCTGAGCCAGCGCGGGGTTCGCTCGCCCGGCATGGCGGCGACGACGACCAGATGGATGGCTCCCAGCAAGACCAGCGCGCGGGCTGCGCCGACGAAGATTCCGAGGGCGCGGTCCAGACCGCCGAGCTGCGGATGGGCCTGGGCCTGTTTCGACAGAAACGATCCGAAGATGCGGATGCCGAAATAGATCAGCAGGAAGGAGGTCACCGCTGCAGCGATCGTACCGGCCCAGTCCGGGTTGACCAGCGCTCGCCCCAGGGGCGCGGTCAGCGGCAGGGCCACCAGGGCGATGAAGGCGGCGAGCACAAAGCTGAGCAGGGTGATGATCTCGCGCGTACCGCCGCGCACCCAGCCGGCCGCCGCCGAGGCGAGGATGACCAGAATGGCGATTACGTCGAAACCGGTCATGCGCGCCCGAACTGAGTTCTTCCGTGTCTCAATAGCGGTTTTGCGAGATTCGTTCGACCGCTTCCGCCAGCCGCGTCACCGAGGTCACGCCGACGCCCTTGTGTCTGACGGTCAGGGGCGGTGTCAGGGCCCGGTCGAAGCCCAGTTTCTGCGCCTCCCGCAGCCGCGCCTCGGCCCGCCCCACAGCGCGGATCTCGCCCGAAAGGCTGATCTCGCCGAACACCACACAGCCCTGGGGCAGGGGGGTATCGGTCGCGGAACTGATCAGGGCTGCCGCTGCGGCGAGATCGGCCGCAGGCTCATTGATGCGCAGGCCACCCGCCACGTTCAGATAGACGTCCTGATCACCGAAGCCGAAACCGCAACGCGCCTCCAGCACGGCCAGCACCATGGCCAGCCGGCCGGTGTCCCAGCCCACGACGGCCCGGCGCGGCGTGCCATAGGCGGATTTCGACACAAGGGCCTGCATCTCGACCAGCACCGGCCTTGAACCCTCGATACCGGCGAAGACGGCCGCGCCCGGGGCCCGGTCCTTGCTCTCGCCGAGGAAGAGGGCCGATGGATTGGCAACCTCACGCAGGCCTGCGTCCCCCATTTCAAACACGCCGATCTCGTCCGTGGCGCCGAAACGGTTCTTGCCGGCCCGGAGGATGCGAAACGGATAGCCCCGCTCGCCCTCGAAACTCAGGACGGCATCGACCATGTGCTCGACCACCCTCGGGCCGGCGACCTGACCGTCCTTTGTGACGTGGCCGACCAGGATGACCGCCACGCCCTGGGTCTTGGCCAGCCGCACCATCTCGCCGGCGCAGGCGCGGACCTGGGTGACCGAACCCGGCCCGGCCTCATGGGCGTCGGACCAGAGGGTCTGGATGGAATCGACGATGACGATGTCGAATTTCTCGCGCTTCAGCGTCCCTAGGATATCCCGCAATGCGGTGGCCGAGGCGAGCTCGACCGGGGCCTTTTCAAGGCCCATACGCTTCGCCCGGGCGCGGATCTGTTCGACGGCCTCCTCGCCGGAGATATAGGCGACCCGCCGTCCTGCGAGGGCTGCCCGCCCGGCTACGTCGAGCAGCAGGGTCGATTTGCCGACGCCGGGGTCGCCGCTGAGCAGCAGGGCCGATCCCGGCACCACCCCGCCGCCGCAGACACGGTCGAACTCGGTCACACCGGTAATGATGCGTGGCGGCTCGGGTGTGTCGGACTGCAGTGTCTCGAACTGGAGGCCGCGGCCACGCGCGGCCGCGCCGCTCGCAGGCTTCATCGCGCCGGGCGGAGCCGAGCGGCTCTCCTCCACGATGGAGTTCCACTGATTGCAGGCCCCGCACTGGCCCGACCATTTGCCATGGACGGCCCCGCAGGCCTGGCAGACATAGATTGCGCCGTCACGAGCCATGGGACCGACTTACAGGAGTCGGACGCGGCGGGGCAGGGGGCGTTCGCGGGCCTGCGACCGATATTGACGTGTGTCTTTCGGCGGCCTGCCCTTTGCGCAACCGGCGGCACAGTCCATACCACCAGCCATGGCAATGCGAGGCGAGCGGGCGGGGCGGCACGGGGATTCCGTGGCAAAGGCGGCACAGGCAGGAACGCTCATGCCCGTAGCCGATGGACCGCCGTTCTGGCGGGCCCTCGGTGATCTGATCCGGCTGGTCGGTCGATCAAACGCGCCCCACCTGCGGCTGCGCCTGATCGCGGCCATCGGCATGACCCTCGCCGGCAAGGGGCTGGGGGTGCTGGGCCCGCTGGTCCTGGGTGCGGCGGTCAACCATCTCGCGGCGGGGCAGGGGACAGCGGTCGCTGTCGGCCTCGGTTTCGCCGGCTTTGCTTTGGGCTGGGCCTTTGTCCGACTGTTGTCGGCGATCGCCCCGAACGCCTCGGATGTGGTGTTCGCGCCGGTGCGGGCAGCCGCCCAGCGTCGGGCGGCGACCGAAACGTTCGCCCATGCCCTCAGTCTTTCGCTGGACTTCCACCAGACCAAACGGTCCGGGTCGCTTTCGCGGACCATGGACCGGGGATCGCGAGCGGTGGACTTTCTGCTGCGTATCCTGGCCTTCAACCTGATCCCGACCGGCGTCGAACTGGTGCTGGCGGCGGGCGTTCTGGCCGGACGGTATGACTGGCGGTTCGGCGCGGTGGCGGTGGCGGTGGTCGTCGTCTACGCCGCCTCGACCTTCGCCCTGGCCAACTGGCGACTGGAGCACCGGCGCGAAATGAATGCCGCCGACACCGAGGCTGCGGGCGTCTCGGTGGATGCCCTGCTCAACTATGAGACGGTCAAGTCGTTCGGGGCCGAGGCCCGGGCGGCCGGTGCCTATGACCGGGCGCTGGACGACTACACACGCGCCGCCCTGAAGGCCAACAGCTCTCTGGCCATGCTGAACGTCATGCAGGCGGTCATCATGAACATCGGTCTTGCCGTGATGGCCGTGATGGCCGGGTTCGAGGCCGCAGCGGGCCGGATGGGTCCGGGCGACGTGATGGCCGCCGTGCTCATCATGATCTCCCTCTATGCACCTTTGAATATTCTCGGCTTCGCCTATCGGGAAATCCGCCAGTCCTTCATCGACATGGAGGAGATGCTGAAGGTCACGCGCCAGACGCCCCAGGTCGCTGATGCACCGGATGCCTTGCCCTTGCCCCATCCAGCGGACGCCCGCGGGGCGGCCCTGGCCTTTGAGGGGGTCGGTTTCCGTCACGACTCCCGGGCCAACGGCCTCCGGGATGTCAGCTTCCTCGCGCCTCCGGGCACCACGACCGCCCTGGTCGGGCCGTCCGGGTCCGGCAAGTCGACCATTGTGAAACTGGCCCTGCGCCTGCTGGATCCCAAGGAAGGTCGGGTGCTGATCGATGGCCTGGACGCGCGGGCGGTGACCCAGACGTCCCTGCGCGCCGCCGTCGCCCTCGTGCCGCAGGATGTGGCGCTGTTCAACGACAGCATTCGCGCCAACATCGGCTTCGCCCGCCCGGACGCTGACGAAGCCGCCATCTGGGCAGCGGCCGAGGCTGCGGAACTGGCCGATTTCATCCGGGAGCTACCGGAGGGGATGGAAACCCGCGTCGGGGAGCGGGGGCTCAAGCTCTCTGGCGGGGAGCGCCAGCGGGTCGGCATCGCCCGCGCCCTGCTGGCTGATCCCTGTATCCTCATCCTCGATGAGGCCACCAGCGCGCTCGACAGCCGGACGGAGGCGGCCATCCAGAAGACGCTGCGCAGGGCGCGGGCGGGCCGAACCACACTGGTCGTGGCCCATCGCCTGTCGACGATTGCCGATGCAGACCAGATCCTGGTCCTAAAGGCGGGTGAGATCGTGGAACGCGGAGCCCATCACGAGTTGGTGGCGCGTCTGGGGGGAGAATATGCGGCCCTGTGGCGCAAACAGACGCGCGGAGCCCGAACGGAGCGTCAACCGGTCTGAGCCAGCTTCCGCTGAACGACCTCGTTGAGACTTTCGAGGATATGCGCGCGCTCCAGTGCGGCTTCCGGAGGCAGGGCCTGCAGGAGCCTCAGCGAGCGTGCGTGGACGGTGACGATGCGCCAGTCGAAAGGCTGTTCCGGATCGAGGACTCCGATCAGGTCGCAAAGGCCGGAGGCGGCGCGGCACAGGTCGAAAAGCTCGAAGGGTCCCGCCGCATCGATCAGGCTCGTCGCCTCCCGGTAGGCCTGCTCCCGTCGCGTCGATGTGTCTTCCGGACCCGTCGGTGCCGGGATTGCCTCCAGGGCACTGATACTCGCTTCGATCACCTGCAGCGCCTGCTCGCGCATCGTCTCCAGATTGGCGCGCGCCCGGGCAATGGCGGTGCCGACACTGATACCGCCCGGTGAGCCGATCATGGTCGCAAGGTTCGACTTGCGAACAGCGTGTGTGATGACACTCAAGCGGCCTCTCCCTCAGCCAGGCTGGCGGCTTCTGCGGCTTTCGCGGCTTCCAGTTCCCGCTTCCGGATCATGTCGGCGCGACGTTCCTCGCCCAGTCCCGACGTTTTTCGAAACCGGCGATCAGGCCCGAAATAGTCCCCAACCTCGAGGAAGGGGCGAGTGTCCCGTGCCACCCAGATGATCCGCTCAAGCAGGGTGGTGGCGGAGAACGGCTTGGTGATGATGAAACTGGCACCGCAATCCCGGGCCTCGGCCACGCGCGGTCGACGGATATGGGCAGCCGTCATGATCACGGGGATGAAGGCATTGGGCTCGAGCTTCGAACGGCGCAACCAGCGAACCAGTTCAAATCCGTCCATCCCGGGCATTTCGCAGTCGACCAGGAGCAGATCGATGGTGTGCTCCTTGAGGATTTCCTTGGCCTCGGCCGCGCTCAGACAGGCGTGTCGGGCCCGGACACCGAACGCCATGAGGGCCTGGCCGGTCAGGTCAAGGGCGAAGGCTGAGTCGTCGACGACCATGGTCACTGCGCCGCTCAGATTGATCGACGCGCTCTCGCGCAGCGTTTCGCCGATCGCGCTCACTTAGGGGGACGAGCCACTGAGGGGTAACGGCAGGCGTACATGCCAGCCGTTATTGCAGCTTCCGGTAGAGGAAAGATTAACGGATGGACCGGTTCAGAAACAACCGAATCAGCCGGCCCGGCCGATGGCGTAGAACCGGTCTGACCGGGCCTTGCGCAGCTGGGCCGGGGTAAGACGTGACAGGGCTGCCAGTTCCTCGGCAAGGACATTGCCGACGCCGGCGACAGCGGCTGCGCGGTCGGCATGGGCCCCGCCGACGGGTTCAGGAATGATCCGGTCGACGATCTTCAGTTCCAGGAGATCGGGGGCGGTGATCTTCATGGCCATGGCGGCGTCACGCGCCCGGGCCCCGTCCCGCCAGAGGATTCCGGCTGCCCCCTCGGGCGAGATGACCGAATAGATCGAATGCTCCAGCATCAGCACCCGGCCCGCGGCGGCAATGGCGATGGCCCCGCCGGAGCCGCCTTCGCCGGTGATGGTGGCGATGGAGGGGACGCCCAGGGTCAGGCAGCGTTCGGTCGAGCGGGCGATGGCCTCGGCCTGGCCGCGCTCCTCGGCCCCCAGACCCGGATAGGCCCCCGCTGTATCGACGAAGGTCAGGACCGGCAGGCCATATTGTTCGGCCAGGTCCATCAGCCGGACCGCCTTGCGATAGCCCTCGGGCCGGGCCATGCCGAAATTGTGAACGACGCGGGTCTGGGTGTCGTGGCCCTTCTCATGGCCCATCAGGACCACGGGTGCGCCGCGGAAACGGGCCAGGCCGCCGAGTATGGCCTGGTCGTCGCCGAACTGGCGGTCGCCCTTCAGCTCGACGAAATCGGTGAACAGCCCCGCGACATAGTCGACAAAATGCGGTCGCTGGGGGTGGCGGGCGACCTGGGTCTTCATCCAGGGATCGAGGTTGGCGTATGTCTTCTTCCGGAGTTGCTCCGCCTTCTTGCGCAGTTGCTCCACCTCGGCGTCGAACGAGCCGGAGGTCGCCGAGAGCAGGTTCAGCTCCTCGATCTTCGCCTCCAGATCGGCGATCGGCTTTTCAAACTCGAGGTAGTGCACGGCCATAAGGCATCCGGAAGAGGCGCGCCGCGTGGCGCATCGGAAGGCGGCGGAACCTAGTCAGGTCAGCGCCGGGGAGCAAGCGCGGGTTCACTCCTCCCGCGCCAAGGGATGTTTGTCACGCACCACCCGGGCCAGACGGTCAGTGGCGACGTGGGTGTAGATCTGGGTCGTGGCGATATCGGCGTGGCCCAGCAGGGTCTGGACCACCCGCAGGTCGGCTCCGCCTTCCAGCAGGTGGGTCGCGAAGGCGTGGCGCAGGACGTGGGGGCTGACCCGGGCCGGGTCGATGCCGGCGCCGAGAGCGGCCTGATCCAGAAGTTGGGCGAAGCGGCGGGGGGTCAGATGGCCCCGGGCCGAGGCGGAGGGGAACAGCCACGGGCTGTCCGGGGTCTTTTCCGGCCGCGCGGCGTTACGGGCGATCAGCCAGACCTTCACCGCCTCGCGGGCGGAGGCGTTCAGCGGGGCCAGCCGTTCCTTGCCGCCCTTGCCGCGCACGATCAGGAAGGCGGGGTCGCGCCGCACCGCCTCGACCCTGAGCCCCAGCAACTCCGACACCCGCAGGCCCGAGGCATAGGCCAGCTCCACCAGCGCCACCATCCGCAGGCCAGCGGCTCCGTCATGGGTCGCGGCGGCGGCCAGCAGCCGTTCCACCTCGTCGCCGCTGAGCGTCCTTGGCAGGCTGCGCTCCTGTTTCGGCGCATCGAGCCGTCGCGAGGGGTCGTCGGCCCGCCAGCCCTCGCCGAGCGCGAAACGGTAGAACTGCCGCACCGCTGAGCGCCGTCGCGCCTGGGTGGCCGGGGACAGGCCGCGCCGTCCCAGGTCTGCGTACCAGGCCTCGATACCCGCCTCGTCGCCGCCCATCAGGCCACCGTCGATCCCGGCCTCCGCATCGGCCAGATCGCGGCCGTAGGCGGACAGGGTATGGGGCGAGGCGTCGCGTTCGACCGCCATCATCTCGAGAAAGGCCTCGACCTGCGGCGTGCTCATGCGCGTGGGTGCTTTGCGACGACGGCGCTTGGTGTAGAGGGTGGAGGGGTCATGCCGTGCCTGCTGCCGCCCGTTCCGTCGACATCCAGCGGCCTCGCAAGAGGCCGGCGATGAGTCCTGACGAACCGATTCCCGTACATGAACGCACCATAGCGCTGGTCGGGCTGATGGGTGTGGGCAAATCGACGGTCGGACGCCGGCTGGCCAAGCGGCTGGGCCTGCCCTTCGCCGACGGTGACAGCGAGATCGAGGCGGCGGCGAAAATGACCGTGTCTGACATCTTTGCCCAGCTCGGCGAGGCCGGGTTCCGGGCCGGAGAAGCGCGGGTACTGAAACGTCTCCTGCACGCCCCCCGTATGGTGCTGGCGACGGGCGGGGGGGCCGTATTGAACCCCGAGACAAGGAAAGAGCTGAAGGCGCGGGCGATCACCGTCTGGATGCGCGCCGACCTTGAAACCGTCGCCGCCAGGGTCCAGCGACGGGATACCCGTCCGTTGTTGCGTGGCCGGGATCCGCTGGAGGCGTTGAAGGCCATGGCCGAGGTTCGCAATCCCTATTACGCGGCCGCAGATTTGACGGTTGATGTCAGCAGCGGTGCCCACGCCGAGGCCGTGGAAAGCATCATACGGGCCCTCGCAGCCTATGGCTCAGGGGCGGCGGCATGAGCGAGATTATCCGCGTCTCCGGCGGTGGTTTCCAACCCTATGACGTCGTGATCGGGCGCGGGCTGATCACGCAACTGGGCACCCGGGTTGCAGGCCTGGCTCAGGGGCGGACGGTCATCGTCACGGACGAGACGGTCGCTGCCCTGCATGGTCCGGCGGTTCTGGCGGGGCTGGAGGCGGCCGGGGTCCGGGCGCGGCTGCTGACCGTGCCGCCCGGTGAGTCGTCGAAATCCTTCGCTGAACTGGAACGGGTGATCGACCGGCTTCTGGCCTTTGGCCTCGATCGGCGCGACCTGATCGTGTCGCTTGGTGGCGGCGTGGTCGGCGATCTGGCCGGGCTGGCGGCGGCGCTCTACATGCGCGGTATCGATTTCGTTCAGGTGCCGACCACGCTGCTGGCGCAGGTGGATTCCTCGGTCGGGGGCAAGACGGCGATCGATACCCCACGCGGCAAGAACCTGGTCGGGGCGTTTCACCAGCCGCGGCTCGTCGTCGCTGACATTGACCTGCTGGCCACCCTGCCGCCGCGCCAGCTGCGATCCGGCTGGGCCGAGGTGCTGAAACACGGCCTGATCTGCGATGCGGCCTTCTTCGACTGGCTGGCGGGTGAAGGTTCGGCCGGGGCCGGCGGTGATCCGGCCGCCCTGACCCGTGCGGTGGTGCGGTCGGTCGAGATCAAGAGCACCATCGTCGGCGAGGACGAGAAGGAGGCCGGGCGACGGGCGCTGTTGAACCTCGGCCATACCTTCGGCCATGCCATTGAGGCCGAGCTGGGATTTGACGAGGCCCGGATCACGCATGGTGGGGCCGTCGCCCTCGGCTGCGTTATGGCCTTCCGCTTTTCCGCCGCCGCCGGATTTTGCGACGGACGCGTCGCGGACCGGGTCAAACAGGTGATCGCCGCCGCCGGCCTGCCCGTGCGGCTGGCGGACGCGGGGAGCTTCTCAGTTGAGGCGCTGCTCGACCGCATGGCCGGCGACAAGAAGGCGGAGGGCGGCCGCCTGACCCTGATCCTCGCCCGCGCGATCGGCGATACCTTCGTCGAGCGCAATGTCGACCGGGCTGCCCTTGGGGCGTTTCTGAAGACCGAAGGCGCGGCATGAGCCGGTCCGCCATGCGACTGGACGCCGTGCCGCTCGAGAACCGTTTCGTGCGACTGGAGCCCCTCGCACCGACGCTGGAAGACGAGGTGCGGGCCGCCCTCGATTGCGATCCGGCCTCCTGGGACATCATGGTCGCCGCCGCCTATGGGCCGTATTTCGACGACTGGTGGCACGCGGCGCTCAGGGCAATGGCACAGGGCACGCGGATCGCCTGGGCTGTCCGGCGGATGGACGATGGTGCGGTTGTTGGGACGACCAGCCTCTATGAGATCAGGCCCGACTATCGCCGCTGCGAGGTCGGCTCAACCTTCTACCGGCCCGAGGCGAGGGGCGGGCCGGTCAATCCGTCATGCAAACGGTTGTTGCTGGGTCACGCTTTTGACGGCGGTGCCGTGCGGGTCGAGATCCTCACCGACGCAACCAACCCCGGGAGCCAGGCCGCGATCCGCAAGCTGGGGGCGCGGGACGAAGGGGTGCTGCGCAAGCACAAGATCACCTTCAAGGGCCGGATCCGCGACACGGCCCAGTTCGCCATCCTCGACGATGACTGGCCCGGGGTCCGGGCCCGGCTGGATGCACGACTGGCGGCGTTCGGCTGATCCAGGCGCCGTCTGCGCTAACCGGCCTCGGGCGTCGCTGTTCCCTTGCGTCGGGCGCGGAAGAAGGTGCGCAGGAGGTCTCCGCCCTCAGCGGCCAGGACCCCGCCTTCGAAGACGGGCTTCCAGTGGCAGGTCGGTTGTTCGAAGAACCGCGGGCCATGCGCCACCGCCCCGCCCTTGGGATCGTCGGCCCCCCAGACCACGCGGCCGATGCGGGCGTGGCTGATGGCCCCGGCGCACATCGCGCAGGGCTCAAGCGTCACATAGAGGGTCAGGCCGGTGAGGCGATAGTTTCCAAGTTTCGAAGCCGCAGCGCGCAGGGCGACAATCTCGGCATGGGCGGTCGGGTCATGGGCTCCGATGGGGCCATTGCGACCCTCGGCGACGACCTCGCCGGTCGATTCATCGACGATCACACAGCCCACAGGAGTCTCTCCTGCGTCCGCCGCCGCTTGCGCACATGCCAAGGCCATGTGCATGAACCGCTCATCATGGCCAGCCATCCCCGAGACAACGACAAGAAGCCGCGCCCGCGTCAAGACGACAGCCGCGACGGTCCCCGCAAACCCTACGTCAAGCGCGTCGAGAGCAGCGACGATCGCGGCCCGCCCAAGGGCGGAAAATCCTTCGGCAAGACCGGCGGCAAGCCCTTAGCCAGGGACGGCAAGCCCGCCCCGAAGGCCGATGACGGTCCGAAGCGCAGCGAACGGATCGCCAAGGCCATGGCGCGGGCCGGCATCGCCTCGCGCCGTGAGGTCGAGCGGCTGATCGGCCTGGGCAAGGTCGCCGTGAACGGCAAGATCCTCGATACCCCCGCGACCCTCGTCACCCGCGACGATGTCATCACGGTCGACGGCAAGGCGATCGGCTCGGCCGAGGCGACCCGCGTCTGGCGCTATCACAAGCCGGCCGGACTGGTGACCTCGCACAATGATCCCGGCGGACGGCCGACCGTGTTCGACGCCCTGCCCAGCGGCCTGCCGCGCGTGATTTCGGTCGGTCGACTCGACCTGAACACCGAAGGCCTGCTGCTGCTGACCAATGACGGGGAACTCAGCCGCGCACTGGAACTGCCGTCGACCGAACTGGTCCGCCAGTACCGGGCACGGGCCCGGGGCCGGGTCAGCCAGCTGCAGCTCGATTCGCTCAAGGATGGTGTCACCGTCGACGGCATCCGCTACGGCCCGATCGAGGCCACGCTGGACAAGGCCAAGGAGACCGAGGGCAACACCCCCGCTAATCTCTGGATCAGCGTCTCCATCACCGAAGGCAAGAACCGCGAGGTCCGCAAGGTTCTGGAGCATCTGGGTCTGACCGTGAACCGGCTGATCCGCCTCGCCTACGGCCCGTTCCAGCTTGGGACCCTGCCGGTCGGCTCGGTCGAGGAAGTCGGCCCGCGCGTGATCCGGGAGATGCTGGCAGACCATATCCGGCCTGAGAACCTGCCGACGGGGAACACGGTCTCGACGCCCGCGCCGGTTCCGGGGCGCCGCACCTCGGCCCCAATCCGGAAGGGGACCTCGGGCTCGGCCATCTCCGATCCGTCGCGCAAGCCCAGCCGGGTCCGCGCGGCGGGAGCCGCCGCCGATGCTGCCGCCGATCGTGCTGCCCGCCCGCAGAAAAAGCCGGGCTGGGCGAAGGCGACCCCGAAGTTCGAGCATCCGAAAAAGAATTTCACCCCACGCGCCCGGCCCGAAGGTGCGGAGGCTGCGGGCGAACGCCCCAAACGCGTGTTCAAGCCCCGCGAGGACCAGTTCATCGACCGGCCGCGCGGCGACGTCCGCACCGGCGCACGGCCGGCGCCCCGGTCTGACGACCGGCCCGGCGACAAACGGCCATTCGATCGCAAGCCGGGTGCAAAGCCGCCGTTCGCGGCCAAGACCGGTGATCGACCCGGTGGTTCGCGGCCGGGCGGCTTTTCCAAACCCGGCAGCCCCCGTCCCGGGGCCGGTCCGGCCGGTGGGCGCGGCAGCCCGCGCGGTCCCCGTTCCAAGGGCTGATCCGTGCGGATCGTCGCAGGCAGTCTGAAAGGTCGGTCGATTGTAACGCCGGAGGGGCAGGGCACGCGCCCGACCTCGGACCGGGCGCGGCAGGCCGTGTTCAATGTGCTGGAACACGCCGCCTGGGCTGAACCACTGGATGGTATGCGGGTAATGGACCTGTACGCCGGCTCCGGTGCCCTCGGGTTCGAGGCCATCAGTCGCGGCGCGGCCTTCGCCCTGTTCGTCGAGACCGATGAGGAGGCGCGCGGAGCCATCCGCGAGAATGCCGAAGCTTTCCATGTCATGGGCCGGACCCGGGTGCACCGTCGCAGCGCCATCGACCTGGGGGCCCGACCGCGCTCCGACGGCGAGGCTTTCGACCTGGCCTTTCTCGATCCGCCCTACCGCAAAGGGTTGGGCGAACAGACCCTGGCGCGGTTGCTTGAGGGCGGCTGGCTGAAGCCGGGTGCCCTGGTGGTGTTCGAGCGCGGTTCTGACGAGCCGGAGATCGACACGCCCGGTTATGAGCGGCTGGATGCGCGCAACTATGGGGCCGCAAGGGTCCTGTTCCTCAGGGCAGGGCCAGCGGAGGGGTAAGGTCCGGGTGGCGGGTCCGGTGTGCGCCGGGACACACTCCGCGGCCAAAAACTCCGGTTTCACAGATTGACGATTGTTGGCGGCCCGGCCGGGCTGCAGAATCATCATCGGCAACGGGTGGGGGCGCGGAATGTCGACGAGGCGTATGGGGCTGGGACCGGCGCTCATGATGGTCCTGTCGGCCGTCGTGATCATCCAGTCCGCGGCCCTCGCATGGATGATCCTGAGGGCTCCGGACCGGGAGGCGATCATGGCGGATCTGCGCTCGCGCCCGGTAGAGACGGTCGTCGATATGTGCCTGCCGGCAGAGGCCTAGCGCCGCCCGAACAGCTTCTCGAGGTCGGACAGCTTGAGCTCCACATAGGTCGGGCGGCCGTGGTTGCACTGGCCGGAGTGGGGGGTGGCCTCCATCTCGCGCAGCAGGGCGTTCATCTCAGGGGCCGAGAGGACGCGTCCGGCCCGGACCGAGCCATGGCAGGCCATGGTGCCGCACACCTCGCCCAGCCGTTCGGACAGGGCCAGGGCCGCGCCATGCTCGGCCAGATCATCCGCGATATCGCGGATCAGGCCCTGCACATCGGTGTCGCCCAGCAGGGCGGGGGTCTCTCGCACCAGCACCGCGCCGGCGCCGAACGCCTCGACGATCAGCCCCAGTTCCGCCAGCTCGTCGGCGCGGGCCGAGACGCGCTCGGCCTCGGCGGGGTCCAGTTCGACGACCTCGGGGGTCAGCAGGGCCTGACGGGTGACCGCGCCGCGCGCCATCTGGACCTTCATCCGCTCATAGACGAGGCGTTCATGGGCGGCATGCTGGTCGACCACGACGAGGCCGTCGCGGGTCTGGGCGACGATATAGGTGCCGTGCAGCTGGGCGCGGGCGGCCCCGAGGGGGAAGTCGACGGGGTCGTGGGTTTGGGGTGTGTGGGATGTGGGGGTGAAGCCCGGCTCGACACGGGCCGAGCGCTCGTTGAGGCCGGGAATGAGTTGGGCAGTCCGGGTCGCAGGCGCGGCCCAGCCTTGCCAGCCGCTGTAGCCCGGAGCGGCACGGTTGTCCCCCACACCCCATTCCCCAGCCCCCACACCCTCATGCGTGCGGAACCCCGCCAGCGCATCCGCCGCCACCGTGGTCGAGGCGCGGTGGCCGGCGGCGGCGAGAGCGTGGCGCAGGGCGCCGACGATCAGGCCGCGGACCAGCGCCGGGTCGCGAAACCGCACCTCGGCCTTGGCCGGGTGGACGTTCACATCGACGTAGAGCGGGTCGATCTCGAGGAACAGCACCGCCGCCGGGTGGCGGTCGCGGGCGAGGAAGTCGGCATAGGCCCCGCGCAGGGCCCCTTGCAGCAGCCTGTCCTTCACCGGACGGCCGTTGACGAACAGATACTGGTGGCCGGCGTTGCCGCGGCTGTAGGTCGGCAGGCCCGCGTAGCCGGTGAGCCGGACGTTGTCCCGTGCCTGGTCGATCAGCAGGGCATTGGCCTCGAAGTCCCGGCCCAGCAGGGCGGCCAGCCGCTTCAGGCGGCCTGCGTCGCCGGGGTGTTCGGCCGGCAGGCGAAGGGTGGTCTTGCCGTCCAGGTCGAGGGTGAAGGCGACGCCCTCATGGGCCATGGCCTGACGCTTGATCTCCTCGGAGATCGCCATGGCCTCGGACCGCTCGGACTTCATGAATTTCAGCCGGGCAGGGGTGGCGTAGAACAGGTCGCGGACCTCGACCCGGGCCCCGTGCGGGCCGGGGAAGCCGGCGGGTGCCACCGGACGCTGGTCGCCGCCCTCGACGGTGATCTGGTGGGCGTCGCCGCCCTCGCCCCCAGGCTCTTTTTTGGGTCGGCTGGTGATCGTCAGCCGGGCCACCGAGCCGATCGACGGCAGGGCCTCGCCGCGGAACCCCAGGGTTGAGATGCGCAGCAGGTCGACGTCGCCGGCGTCATCCGCCTCCAGCTTGGAGGTGGCGTGGCGTTCAACGGCCAGGGCCAGCTGGTCCGCCGCCATGCCGTGCCCGTCGTCAGCGATCAGGATGCGCGTCAGCCCGCCGCCGTCCGCCTGGACCTCGATCCGCGTCGCCCCCGCGTCGAGCGCATTCTCGACCAGCTCCTTGATGGCGCTGGCCGGGCGTTCGACCACCTCGCCGGCGGCGATGCGGTTGACGGTTTCAGGGGGGAGGCGGCGGATGGGCATGGATTCGCAAGTATGGCGCGATCCGGCCCCGGCAAGAAGGGCGGGGGGCGTCTCCTCCCTGTTCGCGTAGCGAATGGGGAGGGGGACCGCGAAGCGGTGGAGGGGCGCCGGTCCGCAATCCCTGTTTCGACCCCTCCACCCCCCGCGCTGAAACGCGCGGGCGGTCCCCCTCCCCATCGCAAGCGACGGGGAGGAGACGGCGCTCTACGCCACCTCCGCCAGCGCTTCCTCCGCCGCGACCCAGGCCGCTTCAGCCGCATCCAGATCAGACTGCGTCTTCGCCCGCGCGCGGGTCAGGCCTTCCAGCGCCTTGGGGTTGCTGACCGAGGCATTGGCCATGTCGTCGTCGATGCGGGCGATCTCGGCGGTCAGCTGGGCCATCCGCTCCTCGGCTTTCTTGACCGCATGACGCAGGGTTGAGGGGGAAGGACCTGATTTTTTCTCGTTCTTCTTGCCCTTGTTGTTCTGAGCGGGCGCGGCGGTGCTCGCGACTGTCTCTTCCCTGATCTGGCTCGGCTTGACCGCCGCCGCCTTGGCGCGGTCGAGGACGAATTTCGCGTAGTCGTCCATGTCGCCGTCGAAGGGCTTCACCGTGCCGTCGGCCGCCAGCCACAGGCGGTCGGCGACCATCTCCATCAGTGAACGGTCGTGGGTGATCAGGATGACGGCGCCGGAATAGTCGTTGAGGGCATCCAGCAGGGCGCGGCGGCTGTCGATGTCGAGGTGGTTGGTCGGTTCGTCGAGGATCAGGATGTGCGGGGCATCCATGGCGACCTGATTGAGCAGCAGGCGGGCGCGCTCGCCGCCGGACAGGCTGGCGACCGTGGTTTCCTGCTTCTCATAGCCCAGACCCCATTGGGCCAGTTTCGAGCGGCGGCTGCTCTCCGAGGCCTCGGGCATGGCGCGGCGGATGATCTCCAGCGGCGTGTCGGTCGGGTCCATGGCCTCGATCTGGTGCTGGTGGAACCAGCCGACGCGCATCTTGCGGTCGCGATGCAGTTCGCCGTCCGACACACTCAGCGCCCCGGCGATCATCTTGGCGAAGGTCGACTTGCCCGCGCCGTTGACGCCCAGCAGGCCGATGCGGTCGTCCAGGTCCATGCGCAGGTTCAGGTTCCGCAGGATCGGCTTGCCGGTCTCATAACCGACATTGGCGCGCTCCAGCCGGATAAGCGGCGGGGCCAGGGGGCGGGGTGGGGAGGGCAGGATGAAGGGGGCGACCCGCTCCTCGATGGTCGTGGCCACCGGCTGCATCTTGGCCAGCCGCTTCATGCGCGACTGGGCCTGGGCGGCCTTGGAGGCCTTGGCCTTGAAGCGGTCGACGAAGGCCTGCAGGTGGGCGCGTTCGGCGTCCTGCTTGGCCTTGGCCGACAGCTGCAGCCGGGCCTTCTCGGCGCGGGCCTTTTCGAACTGGTCGTAGTTGCCCGTGTAGAGCGTCAGATTGCGGTTCGCGAGGTGCAGGATATGGGTGCAGACCTCGTTCAGCATCTCTCGGTCGTGGGAGATTATCAGGGCGGTGTGCGGGTATTTCTTGAGGCGGGCCTCAAGCCACAGGGCGCCTTCCAGGTCGAGATAGTTGGTCGGTTCGTCGAGCAGCAGCATGTCCGGCTCGGCGAACAGGGCGGCGGCCAGGGCCACGCGCATCCGCCAGCCGCCCGAGAATTCCGACATCGGCCGTGACTGGTTTTCATGGTCGAAGCCGAGGCCGACGAGGATTTCGGCGGCCCGGGCGGGGGCGGCGTCGGCATCGATCTCGATCAGACGGGTCCAGATCTCGCCCATTTCCTCGGGTTCGGCGGTTTCCAGTCGGCCCAGCAGGCTGTGGCGTTCCTCGTCGGCCTCGAGGATGGTCTCCAGCACGCTGACGGGGGTGGCCGGGTGTTCCTGGTCGACGGAGCCGATGCGGGCGGTCCGTGGCAGGCTGATCTCGTCACCGCCGGCAGCCAGCTCACCGAGGATCAGTTTGAACAGGGTGGATTTGCCGATGCCGTTGCGGCCCACCAGACCGACCTTGGCACCGGGCGGCAGGGAGACGGAGGCGTCCTCGAGGAATTTGCGGCCCCAGGCGTTGAAGGTCAGGTCGGTGATCTGGAGCATGGTCGGTCGTAATCTCGGGCGGCCCCTGGGGCATCGCGCTGCCTGGAGACGCGCGAAAGAGGCAAAATTGTGTGGCGGTTGGAAACCGGGGAGGGCGCCGCTATAAGCCCGCGACCTTCAATCTCCCAACAAGAAGTCACTCCCATGACCGAACGTACCTTCTCGATCATCAAGCCCGACGCCACGCGCCGCAACCTGACCGGGGCGATCAACGCCGTGATCGAGGGTGCCGGCCTGCGTATCGTAGCCCAACGCCGTGTGCATCTGACCGAAGCCCAGGCGAAGAAATTCTACGAAGTCCACGCCGAACGCCCCTTCTACGGCGAGCTGGTCGGCCAGATGACCGCCGAGCCGGTGGTGGTGCAGGTGCTGGAAGGCCCGAACGCCGTCGCCGCCTATCGCGAAGTCATGGGCGCCACCAACCCCAAGGACGCCGCTGACGGCACCATCCGCAAGCTGTTCGCCCTGTCGATCGGCGAGAACTCGGTCCACGGTTCGGACAGCCTCGAGAACGCCGGCATCGAGATCGCCCAGTTCTTCACCGCCGACCAGATCGTAGGCTGATCCGGGCGAAAGCCTTGGACCTGCTGCGGCCGGATCGGAAACGATCCGGCCGTTTTCACATCCGGCTGCTGCTTGATCAAGAAATCGGCTTGAAGGGCCAAGGCCACACGGCATGAGGTTCCTTCGACCCGCCCGGTGGCGGCCGGCGATCAACAGGTCGCTGGATTCATGCCGCCCGGCGGGGAGGTCAGGGTCGACGGCAAAACCCGGTCAGAACTCGCGGGTAGAGGTCATGTTCTGCCGACAGTACCCGCCGGGCGAGGGTTGCCGGCGTGTCATCCGGCTGGATCGGCACCGCGGCCTGCCCCAGCACCCGGCCTTCGTCGACACCATCGGTCACCAGATGCACCGTGCAGCCGGCCTCGGCGTCGCCGGCGGCGAGGGCGCGGGCGTGGGTATCCAGCCCCGGATATTTCGGCAGCAGACTGGGGTGGATGTTCAGCAGCCGCCCGGTCCAGCGTCCGACGAGAAAGGGCGTCAGCAGGCGCATATAGCCGGCCAGGGCCACAACCTCGACGCCATGGGCATCCAATGCCGTCTGGATCGCCTGCTCATGGGCCGCCCGGTCCTTGCCGAACGGCGTGTGGTCAACGACGGCTGTGGCGACGCCCTTGCTTTCGGCAACGGCCAGACCGCCGGCCTCGGGCCTGTTGGACAGCACCAGAACCACCTCGAACGGTGCCCCGGGCTGACGGGCCGCCTCGATCAGGGCGGCCATGTTGGAGCCGGCCCCGGAGATCAGGACGGCCACGCGAGTGCGGCCCGTGGACGTGTCGGGCACAGGTGACCTCACAGACAAGGGAAGACGTGGACCTTGCCGGGCGGGCCTCCGCCGGTCAACGGCCCGGCGCTTGCGCATCGCGGCGGCCTCGGAAACAGTGTGAAGTTCGTTCCGGAGTTTCGTCCATGCTTGCTCTCGTCCTGGCCGCCACCATGATCACGGCGGCAGCTCCGCCTACCGACATGACCCGCAGCATCCTGACCGACGTCTGCCTGCCCTATGTGACCGGCGAGACCAGCGACACAGTGGCGCTGGAGTTTCTCGGCTTCGTCGAGACGCCCGCTCCGGAGGCCGATACCCGCACCTTCCAGAGCGAGGATGAGGCCTATCTGCTGCGCCTGACGACCGAAGGCAGTCTCGCCGACGGCAATCTCAACCGGGTCTGCGTGATCCAGGCCCGTCGCGGCGGCTTCGACGGGGCGAGGGCGTCGATCCTGCCGGTCATGCGGGAGGGAGGCTTTGCCCCGGAGGCTGGGCTGCCGGCCAACCGTCCCATCTGGACGAAGGCCGGGGTCACGGTCTCGCTGAGGCAGAACCCCGGGGCCGCGGCGCTGGTCCGGGTAACCTTCAGCAGTCTCGACGCCGAAGGCTATTAGGCGGCTTCCAGCTGGCCGCAGACGAAGGCGACCTCGCCCGCTTCCAGCAGCGCGGCCAGCACCGGCTCGGCATTCTCCGGTGCCACGATCAGGATGAAGCCGATGCCGCAGTTGAAGGTGCGGCGCAGTTCGTGATCCGAGATGCCGCCGACCTCGCCCAGCCACTGGAAGACGTGCGGCACAGGCCAGGCGTTCCAGTCGAACGAGGCCTGAAGACCTTCGGCGATACAGCGCGGCGGGTTCTCGATCAGGCCGCCGCCGGTGATGTGGGCCGCGCCCTTGACCAGACCGGCCTTCATCAGCGGCAGGACAGGCTTCACATAGATGCGGGTCGGTTCCATCAGGGCCTGCGCCAGCGTCCGGTCACGGGCGAAGGGCGCATCATCGCCCCACGACAGGCCCGACTTTTCGACCACCTTGCGGATCAGGGAATAGCCGTTCGAGTGGGGGCCCGAGGAGGCGAGGCCGATGATGATGTCGCCCGCGGCCTGGCGGTCCAGATACGGCAGGGCATGGCCGCGCTCGACGGCACCCAGCGAAAAGCCCGCCAGATCGTAGTCGCCGCCGGCATACATGCCGGGCATTTCGGCCGTTTCGCCGCCGACGAGGGCGCAGCCGGCCTGACGGCAGCCCTCGGCAATTCCGGCCACGACGCGCCGGGCGGCGTCGATCTCGAGCTTGCCGGTGGCATAATAGTCGAGGAACAGCAGCGGCTCGGCGCCCTGCGCCAGGAGGTCGTTGACGCACATGGCCACCAGATCGATGCCGACGCCGTCATGCCGGCCGGTCTCGATGGCGATCTTCAGCTTGGTGCCGACGCCGTCTGTGGTGGCGACGATCAGCGGGTCCTCGAATCCGGCCGCCTTGAGATCGAACAGGGCACCGAATCCCCCGAGCGAGGCCTCCGCACCGGGACGGCGGGTCGACTTCGCCAGCGGCTTGATGGCGTCCACCAGCATCTCGCCGGCGTCGATATTCACCCCCGCATCGGCATAGGTGAGGCCGTTGTGCAGGCTGTCGGAGGTGTCGCTCATCGGTCACGGGCCTGAATCAGTGGGCGGATTTGTGCGGCGGGTCTTGCCACAACCACGTCGCGCGGGGCTATAGCATCCGAATGACGCCCATCACCACCACCGAGGCGCTTCGCGCATTCTGTCAGCGCCTGGCCGACCAGCCCTTCATCACCGTCGACACCGAGTTCATGCGGGAGACGACCTATTGGCCGCGGCTGTGCCTGATTCAGGCCGCGTCGGCCACGGATGCAGCCATCATCGACCCGATGGCGGAGGGGCTGGATCTGGAGCCCTTCCTCGACCTGCTGCGCGATCCGAAGATCATCAAGGTCTTCCACGCCGCGCGTCAGGACACCGAAATCTTCGTCAAGCTCGGTGCCATGCCGAAGCCGATGTTCGACACCCAGGTAGCGGCCATGGCCGCCGGCTTCGGCGATCAGGTCTCCTATGAGGCCCTGGTGCGTCAGATGCTGAAGCAGGAGGTCGACAAGGGCAGCCGCTTCACCGACTGGGCCCGTCGTCCGTTGTCGGAGGCCCAGCTGGTCTATGCGCTCGGCGACGTCACCCATCTGGCCGCCCTCTATCCCAGGCTGCGCGACCGGCTGCAGAAGGAGGGCCGTCTGGACTGGGTCATGTCCGAGATGGAGAGCCTGACCGATCCGGACCTCTATGACACCGATCCGGAAAAGGCCTGGAAGCGGCTCAAGCCGAAGAAGTTCAGCGCCCGATACCTCTCAGCCTTCGTTGCCACAGCAGTCTGGCGCGAGCGCACCGCCCAGGAACGCGACCAGCCGCGCGGCCGAATCCTCAAGGACGAGGCGATCGACGAGATCGCGGCCCAGGGACCGACCGATCCCGACGCCTTCAACCGCCTGCGTTCGGTGCCCAAGGGATTCGGCGCCTCGCGACTGGGGCTGGAGCTGTCGGCCGAGCTGAAACGGGTGCTGGCCGACCCCGAGGCCTTTGCACCCAAGCTGGACCGCCCGGCCCACAACCAGCCGGCTCCGCCGTCCGTGGTCGAATTGCTCAAGGTTCTGCTCAAGGCCAAGAGCGACAACGCCGGGGTGGCGACCAAACTGCTGGCCAATGTCGCCGACCTCGAGAAGATCGCCCTCGACGACGAGGCCGACGTCGACGCCCTCAAGGGCTGGCGCCGCCAGCTGTTCGGCGAGGACGCGCTCAAGCTCAAACGCGGCGAGATCGCCCTGGTGCTGAACGGCGCCCGGGTCGAGGTCGTGGAGATCGAGTAGGGACCGGGTCTTGGGGCTTAGGGCTTAGGTCCCAGCGAGGCCTCGCCAAGCCCTAAGCCCTACAACCTACGACCTTCCGTCAGCCCACCGTCGCCTTGACGATCTTGCCCGGCGAACGTGGCGGCTCGCCCTTGGGCAGGGCGTCGACGTGGTCCATGCCTTCGATGACCTCGCCCCAGACGGTGTACTGGCCGTCGAGGAAGGAGGCGTCGTCCAGGCAGATGAAGAACTGGCTGTTGGCGCTGTTGGGGTCCGAGGTGCGGGCCATGGAGCAGACGCCGCGGGCGTGTCGCTCTTTCGAGAACTCGGCCTTCAGGTTCGGCTTCTTCGAGCCCGAGGTGCCGGTGCCGGTCGGATCGCCGCCCTGGGCCATGAAGCCGGCGATGACGCGGTGGAAGACCACGCCGTCATAGAAGCCTTCGCTCGCCAGTTCGGTGATACGGGCGACATGGCCGGGGGCCAGGTCGGGCCGAAGCTTGATGATCACGTCGCGGTCGGCGCCGTCGCCGGTGTCGAGTGAAAAGGTCAGGGTCTGATCGGCCATCGGCGCGCTCCTTTTTGAATTGTCGCGGGTCCATAGCCCGCAAACCCGCTGACGGCTATGTGGATGCGATGACTGACGAAGAAAAGCCCGCCGAACGCAGACGGATGGTGCGCCCGCCCTCGGGCGGCACCGCCGCCGGCCGCGGCATGGGCACCAAGATGAAGACGGCGGACACCAAGTCGATGTCCAGCCAGCAATGGATCAAGCGCCAGCTGTCCGACAAATGGTCCGAGCGCGCCCGCGCCGAGGGCTGGCGCAGCCGCGCGGCCTTCAAACTGCTGGAGATCGACGACCGGTTTCACCTGATCCGGCAGGGAAGCCGGGTCATCGACCTGGGCGCCGCGCCGGGCGGCTGGGCCCAGGTGGCGGTCAAGCGGGGGGCGATCTCGGTGGTCGGCGTCGACCTGCTGCCGGTCGAGCCGGTGCCGGGCGCGATCATGATCCAGGCGGACTTCACCCATCCGGGGGTCGATCAGCAGATGATGGACCTGCTGGGCGGGGCGCCGGACCTGGTCCTGTCCGACATGGCCCACAACACGGTCGGCCATCGCCAGACGGACCACCTGAAGATCATCGCCCTGATCGAGATCGCCGCCGACTTCGCCATCCGCACGCTGAAGCCCGGCGGCCATTTCGTGTCGAAGAATTTCCAGGGCGGCGACGCCGGCGGGGTGCTGGCCCGGCTGCGCGCCGAGTTCGAGACGGTCAAATACGTCAAGCCGGAGTCGAGCCGGAAGGACAGCGCCGAGGTGTTTCTCGTGGCGATGAACCGGCGCTAGGCCGAGGCCATGTCCGCCGCCCGCGCGGCCTTCTTCGCTTCGATCCGGCTCCAGATCCGGTCGTGGACAGTGAAGAAGACCGTCTGCACCAGCGGCTCGATGAGGCCGATGGCCAGCGACACGCGCCAGTCGCGGGTCAGGGCGAAGGCGACGGTCACAGCGACGACGAAATGCATCAGGCCATAGGTGACGGACTTGGCCGCGACCTGTTTCAGGGAGCGGGGCAGGGCATGGCTATGGCCGGCGTGACCGTGGGCACGGGTCTGTTCCTCGGGGGCCATGATCTGCAGGCGGGCGGTGAAGGCCTCGGACGCCTCTTCCAGCCCCGATAGCATCCGACGGTGTTCGATCCGGTGCCACACGCGGTCGTGGATGGAATAGGCAATGGTCTGGAAGAAGGGCTCCACCAGCCCCACCGCCAGGGCCACCCGCCAGTCGCGCGTGACGGCGAAGGCCACCAGGATGGCGACCACCAGGTGCATCACGCCATAGCTCGCGATCTTCAGCGCGAGGCGGCGGGCGGTGTGGATGAAAAGTCGGACCATGGGTTGCCCAGATGTGGGGCCGCTGCCGCATCCGGCAAGCCAATTGTTCTTATCACGACGATAAGGGCGGGCGGCCCTTGCGGTTCCCCGCCGGTCACCGCTATACGCGGCCCGCAAAACGGAGACTCCTCATGGAGATACGCGAAGGGCTCACCTTCGACGATGTTTTGCTGGAACCCGGCCCGTCAGAGATCATGCCCGCGGACGCGGACGTCTCGACGCAGCTGACCCGCGACATCAGGCTGAAGATCCCGCTGACCTCGTCCGCCATGGACACGGTCACCGAAAGCCGGCTGGCCATCGCCATGGCCCAGGCTGGCGGTCTGGGTATCCTCCACCGCAATATGACGGTCGAGGAACAGGCCGACATGGTCCGCGAGGTCAAACGCTACGAAAGCGGGATGGTCATCAATCCGGTGACCATCACGCCGCAGACGACGCTCGGTGAAATCCGCGCCATCGTGGCCAAGCGGAAGATTTCGGGCTTTCCGGTCGTGGACCCCGGCACCGGCAGACTGGTCGGCATCCTCACCAACCGCGACATGCGGTTCGACACCGACCCGAATCGCAAGGCCATCGAGCTGATGACCACGGGCGATCTGGTCACTGTGCGCGAAGGGGCCGGACGTGACGAGGCCCGCGCCCTGCTTCGCGACCGCAAGGTCGAGCGGGTCATCGTCGTCGACGAGGATTATCGGGCGACCGGCCTGATCACGATGAAGGACATCGAGAAGGCCCAGGCCCACCCCCACGCCGCCAAGGACGATCAGGGCCGCTTGCTGGTCGGTGCCGCCTCGACCGTGGGCGATGCCGGCTATGAGCGGGCCATGGCGCTGGCCGAGGCCGGTGTGGACGTGGTCGTGATCGACACCGCCCACGGACACTCGATCCAGGTCAGCCGCGTGGTCGAGCGGATCAAGCGCGAGTCCAACCGCATCCAGATCATCGCGGGCAATGTCGCGACCCACGACGCGGCGCGGGCCCTGATCGACGCCGGCGCGGACGCGGTGAAGGTCGGCATCGGCCCGGGCAGCATCTGCACCACCCGGATCGTCGCGGGGGTCGGGGTGCCGCAGTTGACGGCCATCATGGACGCGGCCCGTGCGGCGAAGGCCTCGGGCGCCCCGGTGATCGCCGACGGCGGCATCAAATACTCGGGTGATCTGGCAAAGGCCATCGCGGCCGGGGCCTCCTGCGCCATGATGGGTTCGATGTTCGCCGGCACGGACGAAAGCCCGGGCGAGGTCTTCCTGTACCAGGGGCGGTCCTACAAGTCGTACCGCGGCATGGGCTCGGTTGGAGCCATGGGTGCCGGCTCGGCCGACCGCTATTTCCAGAAGGAAGTCGAGGACACCCAGAAGCTGGTGCCTGAGGGCATCGAGGGCCAGACGCCCTACAAGGGGCCGATCGCACCCGTGTTGCACCAGATGGTCGGCGGTCTGCGCGCCGCCATGGGCTATGTCGGTGCGGCGACCATTGCGGACCTTCAGGAACGCGCCCGTTTCGTGCGCATTACCGGTGCCGGGCTGCGGGAAAGCCACGTTCATGACGTGATGATCACGCGCGAGGCACCCAACTATCGTCAGGGATGAGCAGGGAGGCTCACGCCATGGATATGACACCGGAATTCATCGCTCTTGCCGGCGTGCTGGTGCTGGCCATCGTTCAGATCTTCTGGGCGGCCAGTGCCCGGACCGCTGAGCGGGGCCTCAAATGGAATGCCGGCGCACGTGACGGGGACGTTCCGCCGCCCGGCAAATTGGCCGGACGTCTGGACCGCGCCCAGGCCAATCTCTACGAGACCCTTCCGCTGTTCGCCGCCGCCGTCATTATGGCGCATGTCGCGGGCAAGGACGGCGGCCCCCTGACTCTCTGGGGTACGCATCTCTATCTCTTCGGTCGCCTGATCTATCTGCCGGTCTACGCCCTGGGCATCCCCTATGTCCGCTCCCTCGTCTGGGTGGCGTCGCTGGTGGGGCTGTTCATGGTCATCGCCGCCCTGTTCGTCTGAAAGCCCGCATTGACCCCAGCTGCCCGCCTCGCCGCCGCCGCCTCCGTTCTGGACAGCATCGCCCAGGGCCGCGCCTCCGCGGAGGTCGTGATCAAGGCCTGGGGCGCTGCCAACCGCTATGCGGGCTCCGGTGACCGCCGCGCCGTCGCCGAGCGTGTCTATCAGGTGCTGCGCGCGCGCGGCCGGCTGGTCACGGCCATGGGCGGACGGGAGGACGGTCGGGCACTGGTGGTCGGCGCGCTGGCCTTCCTCGACAGGCTGTCGCTTGAGGAGATCGAGGCGTTGCACTCGGGTGAGGGCTATGGCCCCCGCCCATTGTCGAAACAGGAGCGGGCCCGGATCGCGGCGGGGGAGGGTGACCGGCCCGGAATCGCCGCCGACCTGCCTCCCTTTGTGGTCGAGGACCTGAAGGCGACCTTCGGCGACCGCTGGAGCGAGGAAGCCGCCGGTCTGATGGCGCGCGCGCCGGTCGATCTGCGGGTCAATACGGCCAAAACCACAGTCGAAGCTGCCCAGGCGGAGCTGAAGGCGACGGGTCTTTCGCCTTTACGGACTCCCTGGTCGGCCGTCGGCCTGCGACTGCCGTCGGAGCCTGCGCCGAATGTTCAGGCCCTTGAGGCTTTCAACGCCGGCCGGGTCGAGATCCAGGACGAGGGCAGCCAGCTGACGGCCTGGGTGGCAGGGGCCGGCCTGTCGTTCACGCCGGACAGTGTCGTCATCGATTATTGCGCAGGTGGCGGTGGCAAGACGCTGGCGCTCGCGGTGCAGGGCCTGCCTGCGGCCGATCCGGCGCGGGTTGCGGCACCCAGCCCCGCCGGCTGGTCGCCGACCGGTGCCGATGAACTGGCGGCCGCGAAATCTGCGCCCGCGGCCGTGCCGATGCGGCTGGTGGCCTGCGATGTTGTGCAGAAGCGGCTCGATAACATTCGCCCGCGTCTCGCCCGCGCCGGTGTCGCTGCCGACCTGCAGCTGATCGGCCAGAACGGTGGCGGGGTCGAGGCGTTCAACGGCAAGGCCGATCTGGTGTTCGTCGACGCGCCCTGCAGCGGTTCGGGTGCCTGGCGCCGCCGCCCCGAGGATGCCTGGCGGCTCAAGGCCGACGAGATCGAGCGGCTGCATGCCCTGCAGCTGCGAATCCTCGCCCAGGCCGCTGTCCTCGTGAAGCCGGGCGGGCGACTGGTCTATGTCACCTGCTCGATCCTCAGCCGCGAGAACGAGGCGGTGGCCGACGCCTTTGAAGCCAACCACAAGGGCTTCCACCCACTGCCTGTCGCCGGGGTGCTCGCTGCCCCGACGCTCACCGATGCCGCGCGTACGCGTCTGGCGGGGGCTGCGACGGGCGGACGTCTGCGCCTGTCGCCGGCCTCGACCGGCACCGACGGCTTCTTCGTGGCCCTCTATGAGCGGCGGGCGTGAGCCGGGACTGGACCCTTGCCCGTTTCGGTCCGAAGACCGCCCTCTGCGTCATGGCGGCCGAGCCTGAGTACGGCCCGGCCCTTCGCGCCCGCATCCGTCCGCTCATCACGGGCGTCGGCCCGGTCGAGGCGGCGGCCGGGGTCGCCCACGTCCTTGCGGGTCTGAAGGCGGAAGGCACCTTGCCTGATGTTGTGGTTTCGCTCGGCTCGGCCGGCTCCCGTACCCTTGATCATGGGCGTGTCTATCGCATCGCCGAGGTCAGTTACCGCGACATGGACGCCAGTGCCCTTGGCTTTCCGAAGGGCGAGACGCCCTATCCCCGCATTCCGGCCGTCCTGCCGCTGGCGGATGGCCCGGTGGTCCTGCCGACGGCCCGGCTGGCCACGGGCGGGAGTGTCGTCTCGGGCACCGGTTACGACGCTGTCGACGCTGACATGGTCGATATGGAGACCTTCGCCGTCGTCCGCGCCGCGGCCCGGTTCGGTGTACCGGTGATCGGCCTGCGCGGCGTTTCGGACGGCCGCACGGACCTGTCCCGCCTGGAACACTGGACCGACGCCCTGGCCGGGATCGATCTCCGGCTGGCCGAGGCCCTCGACCTGTTGCATGACCATTTCACGCCTGTTCTCACGGAGCCCGCATGACCGCCCCCGCTGATCACCAGAAGGTCCTGATTGTCGATTTCGGCAGCCAGGTGACCCAGTTGATCGCTCGGCGCCTGCGCGAGGCGCGGGTCTATTGCGAGATCCACCCCTATGCCAAGGCCGAGGCCGCGCTCCAGGCCATGCAGCCGCAGGCGATCATCCTGTCGGGCGGGCCGGAGAGCGTGCATGAGGAAGGCAGTCCGCGGGCACCGCAGGCTGTCTTCGAAGCCGGGGTGCCGGTGCTCGGCATCTGCTACGGCGAGATGACCATGTGTGAGCAGCTCGGCGGCAAGGTCGAGGGCGGCCATCATCGCGAGTTCGGCCGCGCAGAAATCACCGTCGAGCGGGCGTCGCCCCTGCTGGCCGACCTTGCTGCCGTCGGTGAGGACGAGACGGTCTGGATGAGCCATGGGGACAAGATTGTCGCCATTCCCGAGGGGTTCGAGGTGGTCGCCAGCTCGGCCGGTTCGCCCTATGCGGTGATCGCTGACGAGGCGCGCCGCTTCTACGGCGTGCAGTTCCATCCCGAGGTCATGCACACCCCGCGCGGTGCCACCATGCTGCGAAACTTCACCCACGGTATCGCGGGTCTGAAGGGCGACTGGACCATGGCCGCCTATCGCGACGAGAAGATCGCCCAGATCCGCGAACAGGTCGGATCGGCCAGGGTGGTCTGCGGCCTGTCGGGCGGCGTCGACAGCTCGGTGGCCGCGGTCCTGATCCATGAGGCGATCGGCGACCAGCTGACCTGCGTGTTCGTGGACACGGGCCTGCTGCGCAAGGACGAGGCGACCCAGGTCACGACCCTGTTCAGGGAGCACTACAACATCCCCCTGATCCACGTTGATGCATCGAAGGAATTTCTCGGCGCACTGGCCGGGCAGTCGGACCCCGAGACCAAGCGCAAGACCATCGGCCGGGTCTTCATCGAGATCTTCGACCGCGAGGCGGGCAAGATCGAGGGAGCCGAATTCCTGGCCCAGGGCACCCTCTACCCCGATGTGATCGAGAGCGTTTCGTCCTCGAGCGGCAAGGCCCATGTGATCAAGAGCCACCACAATGTCGGTGGCCTGCCGGACTTCATGAAGCTGAAGCTGGTCGAGCCGCTGCGGGAGCTGTTCAAGGACGAGGTCCGGGCGCTCGGTCGCGAGCTGGGCCTGACCGACGCCTTCGTCGGACGCCATCCCTTCCCCGGGCCGGGCCTTGCCATCCGCATCCCCGGCGAGATCACGCCGGAGGCCGTCGCGACCCTGCAGCAGGCCGACGCCATCTATCTCGACGAAATTCGCAAGGCCGGCCTCTACGACAGCATCTGGCAGGCGTTCGCCGTCCTGTTGCCGGTCAAGACCGTTGGCGTCATGGGCGACGCCCGGACCTATGAGAAGGTGCTGGCCCTGCGCGCGGTCACCTCGACCGACGGCATGACCGCCGACTTCTTCGAGTTTCCGTGGGATGTCCTGGGCCGCTGCGCCACGCGGATCGTCAATGAGGTCCGGGGCGTGAACCGCGTGGTCTATGACGTGACGTCCAAGCCGCCGGGGACGATCGAGTGGGAGTGACTTTCGCTCACTAGAACAACCGGCCTGTCTCCGCGGGCGGAAAGACCCGTTCGACCGCAAGCCGGCTTGCGGGCAGGGGCCGGAGCAGTTCCGCCTCAGGCCTGGTCAGGTCGAGCCATTCCATGGCGCGCCCCGGTTCAAGCAGCACGATCTGGCGGTCGTGATAGGGCGCAACGTCCGGCCCCGGCGTCGTGGTCAGCATGCTGAAGGCGCCGTCGCGGATCACACCGGCGATCCAGAACGCCGGTGCCTCAACCATGGTGAAAAGCCATCTGGTCTTGCGCTTCTGACCGGCGAGGGCGTCGGTGAATTCATAGAAGCCGTCTGCCGGGATAGCGCAGCGCAGGCTGTTGGCGAACGACCGCTCGTCAGACCTGAAATTGAATACCGGCCGTCCCTGCGGGGACTTCCAGGCCCAGGTCATCATCCGGACTTCGACGCCGTCTTTCGTGCGCGTGACCACCGGAGCAGAGTCGCCGATGCGGATGTCGTCGCGGGGCTCGATGTTCGGTCTGCCTTGAGGGAATTCGAGCGATATCCCGGTCTGGCGGATTTCCTCGAAGGGCTGCCCGGTCAACGGACGGAACCGGTAGGTGTTGCACATGGGTCTGATCGTCCGCCTCAGCCGCCCTTGTCTCCAGCCGTTACGGCAGAAAGGATTATCCCGACAGCCATCAGGCGGTGCTGCGGACGTCCCTCGAGGCGCGTTCCAGCACAGCTGCGGGTGATTCTCCCGCAGCGACCTCAGCCACCCCGACCTCGAACTCGACCACAAACGGCGATCGGTCAGGGCCGGCATCGAAGGCGGTACAGCCGATGACGGCCGCGATCCGGTCGGCTGCGACCCGCCCGGCCGGGCCCTCGGTCGCCGGCAGGGCGAGGGCGAAGACGTCGGGCGACAGGCGGGCGGCGGTATCCTCCGTGCGGATCAGACGCGAAACCATGGCCCCGATCTGGGGCAGGGCGCGATCCAGCCAGCCGCCGGCGCGGGCCTCGACCACTGCGTTGGTCTCGGACACCCGCAGGACCGCAACCGAGAGCGGGCGCCGACGCAGGCGCGCCCCTTCGGCCACGCGCGCGAGATGGCTTGCGAAGAGCTCGGCTGTGAACAGGCCGGTCATGGGATCGGTCAGGCCCGACCCGCGCGCGCTCTCCAGCGCCTTGCGGATGGCCACATGGCGGCGGTGCGCGCGTGCCAGGGCCGTCACGCGTCCGGCGGTTTCATCCTCCGGCGTGTCGGCTGCGGCGACGTCGGCAAAGCCGCGGCTATAGAGTTCCGACAGATTGATCTCGCCCGAGCCGCGAAGATAGAGGACGGCCGGGATATGATACAGGCGGGTGTTCCTCTTCATGCCCGAAGCGATGGACAGGGCGGGCGTATGGTCCTCGGCACCCCAGAGGACCACGGCGTCGAACGCCCGCTCATGCAGATAGTCGAAGGCCGTGTAAGGCGTCGGGGCCGCCACCACCTCGCAACCGCGCTCGGTCAGGGCGTTGGACAGGGCTATGAAATGCCGGTCCGCCTTGCCGGCGGCCAGCACCCGCAAGGGTGCGGAGTCGACCCCCGGGAGCACCAGAGGCTGCCCCCGGGCAGCGAAGGTCGCCTCGCGTAGCGAGACTTCCTCCTCTGCGATGGCGGAGCGGACCATGTTCTCGAGCCGCAAGGCCGCCTGGGCGGGGTGGGGGGCTCTGGACATCACGATATCGACCAGTCCCGGCTCCCAGGTCGCCGCATCCGGATCAATCACGAGAACCGGCAGCCGCCGCGGGATCACCGCCGCGCGAAGGGCCCGAATGCCCTCGGCGGCATCCGGCAGGCGGGAGTCCAGAATCACGGCTTCCAGCGGCCAGTCGATCAAGGCCTGAATGGCACCGTCCAGTGAACGGGCAGTCAAGGTCCGCCAGCCGAGCGCGTCCAGCCCCTGGCAAAGTGGGCCGACGAGGCCGTCGTCAGGCGCGACAACCAGTATGCGCGGATCGGAACCCAAGGATAAAATCTCCAGCCGCTCCCGGCTCCGGGGGCGGTCTCATGTCTAAGGACCATAGCGAGGGCAGGCGGCACCAAGCAACGGGCTGACCGACGCTTTTCACAGCGGGTTTCCCATAGGGCGAATTGGAGTAGTAGTGCGAATTTGCAGGTTGCGGTGACTGGATTGCGGGCAAAGTCGGACATCGAGGCAGTGACGCGCTGGGCGAGGCCCAGGCTGTGGGGTCGCCTGTCCGTCAAGGCGTTCACACGCAGCTGGGGCCGCGACGTGATGCTCTATACGGGCGGCGTATCCTTCTTCGCCCTGCTGGCGGTCTTTCCGGCCATCGCCATTCTGATCGGCTTCTACAAGGCGGTGCTGTCCATCGGTCAGGTCAGTGAACAGGCGGCCGCGCTCGCCGATGTCTTGCCGACGGCTGCCCGCGCCATCTTCCACCAGGAGATCGAGCGTCTGGCCAATGCCTCTGCCCGGACTGTTTCGGCCCAGAGCTTCTTCGCTGTCGTCATCGGTGGCTATGCGGCGCATCGCGGGTTCAAGGCCCTGCTGGCCGGACTGAACCTGATCCATGACGAGTCAGAGCCGCACGGATTCTTCAAATTCAACCTCCTGGCCTTCTTCGTGGCCCTTGCGGCCTTCCTTCTGTTCACGGTGGTTTCCGGGGCCGTGGTGACCTCCAGACTGCTGGAGCATGCCGGGCCGGGAAGCGCACAGCCGACCGGCGGGGCGCTGCCGCTGGAGGGCCTCTGGCCGGCGCTCGGTCTGGCGATCGGCCTGACCATGCTCTACCGGTACGCCATGTCCCACCGGACGCCGGTGGCTTGGGGACCTTCGATCGCCGGTGGTCTGGTTGCCACGGTGATGTCGACGGTTTCGTCGTGGCTCTGCGCCATCTACGTCGAGCAGATCGCGCCCCTGGGTGCGACCTATGGCTCGGTCGGCGCGGTGGTGGTGCTGCTGATCTGGCTGTCATGGAACGTCAACGCCATCTTCTACGGTGGTGCCTTCGCCACCGAGATGGAGCTTGCCGCGCGCTCCCGGGATGAAACCGGGATCGAGCCCGACACGCCCTTGCCGGACTCGGTCGTCAGCCTGTCGGAGCGCCGGGCGTCGCGACCACGATAGTCAGCACCCCGTCCGTCTCCGTGATCGAAACGGTTTGTCCGCCGACAGCGTTCATCAGGTGGGGCACATCGATCCGCGCCATCGGGTCCGTGGCCAGCAGGGTGAAACAGGCACCGGGGGCCGCTCCGCGCATCGCCTTCTGAAGCTTCAGGCCGGGGGTCGGGCAGCGGTGGCCGCGTGCGTCCACGATCACGTGCGCATCCGTTCAAGCAGCAGGCCAAGGGCCACGCGGACACTGGCGAGCCGGACCTGATCGCGCCCGATGTCGCCGAAGCGGTGCATCGCGTGGATCTCGCCATTCGGACCGACGGCGCTGAAATGGACCAGGCCCACGGGCTTTTCAGCCGTGCCCCCGCCGGGTCCGGCGACGCCCGTCACCGAGACCGAGAGATCCGCGCCGGACCCTGCCAGAGCTCCCCGGGCCATGGCGCGCGCCACCGGTTCGGACACGGCACCGTGGGCTTCGATCAGATCCGCCGGTACAGCCAGCAGGTCCGTCTTGGACGCATTGCTGTAGGTCACGAAACCGCGCTCAACGACCGCCGAGGAGCCCGCGATCGCGGTCAGGGCTCCGGCCACCAGCCCGCCGGTGCAGCTCTCCGCCGTGACAAGGACAAGCCCCCTTGCGGCGGCGGTCTCGATCACCTGACGGGCGAGGGTCTGGATGTCTTCGGGGAACATGAATCGAGGGGCTTTCCGAAGGCGGCGCGAGTCGGTCTAGAGTGCCGCTCTGTGCCATGGGTGGCGACAGCATACGGGGCGGGCATGAGCGATACTACAGCGGTCTCCGGCATCGGTGCGGCACCGGACCGGCTTACGCCCATCCTGTTTGCGGTCGCCATCTTCACCTCAGCGGCGCTTGTGTTTGTGGTCCAGCCGATGGTGACCAAACTGGTCCTGCCCATGCTGGGTGGATCGCCGGCGGTCTGGAACACCGCCATGGTCTTTTTCCAGACCGCCCTGCTGGCTGGCTACGGCTATGCGCACCTGCTGCAGAAGGTCGGATCGATCAAGACCCAGGTGGGCATCCATCTGGCCCTGCTGGTGGCCGCCGCCCTGTTCCTGCCGCTCAGCGTCAACGGTCTGCTGGGAGACCCCGACCCGGCGGCGCCCATCATGTGGTTGCTGGCGACCCTGACCCTTTCGGTAGGCGCGCCGTTCGCCGTGCTGTCGGCGACTGCGCCGCTGCTCCAGGCCTGGTATGCCCGGGTCCGTGTCGGCCATGCCGACGGCCAGAACCCCTATGTCCTCTATGCCGCCTCCAACCTCGGCAGCTTCCTCGCCCTGCTGTCCTATCCGATCCTGATCGAGCCGCTGGCGACCCTGTCCGGACAGCGCGGCTGGTTCGGCTGGAGCGGCGGCTATGCCATTTTTGTGCTGCTGGTCGTGGCCCTGGCCTTCACGGTCTGGCGTCGGCGGCTGGACCAGACGTCCGAGCCCGCTCAACTCGCGGCCAGCGCCCCGCTGTCATGGCGTGAGAAGGGCATTCTGGTCCTGCTGGCGGCCGCGCCGTCCAGCCTGATGCTGGGGGTGACGTCCCATCTGTCGACCGATGTCGCCTCGGCGCCGTTCCTGTGGGTTCTGCCGCTGGCATTGTACCTGCTGACCTTTGTCATCGCCTTCCAGAACCGGCCGTGGATTCCGCTGAATGTCACCCTGATCATCCAGGGGGCGACGGGCGCGATCGTGGTCCTGATCGTGGCCTTCCGCTCGGCCAACTGGTCGCTGGCTTTCGGCCTGCACCTGATCGCCTTCTTCTTCGCGGCGCTGATGTGCCACCAGCTGCTGGCCGCCAGGCGGCCACCGCCGGACCGGCTGACGGAATTCTATCTCCTGATGTCGTTGGGCGGCGTGGTCGGCGGGGCTTTCACGGCCCTGCTGGCGCCGGTGATCTTCAACATGGTGTGGGAGTATCCGCTGGTGCTGGTGCTGGTCGGTCTGGCGCGGCCTTGGGGCAGGGGGCGCCTCAGCGGAGCCCCGCTGGGCACCCTGATCGCCGCCGTGGCCGTTGCGGCCTCGCCGGTGCTGGTGGCGATCGGGCTCGACTTGAATGACGGAGCGCGCGCCTGGTTCCACGCCAATTTTCCGCTCGGCATGGACCAGCTGACCATGGTCCTGCTGATGCCGGCGGCGATCTGTGCCTTCCTGCTCCGCGACCGGGCGCTGGTCTTTACCGCCATCCTGGTGATGATCACCCTGTCGGCGCAGTGGATCGCGCGCGGCTATGACTGGAGTTATTCCGAGCGCAGCTTCTTCGGCGTGATGCGGGTGGCCAATGCCCCGGACCCCAGACTGGGGGGCGACGTCCATGTGCTGATGCACGGCACGACCCTGCACGGTGCCCAGGCCCGTGACAGCCGGTTCGGCTGCGTCCCGACCCTCTACTATGCGGCAGCGACGCCGATCGGGCAGGCTGCGACCATGATCGGGAACCGCGGTCCGGCGCGGATCGGTGTCGTCGGCCAGGGATCGGGCGCGATGGCGACCTACAAACGCACCGAAGACTCCATGACCTTCTTCGAGATCGATCCGATGGTGGACCGGCTGTCGCGCGATCCGCAGTGGTTCAGCTTTATCTCCGACTGTGCGTCCGGCCCGATCAATACCGTGCTCGGTGATGCGCGGCTGACGCTGGCGAACGAGGTGCCGGGGTCCTACGACCTGCTGATCATCGATGCCTTCTCATCGGACGCTGTGCCGACCCATCTGCTGACGGTGGAGGCCATCGAGGGCTATCTGGGCTTGCTCAAGCCTCAGGGCGTCGTGTTGCTGCACCTGTCGAACCGTAATCTCGACATTACACTGCCGGCCGTTGCCGCCGCACAGGCGCTGGGTAAAGCGAGCCTGCACCAGCTCTACTATGAGCGCGACAACACGCCCGAGATGGCCGAGGCATCGACGGAAGTTCTGATCCTTTCGCCGACCCCGGAGGGGCTTGCAGATTTCAGGGCAGACAGTCGGTGGAACACCCCGGCGCAGACCGCGGTGCGACCGTGGACGGACGACTACGTCAATCTGTTCGGATCGCTCCAGCGCAGCATGTTCGACACGCCGGAACTGCAGGCGCTCAGGCGCCAGTAAGCTCGATCGTCGCAAGGGCCTGGGCGGCCAGACCTTCGCCGCGGCCGGTGAAGCCCATGGCCTCGGTCGTGGTGGCCTTGACGCTGACGGCGTCGAGCGGAAGGGACAGCAATTCAGCCAGCCGTTCGCGCATGGCCTGACGATGTGGCTTCACCTTCGGTCGCTCGCAGATCAGGGTGACATCGACATTGACCAGCCGGCCGCCGCGTGCGGTCAGCCGCTCGACCGCATGGATCAGGAAGCGGTCGGACGAGGCCCCCTTCCACTGCGGATCGGTGGGTGGGAAATGGTCCCCGATGTCGCCGTCACCCATGGCTCCGAGAATGGCGTCGGTGAGGGCGTGCAGCCCGGCGTCGGCATCGGAATGGCCGATCAGGGTCTGGTCATGCGGGATTTCCACGCCGCACAGCCAGACCGAGGATCCGGGGCCCCAGCGATGGGCGTCAAAGCCCTGGCCGACGCGGGTCTGACGGGGAATGAGCGCTTCAGCCATGGCGAAATCCTCTGGCCAGGTCAGTTTCATCAGTCGTGTGTCGCCCGGGACGATCAGGACCCTGCCGCCTGCGCGCTCGACCACCGCCGCCTCGTCAGTGGCCGTCTCGTCTCCCGGCCAGGCCGCATAGGCATCGACGATGACCTGATAGCGGAAGGCCTGCGGGGTCTGGGCCCGCCAGAGGTCTGCCCGATCCACGGAGCCCGCCACATGACCGTCGGTGGCCCGGCGCAGGCTGTCGGCAACCGGCAGGGCCGGCAGGGCTCCATCGGCGGCATCGAGGGCTGCGATCAGCCGATGGATCACGGGGCTGTCAAGGAAGGGGCGGGCGGCGTCATGGATCAGGACTGGCCGGTCGCCCGGACCACCCAGCGTCCGAAGGCCGTTGCGGACCGAAGCCGCCCGCGAAGAACCGCCGGTCGCCAGTCGCCAGCCGGATAGGTCGGTCAGGGCGGCGGCTGCCGCCGTCTCGGATCCGGCCGCCACGACGACGACCACATCCGACGCGCCGGCTCTGAGCATCGCCTCGACGGACCAGCGGATGACCGGCTTGCCGCCCAGCTTGCGCCATTGCTTGGCTTCCCCGGCACGGCTTCCTGTTCCGGCGGCGACGATGATGGCGGAGAAGCTCATGGTGCCGCTTCTACCGGCCCTGTGCTGTGCTGACGAGGCCCCATGGCACCGGGTGCATCCTGTTTGACAACGGAAAAGGCCTCGGCCAGCCTGCTGCCGGGAGGGTTTCCGATGCACTCTGCAATCCTGCAACCCGTCATCGTCCTGGTGCTGTGGTCGATGGTGATGTGGGGGTGGCTGTACGCCACCCGCGTGCCTGCGATGGTTCAGGCCCGAACGAAGCTGGACCCCGATTTGCCGCGGGACATCATGATGGGCGGGCTGCCCCCTCGTGTGCGGTGGAAGGCGGACAACTACAATCATCTGATGGAGCAGCCGACGCTGTTCTATGCGACGGCGCTGACCTTGGCGTTGGTCGGGCAGGGCGAAGGACTGAACCTCGCCCTGGCCTGGGCCTATGTTGGGCTGCGCGTCGTGCACAGCCTGATCCAGGCATTGATCAATGTGATCATTTTGCGGTTCGCCGTCTTCATGGTGGCGAGCAGCGTCCTCGTCCTTCTCGCCGTGCGCGCTACGATGGCTGTCTTCCAGGTCTGAGTCCGGGTTGGACCCGGGCCGCCAAAGGCCCTATCTGCCCGCCATGCAAAACGGCCTGCAGATCGGCGACGTCTGGGTACCCGGCCGGGTGCTGACCGCCCCCATGACCGGGATCACCGATCTGCCGTTCCGGCGGCTCGCCTCACGGCTGGGTGCGGCCTATGTGGCGACCGAGATGGTGGCGGCCGCCGAGCTGGCCCGGGCCCGGCCCGATGTCGTGCGCCGCGCCGCTGTTGGTGAGGGCCTGCCCCTGACTGTGATCCAGCTGGTCGGCCGGGACCCGGCGGCCATGGCCGAGGGCGCGCGCATGGCCGAACAGGCTGGTGCCGACATCGTGGACCTGAATTTCGGCTGTCCGGCCAAGGAGGTCACTGGCTCGGCCTGCGGATCGGCCCTGATGCGCACGCCCGAGCTGGCCGCCCGGCTGATGCAGGCCGCGGTCGAGGCCACCAGTCGGCCGGTGACGGTCAAGATGCGCCTCGGCTGGGACGATGCCCACCGGAATGCGCCCCTGCTGGCAAAGCGGGCCGAGGAGATCGGCATCCGTGCCGTGACGGTCCACGGGCGGACGCGGCAGCAGTTCTATACCGGCGTCGCCGACTGGACGGCGGTCGGCGAGGTCAAGGCGGCGGTGGGCATACCTGTCATCGTCAACGGCGACATCCTGACGGCGGACGACGCCCGTGAGGCCCTGCGCCAGTCAGGGGCCGACGCCCTGATGCTGGGCCGGGGTGTCTATGGTCGTCCCTGGCTGGCGGCACATCTGGAGCGGGCCCTGGCCGACGGGACGGTGCTGCTGGAGCCGGATCGCCAGGAGCGGCTGGCCATCGTCATCGAGCATCTGCGCGCCTCCGTCGCCTTCTATGACCTGCCGCTGGGACTGAAGATGTTTCGCAAACACCTCGGCTGGTATGTCGAACAGGCCCCCTGGCCGGCGGATCCGCTGGAACGGCGCGCGGCGAAGGCTCGTCTGTGCCGGCTGGAAACCGCTGCCGCGGTTGAGGATGCCCTTGAGGCGCTGTGGGCGTAAGTGACGCATTCCAGCAACCAGGGTGTTGATATTTCGCCACAGTTGGTTGAAGCTGCCGTGGCATGACGGATACACCTGCCGCCGATGTCGATCCCGCTCCGCCCGCTGATCGACGCGGCGCGGTTCGCTGGTTTGCCGGCTGGTCCGAGGATCGTCGTCGCAATGCCTTCCTGATTGCCTACGCCGTCGCCTTCCTCGTCACCGCCGCCGCCATCTGGCTGGTGGCTGTGTCGCCGGATGCCAACGGGCCCGGAGCCCGGGCGGCTGCAAGCCAGGCGGTTCTGGTTATCCTCGGCGTCAATCTGCTGCTGATCGGGTGTCTGGCCGCCGTTGTCGGTCGAAGGGCCCTGATGCTGTTCCGCCGCCGGACCGACGCGGGGGCGCGGTTGCATCTGCGCTTTGTGGCCCTGTTCTCAATGGTGGCCCTGATCCCGGCGGTGCTGATCGCCCTGGTCTTCGGCTTGCTGGTCAATCGTGGCGTGGACCAGTGGTTCAGCGAGAATGTCACCTCGGCGGTCCAGAACGGGGCCCTCATCGGTCAAGCCTATGTCCGGGACGTCAGCCTGCAGGTCGAATCCGATCTGGAGACCATAACCGACGAACTGGCGGCCCCAGAGGCCATTGCCCGATTTGAATATCCGATCCAGTTCTCGGAACTTCTGACCCAGGTCGCGGACCTGTTCGGCTATCCGGCACTCTACATTGTCGATGGCCAGGGACAGGTGCTGGCGCGCGGTGAGTTGCCGGGCGCGCCCCCTTATTTCGCGCCGTCGCTTCAGGACCTCGAAACGGCCGCCCGGGGGGAGACGGCCCCGATTGCAGTGACCGAAAATCCCGACGCCATCCGGACCCTTTATCCGCTGACCGGCTACGGAGAGGCCTATCTGTATCTGGTCCGGCCGATGCAACCGGGATTGATGGCCCAGATGCGCAATGGCCGGGAGTCCATCGTCGCCTTCCGTGACGCAAAGCAGAGCCGGGCCCGTATCCAGACCGCCTTTGCCCTGGGCTATTTCGAGACCGCCCTGCTGGTGCTCGTCGGGGCCGTGTGGCTGGGGATGTCGGCGGCCAGCGCCATCTCCGCGCCCATTGGCCGTCTGGTCGAGGCGGCGGACAAGGTTGCAGGCGGCGACCTGACCGCCCGTGTAAACGGCGAGGACGGCCCCGGCGAAATCAAGACCCTGTCGGCCGCCTTCAACCGCATGACCGGCGACCTGGAGGCCCAGCAGGCCGCATTGAGGGCCGCCAGCGAGGAGGCCACGGGCCGTAGCCGGTTCATCGAGACCGTGCTCTCCGGCGTGTCCGCAGGCGTGATCGGCCTTGATCGTCAGCGCCGCGTCTCGGCCATCAACGACAGCGCGGTCGAGCTTCTGGCCATCCGCGACCCGGCGATCATCGGCCGTCCTCTGGGTGAGGTGTCGCCGGAACTCAGCCAGTTAGCCGCCCGCGCCGAGGCCCATATCGAGGAAGAGATCGACGTCAGCCTCGAAGGCGAGACCCGCCGCCTGCGCGTGCGGATCGAGGGCGGCGTCGGTGGCGAGATGGTGCTGACCTTCGATGACATTACCCGGCTGGTCACGGCCCAGCGCAATGCCGCCTGGCGTGACGTGGCCCGGCGTATCGCCCACGAGATCAAGAACCCCCTGACCCCCATCCAGCTGTCAGCGGAGCGACTGCGGCGGCGCTATCGCAGTCAGGTCGGCGACGATGTCGAGGTGTTTGACCGCTGTACCGAGACCATCATCCGTCAGGTGGGCGATATCGGTCGGATGGTCGATGAGTTCTCGTCCTTCGCCCGGATGCCCGCGCCGCGCTTCACCGCCTGCGATCCGGCCGAACTGCTGCGTGAAGCTGTCTTTGCCCAGCGGGTCGCGGCGGCCGGGGTCGGTGTAGAACTGATCGAGCCCTTGCCCAGCCTTGTCCTGCACGCAGACCGGCCCATGGTCGGACAGGCCCTGACCAATATCCTCAAGAACGCCGGTGAGGCCGTGGCCGCCCGGCGCGCCATTGCTCCGCGCGACGGAGACAGCGACCGCCCGGGGATTTCCGCCCGGCTGCTGGTCGAGGACGAGTCGGTGGTCTTCATCATCGAGGACGACGGTCTGGGGCTGCCTGCCAAGGACCGCGACCGGCTGACAGAACCCTATGTGACCACGCGCGAGAAGGGCACCGGCCTCGGCCTGGCCATCGTCAAACGCATCTGTGAGGAGCACGGCGGCGAACTGAAGCTGGCCGATGCCGAGACCCTGGCAGGGGCGCGCGTCTGCCTGATCTTCCCCCTGAAATCCCAACCGAAGCCGACCGGCACCGCCGGGACCAGGGAGGCGAAAGCCTCCCGGTCCCGCACGGCTCCGGCCGCCGAATAGCGAGGCATCATGCGATCCACGGGCGCCGACATTCTGGTCGTCGACGACGAGGCCGACATCCGCGAGCTGGTCTCAGGCCTGCTGGAGGACGAGGGCCACGCCGTGCGGGTTGCGTCGAACTCCGATGAGGCCCTGGCCGCGATCCGGGCCCGGCGGCCGTCGCTGGCGCTGCTCGATATCTGGATGCAGGGCGGCGGTCTGGACGGGCTGGAACTGCTGGATGTGATCAAGGAACTGGATCCCGATCTGCCGGTGGTGATGATCTCGGGCCACGGCAATATCGAGACGGCGGTCACAGCCCTGCAGCGCGGGGCCTATGACTTCATCGAAAAGCCGTTCAAATCCGATCGTCTGGTGGTCGTGGTTCAGCGGGCGCTTGAGGCGTCTTCGCTCAAGCGCGAGAACAGGCGGCTGCGGGCCCAGGTGGCGGCCCCTTCGGGCTTCATAGGTCGATCCGCCGCAGCCCAGACCCTGCGCAGCACCGTCGCCAAGGTCGCACCGGCCAACAGCCGTGTCCTGATCTCGGGCCCGCCCGGCTCGGGCAAGGAACTGGTGGCGCGCCAGATCCACGAGGCCAGCGCCCGGTCCAGGGGCGAGTTCGTCGCCATCTCCGCTGCCGGCATGACCCCAGAACGGCTGGATATCGAACTGTTCGGCGAGGAGGGCCACGACGGCCGGCCGCGCAAGATCGGTGTGTTCGAGCGGGCCCACAACGGCACCCTCTATCTCGATGACGTCGGCGACATGCCGCGCGAGAGCCAGAGCCGCGTGTTGCGTGTGCTGGTCGAGCAACGCTTCCGCCGGGTGGGCGGCGAACAGGATGTCCAGGTCGATATCCGCGTGGTCACCTCGACGTCCCGGGACCTCAAGGTCGAAATCGCCGAGGGCCGGTTCCGCGAGGACCTGTTCCACCGCCTGAATGTGGTGCCGATCCGGGTGCCCGCCCTGTCCGAGCGGCGTGAGGATATCCAGGAACTGATCGACTATTTCATCGACACCCTGTCGGCATCCCAGGGCTTGCCCAAACGACGGCTGGGCGATGACGCCATCGCCGTGCTGCAGGTCCATCCCTGGCCCGGCAACGTCCGCCAGCTGCGCAACAATGTCGAACGGCTCCTGATCCTGGCCACCGGTGACCCGGACCAGCCGATCAGTGCCGACATGCTGCCGTCCGAGGCGACCAACGCCAATTCGACCGGCACCCTGGGCGGCGAGCGCATCATCGCCCTGCCGTTGCGCGAGGCCCGCGAGGTGTTCGAGCGCGAATATCTGGCGGCGCAGATCATGCGCTTCGGCGGCAACATCTCGCGCACCGCCGCCTTCATCGGCATGGAGCGGTCGGCCCTGCACCGGAAGCTCAAATCGCTGGGTGTGTCGCCGTCCCGCGGCGGCGAGGACGACATCGAAGAGGCAGTCGAAGAATGAGCCGCGTCGCCTATGTGAATGGCCAGTACCAGCCGCACGGCCAGGCTGTGATCCACGTCGAGGACCGCGGATTCCAGTTTGCGGACGGGGTCTATGAGGTCTGGTCGATCTTCGACGGCCGGATGGCGGATTTCGACGGCCACATGACCCGGCTGCACCGCAGCCTGAACGAGCTGCGCATAGAAATTCCGATGTCGCGCGAGTCCCTGACCCGGGTGCTCAAGGAGACGATACGGCGCAACCGGGTCAGCAACGGCATCGTCTATCTGCAGGTCACGCGCGGCACGGCCCGGCGCGACCATCCCTTCCCGGCGCAGGGCACGCCGCCCAGCGTGGTCGTCACGGCCCGCTCGATCAGTGCCTTCAAGAGCGAGGCAACCGCGAAGAAGGGCGTCGCCGTCGTCACCGTGCCCGACATCCGTTGGGGTCGTTGTGACATCAAGACCGTCGGCCTGCTCGCCAATGTCCTCGCCAAACAGGCAGCCCGCGAGCGCGGAGCCTATGAGGCCTGGATGGTCGACGAAATGGGACTGGTCACCGAGGGCTCATCGACCAACGCCTGGATCGTCGACGAGCACGGCAAGCTGCGGACGCGGGACGCCCAGGCCAATATCCTGAAAGGGATCACCCGGACCGCCCTTATGACGCTGATCGCGGAAGAGGGCGTCGAACTGGACGAGCGACCGTTCAGCGTCGACGAGGCCAAGCGGGCGAAGGAGGCCTTCTTCACCGCCGCCGGAGCCTTCGTCATGCCGGCCGTGTCGATCGACGGGGTGAAGATCGGCGACGGCAAGCCGGGGCCGATCACGAAGCGTTTGCGGACCCTGTATCTGGATCAGGCAAGGCGCGACGCCATCTAGGCGTTGCGGGCGTGTGCGGCCGGTGGCTAAGGTGCCGGGCCGGACATTCGATCCAGCCCCGCGCCGCTCCCCCGGCCGGAGAACAAGCAAGAACAGGCTGAACCTGCCATGTCGCAAGACAAGTCCAAAAACCTTCAGGACACCTTCCTCAACAGCGTCCGCAAGACCAAGACGCCCCTGACCATCTTTCTGGTGAATGGCGTCAAGCTGCAGGGCATCGTGACCTGGTTCGACAATTTCTGTGTGCTGCTGCGCCGCGATGGCCAGTCGCAGTTGGTCTACAAACACGCCATCTCGACCATCATGCCGTCCGCGCCCGTGCAGCTGTACGAGCCCGAGGCGGACGAAGACTGATTGATCCAGCCCCTTCGGCCGTCACCCTCGGGCTTGACCCGAGGGCCAGACGTTGTGTGCCTGCGCGTCCGGGATGGCCCTGCGGCCTCCGGGCACCTATCTGACGATGCACACCGGATCGTCTGATACTCGGGTCAAGCCCGAGGATGACGCACGAAAGAGACCTGTTTGGCTTCCCATCTGATCGACCACGCCGTCCCCCTGATCCGGGCGGTCGTCATCCATCCCGACCGCTCCGACGCCGGCGCGAGTGAAAGCTCGCGACAGTCGGTCGAGCGTCTGGAAGAAGCCGTCGGACTGGCCCGGGCGCTCGATCTTGACGTGCGCGGGGAAGAGATCGTGCGCATCCGCAAGGTGACGCCCGCCACCCTGTTCGGTTCGGGCAAGGTCGATGAGCTGGCCGCCCTGGTTCGCGCCGCCGAGGCCGAGGCGGTGGTCATCGATGACCAGTTGTCGCCGGTGCAGCAACGCAATCTGGAAAAGGCCTGGGACTGCAAGGTCATCGACCGCACCGGCCTGATCCTAGAGATCTTCGGCCGTCGCGCCCGCACCAAGGAAGGCCGGCTGCAGGTCGAGCTGGCGCGGCTGGACTACGAGAAGTCCCGCCTCGTCCGCACCTGGACCCACCTGGAACGCCAGCGCGGCGGCACCGGCTCTACCGGCGGGCCCGGCGAGACCCAGATCGAACTCGACCGCCGTCTGATCGCCGACCGGATCGTCAAGCTGAAGGTCGAACTGGATGAGGTGCGGCGCACACGCGGCCTGCACCGCAAACAGCGCCAGAAGGTGCCGTTTCCGACCATCGCCCTGGTCGGCTACACCAACGCCGGCAAGTCGACCCTGTTCAACCGGCTGACCGGCTCGGACGTGGTGGCCAAGGACCTGCTGTTCGCCACCCTGGACACCACCCAGCGCACCATCCGCCTGCCGCAGGGCCGGCCGGCCATCGTGGCCGACACTGTGGGCTTCATCTCCGACCTGCCGCACGAACTGGTCGAGAGCTTCCGGGCGACGCTGGAGGAGGTGGGCGAGGCCGACCTGATCCTGCATGTCCGCGACATCGCGTCCCCCGACAGCGAGGCCCAGTCGAAGGACGTCGAGGCGGTGCTGAAACAGATCCCCACGCCCGAGGGCAAGACCCGCCGGGTGCTGGAGGTCTGGAACAAGATCGACCTGCTGGATGAGGATGCGCGCGAGAGCGTGCTCGGCCTCGCCGAACGCCTGTCCCGCGAGGGCAAGGCGGTGGCGGTCTCGGCCTGGACCGGGGAGGGGATCGAACCCCTGCGGGACACCATTGCCGGCCTGATCGATGACGATCCCGAGACCGAACTGGTGTTGTCGCCGTCACAGGGCGAGGCGCTGGCCTGGCTCTACGAAAACGGCCGCGTCACCGGCCGCGAGACGGACGAAGAAGGCCGCACCCATGTGGTGGTCCGCCTGCACCCGGCGGCGCTGGGACGGTTCGAGCGGCAGTTCGGGTAGGCGTCTCCTCCCTGTTCGCGAAGCGAATGGGGAGGGGGACCATGCGAAGCATGGTGGAGGGGTATCAGCCGCACCGCTCCCGGGCGGTACGCGCGATGAAGTCGAGGACCCCATCAAGCTCAGTCCTCACGCTTTCGGCCGCGAGCCGGACAACCCGGATGTTCTGCTCCCGCAGCCATACCGTCCGCCGTCGGTCATGGGAGACCCGATCCGGACGCTCGTGACCCCGTCCATCCACCTCGACCGCCAGCTTTGCCGACGCGCAGTAGAAGTCGAGGACATAGGGGCCGATCGGATGCTGACGACGGAACTTCAGTCCCGCCAGCCGCTTGCCGTGCAGACAGGCCCATAATCGCAGTTCCGGCGGCGTCATGCGCCGGCGGAGCTCGCGGGCCCTCTCGACTGTCAGGAGCGCTGTCACCCCTCCACCATGCTTCGCATGGTCCCCCTCCCCATGGCTTCGCCACAGGGAGGAGATGGTAGAGATGCGCGTTATGAGTGTCTATAAAATACAATCCAAGCGGCTATTTCGTCCCCTCTCCAACTTGGGGAGAGGGGTATCAGCCGCCGCCGCGCTCCGCCGCCTTCGCCGCGTCCCACAGCCCGTCCATCTCTGCCAGATCGCTCTGCTCCGGCGACCGCCCGTCCTTGGCAAGTTCCGCCTCGATAAACCCGAACCGCCGCACGAATTTCGCGTTCGCCCCGCGCAGGGCATCCTCCGGCTCTACCCCCAGCTTCCGCGCCAGATTGGCCACCACGAACAGCAGGTCGCCGACCTCCTCGCGCGCCTTGCCGAGGTCCCCGGCGGCGATCTCGACGCGCAGTTCCGCGACCTCTTCGTGCAGCTTGTCGAACACCTCGTCGGTCGAGGGCCAGTCGAAGCCGACGCGGGCGGCCCGTTTGGTCAGTTTGGCGGCGCGGGCGAGGGCGGGCAGGCCGACGGGGACGTCGTCCAGCACCCCATGCTGGGCTTTCGCGACGCGTTCAGCGGCCTTGATGTCTTCCCAGCGCGCCTTCTGGGCCGCGCCGTCCGGCTTCGCCGCCTCGTCGCCGAAGACGTGGGGATGCCGCCGCTCCAGCTTGTCGGCGATGGCATTTGCGACATCGTCAAAGGCGAACAGTCCCTGTTCCTCGGCCATGCGGGCGTGGAAGACGGTCTGGAACAGCAGGTCGCCGAGTTCGGACTTCAGCTCGCCCATATCGCCGCGCTGAATCGCGTCTGCGACCTCATAGGCCTCCTCGATCGTATAGGGGGCGATGGTGGCGAAGGTCTGCTCCACGTCCCAGGGACAGCCGCCGACCGGGTCGCGCAGCCGGGCCATGATGGCGATCAGGCGGTCGATAGGCGTCATGCAGAGGCCGTCGCCGTGCCGTCGCGCTCTTCCAGCGCCTTGCGGATTTCATCGTGCCGCGCGGGCGTCAGGGGATAGCCCTTGAGAACGAGCGCGGCCGCCGCCAGCAGGACGCCGGGCACGAGGATGAACAGGATCTGCAGTGTCAGCAACGAGCCCTCGCTGTTGCCCTCAATCCCCGGAATGGCGCGGAAGCCGACGGCCTGTAGGATCAGATAGGGGATCAACGCCACGACATGGCCGATCTTGGTCGTGGCCGAGAGGATGGAGAACATCAGGCCGGTACGGTCCACGCCTGTATCCAGCCGGATCTCGTCGCCCGCATCGGCCATCATGGCCCGCAGCAGGAACAGGCCGGCGGCATAGGGCAGACCGGCGATGAACATGGCCGTCGCGGTCAGGGCGAAATTGCCGCCCGGGACCAGGGTCGCGCCGATGTAGAAGACCGCGAAAACAAGACTGGCGGTAGCCAGCGCCCTGTCCTTGCCGATCTTCGTCGCCAGCCAGGCCCAGAAGGGTGCCCCGACCAGTCCGGCGACGAAATAGAACAGCATGAACAGCGAGGCTTCGGTGTGGTCGTAGCCCTTGATCTGCCCGAAGAAGAAGAACAGCAGCGAGCCGGTGATCCCCGGGGCCACGCCCAGCAGCAGGTCGGCGAACAGCAGCTTGCGCACGGTCTTCTTGCCGAAAAGGCTGAGGTAGGCCTTCGGCCCGCCGTGCGGTGCGGCCCCGGCATTGACGGGCTCGGGCACCACGAACATCGCGAGGCCGATGGTGACCGGCAGGGCGATCATGATGGCCCAGCCCATGATGCGCACGCCGGCGGCATAGTCGCCGAGGCCGGTCTTCACCACCACGGTCGGCAGGATCAGGATCAGGATCACCCCGATGATGTTGAAAACCTGCCACCAGCCATAGACACGGCTGCGCTGGTCGTATTGCGGAGCCAGAACCGAGGCCCAGCCCAACTGGCCCAGTGTCCCTATGGAGAAGCCGAGGTAGAGGACCAGTAGCCAGCCGAAGAGATAGGCCGCGCCGGCGCCCGGCTGGACCAGCACGAACATCATCAGGGCCGACAGCATCAGGATCGGCGTCGAGATCGCCATCCAGGGCCGATAGCGCCCCCACCGGGTCCGGGTCTTGTCCATGCCCCAGCCGATGAAGGGGTCGAAGACGATGTCGATCAGCCGCACGGTCATGAAGACGGCGGCGACCACCCCCAGCTCCAGACCGACGTAGGTGGCGTAGAACTCCGGCAGGGTCACCGGCAGGGCGACGCCGAAGGCCGCCAGTGGCAGGCAGGGGCCCGAGAAGGCGGCAAGGATGGCGTTGGATCGCCGCGCCGGAACGGCGGCGGCGGGAGCAATCGTGGCAGCGTCGGTCATGATCGAGTCCGGCGGTTCGGCCCTGAGTCGGCCGTCGCGTCACCATGCCGTCTTTGCGCGCCTGACGCGAGCCGTCGCCCCGCGTTCCGGCCCCACGGAAAGGGCCTTGCGGCGGACACAGAGGTGGGGTCAGTTTCCGCCATGCCGATGCGTCTGTTCCTGCTGCTGGTCATCGCCCTTGCGACCATCCTGCTCGCCTGGCCGGCGAAGGCGCAGGCCGAACCGTGCAACAGCCAGATCGAGGACTGGGGCGGCCCCGCCCTGGCCAACGGCATCTCGCTGCATTCGCTGGAATGGGCTCCGTTCGGTTCGGCCGAATGGGGCTGGGAGACCTATGTCCCGCTGATCCAGCAGGAGCTGGGCACGGTGTGTTCTGCCAGTTCGCCGACCTTCGCCCGCCTCCTTGCCGATTTTCAGACCGCCCATCAGCTGCCCTCGAGCGGAATCTTCGACCAGGCCACCTTCCAGACCTTCCGCGGCCTCTGGCAGGAACGGCGGCCCTTCATCATGGCGCGGGTTCGCGAAGAACCCTGCCCGGAGCCGCCGCCGCTTTACCAGCTGGGCTATCTGGTCGAGTCCGAGGAGCATGCCGACCGGCTGACCCGGCTTCTTCGCCGCGACGTCCTGGAGGCCTATCGCAGGATGGTCGCTGCGGCCCGCGCAGAGGTCCCCGAGATCGCCAATGATCCGGAACTGCTGCAGATTTTTTCCGGCTTCCGGGACCCCGAGGCCGATGCCGCGCGGTGTGCGGCCGCCGGCAATTGCGACGGCCTGCGGCGTGCGGTCTGTTCGCCCCACCGGACCGGGACGGCGGTTGATCTCTACGTCGGCCACGCTGCCGGCTTCGGGGTCGACAGCACCTCACCGGCCAGCCGCCTGCATATGAGCCGGGGCGCGACCTATCGCTGGCTGGTCAGAAACGCCGGGCGGTTCGGCTTCGTCCCCTATGCCTTCGAGCCCTGGCACTGGGAGTGGGTGAGCCCGGCCGGCGGCTATACCGGCCCGCCGCCGCCGACGTGATCCGGCGACTGACGGACGCCGAGCGGAGCCTGGCCGCGGAGGTCTTCGGGGACTCCCTTTTGCTCTCCTCCATCCGCTTCCTGCCCGCGCCCTGGCCCTTCACCCGCGCCTTCGTGCCGGGTCGCTGGTTCGGGCGTGACTGGATCGTCTGGCCGAAGCAGAGCCTGCCATCCGACCTCGCAGAGGCCCCGCTGCGCCTGCAGGCCCTGCTGATTCACGAACTGACCCATGTCTGGCAGGCACAGCATGGGATCAATCTGCTGGTCGGCAAGATTCGGGCGGGCGATCGGCCGGATTCCTATCACTATCCGGTCGGCAACGCCTGCGACTGGCACCGGTTGAACATCGAGCAGCAGGCCATGGTGGTCGAGCACCGCTTCCGGCTGTCGCGTGGCGAGGCGGTGCCGGCGGACGCGGCCTTCTATGACCGGGTCTGTCCGATCGGTCCCGGCACAGGTCATGGCATACACAGGGTCGACGGCCACGCAACCACGTCCCGCGCGAGACCCTCGCCGCGCTGAAACGACCGCTGTTCCCCCCGGGAGGGTGCCGGGTCAGGCGGCCTTGTCGAGCTCCGCCATCTTCTGGATCCGCACATAGTCGGTCTTTCCCGTGCCCAGCACAGGGACCTCGGCGACGTGCACGATCTTCTTGGGCACGGCCAGTTCGGGTGCGCCATGGTTGCGGGCCCACTCGGCCAGGCGGCCGACGTCTGCATCGCGCCGGTCCGTGACCAGCACCAGTTTCTCGCCCTTGCGGGGGTCGGGGATGGAGACCACCGCATGCCGCGCTTCGGGCCAGACCGCGCTCGCAAGGCCTTCCACGGCGGTCAGTGAGACCATCTCGCCGCCAATCTTGGCGAACCGCTTCATGCGGCCGAGGATCGAGACATAGCCGTCCTTGTCGATGTCGACGATGTCGCCCGTGTCGTGCCAGCCGCCGGCCAGGGGTTCGACGACCTCCGGATCATCCGGCGACAGATATCCCTGCATCACGTTCGGCCCGCGCAGGAAGAGCCGTCCGCCTTCCGGGATGCCCTCGACCGGATCAAGCCGCCACTCCATGCCGGGGATCATCTGGCCGACCGTGCCCGGCCGATTGCGGTCGGGGTGGTTGATGGCCACGATCGGCGCAGCCTCGGTCGCGCCATAGCCTTCCAGCAGTTTGAGGCCGTGGAAGCGGGTGTTGAACAGGTGGTGGGTTTCGGGCCGGACCCGTTCCGCTCCCGCCACCACGAATTCGAGCGTGTCGAAATCGTCCGGCGACGCAACGCGGGCATACTGGTTCAGGAAGGTATCGGTCGCGAACAGGATCGAGGCCTTCACCTCGGGCAACAGTTCGACGATCTGTTTGGCATGCAGGGGCGACGGATACTGGAAGGCCTTCATGCCGTTCAGCAGCGGGAGCAGGATGCCGCCGGTCAGGCCGAAACAATGGAAGGTCGGCAGGGGGTTGAACATCACCCATTCCGGCTTCAGCTCGATGAACTGGGAGCCCTGCCGCACGTTGGCGACCAGATTCCACTGGCTCAGCACCACGCCCTTGGGCGTACCGAAACTGCCCGAGGTGAACAGGATCACCCCGGTCGAGTGCGGATCGGTCTTCACCCGGAACTTCCTCGGCATCATGCCGGCCATCAGTCCATACAGCTTGTCCTGCAGGCCGATGGTTTTGCGGACGTCATCCAGCCAGACGATCTCCGCCACCTTGCCCAGTTCCTCCATGAGGTCCTCGAGCTTGGCCTGGTTGATGAATCGCTTGGCCGACAGGACCTTTTTCAGCCCGGCGGCCTTGATCGCCGCCTTGATGTTGCTGACGCCCGAGGTGAAGTTGAGCATCACCGGCACACGGCCGTGGGCATGAAGCCCGAAATAGGTCACCACCACGCCGGAACTGGACGGCAGGAGGATGCCGACCCGCTCGCCCGGCTGGGTCATGTCCGCGATCTTGCGGCCCAGTACGAAAGCGGCCCGGATGAGTCCGGTGTAGGTCAGGGGATTCCGGTCGATGTCCTCGAGAATCTCCTTGTCGCCAAATTTCTCCCGGGCGGAGATGAGGGCGTCAAAGACCGTTTCCTCGACGTGACGGGGGTCCAGGGGTACGCGCAAGTCCATCCTCCGTGCGGATGCGGTTGTTCCGCATCCTTATTCTGCTCCCACCAGACTAGGGGCACCGCGTCGCGTTGAAAAGGTGCGTTACCGGGCGTGAGAACCGGCCTGCCTTGCCTTCGCCCCGCGGAAGGCCGACATAGCGGCATCGCACAGCCCGGAGCCCGCGACGCCTTGGTCACGCTGATCGACACCCTGACGAAGACGCCGGCTGAACTGCGTCACCCCGAAAAGCAGAACCGCCCCGAGACGGCGGTGCTGAAAAAGCCCGACTGGCTGCGCGTCAAGGCACCCGGCTCGGGTCAGTACAATGCGACAAAAGCCATCGTGAAGGACAAGGGTCTCGTCACCGTCTGCGAGGAGGCGGCCTGCCCGAACATCGGCGAGTGCTGGAGCCAGAAGCACGCCACCCTGATGATCATGGGCGACACCTGCACGCGGGCTTGCGCCTTCTGCAACGTCAAGACGGGCCTGCCCCAGCCTCTGGATCCGGAAGAGCCGGCCAAGGTCGGCCTGGCCGTGGCGCAACTGGGTCTGAACCACGTCGTCATCACCAGCGTGGACCGGGACGACGTCTCCGACGGCGGTGCCGCCCATTTCGCCGAGGTGGTGCGGCAAATCCGTCTGCAGGCCCCGGACACCACGATCGAGATCCTGACGCCCGACTTCCTGCGCAAGGACGGAGCGGCCGAGGTGATGATCGACGCCACGCCCGACGTGTTCAATCACAACCTCGAGACCGTGCCGCGGCTGTATCTGAAGATCCGGCCCGGAGCCCGCTACTTCCACAGCCTGCGCCTGCTGCAGATGGTCAAGGAGCGCGACCCCAACCAGTTCACCAAGTCCGGCATCATGGTCGGCCTGGGCGAGACCCGCGAGGAGGTCATGCAGGTGATGGACGACATGCGCTCGGCCGGCGTCGATTTCATTACCATCGGCCAGTACCTCCAGCCGACCCGCAAGCACGCGGCCATCGACCGGTTCGTCACCCCGGACGAGTTCAAGGCCTATGAGGCCATCGCCCGGGCCAAGGGCTTCCTGATGGTGTCGTCCTCGCCCCTGACCCGCAGTTCGCACCACGCCGGTGACGACTTCGCCCGGCTGAAGGCCGCGCGTCTGGCGCAGACGGGACGCTGAGCCGCGCTTGGCCGTCCACCGCGTCACGAAAATCCTGCCCTGGACGCCGGCCCAGCTGGCCGAGCTGGTCGCCGATGTCCGCGCCTATCCCGACTTCGTGCCCTGGGTCACGGCGATGCGTGTCTGGAACGAGCGCGAGGAGGCCCCGGCGGTATCCGTGCGGGACGCCGAGGCGGCGGTCGGCTTTTCCTTTCTGAGGGAACGGTTCTCGACCTGGTCCCGCCATGACCGCAACCTGAACACGGTCGAGGTCGGTCTGATCCGCGGGCCGTTCAGACATCTGAAGAACCGCTGGGAATTCCATCCCGATCCCGCCGGGACGCGGGTCGAGTTCATGATCGACTTCGCCTTCAAGTCGCGGCTGCTGGACGGGATGCTGCACGCCAATTTCGACCGCGCCGTCAGCAAGCTGATGGCCTGTTTCGAGGCGCGGGCCGCCAGCCTCTACGGCCCGAAAGGATGAGCTTCGACTTCGACGCGACGGTGGTGGGCGCCGGCGCGGTCGGCCTCGCCTGCGGCCGGGCGCTGGCCAAGCGAGGTCTGTCGGTGCTGGTGCTGGAGAAGGAGCCCCACATCGGCCAGGGCGTCTCCTCGCGCAATTCCGAGGTCATCCACGGTGGTCTCTACTATCCGACCGGTTCGCTGAAGGCGCGGTTCTGTGTCGAGGGACGGCGCTCGCTCTATGCCTTTCTCGACAGCCACAAGGTCGACTATCGCAAATGCGGCAAGCTGATCGTCGCGACCGACGACACTGAGGTCGAGCGGATCGAGGCCATCTTCGTTCAGGCCACCGCCAACGGCGTCGAGGGACTGGACCATCTGACCGGGGCGCAGGCCCGCGCGCTGGAGCCGGGCCTCAACGCCCATGCCGCTATCCTGTCGCCCGAGAGCGGGGTGTTCGACAGCCACGGCTATATGCTGGCCCTTGAGGGTGAGATCGGGGCCGCGGGTGGCGCGGTGGTGCTCTCGACCCCGTTCGAGCGGGCGGAGCCGCTGCCCGGCGGGGGCTTCAGGATCACGGCGGGCGGGGAGGGCGGAGCCACCCTGACCACCGGAGTACTGGTCACGGCCCCCGGCCTCGGCGCGCAGGCCGTAGCCGCCCGGGTAGAGGGCTATCCCGCCGACCGCATTCCGGCCGGCCATTTCGGCAAGGGGGTCTATTTCCGGCTGACCAGCAAGGCCCCGTTCGAGCGGCTGATCTATCCGCCGCCCATCCCTGGCGCCCTGGGCACCCACTATCGCAAGGATCTGGGCGGACAGGCCGTGTTCGGGCCAGACCTCAGCTATGTCGCGGCCGAGGACTATTCGGTCGATCCCGCCAAGGCCGCGGAGTTCGAGGGCTATATCCGACGCTTCTGGCCCGGCCTGCCGGACGGCGCGCTGACGCCCGACTACGCCGGCATCCGCCCCAAGCTGCACGGGCCGGGCGAGCCGCAGCCGGATTTCCAGCTGCATGGTCGAGACGTCCACGGCCTCGACGGGCTGGTCGCCCTGTTCGGCATTGAGAGCCCGGGCCTGACCAGTTCGCTTGCGATCGGCGAGGCGGTCAGCGAAATGCTGGACGTATGACTGAGACCACGATCCGGGACGCGACGGCGGCGGACATCCCTGACCTGCACCACCTGATCGAGAGCGCCTATCGCGGCGAGTCCTCGCGCGCAGGCTGAACGACCGAGGCCGACCTGCTGGACGGACAGCGCACCGACCCCGAAGACCTCGCCGACATCCTCGCCGATCCGAAGCAGGCGCTATTGACGGCCTGGCACGCGGACGAGCTGGTCGGGTGCGTCCTGATCGCCGACCGGGGTGAGGGGGCTGGCTATTTCGGCATGCTGTCGATCCGTCCGACCTTGCAGGGCGGGGGCCTGGGACGGCGGCTGGTCGATGCCGCCCACGCCGCGCTGGCCGACCGCTTCGATGCCCGTCGGGTGCGCATCTCTGTGCTCCCTCAGCGCGAGACCCTGATCGCCTGGTACGAGCGGCTGGGCTATCGCCAGACGGGGGGCACCCTGCCGTTCCCCTATGGCAATCCCCGTTTCGGCCTGCCGAAGCGCGACGACCTGTATTTCGTCGTCATGGAACGCGGGCTGGATTGAGCCGTTGGAGATCCGCACCCCTCGCCTGATCCTGCGCTCGGCCCGTGCCGACGATCTGGACGCCATGCACATCGTCCTGTCCGACCCGCGCGCCACCCGCTGGTGGTCGACCCCGCCGCACGAGACGCCGGAACAGACCCGCGAGTGGCTGGACGCCATGATCGCCACCGGTCCCGACCATCCGGACTTCGTGGTCGAATGGGACGGGCGGGTGATCGGCAAGGCCGGCTTCTACGTCCTGCCCGACGTCGGCTACATACTGCATCCCGACGTCTGGGGGCAGGGGCTGGCAGGCGAGGCGGTCGGGGCCGTGATCGACCATGTCTTCAGCACCCATGCGGTCGACACCCTGACCGCCGACGTCGATCCGGAGAACGCCGCCTCGATTCGGCTGCTGCAACGGCTGGGCTTTGTCCGGACCGGCTTCGGCGAGCGTACCTGGAACGTCGGTGGCGTCTGGAAGGACAGCCTGTATTACGCCTTGTCACGCGCGGATCGGGCGATGACGGTGACCGGAAAAGCTCCCGCTTGAACTCCGGGCCGGGTTGAGGCATAAGCCCGCGCTCGCTGGCGGCTCTTTCGGGCCGCCGCTGTTGTTTTCGCGCCCTCACCGGCGCCGCTCCAAGAAGATTGAGACGGACATGGCTGTTCCGAAGCGCAAAGTATCGCCCTCGCGTCGCAACATGCGCCGCTCGCACGACTCGCTGGGCTCCAACCCGCACGTCGAGGACAAGGACACGGGCGAGCTGCGCCGCTCGCACCACATCGACCTGAAGACCGGCACCTATCGTGGCCGTCAGGTTCTGACGCCCAAGGAAGACTAGGACTCCGGCGTTCGCGCTGCCCGGCGATCCGGTCGGGCGAGCCTGCGGAACAGAGCTCAGAATGAAAGACGGCGCGCGGGTTCACCGCGCGCCGTTTTCGATTGCCTGCTTGTCTCGACCCCGGCAGCGGGGCCGAAGCATCAGCCGGCGCGGCCGTCCGGCAGGCGCATGCAGCGCGGCAGCAGACGCTCGCGCACAATCTGGCGAACGACCGGGCGTAGATCGGCAGTTTCGCGCATCACTGCAGCGACACACTGCTGGCGGGTTTCCGGTCGTTGGGGCGGCGATGCGATGGCGGGAACGGCCAGAGAAGACAGAAGAGCCGAGGCAAGAAGGAGGCGTTTCATGCTCAAATCCATATCCAGGACCGGGCGGGATGCCGGGTCAGACGTCTGATGGAAAAAACATGATCGACAATTCCTTCGACAGCAACGCCTAACTTCCTCGGCCCGCCGGTTGGCGTTTGCCGGCGTGCGGGCTAAACGGGCGGCATCGCCCTTAAAGCCGGACCCGCGCTCCCATGACCGACATTGCCGACATCGTCGCCCGCCAGATTCTCGACAGCCGCGGCAATCCGACGGTCGAGGTGGATGTGATCCTCGATGACGGCAGCTTCGGCCGCGCCGCGGTGCCGTCGGGTGCCTCGACCGGCGCGCATGAGGCCGTCGAGCTGCGCGACGGCGACAAGGACCTCTGGGGCGGCAAGGGCGTCGGCAAGGCCGTCGACAACGTCAACGGCGAGATCTTTGACGCCCTCAGCGGCATGGATGCCGAGGACCAGCGCCGGATCGACGAGGCCCTGATTGCCCTCGACGGTACGGAGAACAAGGGGCGGCTGGGTGCCAATGCCATTCTCGGCGTCTCCCTGGCCGTGGCCAAGGCCAGCGCCATCTCCTCAGGGCTGCCGCTGCACCGCTATCTGGGCGGCGTCTCGGCCCGCATCCTGCCGACCCCCATGATGAACATCATCAACGGCGGCGCCCACGCCGACAATCCGATCGACATCCAGGAGTTCATGATCCTGCCGACCGGCGCGGAGAGCTTCTCGGAAGCGCTGCGCATGGGTTCGGAAATCTTTCACGCCCTGCGCAAACAGCTGAAGGACGCGGGGCATAACACCAATGTCGGCGACGAGGGCGGCTTTGCCCCCAACCTGGCCTCGGCCGAGGAGGCTCTGAGCTTCATCACCCGTGCGGGTCAGGCTGCCGGCTATCTGGCCGGCGAGGATTTCCACCTCGGCCTCGATGTCGCCGCCACGGAATTCTTCAAGGACGGAAAATACGTCATGGCCGGGGAGGGCAAGACGCTCGGGTCCGAGGCCATGGTCAGCTATCTGGCCGACCTGTGCGAACGCTTCCCCATCGTCTCTATCGAGGACGGCTGCGCCGAGGATGATTTCGATGGCTGGCGCCTGCTGACCGAGCGCCTCGGCGACCGTTGCCAGATCGTCGGGGACGACCTGTTTGTCACCAACCCGGCCCGACTGGCGGCCGGCATCGGCGAGGGTCTGGCCAACTCCATCCTGGTGAAGGTCAACCAGATCGGGACCTTGTCCGAGACTCTTGATGCCGTGGATATGGCACACCGCGCCGGCTACACCGCCGTCATGAGCCACCGCTCGGGTGAGACCGAGGATTCGACCATCGCCGATCTGGCCGTCGCCACCAACTGCGGGCAGATCAAGACCGGCTCGCTGGCCCGTTCAGACCGCACCGCCAAATACAACCAGCTGCTCCGCATCGAGGAAATGCTGGGCGACCAGGGTGCCTATTTCGGTGACGGCATGCTGCTGAACCGGTAGGGCGAAAAAACAGGGTGTGCGGCTGCATATCCTGCCTTCAAGCTACGGTTCGTTAGGCATTTTCGGTCAGGATTCGGCAGTCTTGAGTCCACGCTCAGAAGGAGCGTTTGTAATGCCTGAACGGATGAAGCCATTTTTGCCGTCTGCCGTCCTGCTGTTTCTGGTCGCCTATCTGGGCGTTCAGGCACTGACAGGGCAGCGGGGGCTGCTGAGTGGACATGAGCGCGACGCCCTGATGGCGCAGCGCGAGGCGCAGCTGGCCGGTATCCTTGAGCAGCGGCAAGACCTTGAGGTCCGGGTCCGGTATCTGCGCACCGACAGCCTGTCCCGTGATCTTCTGGAGGAGAGGGCCCGCGCCGTGCTCGGCTTCGCCGACCCTCGCGACTATGTCATCCGGGTCTCGGCACCGGTTGTCGCCGGAACCTCCGTGCCCCGGGCGTGAACTTTCGTTACAGCCTCGAGACGACTTTGCCTTTCAGGAACGAAGGCTGCTAAAGCCCCTTTCCGTAACGACAAGAGGCCCTGACAGCGGGGTCCAGCCGGGAGATGACGGATGGCGAAAGCCCCCGCCGCCAAGACTGCATCGAAGAAGATTCCGAACGCGCCGACGGCGTCCCGAGAGGACCTGCTGCGCTTCTATCGCGAGATGGTCCTCATCCGTCGCTTCGAGGAGCGGGCGGGCCAGCTCTACGGCATGGGTCTGATCGGCGGCTTCTGCCATCTCTACATCGGCCAGGAGGCCGTGGCGGTCGGCGTTCAGGAGAGCGTCAAACAGGGCCACGACAAGATCATCACCGGCTATCGCGACCACGGCCATATGCTGTGCGCGGGCATGGACCCGAAAGAAGTCATGGCCGAGCTGACCGGCCGCATCGGCGGTTCGTCCAAGGGCAAGGGCGGGTCGATGCACATGTTCGACACCGCCACCGGCTTCTACGGCGGCCACGGCATCGTCGGCGCCCAGGTGGCGCTCGGCACCGGCCTGGCCTTCGCCGGTCGCTATCGCGGTGACGACAGCGTGGCCTTTATCTATTTCGGCGATGGCGCGGCCAACCAGGGCCAGGTCTATGAGAGCTTCAACATGGCCCAGCTGTGGAGGCTGCCGGCCATCTACATCATCGAGAACAACCAGTACGCCATGGGCACGAGCATCGAACGCTCCTCGTCCACGACGCAGCTGAGCGAGCGCGGTGCCAGCTTCGGCATCCCCGGCGAACAGGTCGACGGCATGGATGTGCTCGCCGTCCGCGATGCGACGGCCCGCGCCGTCAAGCGCGCCCGCGAGGGCGGCGGACCCTACATCCTCGAGATGAAGACCTACCGCTACCGCGGCCACTCCATGTCCGATCCGGCCAAATACCGGGCCAAGGAAGAGGTCGATGAGGTCAAGAAGACCCGCGACCCGATCGACCATGTGAAGATGCTGCTGGATCAGGCCGGCGCGACCGAGGACGACCTCAAGGCCATCGACAACGAGGTCAAGGCCATCGTCGCCGAAGCCGTCCAGTTCGCCCAGGAAAGCCCGGAGCCGGACCCGTCCGAGCTCTATACCGACGTCTATGTGGAGGCCTCAGCGTGACCGACATTCTGATGCCGGCGCTGTCGCCCACGATGGAAGAGGGCACGCTGACCAAATGGCACATCAAGGCGGGTGACACCGTCTCGGCCGGCCAGGTCATCGCCGAGATCGAAACCGACAAGGCGACCATGGAGGTCGAAGCCGTCGACGAGGGCGAGGTGCTGGAAATTCTCGTGGCCGAGGGCTCCGAGAATGTGAAGGTCAACACGCCGATCGCGCGTTTGGCCGGCGAGGCCGGTGTTGCGGCCAGTCCCCCCTCGAACCCTGCTCCGCAGGCTTCGGTCCCCCCGGAGGGGGGACACTCTCCCGCACAGTCTCCCCCCGCCGGGGGGAGTACCGGCGAAGCCGGGGAGGGGGGCAAGGCCCCGACACCGACCCTGAAGGACCCCGAAATCCCCGCCGGCACCCCCATGGTCAAGACCACCATCCGCGACGCCCTGCGCGACGCCATGGCCGAGGAGATGCGTCGGGACGACAAGGTCTTCCTGATCGGCGAGGAGGTCGCCCAGTACCAGGGTGCCTACAAGGTCAGCCGCGAACTGCTGCAGGAGTTTGGCGACAAGCGCGTCGTCGATACCCCGATAACCGAGCACGGCTTTGCCGGCCTGGGCGTCGGCGCCGCCATGGCGGGGCTGAAGCCGATCGTCGAGTTCATGACGTTCAACTTCGCCATGCAGGCCATCGACCACATCATCAATTCGGCGGCCAAGACCCTGTACATGTCGGGCGGCCAGATCCGCGCCGGCATCGTCTTCCGCGGCCCCAACGGCGCCGCCAGCCGCGTGGGCGCCCAGCACAGCCAGGACTATTCCGCCTGGTATGCCCAGGTGCCCGGCCTGAAGGTCATTGCCCCCTATGATGCGGCCGATGCCAAGGGCCTGCTGAAGGCGGCCATCCGTGATCCCAACCCGGTCGTCTTCCTCGAGCACGAGATGATGTACGGGCTGGAGTTTGACGTGCCCGAGGGCGACCATGTCCTGCCGATCGGCAAGGCGAAGGTGCGGCGCGAGGGAACCGACGTCACCATCACCGCCCACAGCCGTATGGTCGGCTTTGCCCTGCAGGCCGCCGAACAGCTGGCCGGGGAGGGCATCTCCTGCGAGGTGGTCGACCTCCGCACCCTGCGCCCGCTCGACCATGAGACCATCATCGAGAGCGTGAAGAAGACCAGCCGTCTGGTCTCGGCCGAGGAAGGCTGGGGCCCCATGGGTGTCGGCGCCGAGGTCGTGGCCCGCGTGATCGAACACGCCTTCGACTACCTGGACGCGCCGCCGTTGCGCGTCCACCAGGAGGATGTGCCGCTGCCTTATGCCGCCAATCTGGAAGTCCTGTCGCTGCCGGGCGTGGACAAGATCATCAAGGCTGTCCGGGCGGTGATGGCATGACCGAGGCCCCGGAGTTCCAGCTGAAGACCCCCGCCAGCGTCGCCGCCGACGCGGAAGCGGTCGAAATCCTGCGCATCTGGTGGTCGAAGGGCGAGCCGGTCATGGTGATCAAGCCGGCCTTCAACGATCCGCGTCAGTTCGGACAGGTGCTGGCCCAGGCGGCCCAGCACATGGCCCATGGCTACAAGGTCCGGCACGACCATGATGAGAAGCAGGCCTACAACAAGATCCTCGCCGGAATCTCCGACGTTCTGAACAGTCCCGGGGTCGAGACCGTGGTCGAGGAGCCGGCCTCGGGGAGCATGCAATGACCGACATCCTGATGCCTGCCCTGTCGCCGACGATGGAAGAGGGCGTGCTGGCCAAATGGCACGTCAAGGTCGGCGACATGGTCAAGGCCGGCGACGTCATCGCCGAGATCGAGACAGACAAGGCGACCATGGAGGTCGAGGCGGTCGACGAGGGCGAGGTCACCGACATCCTCGTCGCCGAAGGGACCGAGGCCGTGAAGGTCAATACGCCGATCGCCCGTCTGAAGGACGAGGCCGGGGCGACTGTCTCGTCTCCTCCCCGTGCGGAGCATGGGGAGGGGGACCAGCCGAAGGCTGGTGGAGGGGCGCCCGCAGCCCAGACCCCCAAGGCTCCAACCACGCCCGCCGCCGACCCCTCCACCGCTTCGCGGTCCCCCTCCCCATCGCTGCGCGACGGGGAGGAGACCAGGATCTTCGCCTCGCCGCTGGCACGCCGTCTGGCGGCCCTGGGCAATATCGACCTGTCCGGGGTCAAGGGTACCGGCCCGCACGGCCGGATCGTCAAACGCGACCTCGAAGGTGCGCCGACGGCCGTGGCCAAACCGGCCACGGCATCGGCTCCGGCACCGGCCGGCGAGCCCCGCAAGGTCCAGTCCCTGGCCCAGATGGGTATCCCGGACGGTAGCTACGACCTCGTCCCCCTGGACGGCATGCGCAAGGCCATTGCCCGGCGCCTGACCGACAGCTTCCGCGACGTGCCGCATTTCCCGCTGACCATCGACTGCCGCATCGACGGCCTGCTGGCCGCCCGGACCAAGGTCAACGCCCTGCTCGAGAAGGACGGCGTCAAGGTCTCGGTCAATGACTTCGTCATCAAGGCCAGCGCCATGGCCCTGAAGGCTGTGCCGGAAGCCAATGCCAGCTATTCGCCCGAAGGCATTGCCATGCACCACAACGCCGATGTGGCCATGGCGGTGGCGATCGACGGTGGCCTGATCACCCCGATCATCCGCAAGGCCGAGACCAAAACACTCTCGCAGATCGCGACCGAGTCCAAGGACCTGGCCAAACGCGCCCGCGACCGCAAGCTCAAGCCCGAAGAGTTCCAGGGCGGCACCTTCTCGGTCTCCAACCTCGGCATGTTCGGCATCAAGGCCTTCGCCTCGATCATCAACGAGCCCCAGGGCGCGATCATGAGCGTCGGGGCGGGCGAACAACGGCCCGTCGTGGTCAATGGCCAGCTGGCCGTCGCCACCGTGATGACCGTCACCCTGACCTGCGATCACCGCGTGGTCGATGGTGCCATCGGCGCGAAATTCCTGCAGGTCTTCAAGGCGATGATCGAAGATCCTGTGACGATGCTGGCCTGATCGGAGACACGCTGTGACCTCGGTCTACGACTTCAGCGCCACGGCCATCGACGGCGCCGAGACGGCGCTGGAGCAGTATCGCGGCCAGGCCCTTCTGATCGTCAACACCGCCTCGAAATGCGGCTTCACCGGCCAGTACGCCGGGCTTGAGGCCCTGCATCGTCAATTTGCGGACAGACCGTTCCAGGTGCTTGGTTTTCCCTGCAACCAGTTCGGGGCCCAGGAGCCGGGCAAGGCGGCCGAGATCGCCAGCTTCTGCTCCATGACCTATGGAGTCGACTTCCCGATGTTCGACAAGGTCGAGGTCAATGGCCCCGGCCGGCATCCGCTCTATGCCTGGCTGACCAGCCAGAAGAAGGGGCTTCTCGGCACCCGTGACATCAAGTGGAATTTCACCAAATTCCTGACCGACCGTGAGGGGCGCGTGGTCGCGCGCTACGCCCCGCAGGTCGAACCCGAGGCCATTGCGGCCGATATCGAGAAGCTGATCTGACATGCCCACCCCTTCTCAATCTGCAGAATTCGACCTCATCGTCATCGGTTCGGGCCCCGGCGGCTATGTCGCCGCCATCCGCGCCAGCCAGTTGGGCCTGAAGGTCGCCATCGTTGAGCGTGAGAACCTGGGCGGCATCTGCCTGAACTGGGGCTGTATCCCGACCAAGGCCCTGCTGAAGTCGGGCGAGAAGTACGAAAGCCTTTCCCATCTGAAGGACTACGGCCTGTCGGCGGACAAGGTCGGCTTCGACTTCGCCGCCATCATCGCCCGCTCGCGCGCGGTGGCGAAACAGCTGAACTCCGGCGTCGGCTATCTGATGAAGAAGAACAAGATCGAGGTCATCGAGGGCTCGGCGAAGCTGGAGAAGGGTGCCGCTGCGCCGAAGGTGGTCATCGCCCTCAAGGCCGGCGGTTCGCGCACGGTCGAGGCGAAGGCGGTCATGCTGGCCGTCGGGGCCCGCGCCAGGGCCATTCCGCAGATCGGTCTGGAGGCCGACGGCGACCGCATCTGGGCCTATCGTGAGGCCATGGCCCCGAAGGCCATGCCCGGCTCCATCATCGTCATCGGCTCGGGGGCCATCGGCATCGAGTTCGGCAGCTTCTACCGCGCCCTCGGGGCCGAGGTGACCGTGGTCGAGGCCCTCGATCGCATCATGCCGGTCGAGGACGAGGAGGTGTCGAGGGCGGCGCAGAAGTCCTTCGAAAAGCGCGGCATGAAATTCCGCACCGGCTGCAAGGTCACCAGGGTCTCGAAGGGCGGCAAGGGCGTGCAGGTGGCCATCGAGGCCGGCGGCAAGGCCGAGGTGCTTGAGGCCGAGGTCTGCATCTCGGCGGTCGGTATCACCGCCAACACCGACGGCATCGGGCTGGAGGCGCTGGGCGTCAACATGGACCGCGGCCACATCACCATCGACGGCCACTGCCAGACCAATGTGAAGGGTCTCTATGCCATCGGCGACTGCGCCGGCGCGCCCTGGCTGGCGCACAAGGCCAGCCATGAAGGTATCCACGCCGCCGAACATATCGCCGGCTTCAAGACCCCGAACGTCCATTCGCCCATCGCCGGCTGCACCTACGCCCAGCCGCAGGTCGCCTCGGTCGGGATCACGGAGCAGGGGGCTCGCGAGGCGAAGCTGGACGTCAAGATCGGCCGCTTCCCCTTCAAGGTGAACGGCAAGGCCATCGCCTCTGGCGATACCGACGGTTTCGTGAAGGTGATCTTCGACGCGAAGACCGGGGCCCTGATCGGGGCCCATATGATCGGCGCCGAGGTCACCGAGATGATCCAGGGCTATGTCACCGCCATCGCCATGGAGGCGACGGAAGAGGACATCCACGGCATCGTCTATCCCCACCCGACCATGTCCGAGGCCATGCATGAGGCCGCGCTGGACGCCTGGGGGCGGGTGATCCACATCTAGGCGGGCCTCAGCCCGCCAGCACGTCCGCGGTCATCCGCTCCAGCAGGGCCCCGCCCTGACGGATGGCGGCCATCCGGCCACCGGCCCCGACCAGCACATTGGCGGCATAGACCTCGTACAGGGTGATCTTGCCTTCGAGCCAGACCGGGTCGCCCTGGCCGCTGTCCAGCTGGTCGCGGGCATGGAGCGCGCCGAGGGCCAGCATCCAGCCGCCGGTGACGTCGCCGACCAGTTTCAGATAGGCGTCGGCGGCGGTCAGCACATCGGCAGCCCCATCCGCGGCAGCCTTGCGTTCGAGAATCCAGTCGGTTGCCGCCTCGACGGCCACGACCCCCTCGGCGAAGGCGTCGAGCGGCTGGCCGGAATAGAGGCGGGGCAGGGCGGCCAGGGTGACCTTCATGTCGGCGATCAGGTCATGGGCGGCCTGCCCGGCGTCCTGCGACAGCTTGCGGCCGACGAGGTCCATGGCCTGGATGCCGTTGGTGCCTTCATAGATCGGGGCGATGCGGGCATCGCGATAGTGCTGGGCCGCGCCGGTTTCCTCGATGAAGCCCATGCCGCCGTGGATCTGAATGCCCTGCGAGGCGATGTCGCAGCCGACATCGGTCGACCAGGCCTTGGCGATCGGGGTGAACAGGTCCTCGCGGCCCTTCCAGCGGCGACGATCCTCTTCGGTGGCCGCATACTTCGCCAGATCGGCGGCGACGCCGGTCGACAGACAGATGGCGCGGGCGGCGGCGATCCGGGCCTTCATCACCGCCAGCATGCGGCGGACGTCGGGATGGTCGACGATGGGGGCGTTGGCCTCACCGGTCCAGGCCGAGCGGCCCTGCCGCCGGTCACGGGCATAGGCGAGGGCATGCTGATAGGCCCGCTCGGCGATGCCGACGCCCTGGACCCCGACGGCGAGGCGGGCGGCGTTCATCATGATGAACATGTGTGCCAGGCCCTGGTTGGGCTGACCGACCAGTTCGGCCGTCGCGCCCTCGAAGGCCATGACGCAGGTCGGCGAGGCATGGATGCCGAGCTTGTGCTCGACGCCCACGGGGCGGAAGCCGTTGCGCTCGCCCAGGGATCCGTCGGCCATGACGTGGAATTTCGAGGCCAGGAACAGGCTGATCCCCTTGGGTCCCAGGGGGGCGTCGGGCAGGCGGGCCAGCACGAGGTGGACGATGTTGTCAGTGGCGTCGTGGTCGCCCCAGGTGATGTAGATCTTCTGGCCGTTGAGGGCATAGGTCCCGTCACCGTTCGGCGTCGCCGTGGTGGTCAGGGCGCCGAGGTCCGAACCCGCCTGCGGCTCGGTCAGGACCATGGCCCCGGTCCATTCGCCGGACACCAGCCTGGTCAGATAGATGTCCTTCTGCGAGGCCGTGCCGTGCGCCTCCAGAGCTTCGATCGCCGCCAGCGACAGCATGGGACACAGGCCGAAGGCCATGTTGGCGGCGTGGACGGTCTCAAAGGCCGCCAGTTCCAGCGCCTTGGGCAGTTGCTGGCCGCCGGCGTGCGTCGGGGCGGACAGGCCGGTCCAGCCGCCCTCGGCGAACTGGCGATAGGCGTCGGCAAAACCCGGGGCCGCCGTCACGTTTCCGTCGGCAAAGGTCGAGCCCTTCTGGTCACCGATCCGGTTCAGCGGGGCCAGCACGCCTTCCGAAAACTGTGCCGCGGCCTCCAGCACCGCGCCCAGCAGGTCGGCGTCATAGTCGGGGAAGGCACCGGTGGCCGCGACCTGGTCGATGCCCGCCACGGCCTGGAGGGTGAAGGCGAGATCGCGAACGGGGGCTTGGTATGTCATCGGCAGTCGGGCCTGGTTCTGCTTGGTCTGTATGCGTTCTTGACGCCTTGCCGCGACGGCACGCAAGTGGGGTTGGCGCGGACGGCGATATAGTCCATAAATATGACCTATACTGGAGACTTCTCATGGCAGAGCCACGCAGTCGCTATTCGACCGTCTCGGTGATCCTTCATTGGCTCATCGCTCTGATGATCCTGTCGCAGGTCCTCCTGATTACGGCGCACGATGCGACGGAGGGGCAGGCCATCTCCGGGGAGTTTGTCCAGATCCACAAGGCGGCCGGGCTGACGGTCCTGATCCTCACCCTCGCCCGGATCGGCTGGCGGCTGGCCAATCCCGCTCCGCCGATGCCCGGAACGATGAAGGACTGGGAGAAGTTTCTGGCCCGGGGCATCCACATCCTCTTCTATGTCGCCCTGATCGCCATGCCGCTGACCGGCTGGCTGGCCAGTTCGGCCTCGGGCCGTGACATCAGCTGGTTCGGCCTGTTCAACTGGCCGCTGTTGCCGATCGAGGGCGGGCGTGCGGTGTCTCGGCAGCTTATGGATGTGCACGAACTGGTGATGAAGGGTATGTACGCCCTGGTGGCGTTGCACGTTCTGGCGGCGCTGAAGCACCAGTTCATCGACAAGGACAATGTCCTTCACCGGATGATTCCATGGATACCGCGCCGCAACCAGGTCGGTTAGCCCTTCGCCTTGCAGGTCTTTGTGGCCTGCTGCTCCTGACGTCTGCGGCAGCGGCGCCGCCCGACTGGACGGTTACGCGGGATTCATCCCGGATCGAGATGGCCGTGCGGGCCTTTGGCGGATCCCACACAGGCCGCTTTGAAGACTGGCGCGCCGATGTGGCGTTCGACCCGGATTCGCCCGTTCAAACCCGCGCCAGGGTGGTGGTTCAGTCGCGTTCGCTGAAGATGTCACCCTCGGCCGCCAGTTCACGCGCGATCGGCCCGGCCTTCCTGGACTCGGCCCGATATCCCGACATCCGCCTTGACCTTCTGGGGCTGCGTCCCGAAGGCGGCGCGCGCTATACGGCCGAGGCAGAGGTCACCATCCGGGGGCAGACCCGGACGATCGCCTTTCCGGTGGACTTGCGCGTCAGTGGCGACCGGGCGCATCTGACCGGCGCGTTCTCTCTGGACCGCGCGGATTTCGGCATAGGGACATCGGGGCCTTGGAACAGGCTGGTCGGACGACAGGTGACAGTGCGGGTGGCGCTTCAGGCGCAGCGCGGTTGACCGTGTCCGATATCGAGGCTGTTCGCGCCCTTTCCAATGGCGATCTGGTCATCCTGCCGACCGAGACGGTCTACGGCCTGGCCGCCGACGCCGGCAACGCCGTCGCGGTGGCGGCCATCTTCGAAGCCAAGGGCCGGCCACGCTTCAACCCCCTGATCGCCCATGTCGCTGACGCCGTGCAGGCCGAAGCCATCGTCGTGTTCGACGCCCGGGCCCGGGCCCTGGCCGAGGCCTTCTGGCCCGGGCCCCTGACGATCGTGGCCCCCGTCCGGGACCGCGACCGGGTCTGTGACCTGGCCCGCGCCGGTCTGGACAGTGTGGCCGTGAGGGTGCCGGGCCATGCCCGCGCCCGCGCCGTGATCGCTGCCTTCGGTCGCCCGGTCGTTGCGCCATCGGCCAACCGCTCCGGACGCCCCAGTCCCACCACCTTCGCCGACGCGGTCGAGGAGACCGGTGCCTCTGCCGCGGCTGCGCTGGATGGAGGCGATTGCGCGGTCGGGGTCGAGAGCACTGTGGTCTCCGTTCTGGACGGCCGCGTCTCCCTGCTGCGCCCCGGCTCGGTCACGCGCGACGAGATCGAGGCTGTCGTCGGCCCGTTGGACCGGGGCGGGGAGGGGCATCGCTCACCGGGCCGGATGGCCTTGCACTATGCGCCGGACGCGCCGGTGCGGATCGAGGCAGAAGCGGCGCGCGACGGCGAGATCCTGCTCGGCTTCGGCCCCGGTGCCGGTGACACCCGCTGGAGCCTGAGCCCTTCAGGCGATCTGCGTGAGGCGGCGGCGAACCTGTTCCGGCGGCTGCGCGAGGCGGACCGCGAGCGGCCGTCGGGGATCGCGGTGTCGCCCATTCCGGCGCAGGGGCTCGGCGAGGCGATCAATGACCGGCTGAGACGGGCGGCGGGGTTTGTGGGTTGAGCGACGGCGTGCTGCGGATGAGCGCCCGCTCAAGCGTGCACGGCTCCCAATCCTTGTCGCTGAATGCGCCGCTTTGAAATCGTCCAGAACGGGGAATGAAGCGGTCGTTGAAGAAGGACCAGCGCGACAACATATGGGACTCGACGTCCGGCTGTGCGCCTGGCTCCGGGATCAGTTGCAGACCGATGTTGGTGGTCCGCCCGGGACAGAAGCCGCTTGAACCCCGTCTCCAGATATCGCGCTTGGTATCTTCAAGATTCCAGGTGGCCAGATCCGAAACAAGCGTCAGACGAGCCGACCCGCCGTCGCAGTTGACGACGTATAGGCATGCCGCCTGCCGCCCGTCAGTGCGCTCGTCGATATAGGCGTGCGCTTCCTTGATGAGCTTGGGCTCAGTCAGCATAGCGAAGTTGAGGAGACGGGCGGAGACATCCAGGGGGCCTCCAAATATCGCGACCAGGCCACCAATCGTTACGAGAGCGACAAGGGCGAGCAGATTTTTTCCGCCCCGCTTAGCCATCCCCCTACTGCGCCGTCCAGCCGCCATCGATGGAGAAGCTGGCACCGTTGGCCGAGGCGCCGAGGTCGCTGACCAGATACAGCATCATCCCGGTCAGTTCGTCGGTCGTGACGAACCGCTTGGTCGGCTGGGAGCCGAGGATGACGTCCTTCAGCACGGCCTCTTTCGACGTCCCGCGTGTGCGGGCCTGGTCGGCGATCTGCTTTTCGACGATCGGCGTCTCGACGAAGCCGGGGCAGATGGCGTTGCAGGTGATGTTGTCCTGCGCCACTTCCAGCGCCACCGTCTTGGTGAAGCCGATGACGCCGTGTTTGGCCGCGACATAGGCCGACTTGAACGGGCTGGCGACCAGACCATGCGCCGAGGCCACATTTATGATCCGTCCGCGCCCTTGCGCCTTCATGATCGGGATCGCCGCGCGGGTGGCGTAGAAGGCCGAGGACAGGTTGATGGCGATGATCTGTTCCCATTTGTCGGACGGGAATTTCTCCACCGCCTCGACATGCTGGATGCCGGCGTTGTTGATCAGGATGTCGACCCGGCCGAGCTGGTGCCGGCCATAGGCGACCATGTCCGCGACCTCGTCGCCGCGCAACATATTGGCCGCATGATAACGAACCTGCACACCGCAGCTGGCCTCCAGCTCCGAACGGGTGCGCTCGATTTCAGAGGGGTCGCCGAGACCGTTGAGCACCACGCCGCCGCCGCGGGAGGCGATCGCGCGGGCGAACGCCAGGCCGATACCGGACGTCGAGCCCGAGATCACCGCCACCTGACCCTTCAGGTCGCCGATGTCGCGGAAGGGCTCGCCGGCCGTCTGTAAGCCGTCACCGCGTTTGGGCCATTGGAACATGGGGGTCTCGTCCGTCTGTCAGTCTCGTATCGCCAGCCTAGCTGTTCGCGGTTGCGAAGGCGACAGCCGGGATTAATTTCCCGATCTGGTGAATATCCACTCTGTCTCGCTGGAAGCCGCCTTGTCAAAGCGATAGCCGTCGCGATCGAACGCCTTGAGGTCTTCGGCCCGGTCGATCCGCGCGTCGATGGCGAAACGGGTCATGCTGCCGCGAGCCTTCTTGGCGAAGAAGGAGATGATCCGGCTCTCGCCGTCCTTCGATTCCCGGAACTGCGGCGTCACGACCGGCAGCTTCAGGGCCCGGGCGTCGACAGCCCCGAAATATTCCTGGCTGGCCAGGTTCACCAGGACGCGCCGGCCCTCGCCTTCGGCGTCGGCGTTCAGCTGGTGCGCAATGCGATCCCCCCAGAAGTCGTACAGGCTGGAACCCCGCCGGGTCTTCAGCCGCGTCCCCATCTCCAGCCGGTAGGGCTGGATGCGGTCGAGCGGCCTCAGCAGGCCGTACAGACCCGACAGGATACGCACATGGTCCTGGGCGAAGGCCAGGCCGGCGGCATCGAGCTCACGCGCCCTCAGCCCCTCATAGACTTCACCCGCGAAGGCAAAGGCCGCCTGCACGCCGTCGGTCGAATCCGGATCGAAGGCCTGGAACCGCTCGCGGTTCAGCCTTGCCAGATCGTCGGAGATGCCCATCAGCTGGCGCAACTCGGAGACGGAGCGGGCGCGCGCGGTCCGGGCCAGCGACGCCGTATCCTCAAGGAAACGCCGCTCGCTCGCGGGCAGGCCGCTATCGGCTTCGGTGAAATCCAGCCGCTTGGCCGGTGACAGGACGATCAACATGGCGGGCTCTCTAGGCCGCTTCGATGAAGAATTGAACCGGTCGGGAAGTCGCGGTCAGGGGACCTGTGAATAAAGCGCCGCCAGCACGGCCGGAATCAGGTCCGGCAGGTCTTCCGCGATCAGCCCGGGGCCGAAACCCCGCGCCGCCTCGGCGTGCATCCACACCGCTGCCCGTGCGGCGTCGAAACTGTCCATCCGCTGCGCGATCAACCCGGCGATCATTCCTGCCAGCACATCGCCGCTGCCCGCTGTCGCCAGCCAGGGCGTCCCGTTGTCGTTGACGCTCAGCCGCCCGTCCGGTGCCGCGATGACGGTCGCGGCCCCTTTGAGTACCACGACCGCACCCGCCCGCGTCGCCGCCTCGGCCGCCGCCGCCTCGCGGCCCTGCTCCAGCAGGCCGGGAAACAGGCGCCGGAACTCGCCTTCATGCGGCGTCAGGACGTCGTCGCGATCCAGCACCTCGAACAGGTCCTCGGGCCAGCCCTCGAACACGGTCAGCCCGTCCGCGTCCACGACCAGCGCCGCGCCCGTCGCGGCAAGGGCGCGGACATTGGCCTGGGTGGCGTCGTTGATCCCGGCTGCCGGGCCGATGACGACGGAGTCGAGGTTGGCGGCCGCCTCGGTCAGGGCCTCGTCCGAGCCGAACGGGGTCAGCATGATCGCCTCGATGGCAGGGGCGATGACTGTGGTCGCATCCGGCGGGCACAGGATACGCACCACACCGGCCCCGATCCGCAGGCCTGCTCGTGCCGCAAGTCGCGCCGCACCGGTCTGGTTCGCCTTTCCGGACACCACGCCGAGCCGTCCTCGCGCGTGTTTGTGGGTCTCGACCCCCGGCCAGGGCAGGGCCGCGCGCCAGTCGGGCAGGGCGGGGCGTGTCATCCCTGCGTGTCTCCGTTCACGTATGGCGCGCCCGGACGAAAAACACTTGCCTTATTGTGCAATGCAATGTCCCCTTGCGGTCCAAGTGTGCGGCTCGAAGCAGCCCGCCTGGGATCGCCGATGAAAAAAATTGAAGCCGTCATCAAGCCTTTCAAGCTGGATGAAGTGAAGGAAGCGCTGCAGGACGCCGGAGTGCAAGGCATGACGGTTCTGGAGGCCAAGGGTTATGGCCGTCAGAAGGGCCATTCCGAGCTCTACCGCGGGGCCGAATACGTCATCGACTTCCTCCCCAAGATCAAGATCGAGGTGGTGGTTCCGGACGACATGGTCAATTCGGTCGTCGACGCGATCCAGGCGGCCGCGCGCACCGGCAAGATCGGCGACGGCAAGATCTTCATCTCCGACGTTATTGACGTTATCCGTATTCGCACCGGGGAATCCGGCGCCCAGGCCGTATAACCGCACCCTCGACGGGTCGTTCCGAGAGGCGCGTCCCATTACTTCTCCTCCCCCGCCAGACAGGATTCGCAAGACATGAGCGCCGGCAAGATTCTCAAGGAGATCAAGGAAAAGGACGTAAAATACGTCGATCTCCGTTTCACCGACACCAAGGGTCGGATGCAGCACGTGACCTTCGACATCGACCTGGTCGATGAGGAGTTCCTCGAAGAGGGCACCATGTTCGACGGTTCGTCGATCGCCGGCTGGAAGGCGATCAATGAGTCCGACATGCTGCTCAAGCCGGATCTGAACGGTTTCTGGATTGACCCGTTCTACCAGCAGACGACCATGTTCCTGTTCTGCGACGTGCTGAACCCCGACACCGGCGAGCCCTACAACCGCGACAGCCGCTCGATGGCCAAGAAGGCCCTGGCCTATGTCCAGTCCTCGGGCGTGGGCGACACTGTCTTCTTCGGCCCGGAAGCCGAGTTCTTCATCTTCGACGACGTGCGCTGGAGCACGGCCCCGCACGACACCGGCTACACCTACGATTCCATCGAACTGCCGGCCAATACGGGTGCCGAGTATTCCGAAGGTAATATGGGTCACCGCCCCGGGCACAAGGGCGGCTACTTCCCGGTCAATCCGACCGACAGCGCCCAGGACCTGCGCGGCGAGATGCTGGGTGTGATGCGCGATCTGGGCATGCAGCCCGAGAAGCACCACCACGAGGTCGCTCCGGCCCAGCACGAACTGGGTCTGAAGTTCAGCGACCTGCTGACCATGGCCGACCGCCTGCAGCTCTACAAATACGTCATCCACAACGTCGCCGCCGCCTACGGCAAGTCGGCCACCTTCATGGCCAAGCCGACCTTCGGCGACAACGGCTCGGGCATGCATGTGCACCAGTCGATCTGGCGTGACGGCAAGCCGCTGTTCGCCGGTGACAAATACGCCGGCCTGTCGGACCTCTGCCTCTGGTACATCGGCGGCATCATCAAACACGCCAAGGCCATCAACGCCTTCGCCAACTCGACCACCAACTCCTACAAGCGGCTGGTTCCCGGCTACGAAGCCCCGGTCAAGCTGGCCTATTCCTCGCGCAACCGCTCGGCCTCGATCCGGATTCCGTGGGTGAACTCGCCCAAGGCCAAGCGGATCGAAGCCCGCTTCCCCGATCCGATGGGTAACCCCTATCTGACCTTCGTTGCCCTGCTGATGGCCGGCCTCGACGGGATCGAGAACCGTATCGATCCGGGCGCGCCTGCCGACAAGAACCTCTACGACCTGCCGCCGGAAGAGCGCGGCTCGATCCCCGAGGTCTGCGGCTCGCTGAAGGAGGCGCTCGACAGCCTCGACCAGGACCGCGCCTTCCTCAAGAAGGGCGGCGTCATGGATGACGACTTCATCGACAGCTATATCGAGCTGAAGATGGAAGAGGTGATGCGCCTGCAACTGCACCCGCACCCTGTCGAATTCGACATGTACTACAGCTGCTGATTGGCGGCTGAGGTCGAACGAAAGACGGCACCGGACGGGAAACCGTCCGGCGCCTTTTTCATGGTGCCGGGCGCGGTCTAGCGTTCGGTCGTCTCGACCTCGAGGCCATTCGCGTCGGCGCGGACGGTCGTGGAGTCGCCCTCGCGGCGGTCGCTCTCGATGACCACCGGCGGCGACGGGACAGCGACCTCGCGCTCGATCACGATCGGGTCGGCGGGGACCTCGCGGGTCTCGATGATGGTCGTATCCGTGGCGCGGTCGACGGTGTTGTCTGCCGGCGTACAGGCCGCGCCGGCGAAGGCGATGACACCGAGGGCGGTGAGGCTGAAGAGGCGATGGGCGGTGATCATGCTCGGACTCCTGGGGGGAATCCGATGCAAACGGCCCGGCTCTGAGGAGGTTCCGGTGGAGCCTCGGCTCAGGCCAGACCCTCGGCTGCATCCGCCTTCTTGCGCCGCAGCTCGATCAGCCGCACGCACCAGATCGAGAGCTCGTAGAGCAGCACCAGGGGTATGGCGAGCATGATCTGGCTGATCGGATCGGGCGGTGTCACCACGGCGGCGACCACGACCACAGCCATGATGGCGTAGCGGCGACCCTCTGCCATGATCCGTGACGAGATGATGCCGGCGAGGCCGAGCAGGGTCATCACCACCGGCAGCTGGAAGCACAGGCCGAACGCCAGGATCAGGGCCGTGACCAGGTTCAGATAGTCGGACACCTTGGGCAGCAGGGCTGCCGAGACGCCGCCACCGGTGATCTGCTGGCTCAGCGAGAACCACATGACGAACGGCAGCATGACGAAATAGACCAGCGCTGCGCCGAGGGTGAACAGCAGGGGGGCGGCCAGCAGGAAGGGCAGGAAGGCGCCCTTTTCGTTCCGGTATAGGCCCGGGGCCACGAACCGGTAGAGCTGCCAGGCCAGGACCGGAAACGCCAGGACGATGGCCCCGAAACCGGCCAGCTTCATCTTGGTGAACAGGATTTCCAGCGGCGCTGTGTAGATCAGATTGACCGTCTGCCCGTCGACGCCGGGCAGGGGGATCAGCCCCGCCGTGCCCATGATCAGGTCCAGTGGCGAGACATGGCCATGCGGGCCCACCGACTGATGAAAGGCCGCGGCCGCAGCAAACGGCTTGACGAGGAAAACATACAGCGGCTCGGCGAAGGCGAAGCAGACGAAGAAGGCCAGGACAAAGGCGACGACACAGATCACCAGACGCCCGCGCAGTTCGATCAGATGATCCATCAGAGGCGCGCGTGAGGCCTCGATCTCTTCCTCGTCCGTCTCGATCCGGGTCATGACTTGACCGCCGTCTTGCGCGGCGCGCGCGGTTTCGAGGCCGATGTTTTCTTCGCATCGGTCGGGGTCGAACGGGCCTTGGCGCGAGGCTTGGCCGGGGATGCCTCTTCAGCGGGCATGCCGGATTTGGTCCCCGGCTTCTTCTGCGGGATCGGTTCGGCCTCAAGCGGCGTCATCACCTGCGGGCTGTCGGGCCATTCGTCGGGCGCGGCCAGCATGACGGGCGCGTCCAGCGGCCGGTTCAGGTCGTCGCGGATTTCACGGAAGGCGGCGTCGGCCTCGGCCCCCAGCGGGACCATGCCCTGACCGGTCCGAAGCGCCTGGACCTCCTTGCGCAGCTCGTCCAGCTCGGACTGGCGCGCCATCTCGTCGAAGCTCGAGCGGAACTCATTGGCCATGGCCCGGGCGCGGGCCATCATCTTGCCGATCTTGCGCATCAGCAACGGCAAATCCCTTGGCCCCACCACAAGCAGCGCCACGATGCCGATCACGAGGATTTCAAGGCCGCCGATACCGGGGGCGAGGCCACCCATCCGTCAGGTCTCCGACGTCAATGCGGCGCTTACGATTTCTGATCTTCTTTTTCGGCGTTGGTGCGGGGCAGGGCACCTGCGCGCTCGTCCGACGCCTTGTCCGAATCAGTATCCTTCAGACCGTCCTTGAACGCCTTGATGCCCTTGGCCGCGTCGCCCATCAGACCCGACAGCTTGCCGCGCCCGCCGAACAGCAGCAGGGCGACAATGGCGACCAGGGCCCAGTGCCAGATGCTCATAGTACCCACGAACCGTCTCCTCGTTCGGGCCCATGCGTGGCCCGTTCAAACACTTGCATCGCATATAGGCGGTTCGGTGGCGCGACGCCAAGTGAACCTGATAGGAGGCGCGCATGAGTCACGTGATCATCCACACCGACGGTGCCTGCAAGGGCAATCCCGGCCCCGGCGGCTGGGGTGCCATTCTCCAGACCGGCGGCGGTCACGAGAAGGAGCTGTGGGGTGGCGAGCCCCTGACCACCAATAACCGCATGGAGCTGATGGGGGCGATCAGCGCGCTCGAGGCCCTGACCCGGCCGTGCCGCGTCGATCTGCACACCGACAGCCGCTACGTCATGGACGGCATCACCAAATGGATCGGCCCGTGGAAGGCGCGCGGCTGGAAGACGGCCGAGAAGAAGCCGGTCAAGAACGAGGACCTGTGGAAACGCCTCGACGCCGCGCGCGCCCGTCACGAGGTCAAATGGCACTGGGTCAAGGGCCACGCCGGCCATGAGCTGAACGAGCGGGCCGATGGACTGGCCAACCGGGGGATCGAGGATATGCGGGCCGGCTAGGCCGCCCGCACCTTCAGCTTCGGTCCGTCCATCCCCTCGACGATCACGCTGTCGCCCTCTGCCGGGGTCGCGCCCTCTATCTCGGCGACCCATTCGGCACCCGAGACGAAGACCCGGCCACGGCCGTCGACGAAGGCCTGGACCACCTGGGCCCGCTGACCGATCAGACGGGCGTCGCGGGCGTTGATGTCCGGCGCGTCCGATGGATTGACCTTCTGGATCAGCCGCCGTGACAGCAGGGTCGTAGCGACGGTCAGGGCGGCGAACAGGGCGACCTCCCCGGTAAAGTCGAGGGGCAGGCCGAGCGCCGTGACCACGGCGACCACCCCGGCGGAAACCGCCGGCCACAGCAGCCATTCCGTCGAGAAGGCCGCCTCCGTCGCGAGCAGGACAACGCCCAGGGCCAGCCAGATCCAGAACGGCTGGGCCGCGTGCAGGTCAGTCAGGGCTTCCATGGATCAGGTGCTCGGAACGGAGGGACGCGGCGGGCGGGGTGGGGTGGTGCGAGGCGGCGCGGGCGGCGGCGACGGGGCGTCGCGACGCACGTCGCTGCGGCCCTGCTGTTGCTCCTTGGCCAGGCCGACCAGTTCACCCAGGCCGGCGATGGTACCGACCAGGCCGGACATCTCCGCCGGGACGATGACCGTCTTGGCTGTCGGATTGCGGGCCAGTTCGGCGAAGGCCTCGACGTATTTCTGGGCCACGAAATAGTTGATGGCATTGACGTCGCCGGCCGCGATGGCCTGGGACACCATGGCCGTCGCCTTGGCCTCGGCCTCGGCTTCGCGCTCGCGGGCCTCGGCGTCGCGGAAGGCGGCTTCACGGCGGCCTTCGGCTTCGAGGATGGCGGCCTGTTTGGCCCCTTCGGCGCGGGCGATGGCGGCCTGTTTCTCGCCGTCGGCCTCGGTGATGACGGCGCGGCGTTCGCGCTCGGCCTTCATCTGGCGGGCCATGGCGTTGGTGATGTCGGCCGGCGGGGTCAGGTCCTTGATCTCGATCCGGTTGACCTTCACGCCCCAGGGCTCGGTCGCCGCATCGATCACGGTCAGCAGGCGCGAGTTGATCGAGTCCCGCTGGAACAGGACCTCGTCCAGCTCCATCGAGCCGACCACGGTGCGCAGATTGGTCGAGCACAGCTGGGTGATGGCATAGGGCAGGTTCTCGATCCGGTAGGCGGCGGCCGAGGCCTCCATCACCTGGATGAAGACGATGGCATCGACCTTCACCATGGCGTTGTCCTTGGTGATGACCTCCTGCTGGGGCACGTCCAGGACCTGCTCCATCATGTTCATGCGGCGGCCGATCCGCTCGACGAAGGGCGTCAGTATGCTGATGCCGGGGGTGAGGGTCCGGGTGTATTTGCCGAATCGTTCGACCGTCATCTCGCGCCCCTGGGGCACGATCTTGACCACGCTGAACAGCAGCACAAAGGCCAGTGCCACCAATGCAGCCGTGAATAGAACCGACATTTTCCTGATATCTCCCTGTCCTGCACAGGTTAGCACCCTGTGGCCGGCACGCTACAGAAACCGGTCATGCGGTCGATGACAACCGCGTCATCCCCGCCCTTCAGCGACCGGCGGCGGCCAGCCGGATGATGCGCCGGGTCTCCGACCATGCGATCAGGCTATCGACCTCATCCAGCGCCACGAACCGGGCCTCAAGGGCGTCGTCCCCGGCGACCGGTTCGCCGGACACCCACCGCGCGGCATAATCAATCAGGACATAGTGGCGGCCCGCCTCGGGAAAGAGCCCGTCGACGACGTCGATCAGGCCGGTGATCTCGGCCTCAACGCCGGTCTCCTCGCCCAACTCCCGCAAGGCGGCGTCCACCGCCCGTTCGCCGGGTTCGATCCGGCCGCCGGGCAGGCTCCATTCGCCCTGACGCGGCGGCGTCCCGCGCCGGATCAGCAGCACCGAATCACCGCGCAGACAGACGACGCCGACGGCGGGGACGGGGGCGGGCAGGAGACCGGTCATCCGCCCAGCGTGGCTTGGCCCTTTCGCCGCGTCCATGACTTTGAGACAAGGCCTGTATGACCGCTCCTTCGCCTGCCGCCCTCGCCGCCCTCAAATCCGCCCTCGGCGACGGCGGCTGGACCGAGGATCCGACCGAGATCGCGCCCTGGCTGACCGAGTGGCGCAATCGCTGGCATGGCCATTCGCCCTTGATGCTGACCCCGCGTTCGACCGCCCAGGTCGCCGCCGCCGTCCGCGTCTGCGCCGAACACCGCATCGCCATCGTGCCCCAGGGGGGCGACACCGGCCTCGTCGGGGGCCAGATCCCCTTTGGGGAGGTCCTGCTCTCGACCCGCAAGCTGCGCGCCGTCCGTGATGTGACCCCGCTGGACGACGCCATGACCGTCGAGGCCGGGATCACCCTGCTGGAGGCGCAACAGGCCGCCGCCGCCGCCGACCGGCTGTTTCCGCTCAGCCTCGCCGCCGAGGGCACGGCCACCATCGGCGGGGTCATCTCGACCAATGCCGGCGGCACCGCCGTGCTCCGCTACGGCATGATGCGCGATCTGGTGCTGGGCATAGAGGCGGTGATGCCGGACGGCGAGGTCTTCAACGGCCTCAAACGGCTCCGCAAGGACAACACCGGCTACGACCTCAAACAGCTGCTGATCGGGGCCGAGGGCACTCTGGGCGTGGTCACCGCCGCGACCCTGAAACTGTTCCCCGTCATGCGCAGCCGGGCCACGGCCATGGTCGGGCTCGACCGCCCCGCCGCTGCGATCGAACTGCTGGCCCGCGCCAAGGGCGAGACCGGCGGCGGGGTCGAGGCCTTTGAGCTGATGAAGCGCATCGGCATGGCGTTCGTGCTGCGCAACATCCCGGATACGCGCGAGCCGCTGGATTCGACGCCGCCCTGGTACGTCCTGATCGAACTGGTCTCGGGCGAGCCCCGCGCGGCCGATGCGGCCATGGAGCGGCTGCTGACCCATGCCTTCGAGACCGGCCTGATCAACGACGCCGCCATCGCCCAGAACGACGCCCAGCGCGCCGCCTTCTGGAAGGTGCGCGAGGAACAGTCGGCCGCCCAGAAGCCCGAGGGTGGCGGCTGGAAACACGATGTCTCGGTCCCGCTCTCCCGCATCGCCGAATTCCTCGACGAGGCCACGGCCGCCGTCGAACGCTTTCATCCCGGAGCGCGGGTCAGCGCCTTCGGCCATGTCGGCGACGGCAATCTCCACTATGACGTCCTGTGTCCTCCGGGCGGCGACCTGAAGGGGTTTCTGGCCCGCTGGGAGCAGGGCTCGCAGATTGTCCACGACATCGTCGCCCGCTACGACGGCTCGATCAGCGCGGAACACGGCCTCGGCCGCCTCAAGACCGATGAGGCGCGCCGCTACAAGTCACCGCTGGAAATCCGTACCATGCAGGCCGTCCGCGCGGCCATCGATCCGCACCGGATCATGAACCCGGCGGTGCTGTTCTGATCGGGTCGTAGGGGACTTCCGAGGGTTCGCGCTTGCGTCGGGGCGAGGCGGTTTCATCACAACGAACACAACGAAGAGACACGACGGGAGCCAGTCTGATTTTCCCTTCGCGGGCCCTGGCCCGCAAACGGGATCTCTTGCGCCTCCCTGACGGGAGACGCATGCCCACCGGCACCTTCGTGTTCGTTGTGAGTCCGTTGTGACCGTTGTGATGAACCCAGTCCGGCTCCCGGCGATCTTGCCCCATCCGCCTGATCGTCCTACCCCTCCGGCTCGATTCAACACCGCCGGAGACCCGCCATGACCCTCGCCCTGCTGTTTCCCGGACAAGGCAGCCAGTCGGTCGGCATGGGTGTGGCGCTCGCCGACGCCTTCACCTCGGCCCGCGAGGTCTATGCCGAGGTCGATGAGGCGCTGGGCCAGAAGCTGTCGGTCCTGATGCGCGAGGGACCCGAAGACCAGCTGACCCTGACCGAGAACGCCCAGCCCGCCCTGATGGCGGTGTCGCTGGCCGCTGTCCGCGTCCTGAAGGTCGAGTTCGGCGTCGATGTGACCCGCGCCGCCTTCGTCGCCGGCCATTCGCTCGGCGAATACTCGGCCCTGTGTGCCGCCGGCTATTTCTCGCTCAGCACAACGGCGGGACTGCTGCAGTTGCGCGGTCAGGCCATGCAGCGCGCCGTGCCCGTCGGCATGGGTGCCATGGCCTCGCTGATCGGACCGAAGACCGACCTGGCCCTGGCCGAGGCCGCCGCCGCCGCGGGTTCCGAGGTCGGCGTCTGCGTCGTCGCCAATGACAACAACGCCGGTAATATCGTGATCTCGGGCGACAAGGCCGCCGTGGACCGCGCCATCGAGAAAGCCAAGGAACTGGGCGCGCGCGCCATCCCGCTGAATGTTTCCGCCCCCTTCCACAGCCCGCTCATGGAGCCCGCTGCCGCCGAGATGGACGCGGTCCTGGCTGAAGTCAGCGTCGAACCGCTCCGCGTGCCCCTGGTGGCCAATGTGACGGCCCGGCCTGTGGTTGGCGACTGGAATGAGCTCAAATGGGATATCCGGCGCCTTCTGGTCGAACAGGTCACCGGCCGCGTCCGCTGGCGCGAGAGCATGGAATGGATGGCCGGTGAGGGCGGCGTCACTCGCTTCGCCGAGATCGGCTCGGGCAAGGTTCTGGGCGGTATGGCCAGGCGGATCGCGCCGGATGCCGAGAGCCTGTCGCTGAACACGCCGGAGGATCTGGAAGCGTTCGCGAAGAGTTTTTGATACCCCGCCGTCATCCTCGGGCTTGACCCGAGGATCAGCGGTCTGGGCAAGCTGTGCGCCCGGGACGGCCCCCAAACCGCGTTCAACTCACTGGCTGGGCGCACCTGATAGTCTGATCCTCGGGTCAAGCCCGAGGATGACGGAAGAAGAGGCAACGATGTTCAATCTCACCGGCAAGACCGCCCTCGTGACCGGCGCGACCGGCGGCATCGGCGGGGCCATCGCCCGGGCCCTGCACGCCCAGGGCGCGACCGTCGTCCTCTCCGGCACGCGCGAAGCGGTGCTGCAGGAGCTGGCCGGGGAGCTCGGCGAGCGCGCCTTCGTCGCCGCCGCCAACCTGTCGGACGCTGAATCGGTCGACGGCCTGATCGCTCGCGCCGAGGAAGCCGCGGGGAGTCCGCTCGACATCCTCGTCGCCAATGCCGGCATCACGAAAGACGGCGTGTTGATCCGGATGAAGGACGAGGACTTCCAGGACGTGATCCGGGTCAATCTCGAAAGCTATTTCCGCCTCTCGCGTGCCGCGATGAAGGGGATGATGAAGCGCCGCTCGGGCCGGATTATCGGCATCACCTCGGTGGTGGGCGTCACCGGCAACCCCGGCCAGACCAACTATGCCGCCTCCAAGGCCGGGATGATCGGTTTTTCCAAGTCTCTGGCGCAGGAGGTCGGCTCGCGCGGCATTACGGTGAACTGCATCGCGCCGGGCTTTATCGCCTCGCCGATGACCGACGTCCTGAACGACACCCAGCGCGAGACCATCCTGAAGGGCATTCCGGCCGGCCGGCTCGGCACGGGCGACGAGATCGCCGCCGCCGCCGTCTATCTGTCCTCCGACGAGGCTGCCTATGTCACGGGCCAGACCCTGCATGTGAATGGCGGCATGGCGATGGTTTGACCCCGTTTGATCCGCTCATCCCCGCGAACGCGGGGACCCAGTCCTTTGGGTGATGTGGTCGAATTCCCGGGCATCAGCAGGTTGTCCTGAAACACCGGCGTCAAGCTGGACAGAACTGGGTCCCCGCGTTCGCGGGGATGAGCGGAAAGAAGAAGCCAATGATCATCCTTCGCGTCATCGCCACCATCCTCAGCGGACCCTTGCTCCTGATCGGGATCATCTGGGTGCTGCAGGGGCTCAACGTCCTGCCGGGCAGTTTCATGACCGGGCAGATCATCTGGGCGATCTACGGCGCGCCCATGGCCGTGGTGGGTGCGGGGCTGGTCTGGTGGGTCAACCGGGGCGGTCAAACCCGGTAACGGGCTATTTCCCGCCAGCGCCGCCGTGCTAAAGCCTTTTTACCCGGTCGGGGTGAGTCTGCGTTCAAGGCTTGCGTCGCCGTCGCCGTCGTCATACGGCAGGATTTGAGACAACAGCCGCTGCGGCGGCCCTGAAAGCAGAGACACCCATGTCCGACACCCTGGAACGCGTCCGCAAGATCGTCATCGACCACCTGGACGCCGATCCGGAAAAGGTCGTTGAAAAGGCCAGCTTCATCGACGACCTGGGCGCTGACTCGCTCGACAACGTCGAACTGGTCATGGCCTTCGAGGAAGAATTCGACATCGAAATCCCGGACGACGCCGCCGAACACATCCAGACGGTCGGCGATGCCGTGAAATTCATCGATGAGAAACTGGCCGGCTGATCGCCGCCCTTTTCGAACGGCATTGATGGCCGCCGCGGCGGACCCCTAGCGGGGCCGCCCGGCGGCCATTACTGTTTGCGGTCAGGATTCTGTTGCGAGGAGCGCTCATGCGCCGTGTCGTCGTCACCGGCCTCGGTCTGCTCACCCCGCTCGGCTGGGGCGTGGAGCACAACTGGAAGGGCATCCTCGAGGGGCGTTCGGGCATCGGTCCGATCACCAATTTCGACACCGAGGGCTATGGCTGCACCATTGCGGGTGAAATCCCGTCTGTGGACGGTCGCGGCGGCGGGGCCCCGGGCCAGCCGGGCGTATTCGACCACGAACAGGTCATGTCGCCCAAGGACCGCAAAAGGGTCGACGACTTCATCGTCTATGCCATCGCCGCCGCGGACGAGGCCCTGGCCGACGCCGGCTGGAAGCCCGAGACCGAGGAACAGCGCGAGCGCACCGGCGTCATGGTCGGCTCCGGCATCGGCGGCCTCGGCCCCATCGCCGACACCGCCATCATCCTCAAGGAGCAGGGGCCGCGCCGGGTCAGCCCCTTCTTCATCCCCTCTGCCCTGATCAATCTGACCTCGGGACAAATCTCCATCCGGCACGGGCTGAAGGGGCCGAATCATTCGGTCGTCACCGCCTGCGCCACCGGGGCCCATGCCATCGGCGATGCGGCCCGGATGATCATGATGGACGACGCCGACGTCATGGTCGCGGGCGGAGCCGAGAGCTCCATCGTACCCATCGGCATCGCCGGCTTTCTCGCCTGCAAGGCCCTGTGCACCGCCTCGAATGACGCGCCCGAAAAGGCCTCGCGGCCTTGGGACCGGGACCGCTCCGGCTTCGTCATGGGCGAGGGTGCCGGCATCGTCGTGCTGGAAGAATACGAACACGCGAAGGCCCGGGGGGCCACCATCTATGCCGAGGTTGTCGGCTACGGCATGAGCGGCGACGCCTATCACATCACCGCGCCGGCCGAGGACGGCGACGGCGGTTATCGCGCCATGCAGATGGCGGTGAAGCGGGCCGGGATCACCGCTGCCGACATCGACTATGTCAACGCCCACGGCACCTCGACCATGGCCGACTGGATCGAGGCCGGCGCGATCGAGAAGCTGATGGGCGACCACGCCCCCAATGTGGCCCTGTCCTCGACCAAGTCCATGACCGGCCACCTGCTGGGGGCCGCCGGAGCCATCGAGGCCATTTTCTGCATCCTGGCCATCCGCGACCAGATCGCCCCGCCGACCATCAATCTGGATAATCCCGAGCGCGAGACCGCCCTGAAACTGGTGCGCGACAAGGGGCAGCCGATGGAGATCGATGTGGCCATGTCCAACAGCTTTGGCTTCGGCGGCACCAATGCCTCGGTCATCTTCCGGAAGATCGGCTGATGGCGTTTCAGCCGCATTCCGGGCGCAAGACCGCCTTTCTGGCCGCCACGGCCACCTTCAGCACCTTTCTGATCATCGCCCTCGTGGCGGCCTGGAGCGTCTTCTACGCGCCCGGCCCGGCCGCCCGCGAGGGAGAGACGACCATTGTCAGCCTGCCCAGTGGTGCAGGGGTCAGTGCCATCGCGGCCACCCTGAAGTCGGCCGGCGTGATCCGTTCGACCGACATGTTCAAGGCGGCCGCCACCCTGACCGGAGCCGACCGCAAGCTGCGCGCCGGCGAGTATGAGGTGCCCAGCAAGACCTCCCTGCGCTCCGTTCTCATCCTGCTGGTCGAGGGCCGGGTGGTCCGCCATTACGTCACCCTGCCGGAAGGCTGGTCTTCGGCCCAGGCGGTCGAGATCCTGAACAAACAGGCCATTCTGACCGGGACGATCGAGGATGTTCCCGAAGAGGCCAGTCTCTGGCCCGACACCTATGAGATCAGCCGTGGCGAGACCCGCGCCTCGGTCATCGCCCGCATGCGTCGCGCTCGCGACGAAAATCTCGCCCGTCTCTGGGCGGCCCGAAGCTCTGCCACGGTCGTCCGCACCCCTGAGGAGGCCATGATCCTGGCCTCCATCGTCGAAAAGGAGACCGGACTCGCCGCTGAACGCCCGCGGGTCGCGGCCGTCTTCACCAACCGCCTGCGGACCGGCATGCGGCTGGAGAGCGATCCCACCATCGAATACGGCCTCACCAAGGGGGTGCCGCTGCGCCGGGGTCTCAGGCGGTCCGAGCTGGACCGGCCCAATGCCTGGAACACCTACCAGATCGACGGCTTGCCGCCGACGGCGATCTCAAATCCGGGCCGTGACGCCGTCGCCGCCGTGCTTAACCCGCCCTCGACCAGCGACATCTTCTTCGTTGCCGATGGCTCGGGCGGCCACGCCTTCGCCCGGACCTATGAAGAGCATCGCGCCAACGTCGCCCGCTGGCGGGCCATCGAGCGTCAGCGCGCGGGCTTGCCGCCGGAAGCGCCGGCACCGGTCGCCTCGGATACGGCCGAAGCCGGGACAACCTCCGGAGCCGCCGCCGTACCGCCCGGCGTGACGGTCCCGCCGGGGGCAAAGGTCATCCGCATCCCCGCTCCGGCCCCCGCCGGATGAGCGCCATTTCCGGCATGACCGGCTTCGGCCGGGCCGACGGTGCCCATGACGACTGGAGCTGGTCGGTCGAGGCCCGTTCGGTCAATGGCCGCAATCTGGAGGTCCGTTTCCGCGGCCCACCAGGCTTCGACGGTCTCGAGCGCCACGCCAAGGCGGCCGCCCAGGCCCGGCTCAGCCGCGGCCAGGTCACCCTCGGTATCCAGGGCAAGCGCGCCGACCCCGGTGCCGCGGCGCTCAAGGTCAATCAGGACATCCTCGCCCGCTATCTGAACCTGGCCAACCAGCTGGCGGAGGAGGGGGCCACCCCGCCATCGGCCCACGGCCTGCTGTCGCTACGCGGCGTGCTGGAGGCCCCGGAGGAGGTTGACGACCCCGAAGCCCGCGCCGCCGTCGAGACCGCCATGGCCGTTTCGATCGATCAGGCTCTCGATGCCCTCAAACTGTCGCGTGACCGAGAGGGCTCCCAGCTCCTGCCGGTCGTCACCGACTTCATCGACAGGATCGCCGCCCTGACCGCTGCGGCGGAGACGGAAGCCGCTGCCCAGACCGCTGCCATTCGCGAGCGTTTCGCCCGCCGCATGACCGAACTGGCTCCGGACGCGCCGGGCCTCGAGGAACGGATCTTCCTCGAGGCCGCGTCACTGGCGACCAAGGCCGATGTCCGCGAGGAGCTGGATCGACTGACCGCCCACGTCGCCTCGGCCCGCACCCTGTTGCAGCAACCCCCCGCCGGCCGGAAACTCGACTTTCTGATGCAGGAATTCATGAGGGAGGCGAATACCCTCTGCTCGAAATCCGCTACGACCGCGCTCACCGGAATGGGCCTTGAGCTCAAGGCCGTGATCGAACAGCTGCGCGAACAGGTCCAGAATGTCGAGTGAACGCCATCCCCGTCGCGGTGTGATGCTGATCGTGGCCAGTCCCTCGGGGGCGGGCAAGACCAGTCTGTGCCGCCGCCTTATGGCCGACCATGGCGGTCTGGAGCTGTCCATCTCCATGACCACCCGCGCCATCCGTCCGGGCGAGGTCGCCGACCGCGACTATCATTTCGTCGACGCCGAGGCGTTCCAGCGGCTGATTGATGCCGACGCCTTCCTCGAATGGGCCGACGTCCACGGTGCCCGCTACGGCAGTCCGCGCGCGCCGATCGAGCGCGCCCTCTCGGAGGGGCGCGACGTCCTGTTCGACATCGACTGGCAGGGGGCCCGCGACATCGCCCGGAAATGCCCGGAGGACGCCGTCCGCGTTTTCATCCTGCCGCCCAGCCTCGAGGAACTCCGCCGCCGCCTCGTCACCCGTTCGCAGGATGCCGACGAGGTCATTGAACGCCGGATCCGGAATGCCAAGGGCGAGATCGAGCACTGCGGCGAGTTCGACTATGTCTTCGTCAACGACGACTTCGACCGCAGCTATGCCGAACTGGCGCACATCTATCACGCCGAGCGCAGCCGCCGGTTCCGCAACATCTGGGTGGACGCCTACAAGGATACCCTCCTCGGTGAGGCGGTCTGATCGCGTGGATTTCTGCCGGTGCCGACCGGGCGTTACGCCTTCTGGATCGCCAGGGCGATCTGGTCCGGGGAGTGTCCCGTAAGGTCCCTGGAAATCTCACCGACCACCCGCGCCGCAGTCTCTTTGTGCCAGCCCTTGCGCAACTGCCCCATGGTCCGCGGTGCCGCGATGACCAGGAGCGCTTCGACCCTGTGGTCGAGGACCATTCGGTTCAGCACCTCGGTGACGCCGATGGCGAAGCCGTCCTCGGCCTGGGTATCATTGTCAGGATTGGCACTGCTGGAGGTGTGACCGGTACCGCCCGACGCGCGCTCCGCGACGCGCGGCACGGCGCGGGGAGTCAGGGTGATCGCCTGATGCCCCGTGTTCTCGAACAGCGCCAGTTTCTCGCCATCGACGACGGCGACGAGGGTTCCGGGGGAGATGATCATCGGCGGGCTCCAGTCCTTGAGGACCTCTGAACGCTACGCCGGGGCTGCAGTTGCCGCCAACCGGGGGCAATTACGGAGCCGCCGCCGGCTCAGGTCCGCTTGCGCCGCATGAGGGTGACCCCGTCCCCGTCTGACCCGGGCGGCTCAAGGGGTTGGCCGAGAACCGCGCGTGCGAGCCGCAGGAAGCCGGCGCCATCGACGACCTCTGCCCGGACATCGGGCTCCAGCCCGGCCGCTTCGCAAAGGTCCGCGCCGCCGAGCGATTTCAGGCTGGACCGCAGCATCTTGCGCCTTTGACCGAAGGCCGCCGCCGTGACCCGTTCCAGGGCGGTCAACAGGGCCCGTTCCGGTCGATCCTCACGCGGAACCAGATGGACCACGGCGCTGGCGACCTTGGGCGGCGGGGTGAAGGCGGCGGCGGGCAGGTGCATGACCAGCCGGGGCTCGCAGACCGCCTGCGCAATGACCGCGAGCCGCCCATAGGCATCGTCTCCGGGCGCGGCGACGATCCGCTCGGCCACCTCTTTCTGGAACATCAGGGTCAGGGCGTGCGGGGTCCATGGCCCGGTCAGCCATTTGATCAGCAGGGGCGTGCCGACATTGTAGGGCAGGTTGGACACCACATGCGCCGGTCCTTCGACCAGCTCGACCTCGCGGACCTTGAGAGCGTCGGCCTCGACGGTGACCAGTCGCCCGGTTCCATCGTCCAGTTCCGCCAGCAGGGGCAGGAAGCGCGGGTCCTTCTCGACCAGCACCACTCGGCCCGCATCGCTCTCCAGCAGGGCGCGCGTCAGTCCGCCGGGACCGGGGCCGACCTCGATCACGGACCGGCCCTCGAACGGCCCCGCCAGCCGGACGATCTTCCGGGTGATGTTCAGATCCAGCAGAAAATGCTGGCCGAAGCTCTTCTTCGCCAGCAGGCCGTGGGCGTCGAGCGTTTCGCGAAGGGAGGGGAGGTCGGAAGGGTTCACGGGTGTGTCTTAGGGCAGAGCCGGGAGAAGTGGTTAGTGGTTAGTGGTTAGTGATTGCGGCCTCGTCGTCAGCGGAAGGGCGGCACCAGCCGCACCATCGCTCCGGTGGCGGCCAGCCACTAACCACTAACCACTAACCACTAACCACTAACCACGCCTCGCCGCCGCCATCTCCCCCGCAAGCCGCACCGCAGCGATCAGGCTGTCGGCCCGCGCCACCCCCTTGCCGGCAATATCGAAGCCGGTGCCGTGGTCGGGTGAGGTGCGGATCACCGGCAGCCCCAGGGTCGTGTTGACCCCGCCCCAGAAGTCCAGCGTCTTGACCGGTATCAGGGCCTGGTCGTGATACAGGCACAGGACGGCGTCATAGGTCGCGCGGGCCTCGTCGTGGAACAGGGTGTCGGCCGGCCGGGGGTCACTGATGTCGATCCCTTCAGCGCGCAGGGCGGCTGCCGCCGGTATCAGGACCTCGATTTCCTCGAACCCGATCGAACCGCTCTCGCCGGCGTGCGGGTTGAGCGCCGCAAGGGCAAGCCGCGGCGCGGCGATGCGGAAATCGCACTTCATCGACTCATGCACGACGCGGGCGGTGCGGCAGACCCGCTCAGCCGTGACCAGTTCCGGGACCTCGGACAGGGGCGTATGGATGGTCACCAGACAGGCGCGCAGGTCCCTGGCGGTCAGCATCATCACTGGCCCGCGGGTTCCGCTGAACGGGACGTCAGCCGTCAGTTCGGCGATGAATTCCGTATGGCCGGGGAAGCGGAAGCCCGCGGCGTAGAGCGGGGCCTTGGCGATCGGGGCGGTGACGACCCCCGAGGCTTCACCCGACAGGGCCAGATTGACAGCCTGTTCGATCCAGTCGGCCACGGCCCCGGCGTTGACCGGTTCGGGACGGCCGGGAATGACGGATGCGGGCAGGGGGTGGTCGAGTACGGGAATGGCCCGGCGGAACACATCCGCAGCGTCAGCGGCGCAAAGGACCGGTTCGACCGGCTGGCCCTGCAGTCGCAGCAAGGCGGCGTCGCCGATGACGACGAAGGCCGGCCCTTCGAGCTGCAGCGCCGCCCAGGCTTTTGCGATGACTTCCGGCCCCACGCCCGCCGGATCACCCATGGAAAGGGCCAGCGGCGCCGGGCCGGCGCTCATCATTTCATCTCGATCAGGGCGTCCTCCCGCAGGTCGCGCATATAGCGGCGGCCAAGCGTGGCGAGGTTCTGACGGAACAGGCTGTTCTCGACTTCCTGAGGGTTGGGCGCCTCAGCGCCGCCGACCCGGCGACCACAGACGCCCAGCAGGTGGACGCCCAGCGGGGTGCGCACCGGCGTACTGACCGACCCGACTTCAGCGGATCGGGCGACCTGCTGGAACTGCGGGGCGAGGTTCTGCACATCGGCCTCGCCCAGATCCGCACCCAAAAGCCCCTGCTCGGATGTCGCCCGGGCCAGCATGGTGTCGCAGGTCAGCTGCGGCCGCAGGGACTCAAGTCGCTGGGTCGCTGCAGCGACCTCGGTTTCGGTGGCCGTGTCCGGCAGCTCGACCATGACCTGTTTGATCTGCACCAGACTGGCCGAGGCCCCGTCCCGCTTGTCGCGCATATAGACGATGTAAACGCCGCCCTCTACGGGAATGGGGCGGGACAACTGGCCGACATCAAGCTGGTCCAGCGCCTGCTGCAGGGCAGGCTGCATCGTTCCTTCAACGACCCAGCCCGCATCACCCCCGCGTGTGGCCGAAGGTGCGGCAGAGAACTGCTGGGCCACGGCCTGGAAGGGCGCGCCCTGCACCATCTGCTGGACCAGTTGGTTGGCACCGTTCAGCGCGGCCTGTTGGCCTCCGACACGGGCGGACTCGATATAGATCTCGCCGATCAGATACTGTTTCTTGGTGGCAGCCTCGGCCACCTGCCGCATGGCCGCGGCCACGGCGGAGCGGCTCACGCGCGCGCGGCTCTGGAACCGGCCGCCGACCAGTTGGGACCAGCCGAGCTGGGTCCGCAGCTGTTCTCGCAGGGTGCTGGGGCGGATGCCGCCCTGGGCAAGGAATTCGACATAGGCGAGAGGGGTGGCACCCACTTCCTGCGCCATGGCCGTGATCTCTGCCTGGACCTGTTCGTCGTCGACGACGAGGTCCTCATATTTGGTCAGTTCCTGCGCCTGCAGCCGCTCATCAATCAGGGCATTCAGGGCCTGCTGCTGGATGGCGGGAATATTCTCCGGCGTCGGCTGGACCTGGGTCATGGCGATCAACAGCAGCATCCGCTGCCTCAGGTCGAAGCCGGTGATGACGCTGTCGTTGACCGTGGCCAGGATGCCGTCGGACAGTTGGAAGGCCGGTGCGGCCGGCGGTGGGACCGGCGCAGCCTCTGCTGCCGGATTCAGACTACCCGCGGCGGCCGGCTGGGCCGGTGGCGCGGTCTGCGCCATGGCCGAACCGGCCAGGAGGGCGGCGATCGCCACGCCCGTCATGTAACGCTGCAAACCCATGTCAGTCCTGGTTCCTCAAGCGGCGCTGCTCCGGCTTTCTTGCCGGATTTTCGAACCGCGCGCCCCCGGGGCGCACGGCCGTCAGCGCCCGTCGCTGCGTCAATACCCTGTACCGCCGAAAGTGGCGAGGTTTAGGCGCACAAAGACGCCTTCCGACGGTCCGGTCGGGCGGACGCGGGTGTTGTCGCGCCGGAAGCCGATCTCGAACCGGAAGCAGTCGTCATCGAACAACAGGGCGACTTCCGATCGGGTGATGATGTCCCGCTCCAGATCGGCGATCCCCGATACCGTGACGCCCCAATTGCCATGGACGAACTGCTGACCCGAAAACTGCACGAATTCGTAGTTCCGGTTCAGCGGCCCGGCCACAGGGTTCGAACGGTCGATGATGTAGCTTACGGTCGCCAGGTTGCGTCGGCCCCAGCGCCCGTCCAGCGCCGTCTCTGCCCGCCGGACCTGACCGGAATCGTCCAGCGTGGCGTGACCCCAGCCGCGGATGCGGTCCGATGGGGAGAAACTGCCCTGCACGACCCAGTCAGACGTCCGGGACGCCAGGCCGGTCGGATCATAGAGCCGCCCGGGCATATCGGGTGCGGGCGTCAGGAAGGCAGACTCCTCCTGCGAGCGATAGCTGCGGCCGATGAACAGGCTGGCCTGTCGCCCTCCGGCCCAGCGCAGGGTTGCGCGAGTGCCGAGAGTCACGCGGAAACCGCCCTCATACTGGTCGTAGCCCGGAAAGCGGTCGGTCCGGAACAGCGAACTCTCGTCAAGCTCAAGGGTCTGGCTGTCCTCGACGGGAACGCGTGGGTCGAGGTCGGGGGCGGTCGACGCGGCCAGCTGCAACATGGGTTCGAGGATCAGATCGGCCTCGGGGCCCATGCGACGAAACAGGGGGTAGTTGATGTCCAGGCCCGCCGTGGCCCGGCCGCGGGAGATGATGCCTTCCTCCACGCCGGGCAAGGGTGGCAGGTCTTCAACGGAATAGAGATCGGCGCGAACGTCCGCGAAGGGCTCCCAGCGCACCCCGAGCGGAGAAATCAGGGTCCGTCGCCATTCGGCTTGGCCCGAGATCCGTCGGCTGTCGACCCCGGGCAGGCCGGCTGATGCGACCGCGGGGATGATCGCCGGACGCAGCACCGGGCCACCGACATAGTCGCCGCGAAACAGTGCGACAGCCGATCCCCGCAGCCGCAGCCGTCCTCCGAGCACCGGTCCCGCCGGCTCCCAGCGGGCCTCGACCAAGGGTCCCACCACCGGCAGGGCTCCGTCAGCCTCAAACTCGTTCAGCGCCGGCGTGACGGCATCGAACCGGGTCACGCGAAGACTCTGCAGGCCGAAGGCCGCAACCGAGAGGTAAGACCGCGCGGTTTGCCTTTCGGCGAACAACTGGCTGATCAGCCGCCGCTGATCCCCATAATAGAGCCCGTTGTCCTGATAGGGATCACGGATGTCATATCGGTCGAACAGGGTCTTGTCCGATACGCGCTCGATCGTGAAACCCCAGCGCCAGGGGCCCTGTGGATCGAAACGGCCGTGGCCCAGAAAATAGCTCCGGCTGGTGCGGTCGCCGTATTTGACGTTGCTCTCCGCATCGCCGTCGTCGTCGAGGTCGAAATCCCCGAAGCTGCGATCGTAGGTATAGCCGCCGCGGGCCACGACCGTTCCGTCCACGAACCGGCGACGCCATTGCAGGTTCAGCAGCGGCGCGACGTCGGTATTGAACTGTGGGCTGAACAGCCAGTCCTCGGAGGGCGAAATGACCCGCAGATAGGGGATCTCCAGGCTCACGCCCCGGCCTTCGTCATAGCTTGGGGTCGGCACGAGAAAGCCGGAGGCCCGTTCGACGGTCGGATCAGGATGGGCGAAGGCCGGCAGGTAGAAGACCGGCACGCCGCCGACCCGGAACACGGCGTTGCGGTACAGGACGGCCCGCAGATCCTCGTCCTGGACCACCGTCTCCGCCTGGATGGCGATGCTGGGCACCTTCGGGTTTCCCTCGGCATCGCAGATGGGGCAGGGCGTGAAGAGGGCGTAGTTGAGCTGGTTGACGTTCTCACTGCGGCGCACCGCCGTTGCCGCCATCAGGCTCGCGCCATTGCTGAAGCGGGTGGCGAAATCGACGGCCGCCCCGGCTTTCAGGTCGGCATCAAGCTCGAGATGGCTGGCGAAAACGACATTGCCGGCGGGGTCGCTGAACTCAACCTGCCGGCTCGCAGAGGCGATCCCCAGTCCCAGATCATAGCTGACAGTCCCGGCCCGCAGGGTCGCGTTCCGGAACCGGGCCAGAACGCGGTCGGCACCGGCGCTGTCAGCGGTGATGACGTCGCCGGTCCGGGCGGTGGAATCCGCCTCGATATAGACGGCATCCGGGGTCAGTCCGTCAGCGCCGGCCCCGGTCGTGCCGGCGGCGGCCGGGGCCACCTGCGCCAGGGCGCTTCCGGCCAGGCAGGTCCATGCAACGGCAGCCACACCGGTCAGAAGCCGGTAGCGCAAGGCTCCCAAATCGGGCGCGCGGCGGACACGCTGCATACAGGAAATCACTCTGAAGGGCCTCGGATCCGACCAGCCGGGGGGCTTGCCGGACCGATTAGCCGTCTTCGGTATAGAACAGCAAGGTTAAGGCGGCGAGCGCCGTCAGCAAGGGCGGTAGCCACGCCGCCAGCCAGGGCGGGATCACTTCCGCCGACCCGAAGGCGGACGCCGCCTGGTTGACGAAGAAGAAGGCGAATCCCAGCACCACGGCCGCCACGCTCATCCGCGCCAGATCGCCGAGGCGCATCAGGCGCAGGGAAAAGGCTGCGGCCAGGATCGACATGGCCGCGAACATCAGCGGCGTCGCCAGCAGTTGCTGCAGCCGCAGGCGATAGGCGGTCGAGGAGAAGCCCGCAGCCTCGATCCGGTCGATCTGGGCCGGCAAGGACCAGAACGAGGTCGCCTGCGGTCGGGCGAAGCGTTCGAAGGCCTCTTCATCGGCCAGGCTGGAAGGAAGATCCAGCGTGGCATAGCGCACGGCGCGCTGGCCGATCTCCGCGCCGATGGCGTTGACCAGCCGCCAGCTTCCGTTCGACAGGGACGCCGAGTCCGCATCGATCCGCTCCGAGAAGGTCCGCATCCCTTCGGCGTCGTTGGTGTAGATGAAGAAGGTGACGTCCAGCAGCCTGGCGTTGGAGCGGTCCTGACGCTCGGCCCGGATCACCATCTGGCGCGTATCGTCGCCCTCGCGGATCCAGACCGTCGGAGGGGCTTCCACGCCGGCCGCTGATCCCGACAGCCGCGTCCGCTCGCGCTGGAACAGGCCATCGGCCGAAGCGGCCAAGGGTCCGAGGGCTGTTACGGTGACCAGGCCGAACAACAGGGCAGCGCCTGCGGCCGGCAGCACGAATCGCCAGGCCGAAACCCCTGCCGCCCGCATGGCGATCAGTTCGCTTCGCCGGTTCAGGCCGACGAAGGCCGCGAGGGTGCCGAACAGGAAGACGAACGGCAGCAGCTGGATGATCACCTGCGGCGACTTCAACAGCATCAGGCCGAAGATCCGGGCACCCGACAGATCGACATCCGAGCCGACGCCCCGCGATATCTCGACGAAGTCGATCAGCATGATCAGGGCGGAGATGACTCCCAGGGCGATCCCCAGCGACCGGGCCTGCTGCATCAGCACATAGCGTTCGATCTGGCCAAGCCTCAGCCAGGCCAGGACCGGCAGGGTACGACCGGTCATGCGAAACGCCCTTTCAAACGCTCGAACAGCCCGCCGACGGCTCGCGGCCTTGGCTTCAGCGCCCGGAACAGCAGTCTCAGGGCGATCGCAGTGGCCACGATCGGCAGCAGATACTGGAACACGTTCAGCCAGCTGTTCCAGGCGCTGGCCGAAACGATGCCGTAGCCGGCGACCCGGACCAGCAGGAACGCGCCTGCCGATTTGGCGATTCGCAAGCCATAGCCGGTGCGGCTGAAGGGCCCGCCCATGATGGCCGTCAGCGCCATGGCCATGGCCATCAGGGCATACAGGGGGGCGGACAGTCGCAGATGGCCCTCAGCCATCAGCTCGCCCGCCGCGCCGACCTGCTCCAGGTCGCGCGGTGACGGATTGAACAACTGGGTCAGATAGAGGTCGGTCGGCTTGTAGCGAACCCTGTCGGTTACCTCGGTATATCGAGCCAGCGGCACGTCGTTGCGGCCGAACGAAATATACTCGAGCACCCCCCGCGAGGAGTAACGCTGCCAGGATCCGTTCAGCAGCGTGAGATAGGGCTGGCCGTCGATGCGGCTGAACCGTGCCTCGGCCGCGTCCCAGGTCGTGACCCGGTCTCCGTCCTCCAGATAGACAAACAGGTTCTTGAGCAGGCCGTTCTGCTCGATCTGCTGGACATAGACGGTCAGGCCATTCGGTCCCTGGACAAACCGCCCCTCCTCAACCAGCAGGGCCGCCAGGTCGGTTCGGACAGCGAAGGCTTCGGCCCGCGCCTGCCGCTGAGCCCACGGCTGACCGACCGTCGTGACGACAAGGGTTAGGACGGCCGCGATCAGGGCGATCCACACGGCCGGGCGAATCGCCGACCACCGCGTGACACCCGAAGCGAAGACGGCCGTCAGTTCCTGCTCGCGCTGCAGACGCGTCAGCGCGATCAGGGCTCCCACGAACAGGCCGATGGGAATGATGACCGCCAGCAACTGCGGCACGGCCAGCAGGGTCAGCTTGACCATCACCCACACGCTCTGGCCGCGCTCGACAATGATTTCCAGCTGGTCGAGGCTCTGGCTCAGAATGCCGATCGCGGCCAAAGCAGCGCACGCACCGACGACGGGACGCGCGATCTGCCGGAAAAGATAGCCTTGAATCAGGGTCATATGCGGCAGGAAATCGCCGGTTGCAGGCGGCGGGGAGGGAGAGCATCTAATACACACCCGAACGCGTAGTTGGAACTGCGCGCACTTGCACCATCGATACAGAGCCGGGGCGTATCGCCCGGCGGGAGTTGTGAATGAAGATCGAGTTCGTCGCGTCTGCGGACGCCGCTGAGGTTCTGGCTGTCCTCGTCCACGAGGGGCGTGCCCTGGCAGGCGAAGGTCCCCGGCTCGACACAGCAACGTCCGGCGCGCTTTCGAAGGCGATGACCGCCAGCCGCTTTGCGGGGGCATCGAACAGCACCCTCACCGTCGCCGCTCCCGCGGGAGTCGACGCCGCGACCATCCTGCTCAGTGGTGCGGGTGACATCGCCAAATTCGACGATCTGGCGCTCGAGGCCGCCGCGGGGGCCGCCTATCATGCCGTCAAGCTGTCGGGCGCAAAGACCCTGACCATCGACGCCTCGCACCTTTCGGCCGATCAGGCAGCCCGCGCCGCCTTTGCCGCCCGTCTGGCCAGCTACCGGTTCCTGAAATACCGCACCACGCTCAAGCCCGAGAAGACGCCGTCGATCGAGACGATCCGGGTCGTCGCGGGCGATGTGAAGGCGGCCGAGGCTGCCTGGGCCACCCATGCCGCCGTCGCTTCGGCGGTCGAGTTCGCGCGTGACCTCGTCGCCGAACCCGCCAACGTCCTCTACCCCGAAGAATATGCGAAGCGGGTGAAGGCGCTCGAAACTCTCGGCCTCGAGGTCGAGGTCCTGGGCGAGAAGGAGCTCGAGACGCTCGGCTTCCGCACCTTGCTGGGCGTCGGCCAGGGGAGTGTGCGCGACAGTCAGGTCGTCATCATGAAGTGGAACGGCGGCCAGAAGGACGAGCAGCCGATCGCCTTCGTCGGCAAGGGCGTGACCTTCGACACCGGCGGCATCTCGATCAAGCCGGCCGACGGCATGGAAGAGATGAAGTGGGACATGGGCGGCTCGGCCGCCGTCGTCGGCCTGATGCACGCGCTGGCCGGCCGCAAGGCCAAGGTCAATGCGATCGGCGTCATCGGCCTGGTCGAGAACATGCCCGATGGAAATGCCCAGCGTCCGGGCGATGTCGTCATGTCGCTGTCGGGCCAGTCGGTCGAGATCCTCAACACCGACGCCGAGGGCCGCCTCGTCCTGGCTGACTGCCTCTGGTACACCCAGGAGCGGTTCAAGCCGAAATTCATGCTCGATCTGGCTACCCTGACGGGCGCGATGATCGTGGCGCTCGGGCTCGAATACGCCGGGGTGTTCTCCAACTCCGATGAACTGGCGGACAACTTCCTCGCCGCGGGTCCCAAGGTCGGCGAGAACGCCTGGCGGATGCCGATCCCGGCCTTCTACGAGCGCCATATCGACACGCCGATCGCTGATGTGAAGAACACCGGCAACGGCCGCGCCGGCGGCTCGATCACCGCCGCCCTGTTCCTGCAGCGTTTCACCAACGGTGTGCCCTGGGCTCATATCGACATCGCCCCGACCGCCTGGGTCAAGGACAGCCGTAATCCGACCGTGCCCGACGGAGCCGTCGGCTGGGGCGTCCGCACGCTCGACCGGATGGTCGCCGACAGCTACGAGTCGTAAGTCTCCGAAAAGGTAGAGCCGGGTGTCTGACGTCAGTCCCGAAATCTGGTTCTACCACCTCGAGCGGTCGACCCTCGAACAGGTCTTGCCCGGCCTGATGGAAAAGACGCGCGAGCGGGGTTGGCGGGCGCTTGTGCGTGCCGCCGATCCCGGTTTGCTCGACGATATCGATGAACGGCTGTGGACGTATCGCGATGACAGCTTCCTGGCCCATGGACGGGAATCAGGCCCCGAGGCGGCAAGACAGCCGATCCTCCTGACCGAAGGGCTGGAGAACCCGAACGCTGCTCAGGCCCTGTTCATTGTGGACGGCTCAGACCTTGGCGACATGAAAGGCATAGAGCGATGCTTCATCATCTTCGACGGACGGGACGAGGCCGCGCTGGCGGGGGCGCGGGTTCGGTGGAAGACCCTGAAAGAGGCGGGTGCGGCGCTGGCCTACTGGAAACAGTCGCCGGAAGGACGCTGGGAAAAGGCGGCCTGATCGCCTTGCTGGCGCTGGCGGCCTGCTCGACACCGGCCCCGGACATGCCGGCTCCGCAGACCATCGAGGAGGTCCGGGTCGAGCCGCCGGCCCGGTCGAGCCCGCCGGGCCCGCCAGTCGACATATGCCGGGCGGGTGAGCTGCAATGGCTGGTCGGAAAACCGAGGACGCAGATCCCGGTCCCTGTGAATGTGGTGAACCGGCGCGTCACCTGTACGACCTGTCCGATCACCCAGGATTTCGTACCCGGTCGCCTGAATATCTTCTTCAATGATCAGAGCGGCCTCGTTGAGCAGGTCCGCTGCGGCTGAGGCCGATCTTGGCGATCGCGCCCTTTCGGGCCAAGGTGGCGGCGAGGGCAGGGGAGGCCCCGATCATGCGCACAATCCTGCTGGCCGGCGTCGCCCTGACGGTTTCGCTCATTGGCCCCGCCGGTGTTGCTGACGCGACCGCCGAACGAGCCATGCTTGACCGGATCGAGCGGCCCCAGGTCTGTGGCCCCGCCGTTTCGGCCAATACGGGGACGCCGTTCGCCGACATGGTCATGGTCGAGGGCTTCGGAACCGGAGGCTTTGAGGTCGATACGGCCGTTCCTGAAGCCCAGGCCTGGTTCAATCACGGTGTCCGACTGCGCTGGGCCTTTGAGCACAAGGAATCGGTCCGGGCCTTCCGCAAGGCGCGGCTGCTGGACCCGGGCTGTGGCATGTGCGCCTGGGGCGAGGCCTGGGCCCTCGGCCCCAATCTGAACGGCGGGGGCAATGACGACGACAGCCAGGCCGCCGCCCTGAGGGCCGCGCGCGACGCCCGTCGACTGGCGCGGCGCGCCACACCGATGCAGCGCCAGATGATCGACGCCCTGGTCCAGCGATACGGCGGAGGCAGGGACTCCCGCAGCCGTCGCTTTGCCGAGGCCATGGACCGGATCGCCCGCAGCCATCCGGCGGATATCACGGTTGCAGCCATCACGGCTGACGCCTGGATGCTCAAGGCCGACGAATGGTGGGATGAAGACGGCAAGGCCAAGGACCCCGGCATCACCCGGGCCATGGGTCTTCTCGAACAGGCGCTGGCGACAGCGCCGGACGATCCCGGTGCCATCCACCTCTACATTCACCTGACCGAATGGTCGGACGATCCGCACAAGGCCATTCCCTACGGCGAGCGTCTGGCACGGTTGGCTCCCGGGGCCAGCCATCTGGTGCATATGCCGTCGCACACCTTCTATCGGGTCGGCCGCTATCGGGACGCCATGATGTCCAACGTCAATGCTGTGGCGTTGGACCGGGCGTACGACCGGCTCGCGCGGCCCCCCGGCGGGGTGCCCGGCATGCCGCTGCACGGCCACAACATCCATTTCGGCATGGGCGGGGCCCTGATGGCCGGCGGGGCCGAGGAGGGGCTGAAGCTCGCAGAGTGGTTCCTCGCCACCTACCCCGACATTCCGGCCGACAACATGTGGCGGCAGATGGTCGCCAACAATGCCTATGCCAACTACGGGCGGTTTGGTTCGGCTGAGCAGGTCGCGTCGCTGCCCGAGCCCGCCGCGACCCATCCGATGTTGCTTGTCAGCTGGCACTATGCGCGCGGCGAGGCGGCGGCACGGGCCGGTGACGCTGCGGCCGTGCGGGCCGAGGCCGAGGCGATCAAGGTCGTGCGCGCCAACCCGTTCTTCGCCTCGGGACCGATGGCGGCCGAGCGGCGCGACTTCACCGAACTGTCCCAGCGCGTGCTTGAAGGCCGTGCGGCGATGATCGCGGGCGACGCCGACGCGGCTGTCACGGCCTTCGCCCGCGCAGCGGCGATCCAAGGTCAGGGCGAGGAGGGCGGCGACCCGCCCATCATCTGGTACCCGACCCGCCGCAGCCTCGCAGCGGCCCTGCTGATGAAGGGCGACGCCGCCGGTGCCCGCGCCAAGGTACTGGAGCTGATCGAGGACTGGCCGAGCGATCCGTACAGCTATTTCGTGCTCGCCGAGGCCGAAGCCGCCCTCGGAAATGCGACCGCCTCGGCCGAGGCCCGTCGCCGGTCGCGGATCGAATGGATCGGCGGAGACATGGATCTGAAGCTGGCCTGAGCCGGATTAGGCCGGGGCGGCGACGGCCATATTGTCGATCAAACGGGTCCGCCCCAGCCAGACGGCCGCCAGAATCCGGGCCGGCGCATCCACAACGCCGTTCCGGAAGGCCCCGAGATCGTCCGTGCGCCGGATCGCTACATAGTCGATGCGCTCGAACCCGGCCTTGAGCAGGGCGGCATGCGCGTCGCGCTCCACCGCGGCGAGGGGGCGCCGGGCGGCCGCCTGGTTCGCGGCCTCCGCCAGCACCCCGTTCAGTCGGCGGGCGACCTCAAGTTCGGCTTCGTCCAGATAGGCATTGCGCGACGACAGGGCCAGGCCGTGGTCGTCCCGCATGGTCGGCGAGCCGATGATGTCGGTGGGAATATCCAGATCGCGGACCAGCCGTCGCACGACCATCAACTGCTGCCAGTCCTTCTCGCCGAACACCGCCACATCCGCCTGGACCTGGTTCAGCAGCTTGGTGACCACCAGGGCCACGCCGCCGAACATCTGTGGCCGAAAGGCGCCTTCCAGCCCCTCCGCCGGCCCCCCGACGTTGATGGTGGTGGTCGCTCCCGCCGGATACATTTCCTCCACGGTCGGCGCGAACAGAAGATCACAACCCGCCCCGGCCAGAAGCTCCGCATCCCGTGCCTCCTGCCTCGGATAGGTTCCAAGGTCCTCATGGGCGGCGAACTGGGTCGGGTTGACGAAGATACTGGCGACAACCCTGTCCGCGCGTTGTCCGGCCTCCCGCACCAGCGTCAGATGACCCGCGTGCAGGGCGCCCATGGTCGGCACAAAGCCGACGGTGAGCCCCTGCCGTCGCCAATCGCTCAAGGCCTCGCGCAACGCCGCGATGCTGCGGACCACCGGAAGGACGCCAGTCTCGGTCATGATGAACGGATTAACCCTTTGGCTTAAGCCTGATTGTGAACCGTGCGGCAGAACTTGCCGTGCCAGTATCGGCTTATGAAGCCCAGCCTCATCACTCGTCCAGTCGCGGTGCTTGCCGCGGCCCTCGGCCTGAATGCCTGTGGCATGGTCGACAGCGATCCGCACCGTTTCGAGAACCTGGCCAACACCGTGGCCGCCATCGACGTTCAGGGCGGGCGCGCTCCGACGGCCCCGCAACGGACTGCCGCCGGTGCCGGATTGCGCCCGGCCCTTCGTGTCGAGGTCATGGACCCCCACGCCCTCTGGGATGCCCGCGAGGGTCTGGAAGGGGCCGTCCAACAGGCTGCTCCGCGAGTGGTTGCGGCCGCCGCGCCCATCGTGGCGGACGCTGCGGTGCGCCAGGTCTCGGCCCGGATCGATGCCGCTTCGTCGGACGCCGGCCTGCGACCTGCCATCGCAAGGGCTCGCCCGCCCGCCCAACGGGCCGATCGGGGTCTTGTCCAGCTCGGGGCATACTCAAGCGAAGCCGCCGCCCGCTCGGCCTGGTCCCGCCTGAAATCCGGCGAGGCTGCCCGGGCGCTGGACGGCCTGTCCCCGGTCTATGAGAGCGTCGAGCTCGGTGGACGCCGCCTGGTACGGCTCAAGGTGGCCGCTTCCGCCGCCGGAGCCGCCGCTGTCTGCGCCGCTGCCCGGGTTGATGACCCATGGTGCAATCGCGTCCTCTGATCGACGCATCCACAGCCCTCGTTCATCCTTCCGTTGACGTCTGCCGCCATGGACGCGATTCTGCCCGACTGATGCCGCGCGTCTGAGTCGGCGGTCGTCTGAGGGGCGAGAACATCCATGGCTGACCCTGCGGTCATCGTCGTCGGCAACGAAAAGGGCGGGGCGGGCAAATCCACCCTCGCCATCCACATCGTCTGCGGCCTGCTGCACGCCGGCCGGCGTGTGGCGATCATTGATCTGGACCTGCGGCAACGCTCGATGTCCCGGTTCTTTGCCAATCGTGCGGCCTGGATGACCGGCAACCATCAGGTCCTGCCGATGCCGGTCGAGCCCGACATGGGCGACGGCAAGGCCTTGGCCCGGGCCGACGAGCAGGAGCAGCTGGCCCGCTTCCAGGCGGCGTTCGCCCAGGCCCGGACCGAGGCGGATGTCGTCCTGATCGACACGCCCGGCGGCGACACCCTTCTGTCGCGCACCGCCCATGGCCTGGCCGACCAGATTGTGACCCCGATGAACGACAGCTTTGTCGATTTCGACCTGCTGGGTCAGATCGATCCGGTCACGCTCGACCTGCTCAAGCCCTCGATCTATTCCGAGAGCGTCTGGGAGGCCCGCAAGCACCGGGCGATCACCGAGGGCCGCCAGGCCAGCATTGACTGGATCGTCGTGGTCAATCGCATGGCCGTTGCCGCCGCGCGCAACCGTCAGCGGCTTGAAGACCGGATGGAGAAACTGTCGCGCCGGGTCGGCTTCCGCATCGGGCCCGGCCTGCGCGACCGGGTCATCTACCGCGAGCTCTTCCCGTTTGGCCTGACCGTGGCCGACCTGTCCAATGAGGTCCGGCCGGTCGCCGTCTCCCTCGCCCATGTCGCGGCGCGGCAGGAGATGCGCAATCTCATGCTGGCCCTCGGGCTGGACGGCAGCGCGCTGGACGCCCCGCTAGACGCGGCGGCATGAGGTCTTGACCTTTATCTGGCTGGCTCTTGCCGCGATCGCAGTCTGGGCACTGGTTCGGCTGGGCCGCCAGGGCGAGCGACGGGGTCGGGGCCACTGGCGCGTCACGGCGACACTGTTCAGCGCTGTCATGATCGCCGGCGCAGTCCTGCTCGCCGCCCGCGGGGCCTGGCTCCCGGCCGGGGCTCTGGCCGGAGCCGGGGTCTGGCTGACCCTGTCCTCACGTCAACGCGCGCCGGCCCCCCGGTCCGAGGCGATGAGCCCTGCCGAAGCCCGCGCCCTCCTCGGCGTCACGGCCGAGGCGACGCCCCAGGAGATCAACGCCGCCTGGAAGCGTCTGATGGGCCGCGCGCACCCCGACCAGGGCGGCACGGAAGGCCTGGCGTCCCGGCTCAATGCGGCGCGCGACCGGCTGTTGAAGCCCTAGGTCTTGGCCGGCTTCTTCGCCGGGGCCTTCTTCTTCGCTGCGGGCTTCTTCGCCGCCGCCTTAGGAGCCGCCTTCTTCGCCGCGGGAGCCTTCTTGCCCTTGGCCGGCGCGGCCGCGGCGCGTGCGGCCAGAAGCGGCAGGGCGATCTCCATCGTCATGTCCTCGGGCGCAGTCCCCTTGGGCAGGGTGGCGTTGATCTTGCCTGACTTCACATAGGGGCCGAACCGGCCGGCCATGACATGCACCGGCTCGCCCGATTCCGGGTGGGCACCGAGGTCCTTCAGCGGCGCGGTCGCGGCGCCCCGTCCCGCGAACTTGCCCGCCCGTTTCTCGGCCAGGAGCACAACGGCTCGGTTCAGGCCGATGTCGAAAACCTCATCGATGTCAGCGACATTGGCATAGGTCCCGGCGTGCAGCACGAAGGGCCCATAGCGGCCGAGACCCGCCGAGATCGGCTTGCCGTCTTCCGGATGGATCCCGACCTCGCGCGGCAGGGCCAGCAGGCGCAGGGCCTGTTCCAGCGCCAGCGTCGCCGGCGACCAGCCCTTGGGCAGGGAGGACCGCTTCGGCTTCTCCTCGCCGGCCACTGTCGTTTCCACATAGGGGCCGAACCGGCCGATCTTCAGCGCAACCGGCGCGCCGGTCACGGGATCGACGCCCAGGTCACGATCGCCGCCGTCCTCGACGCCGGTCGCGGCACCGAAGCCGCGCGTATAGCGGCACTCCGGATAGTTGGAGCAGCCGATGAAGGACGACTTCATCTTGAAGCTGGCCTTCAGATGCAGCCGGCCCTGTTTGCACAGGGGGCACAGCCGGGCATCCGCCCCGTCACCCTTGTCGGGGAACAGGAAAGGCCCGATCGCCGTGTCCAGCTCGTCGATCACGCCCTGCCGCGCTGTGACCGCGTCCGTCGCCGGCTTCAGCTGGCTCCAGAAGTCGCGCAGCACGACCTTCCAGTCGAGGTCCCCGGCGGACACCTCGTCCAGCCGGGTCTCCAGCGCGGCGGTGAAGTCATACTGCACCCACCGGGTGAAGAACTGTTCGAGGAAGGCCGTGACCAGCCGCCCGTTGTCCTCGGGAATGAACCGGTTCTTGTCCATGCGGACATATTCGCGGTCACGCAGGGTGGTCAGGATCGAGGCATAGGTGGAGGGCCGGCCGATGCCGAGCTCTTCCAGCTTCTTGACCAGGGTCGCTTCCGAGAAACGCGGGGGCGGCTCGGTGAAATGCTGGTCGGTACGGATCGCCTCGACCTTGGCGACCGCGCCTTCCTTCAGCGCGGGCAGGCGGGTGGTGTCGTCCTCGTCATCGACGCCGTCCTTCGGCTTGTCATCGCGCCCCTCTTCGTAAACCGCGATGAAGCCGTCGAAGGCCACGACCTGGCCGGTGGCCCGCAGGCCGGTCTGGCCGTCCGGTGTCTCGACGTCGACCGTGGTCCGGTCCAGCCGGGCGGACTCCATCTGGCTGGCGATCATCCGTTTCCAGATCAGCTCGTAAAGCCGCGACAGGTCGCCCTCGAGCCGCAGGCTGTCGGGGTGGCGCGTCAGATTGGTCGGCCGGATCGCTTCGTGCGCTTCCTGGGCGTTCTTGACCTTGGTCTTGTAGTATCGGGGTTGTTCCGGGACGTAGGCAGGGCCGAACCGGTCGGCGATCACATCACGCGCCTGGGCGATGCCCTCGGGACTGACAGACAGGCCGTCGGTCCGCATATAGGTGATCAGGCCGCCCGTATCGTCGACGCCTTCATACAGTTTCTGCGCCGCCTGCATGGTCCGCTGGGCGGTAAAGCCCAGCTTGCGCGCGGCCTCCTGCTGCAGGGTCGAGGTGGTGAAGGGCGGTGAGGGGCTGCGTTTGACCGGCTTCTTCTCGATCGACCTGATCGTGAAGCTGCCGGCCTTGATGGCATCGCGCGCGGCGCTGGCCATGGCCTCGGAGGTGATGTCCAGCCGTTGCACCCGCTTGCCGGCGTGTTTGACCAGCCGGGTCGTGAAGGGCGGGCTGTCCGCGGCCAGATCGGCCTCGACCGACCAGTATTCCTGGGGCCGGAACGCCTCGATCTCCATCTCGCGGTCGACGACGATCCGCAGGGCGACCGACTGCACCCGACCCGCCGACCGCGCACCCGGCAGTTTGCGCCACAGCACAGGCGACAGGGTGAAGCCCACCAGATAGTCCAGCGCGCGGCGGGCCAGATAGGCCTCGACCAGCTCCATATCCAGCTGGCGCGGATTGGCCATGGCCTCCAGCACAGCGGACTTGGTGATGGCGTTGAAGGTGACCCGTTCGACGGCCGTATCTTTCAGCGCCTTCTTCTTCGTCAGGATCTCCAGCACGTGCCAGCTGATCGCCTCACCCTCGCGGTCGGGGTCGGTCGCCAGGATGACGCGGTCGGCCTTCTTCGCTGCCTCGGCGATCTCCGACATCCGCTTGGAGGCGCGGGCGTCGACTTCCCAGCTCATGGCGAAGTCATCGTCAGGCAGGACCGAGCCGTCCTTCGACGGCAGGTCGCGGACGTGGCCGTAGGACGCCAGGACAGTGAAGTCCGGGCCCAGGTATTTGTTGATGGTCTTGGCCTTTGCGGGGCTCTCGACAACGACGAGGTTCATGCGGGGAGGGGGCCTTGCGCGGGCTCGGAAAGGGGGCGGAACGTGGTTGGCGGGAGGGCTGCTGTCAATCGGCGCTGGAATTCAGGGTGATACTGTCGCGGCCAGACCGCCGGGCAAGAGCTCGGCGCGGCCCATCAGATGGAGCTCCAGCAGGGCCGCTGCCACGGTCCCGATCGGTAGTCCCAGCGCGCGGGCCAGCTCGTCGCGGGGTGTCGGGGTGGGGGACAGAAGGGCCGCGACCTGTTCGATCACTGCGGCCTCGACGTCGTCGGGCGCGCCGTCGAAGGGATTGGCGGGTGAAGGCTCGCGCAGGGTCCGCAGGGTGTTGAACGCTCGCTCCACGTCCTCCAGCCCCTCGCACAGTATGGCGCCCTGCCGCAGCAATTCGTTCGGCCCCTGTGACCGGGGGTCGAGCGGCGAGCCGGGCACGGCAAAGACGTCCCGGCCCTGTTCGCCGGCCAGCCGGGCCGTGATCAGCGAGCCCGACTTCAGTTCCGCCTCGACGACGATCACACCACGCGACAGGCCGGAGATGATGCGGTTGCGACGTGGGAAGTCCTTCGCCTGTGCCCGGGCGCCGATCCGGCTCTCCGAGACCACACAACCCCGATCGACGATCTGCGCATAGAGGTCGGCATTGTCGGGCGGATAGACGTCGTCCACACCGCCGCCCAGCACGGCCACGGTTCCGGTCGGCAAGGCCCCGGCATGGGCCGCGGCGTCGATACCGCGCGCCAGTCCCGAGACCACGACATGACCCGCTTCGCCCAGCTGCTGCGACAGGCCGCGGGCGATCCTCTGTCCGCCCGCCGAGGCGATTCGCGCGCCGACCACGGCGATACAGGGTCGTGCCATCAGACTCGCGTCCCCGAGCGCCCACAGCAGCGGCGGAGGCGGATCGACGGCCGCCAGCATGTCAGGATAGTCGGCGTCGCCCAGCACGATCAGCCTTGCCCCGATCCGTTCGCCTGCCTCCATTTCGGCGGCAATGTCTTCGACGGGCGGTATTGCGTGCCCATGAGTGCCACCGCGTCTTGTCAGGTCGGGCAGGGCCTCAAGGGCCCGCCCGGCAGAGCCGAACCGTTCCAGCAGTTGGCGAAAGGTCACCGGACCGATCTGGTCGGTCCGCGCCAGACGCAGGCGCGCGAAACGCTCTGCGTCCGTCAGGCTCACCGCGCCTTCGCTCCTATTCGCGGCTCGGTCCCTTTCAGGATGCGGGCGATGTTTTCGTGGTGGCGAAGCCAGATCAGGAGCGCCGACGCCACCGCCAGGGCCAGGACCGGGCCCGAAGCCGGCAGTCCTGCCAGCGGCAGGGGCAACAGGGCCAGCAGCGGCGAGGCCAGGGCCGCGACGAGGGCAGCGAAAGAGGACATGCGGAACAGGACCGCGACGATCAGCCAGGTCGCTATGGCCATCAGGCCAAGGGGCCAGGCCGCAGCGAGGAGCAAGCCCATGAAGGTGGCCACACCCTTGCCGCCCTTGAAGCCGAGCCAGACGGGGAACAGGTGGCCGAGGAAGGCCGCACCGCCCGCGACGGCGGCTATGGCCGGCACGCCGGGGAACAACGCCTGGGCGATCAGGAAAGCCGCCGCGCCCTTGCCGGCGTCGAGGATCAGGGTCGCGAGGGCCAGATCCTTGCGTCCGGTCCGCAGGACATTGGTCGCGCCGATATTGCCCGAGCCGATGCTGCGCACATCCTCGCCCGTCACCAGCCGGGTCAGGATCACGCCAAAGGGAATGGAGCCCAGCAGGTATCCGCCGACCGCGGCGAGCGCGAGCGTTCCCAAGGTTGGGCCGACCAGATCCTGCAAGTGATTCGCTCCCTCTTAGCGTGTGTCGTGTACGATGCGGCCGCCGACGACGGTGAGCAAGACCTTGCCCTGCAATCGCCGTCCGTCGAACGGCGAGTTCTTCGACTTGCTCTTCAGCGCGTCCGCCTCGACCACCACCGGCGCGCCGGGATCGAACAGGATCAGGTCCGCCGGTGCTCCGACCGCCAGCACGCCGGCGTCCAGACCCAGCAGGGTCGCCGGCCCCTGTGTCAGCGGGCGCAGGATGTCGAGCAACGCCAGCCCGTCTTCATGATGCAGGGTCAGGGCCGCCGGCAGCAGGGTCTCCAGCCCGACCGCGCCGGGCGTCGCCTCGGCGAAGGGTCGGCGCTTGTCCTCGGCCGGGGCCGGCGCATGGGCGCTGGTGATGGCGTCGATCAGGCCGTCCCGCACAGCCTCGATCAGCGCCTGCCGGTCACTCTCGGGCCGCAGCGGCGGGTCGAGGCGGTAGAAGGTGCGGTAGTCGCCGATGTCGATCTCGTTGAAGCACAGGTGGTTGATCGACACCGAGGCGGCGACCTCCAGCCCCCTGGCCCGGGCCCGCGCCAGCGTCTCCAGAGCGCCCTCGGTCGAGATCTGGTCGACGAGGAATCGCGCCCCGGTCTGTTCGACCAGCGCCAGATCGCGCTCGAGCTGGATACGTTCGGCGATGGCGGGGGCCGAGGACAGCCCCAGCCGGGTGGCCAGCTCGCCCGAAGTCGCCACCGCGCCCTCGCTCAGCCACGGATCGGCGGGGCGGCAGGAGATCAGGGCGTTGAAGGCGGCGGCGTAGCTCATCACCCGCTGCAGGGTTCGGGTGTTGGTGATGACCCGGTCCACGTCGGTGAAATACAGGGCACCCGCCTCATCCATCAGGCCGAGCTCGGCCATGTGGACGCCGTCCCGCGCCCTCGTCGCCGCACCCGCCGCGCGCACATTGACCAGCCCGAGGGCCGCGCCGCGTCGCAGGATGAACTCGATCATGGCCGGGTCGTCGATCGCCGGGTCGGTGTCGGGCTGGATGACGATGGTGGCCACACCGCCCGCCGCCGCCGAAAGACTGGCCGACTTCAGCGTCTCCTTCGGCTCGGCGCCCGGCTCGCCGGTCTTGACCCGGATGTCGATCAGGCCGGGCGACAGGCACAGACCCCCGGCGTCGACGACCGTAACGCCGGCCGGAGCAACCGCGCCGCCGCCATGGATGACCTCGATGATCCGCCCGTCCTCGACCAGCACCGCGCCCGGACCGTCATAGTCCGTGGCCGGGTCCAGCAGCCGCGCGTTCAGGATGGCCAGGGTATTGGAAGCGCGCGCGTTCATGACGTCGCTCCATCCAGCCGCGCCGACAGGGCTGCCAGCACGGCCATCCGCGCCGCCACGCCCATCTCCACCTGATCCTGGATCAGGGAAACGGTCAGATCATCGGCGACGTCGGAATCAATCTCGACGCCCCGGTTCATGGGCCCGGGGTGCATCACCTTCGCGCCCGGATTGGCCCAGGACAGCTTTTCGCGGTCCAGACCCCAGAAGCGGAAATACTCGCGGGTCGAGGGCACCAGCGCGCCTTCCATCCGCTCCAGCTGCAGCCGCAGCATCATTACGACGTCGCAGCCCCTCAGGCCTTCGCGCATGTCGTGGAAGACTTCACAGCCCCACCGGTCGGCATCGCCCGGCACCAGGGTCGGCGGCCCGATCAGCCGCACCCGCGCCCCCATCATCGACAGCATCGAGACATTGGACCGCGCCACCCGGCTGTGAGCGATGTCACCGCAGATGGCGACGGTCAGCCCGCCGACATCGCCGAACGCCCGGCGCAGGCTCAGCAGGTCCAGCAGGGCCTGGGTCGGGTGCTCATGCCGCCCGTCGCCCGCGTTGACCACGGCGCAGCCGACCTTCTGCGACAGCAGGGCCGCGGCCCCAGAGGCCCCGTGGCGGACCACCAGCACGTCGGGCTTCATGGCGTTCAGTGTCGCGGCCGTGTCGATCAGGGTCTCGCCCTTGGCCGTGGACGAGTTGCGGGGGCTAAGCGCCGTCACATCGGCACCCAGCCGTTTGGCGGCGATCTCGAACGAGGCGCTGGTGCGGGTCGAGTTCTCGAAGAACAGGTTCATGACCGTGCGGCCGCGCATCAGGTCCAATGACTTGGACGACTGGCGATTGAAGTCGACGAAGGCGTCGGCCAGATCGAGCAGGGGCGGGGTGGTCGCGGCGTTCAGGTCGCCGGCTGACAGGAAATGGCTGCGCGGAAACGGCGCCAGCCGCTCGAGAATCAGTTCGGTGAGTGCGGCAGGCTGGCTCATCGAGGCCCGCCTATAGGGCCGTGTGCGACGGAACGGAAGCCGCCCATGTTCAGTTCCTGTGTTCAGATGTAGTTGAACACCGCCAGCAGGATCGGAATTGTCAGGGCGCTGACCACCGTGGTCAGGGCGACGACCCCCGCCATCAGGGGCGCATCGCCGCCCATATGCCGTGCCATGACATAGCTGGCTGCGGCACCGGGCGAGGCCCCGGCCAGCATTGCCAGCCCCTGCGCCATCCGGTCCCCGCCCAACACTCCTGCCAGCCAGTACATCCCGACCGGCAGGATGATCAGCTTGATCACGGTCACGGTCAGCATCAGCCTGGGTCGGGACGCGGCATAGCGGAAACTCAGCCCGGCCCCGGCCGTGATCAGACCCAGGGCGATCGCGCCCGGCCCCATCAGGTCGAACACGCCCATCAGAAGATCCGGTTTCGGTACACCGATGAGATTGAGCGCTGCGCCGGTTCCGCACGCCCAGATGATCGGATTGCGCGCCAGCGACGACAGGGCCAGCCGCCAGCCTCCGCCCTGGCCGGCACCCCACCGCGCGAGCACCAGCACACAGACGACGTTCAGCGCCGGTGCCAGCACGCCGAAGGCCACGGCCGCAATCCCCAGCCCCTGCTCGCCGAACACCGCGCCCGCGACCGGCAGGAAGACGAAACCGTTCCACCGGATCACGCCCTGGAAGACGCTGGTGAAGGCGGGATCACTGATCCGCAGCATCGGCTTGGCCAGCACCGTCAGCAGGGCCATGGTCAGGGCCACCGCTACGGTCGCCGCCGCCACGGGGCCTGCCGCACCCCCGGCAAAATCCGCGCGCCAGACCGCCGGGATCAGGAAGGTCGGATAGAAGACGAAATAGGTCAGCCGCTCGACCGCCCGCCAGCCATCATCGTTCAGGAAGGTCCGCCATTTGAGCCCCCAGCCGAGGGCGATCATGGCGAAGACCGGAACAATGCCGGTAAGCAGGGCGGTCATGGCCTCAGCCGGTCCAGTGCGCCCTGCAGAATCCAGGCGGCAGCGGTGCGGTCGACCACATTGGCGCGGCGCTTCCGGTTCAGGTCCAGCTCCTCGATCAGGAACCGCTCGACCGCGCTGGTGGACAGCCGCTCGTCCTGGAAGGCGCAGGGTACGGCGCGGATCCGCTGCAGATTCCGGGCGAAGGCCCGACAGGACTGGGCCCGCGGTCCTTCGCTGCCGTCCATGTTCAACGGCAGGCCTATGACCAGCCCCGACGCCTTGCGCTCGTCCATCAGCCTGAGAACAGCGTTGGCGTCGTCGGTGAATTTCGTCTTGCGGACCAGCGAAAGTGGGCTGGCGATCATCCGCGTCGTGTCGCTGATCGCTACGCCGATGGTCTTCTCACCCAGATCCAGCCCCAGCCAAGGGGTGCCCGGCGGGGTCGAGGCGGCGAGGTCTTCGAGCGATAGAACTGTCACGCTGTGGCGGTAGGACTGGCGAGCCGCCCTGTCAAAGTGCAAGCTACGGTAACGCTGATACGAGACTCATCCGATGAAGCCAGTGACCTTCCTCGTCGTCCTGCTCGGTTTGACCGCCTGTGACCCCCAGGTCGAGAGCCGCAAGTTCGCCCTGCCTGTCCAACAGGCCGCACCGGCCCCTTACGCCCCCCTGATCCCCACCGGTCCGGCCACTGTGACGATCGCGCCCGCGCAGTAGCGTCAGAATCCTTGTGAAACCGGGGCTGGAACGCTAATCCCGCCCGTTCTGGTTTCGGCCAGCGTTCAATAATGTGGAGGGCCGCATGGCCATCGACGCCGCGACCGTGCGCCGTGTGGCGCACCTCGCCCGCATCAAGACCCCGGAAGACCGGCTGGAGCCGCTCGCCGCCGAGCTGAACGGCATCCTTGCCTGGATCGAACAGCTCAATGAGGTCGACGTCGCCGGCGTCGAGCCCATGACCTCCAACGTCGCCCAGCCGATGCGTCTGCGCGACGACGTCGTCACCGACGGCGACAAGGTCGCTGACGTCCTGGGCAACGCCCCGCGCGCCGCCGACGGCTTCTTCGTCGTGCCCAAGGTGGTCGAATAGCATGTCCGACCTGACCCAACTCACGCTCAAGGCCGCCCTCGACGGCCTCAAGGCCCGCGACTTCTCGTCCGAGGAAATCACCAGGGCGTTCGTCGCCAGTATCGACGCCGCCAATCCGCGCCTGAACGCCTTCGTCGTCCAGACCACGGAAAAGGCCCTCGCCATGGCCCGCGCCTCTGACGCCCGGCTGGCCAAGGGGGAGGGCGGTGCCCTTGAAGGCGCCCCGCTGGGCATCAAGGACCTGTTCTGCACCGACGGCGTCCAGACCACGGCCGGCTCCAACATGCTGCGCGGCTTCGTCCCGCCGTATGAATCCACCGTCACAGCCAACCTGTGGCGCGACGGCGCGGTCATGCTGGGCAAGCTCAACATGGACGAGTTCGCCATGGGCTCGTCCAACGAGACCAGCGCTTTCGGTCCGGTCGTGAACCCCTGGAAGTCAACGACATCCAACGCCGATCTGACCCCGGGCGGAAGCTCGGGCGGTTCGGCCTCCGCCGTCGCCGGCGACCTCTGCCTCGCTGCCACCGCCTCGGACACCGGCGGCTCGATCCGCCAGCCCGCCGCCTTCACCGGCACGGTCGGGATCAAGCCGACCTACGGACGGGCCAGCCGTTTCGGCATGGTCGCCTTCGCCAGTTCGCTGGACCAGGCCGGCCCGATCACGAAGACGGTCGAGGACGCCGCCATCCTGCTGCGTTCGATGTGCTCGTATGATCCGAAGGACGCGACCAGCCTCGACGTCGAAACGCCCGACTGGACCCGGTCCCTGAACAAGGGTGTCAAGGGTCTGCGCATCGGCGTGCCGAAGGAATATGTCGTCGACGGCATGCCCGCCGAGATCCAGGCCCTGTGGGACCAGGGCGTCGCCTGGCTCAAGGCCGGCGGGGCCGAGATCGTCGAAATCAGCCTGCCGCACACGAGATACGCCCTGCCGGCCTACTACATCATCGCCCCGGCCGAGGCCTCGTCCAACCTGGCGCGCTACGACGGCATGCGTTTCGGCCACCGCGCCGAGGGGACGACCTCACTAGCCGACCTCTATGAGACCAGCCGTGCCGAGGGCTTCGGCAAGGAGGTCCAGCGCCGCCTGACCATCGGGGCCTATGTGCTGTCAGCCGGCTTCTATGACGCCTACTACGTCCGCGCCCTCAAGGTCCGCCGCCGCATCGCCATGGATTTCGACGCCGTCTGGGACAAGGTCGACGCCATCCTGACGCCGTCCACCCCCTCAGCCGCCTTCGCCCTTGGGGACAAGCAGATCGATCCGCTGCAGATGTATCTGAACGACATCTTCACCGTCACCGCCAACCTCGCCGGCCTGCCGGGGATCTCCGTCCCCGCCGGCCTCGACAAGGGCGGCCTGCCGCTCGGCCTCCAGGTCATCGGCAAGGCGCTGGACGAGGCGACGGTCTTCCAGGTGGCCAGCGCTCTGGAAGACGCGGCCGGGTTTGTGGCCCGGCCTGAGAAGTGGTGGTAGCGACCCCGTCGCGCGCGGCTGTCACAGGCTTCATTGCCCCGCGTTGGCGGCACCCCGGGGAACCGGGGTGAAATCCCGGACAAACTGGTCCAGCAGCCGCACGCCGTAGCCGGCCGCGCCAGCGGGTTTCCAGTCGCTGGGACCGCCATAGGCCATGTTCGCAATGTCGAGATGGGCCCAGGGGATGTCGCGGCTGATGAACTCGCCGATGAACCACGCGCCGGTCCCGGCCCCGGCTCCGCCTTCGCCCGAGTTCTTGATGTCGGCGATGGTCGAGGACGTATCCTGGGCATAGCTGGGGTGCAGGGGCAGGCGCCAGACATCTTCCCCGGTGGCGTCAGCGGCGGCTTCGATCTGTGCAGCAAGCGCGTCATGACGGCTGAACAGTCCGGCATAGTCGTCGCCGAGGGCCCCACCGACGGCCCCGGTCAGGGTGGCGACATCGACGATGACCGACGGGTTCAGGTTGCGCTCGATCCAGATCAGGGCATCGGCGAGGACCAGGCGTCCCTCGGCGTCGGTCGAGATGATCTCAATGGTTTTGCCGTTCATGGCGGTCAGGACATCGCCGGGACGAATGGCGGTTCCGTCGGGCATGTTCTCGGCCAGGGCAGCTACGGCCACGACATTGACCGGCGCGCCCGAGCGGGCCAGCGCCAGGGTAGAGCCAACCACGGCTGCCGCCCCGGACATGTCCATCTTCATATTGCCCATGCCGGCCGAGGGCTTGATCGAGATGCCGCCGCTGTCGAACGTAATCCCCTTGCCCACCAGGGCGATCGGCCCGCCCTCGGGCGCTCCGGCCCCGCGATAGCGTACGACCAGCAGCCGCGGCGGGCGTTCCGATCCGCGCCCGACGCCCAGCAGCGCACCCATCCCCAGCCGTTCCATGGCGGGGACATCCAGAACCTCGATCGAGACACCGCGAATGCCGGCGAAGGCCGCCCGGGTGCGTTCGACAAAGGTCTCGGGATAAACAACATTGGCAGGCTCATTGGTGATGTCGCGGGCCCAGGCCATGGCCTCGACAAGGGCTGCGCCCCGACCTTCGAACTCCGTGCGCGCGGCTGCGCCATGGTCGGTCACCAGGGTCAGGGGGCCGGCCGGAGCCGCACCGGTTCGCGCGCTGGTGTAGAGATCGGATCGATAGTGGCCGATGCCCATTCCGGTCGCAAAGGCCGCCACCCTTGAGGCCGGCAGGGCACCGGCCATCACGGTAACCGGGCCGTCCTCGCCCAGCAGGGTCCGCCCGGCCACAGCACCGGCCCACTGTGTGTCACGCGTGTCCGATGCGGTACCGACACCGACCAGGAGGATCCGGTCCCAGCTGCCGATTCCGCGCAAGGTCAGGGTCTGCCGCGCGCGATAGCTGAAGTTCGCTGAGGCGATGGCGCGCTCAACGCCGAGCCGGGTTGCCTCGTCCAGCCCGTTGGCGGGACTTTCCAGATCGGCGGCTGATCCCAGGGGCAGGACCAGGGTGCCACGAGCCTCGCCCGGGGTAGCGGTAAAGCTCACGGACCGCGCCGCCGACGCTGCGGCCTGGGCTGCTGCGGTGCCGGGCAGGGTGATTGCCAGGGTCAGGGCACCGGCCAGTACGGCCATGGAAACGGCGAGCGAGCGAGGGCTTCGGGTCATCTGGCGACTGTCTCCGGAACGGGTATGGATGTGAAACAAAGGCGCGATTCTGCTCTGTGATTTCCCGTCGCGGCAATGCGACCAAATGCGCCATGCGCCGGGCTGCGTCCCTGCCGGGTTGCGGAAACCGTCCCGGGTTGAACTTGCACTTGGGAAGACGTCATTGTGCTGGAAGCGGTGGGGCTCTTCCAGCTCGCGAGCGCGCAGGCGGACGCGACCGGATTTGGGTTCCGGGCGAACACGTCATGGTCAGTGAGTAGTCCCTCTCCCAGCTGGGAAAGGGATCCGGAAGCCCTAGCCGGCCGGCAGGGCTTTCAGGTCCGCATCGATCGCGGCGATGACCTGCGGCGTAACGACACCGCCCGACACCGGGGCCACCTGGGCCAGGGTCATGTCCTGGAACTGCGGCAGGGCGGGGTGTTGCGAAACGCCCGGCAGATGCTTTTCCAGCACGGCGCGGGTCTGTGCGTTGGCGATGAGATCCTTGATCGGGCTGGCGATGGTCGGACGGGCAGCGGCCGGAGCCGGCGCGGCCGGGGGCGACGTCTGGGTCTGGGCCAGGGCGGTGCTCGCAACAGCGGCGAGGGCGATCGAGGCGAGGGCGGCAGCGAGCTTGGACATGGTTTCTTCCCGGGTTGAGGGCCAAGCTAAGCGTCTTTTCGTGACGCTCTCAAGACCGGAACTTTCCTCAAGGCCGACTGGACGCTAGGACAGGGCCATGACCGACACAGCGACCTCTCCTTCCAAACTTATCCAGGGCCGCACCGGCGCTTGGGAAATCGTCATGGGCCTGGAAATCCACGCCCAGGTGGCCTCGAAGGCCAAGCTGTTCTCGGGCGCTGCCGTCGGCTTCGGCGCTGGCCCGAACGAGCAGGTGTCGCTGGTCGACGCCGGCTTTCCCGGCATGCTGCCGACCCTGAACGGCCACTGTGTCGAACAGGCGGTCCGCACCGGCCTCGGCCTCAATGCGCAGATCAACAGGCGCAGCCAGTTCGACCGGAAGAACTATTTCTACCCCGACCTGCCCACCGGCTATCAGATCAGCCAGCTCTACTTCCCCATCGTCGGGGAGGGTGTGGTCGAGGTCGAGGCCGAGGACGGCACCTTCTTCAACGTCGGCATCGAGCGCCTGCATCTGGAGCAGGATGCGGGCAAGCTGATCCACGACCTGTCGCCGACCGAGTCCTACGTCGACCTGAACCGCGCGGGCACGGCCCTGATGGAGATTGTGTCGCGTCCGGACATCCGTTCGCCGGAAGAAGCCGTGGCTTACGTCAAGAAGATCCGGACCATCCTGATCTATCTCGGCACCTGCGACGGCGACATGGAAAAGGGCAATCTGCGCGCAGATGTGAACGTCTCGGTCTGTCGCGAGGGCCAGTATGCGAAGTTCAAGGCGACCGGCGACTTCAGCCATCTGGGCACGCGCTGCGAGATCAAGAACGTCAACTCGTTCCGCTTCATCTCCCAAGCCATCAACTATGAGGCCCGGCGCCAGATCGAGATCCTCGAGGACGGCGGCAAGGTGACCCAGGAGACCCGCCTCTACGACCCGACGGCCGGCGAGACCCGTTCGATGCGGTCCAAGGAAGAGGCGATGGACTATCGCTATTTCCCGGACCCTGACCTGCTGCCGCTGGAGCTGGAGCAGGCCTGGATCGACGACATCAAGGCCAATCTGCCCGAGCTGCCTGACGCCAAGCGCCGCCGCCTGATGGCCGACTACGGCCTGTCGCAATACGACGCCGTGGTCCTGATCTCGGAACAGGCCAAGGCCGACTATTTCGAAGCGGCGGCCAAAGGCCGTGACGCCAAACTGGTGTCCAACTGGGTGACCAATGAGCTGTCAGCCCGCCTCGCGGCGGACCATCTCGACTTTGACCAGAGCCCGGTCCCGGCCGCCCATGTCGCCCAGCTGGTCGAACTGATCGAGACCAATGTCATCTCGTCGAAGATCGCCAAGGAAGTCTTCGATCACGTCTGGAACGGCGAAGGCTCACCCGCCGAGGTCGTCGAGAAGCACGGCCTGAAACAGGTCACCGACACCGGCGCAATCGAGAAGGCCATCGACGAGATCATCGCCGCCAACCCCGACAAGGCCGCCGGCGTCGCCGAAAAGCCCCAGTCGCTGGGCTGGTTCGTCGGCCAGGTCATGAAGGCCACCGGCGGCAAGGCCAACCCGGCCGCGGTCAACGACATCCTGAAAGCCAAGCTGGGGTTGTGATTCGCTTCCTTCTCCCCTTGCGGGAGAAGGTGCCCCGGAGGGGCGGATGAGGGGTCTCTCAGGCCGCTCCGGTGGCACCCCTCATCCGACCTCGCTGCGCTCGGCCACCTTCTCCCGCAAGGGGAGAAGGACGCAGCTACTCAAACAACGCCCCGCTCGCCTCCGCCCCATCCAAGACCTCCCGCGCAAGCGCCCGGGTCACCGGCCTGTCTAAGGCGTCCAGCCGTTCAACGACATCCGCCGCCTCCACCGTCGGACCCTGTTGCGACCCAGGCGAAAGTCGCCTTTCCGCACGAAGCCGGGTGTCTGCTTTCGGCCCGTCGCGGACCTTTCCGTCGATCGACATTCGCGCGAGCCCTGAAAACCGACGCCCGCCTGGCAAAGGGCCTCCCCATGCGCGGTGATTACGACCGCTCGGCCGGAGTCCGCCGGTTGCGCTCCGGTCGAGGGTCGGGCCATCTGCGCGGGCGATTGGAGCGGGGGCGGTTCGATGATGCGGTTGACGGGCGGGGTCACGGTTGTGGCCTTAGGGGTGATGCTGGCCCCCGTGGCGGCTCAGGCCCAGACACCGGCTCTGGTGAACGCCCGGGTCGAGATCTCGGCAGCGGTGGCGGGATCGAGCGCGACACTGGAGGCGATCGAGCGTCAGGCGAATGCGCGTGACCGGGCCCGGCAACAAGAGATCGCGGCGCTGCAAGGCCAGCTGGTCGAGGCCGAAGCGCGCGGTGCGGTCGAGTTGGCCCGGGTTCAGGCCGAACTGGTCGAGGCGCGCGAGGCCTTGGTGGCGGATCTGGCCGCGCGGGACCGGGCCTATGCCGAGGAGATTGCGGTCTTCCGCCGCGAGGTGACGGCCATCGCCTCGACAGCGGAGGGGGCGGCGGCCCTGGCTCGCTACAACGCCGGGGACCGGGTCGGCGCGATCGCCGTGCTGGACCGTTTGATCCAGGCCCGTGACGCGGCCCGTCAGACCCGGGCCGCGATCGAAGGTGCCGCCGAACGCCGTCAGGTCGCCACGCTTGCTCTGGACGCCCGGGGCAAGAGCGACCCGGCCTTCGACACCGGCGCGGTCATCGTCCGCGTCGAAGAGGTCGTCCGCCTCGATCCGGGCGAGTACAATGACTGGTTCCAGCTGGTTCAGCTCTATATCGCCGCAGGCCGCCGCGCCGACGCCCTGGCCGCCGCAGAGCAGCTGGAGGCCCTGGCCACCACTGATCAGGGCCGGTCCACCGCCCTCGTCTTCACGGCCGACATTCTGCTCAGCCAGGGGGATCGGGCCGGGGCGCTGTCGCGGTATCAGCGCAGCCTGGAAATGATGGAGCGCCTGTCGGCGGCCGATCCGGCGTCTGCGGACCTCGCGCGGGATGTGAGCGTGTCGCTGGAACGGATCGGCGATGTGCTGCTGAGCCAGGGGGACCGGGCCGGGGCGCTGTCGCGGTATCGGCGCAGCCTTGAGATCATGGAGCGCCTGTCTGCGGCCGATCCGGCGTCTGCAGTCCTCGCGCGGGATGTGAGCGTGTCGCTGGATAGGATCGGCGGTGTGCTGCTGAGCGAGGGGGACCGGGCCGGGGCGCTGTCGCGGTATCGGCGCAGCCTTGAGATCATGGAGCGCCTGTCTGCGGCCGATCCGGCGTCGGCGGACCTCGCGAGGAATGTGAGCGTCTCGCTGGAGCGGATCGGCGGTGTGCTGCGGAGCGAGGGGGACCGGGCCGGGGCGCTGTCGCTCTATCGGCGCAGCCTCGAGATCCGGGAGCGCCTGTCTGCGGCCGATCCGGCGTCTGTGGACCTCGCGAGGAATGTGAGCGTCTCGCTGGAGCGGATCGGCGATGTGCTGCGGAGCGAGGGAGACCGTGACGGGGCGCTGTCGCGGTATCAGCGCAGCCTTGAGATCAGTGAGCGCCTGTCTGCAGCCGATCCGGCGTCAGTGGACCTCGCGCGGGATGTGAGCGTGTCGCTGGAACGGATCGGCGATGAGCTGTTGAGCGCGGGGGACCGGGCCGGGGCGCTGTCGCGGTATCAGCGCAGCCTGGAGATATGGGAGCGCCTGTCTGCCGCTGATCCGGCGTCAGTGGACCTCGCGAGGGGTGCGACCGTACCGCTGGAACGGATCGGCGATGTGCTCCTGAGCGAGGGAGACCGGGCCGGGGCGCTGTCGCGGTATCAGCGCAGCCTGGAGATATGGGAGCGCCTGTCTGCGGCTGATCCGGCGTCAGTGGACCTCGCACGGGGTGTGTTTGTGTCCTGCATGAAGATGGCCAGCCTCACCGGGGAGCGCCGCTTTTGGGAGCGGGCCCTGGCGGTTCTCCGCGATCTGCAAGCGAGGGGCACGCTGGCCGAGGCGGACCGGCCCTTCATCGCGCAGATCGAGGGCAGACTGGCCGGACCCGCCAAGCCGGCGAACTGACGGGAGAGCCCGCAAAGGACGCTCAATCATCTTCCCAACGAAGGTCCGCTGAACACCCCTGGCGGACCTTCCGCAGGGCCGCTTCCGTCCTGCGCGCATTCGGCACGGACCCCCTCTTACTCAAACAAGTCCCCGCTCGCCTCCGCCCCCTCGACCACCTGCCGTGCCAGCGCCCGGGTCACCGGCCTGTGCAGGTCATCCAGCCGCTCGACGACATCCGCCGCCGCCGCCGCCGACCGGTCGATACGGCGCACAAGATAGGGCACAACATCCTTCTGCGGACGGATGCCGCGCTCGGCGAACCGCGCCTCCAGCATGGCTGACAGGACGGCGTCGTCCGGGACCTCCATCGGCACACTGATGACCGCATCCAGCCGCGAGCGCAGGTCGGGCAGGGTGGCCTCCCAGCTGGACGGGGCTGAACGCGCGACCAGCAGCAGCGCCCCGCCCGGTGCCTGGGCCAGGTTGATCAGGTGGAACAGGGTCTCGTCGTCGACGTCCCGGGCCGGGTCCAGCAGCACCGGCCGCCCTTCCAGCCCCAGTGGATCGATCAGCGCGGCCTCGGCCCCCTGGATCGCCACCGCCCCGACCCGTTCGGCCCAGATCTGCCCCAGCCGGCTCTTGCCGCAACCGGCAGGCCCGCAGATCGCCATCACCCCGCCGATCAGATTGGGCCAGTCCGCCAGCGCCTCGACCGCCGCCCGGTTGCAGTCCGAAACGACGAAACCCTCTGCCCCCTCGGGCAGGTCGCGCTGCAGCGGCAGTCGCATCTGGTCGGCGGGCGAGAGGCGGGCGGTCATCGGCTCCCTCATAGCAGACGGGGGACGGGACGGCTCGCACGCCCGTGGACAAGGTCACGCGCCTGTGGACGCGCGGGCTGTCTTCCCGACCCCGATCTTCCGCGTCTTCCCGACCCCCGATGCTGCCGTCTCGCCCCGTGAATCGGTTCAGCCCCGGCCCGAACAGCGCCTGCGTCCGTTCCTGACGCAGGGTTCGGCTAGCCTCGGTTGATCAACAGCGTGGCGAAGGGGCGAATGTATCGACAAGACAGCTTTTCAGGATTTTCGGACGGGTCGTGTCTTTTGACCCCTGTCAGGCCGCAAACCTTGACTTTCCGGGGCGATGATGCGCCCTTCCGCCCTCCCGAATTGTGCCGTTTGCGGCCTGTAATCCAAGACGAACCGACCATGCACGCCTACCGCTCCCACACCTGCGGCGCCCTCCGTCTGGCCGATGCCGGATCCAGCGTCCGCCTCTCCGGCTGGGTTCACCGCAAGCGCGACCACGGCGGCCTGCTGTTCATCGACCTGCGCGACCACTACGGCCTGACGCAGCTGGTGCTGCACCCCGAGACGCCCGGCTTCGAGGCCGTCGAGCGCCTGCGCGCCGAGAGCGTCATCCGCGTCGACGGCGAGGTCGTGGCCCGCGAGGCCTCGGTCGTGAACGCCAACCTGCCGACCGGCGAGATCGAACTGCGCGTCACGGGCGTCGAGGTCCTGTCGGAAGCCGCCGAACTGCCTCTGCCGGTCTTCGGCGAGCCCGAATATCCCGAGGAAATCCGCCTCAAGCACCGCTACCTCGATTTGCGTCGCGAGACCCTGCACAGGAACATCGTGCTGCGCTCGCGCGTGATCTCCTCGATCCGCCAGCGGATGGTTCAGCAGGGCTTTCTCGAATACCAGACCCCGATCCTGACGGCCTCGTCGCCCGAAGGCGCGCGCGACTTCCTCGTCCCGTCGCGCCTGCATCCGGGCAAATTCTACGCCCTGCCGCAGGCCCCGCAGCAGTTCAAACAGCTGCTGATGGTCTCTGGCTTCGACCGCTATTTCCAGATCGCCCCCTGTTTCCGCGACGAGGACCTGCGCGCTGACCGGTCGCTGGAGTTCTACCAGCTCGACGTCGAGATGAGCTTCGTCACGCAAGAGGATGTCTTCGCCGCCATTGAGCCCGTCATGCATGGCGTGTTCGAGGAGTTTGCCGACGGCAAGACGGTCGATCCCTATCCCTTCGTCCGTATCCCGTATCGGGAGGCCATCTCCCTGTTCGGTACCGACAAGCCGGACCTGCGTAACCCGATCGAGATGAAGGACGTCTCGGACCATTTCCGCGACGGCGGCTTCGGCCTGTTCAACAAGATCCTCGGGGCAGACGCGAAGAACGCCGTCTGGGCCATTCCCGCCCCGACCGGCGGCTCGCGCGCCTTCTGCGACCGGATGAACAGTTGGGCCCAGGGCGAGGGCCAGCCGGGCCTCGGCTACATCTTCTGGTCCGAGGACCAGGGAAGCTGGGGCGGTCCGATCGCCAAGAACCTCGGTGCCGAGGCGACCGACGCCCTGATGAAGTCCCTGGCCATGGGCAAGGGCGACGCGGCCTTCTTCGCCGCCGGCGACCCGTCGGTCTTCTACAAATTCGCCGGAAACGCCCGCACCAAACTGGGCCAGGACCTGAACCTGATCTCGGACGACGAGTTCAAATTCTGCTGGATCGTCGACTTCCCGATGTTCGAGTGGAGCGAGGAAGAAAAGAAGGTCGACTTCTCACACAACCCCTTCTCGATGCCGCAGGGCGAGATGGAGGCCCTGACCACCAAGGACCCGCTCGATATTCTCGCCTACCAGTACGACATCGTCTGCAATGGCTATGAGCTGTGCTCCGGCGCGATCCGGAACCACAAGGCCGACATCATGCTCAAGGCCTTCGAGATCGCCGGCTATGACGCCTCGGTCGTCGAGGACCAGTTCGGCGGCATGCTCAACGCCTTCCGCTATGGCGCGCCGCCGCACGGCGGTCTGGCTCCCGGCATCGACCGGATCGTCATGCTGCTGGCCAACCAGGTCGCGATCCGCGAGGTCATCGCCTTCCCGCTGAACCAGCAGGGCCAGGATCTGCTGATGAGCGCGCCGTCGGATGCGGCCGAGCGGCAGTACAAGGAGCTGCACATCCGCGCGGCCCTGCCGCTGAAGGTCTGACGCCGGAAATCAGCGGTCGCTGCTGGTGACGACCGAGGTTCGCGAGCGGGGCGGTGCCGGCGGTGTCGGCGCCGCAGGCGGGGCGACCCGCACCAAGCTGACGCCGCGGCAGACCCGGACGGTCAGTCGGCCGGGCAGGCGGGTCGCCGCGTCGCCGCAGGCACGGCTGATCTGCGACTGGCTCAGGCCCTCGGCTCCGGACAGGTCCGCACCCCGGATGTCGGTCCGGGCCATGGAAGCTCCTTCGAAGTCTGCACCGCCGAACCGGCCTCCGGTCAGGCGGGCCCCGTTCAGGATCGCATTGCTGAAGTCGGCCGAGCGGAAATCCCCGTTTGACAGGTTGGACATGGCGATCTCCGCATCGGAGAAGTCCGCCGACCGGGCATTGACGTTGGCCAGGGTGACGGCGTTCAACTCGGCCGCGCTGAGGTCTGCGCCGGTAAGCACCGCGCTGTTCAGATTGGCCCCGTTAAGGGCGGCACCTGTGAGATCGGCTCCGGCCAGTCGCACCCGCACGAGGGTCGCACCCATGGCCTCTGCGCCCGTCAGGTCCGAACCCGAGAAATTGGCCCCGGTGAAATTTGCTCCGACCATCTCTGCGCCCGACAGGTCAGCCCGGCTGAAGTCGCTGCCGGAGAAGTTCGACCCGGTCAGCTCTGCACCCCGCAAGTTGGCACCGACCAAGGTGGCGTTGGTGAAGACTGCGCCGGTAAAGGCCGCGCCGGTGAGATCCCGGCCAGACAGTTCGCAGCGATTGCAGGTGCCGCCCAGCGACACCATGCGGGCGACGTCCCGATCCTGGTAATGGAACTGCAGCTGGGTCTCGGCCTCGGCCGGACCCGCCAGAACGACAAAAGCCATCGCCGCGGCGAACGCACGGCCAGCGGGCTGGAGACGACGGGACAGGGAGAAAGCGAACTGTTTCACGCCTCTTTCATGACCTCAAACCCATGCCAGCCCTACTTAATTCCCTGTAAGGTCCGTGGGCCTCTGGCAGAGGGGAATGGACAGGCCGACGGGCAATCGGGTCGCCTCGTCGCCGCAGGCCTGGTCAAGACGACCTTGGGTCAGTCCGGTAGCGCCTCGCATCGACGCGCCCGAAAAATTCACCCCCGAGAGGTTGGCTCCCGAGAAGGACGATCCGTCCAGGTGGGCTCCTACAAAGCTGGAATTGGTCAAGTCCGCGCCCGAGAAGTGCGATCCGGAAAAAACGCCGCCATAGGCCTCTACGTCCCGCAGATCGGCGTTGGTGAACCGGGTCCGGTTCATCACCGCGAGGCTCAGGTCTGCCTGCCGCAGTCTTGCACCGGACAGGTTCAGTCCCCGGGCTTCCAGGCCCGAAAGAGCACCCTGGAACAGGTTGCAGCCCGCGCAACTGGATCCCCCGCGCACCCTCGCGATCTGGCCCGCGTTCTGGGCGACCGCCGGCAGGGCGATAGCGGCAAGGGCGGCTACGGTCAGGATCAGTTTCATCGCGGGCTCCGGTCTCGGCCTCAGGTGCGGACAGAACGGTTTCACGATGACACCAAAACGTTGACTAACCCTGCATCGAAGGGGCTGCCCCGCAGGTATCGCAGATCCAGCCAGCGCCGCGCTGCTGAAGCGAGAAGTCACCACAGGCCGGGCAGGCCACCGCCTCGTTGGCGACAGGGGCTACCATCGGCATCTCCCGCTTCTGACCAAAGGGCAGGACCACCAGATTGTCCGTTGCGGTGCCTCGTGCGAAGCCCTTGGAGATGAATCGGGCGGCCGGCACGGCCTCCGGTGAGCTTGATTCGCCTTCCAACGCTCCCAGACCGTTGCCGCTGAGCGGATCGGGCGCCGCATTGGCCAGTTCATGCCGGTCCAGATAGGAGACGCCCAGTTCCCGGAAAATGTAATCGAGGATCGATGTCGCCGATTTGATTGAATCATTCCCGGTGACGGTTCCGGCCGGCTCAAAACGGGTAAAGACGAAGGCATCCACGAACTCTTCCAGCGGAACGCCGTACTGGAGCCCTATCGAGATCGCTATGGCGAAGTTATTCATGAGCGAGCGGAACGCGGCCCCCTCCTTGTGCATGTCGATGAATATTTCGCCGAGTTCTCCGTCTTCATATTCGCCGGTGTGGACATAGACCTTGTGCCCACCGACAGCCGCCTTCTGGATATAGCCCTTGCGGCGGTCGGGCAGTTTGCGGCGCGTGCGGTCTCGCTCGACCACCTTTTCCACGATCCGTTCGACGGCTCTTGCCTCCGGCTCCCAGCGGCGGGGTCGCGATGCCGGCTCGGCCTCGACCAGATCGAGCAGAGGCCCCGAAGGTGGTGCGGCCCTTTTCAGCCGGATGGCGCGCCGGCCTTCCCGTGCGGCGTCTGACATGAGCCGCGCAGCTTGGGCCGGTGTGGTGCACCAGTCGATCCGGACTGGCGCGATGTCCGGGATCCCACTGACCGTATCCAACCTGGCGCGGAGTCCAGCCTCGAAGTTCGCCAAGTCCGCCAGGATCGACTGAAGTCCATCAGGAGCGCCGCTCCAGCCCGCCAGATCACGGTGGCCGAAGATCCAGGCCTGGGCCTCGGCGATGTCGTTGGCAGAAAAACCCAGCTGAGACAGGAGTTCGCCTGCTGCGCCATCGAAACCAAGCACATCTCGCAGAAATCCGGCGTCAAGTGTCGGCGACCGGAATGCATCAGCCAGGGTCTCGACCTGAGTGAGGGCCTGTTCCAGCCCGTCTAGCTCCACATCGGTAAAGCCCCTTGCCCGCAAGGCCGCATGATCGATCCCCGGTGCCTCAAAAAGGGTTTGATGTCCGAAAAGCCAACGCTCAGCGGCTTCGACGTCGCCGCCCAGCCGCGCAATCGCATCGGCTACTGAAGTTCGCAGGCGCTGTGATACCCGTCCATCCGCGGTCTGCCAGGTCTCGACCACCGAAAGCGGCGTCAGACCCAGCCGGAGACCGGCCTCGCTGTCATCGACGAACAGGGCGACCGATACATCGCCTGCCGCCGATTGGACGCCTTTCGCAAGTTCATCGACCCTGGAGATTTCGCTTGATGGGGCGCTAGCAAGCACGTGGTCGGCCAGACCTCCAAGCCCCAGGGCCACGACCGGATCTCCAGCCTTTGCGAGGGCTGTCGCCCAGAGGTGGACCAGGTCTGAGAGTACGGGTTCAAAACGCGGCCCGACGGCCTGCTTCAGCGCCGAAAGAGAAAGAAGGACGGCCGGGACCCGGGGAGAGCTTGACACGGCTTCGGCAGTTTCGGGGTCGAATACCAAAATCAGGTCACCGTCCAGACCAGCCTCAGCGGCTGCCAGGGCTTCCGGCGCACCGGAAGCGACCATGGCCCGGTCCGCAAGCGCCAGCATTGGAGGTGCAGGCAACAGTGATGGCTGAGCGACGTCGAACCTCTCACCCTGAATGGCCCGAACAATGTCCGAGTCGGCAGCTCCAATGCCTCTTGCGGCAAGGGCAGCCCGCATCAAGGCGGGATTTTTCAGTGGATCGCCGCAGTCGTCACGCTGGCCTTCACAACGGTACACGGCGTCAGTCACCCGTTGGAGTCCTGCCGCTGCGGCATCAATGGCTCCGGCGGCCAATCGTTGGCCCTTTCGCAGGGCTGAGTCTGCCCGAAGCCTTCGGGATGCGTCTGGCTCAGACAGATCGATCAGGCTGGCCGAGATCTGCGTTGAGCGTGAGGGTGTGGCCAGCCCCAGCAACATGGTTCCTGCAAGGGCCTCTGCCTTCGCCGGATCAAAACGGCGAGCCCAGGCGAGAGTGATTTCGACAATGCCATCATCGCTCTCCCAAGACAGACCTTCGGCGTCGGCCCAGTCCAGCCATGCCTCGACCTGGACGTCTGGCCAGCCCTCCGGCGCGCGCACACTGACAATGCGGTTCGCTCGCTCAATCTCACGAACCGGCCGATCCATCGAAGCGGCTTGGGAAGCGAATGGAAAGCGCATGCGGCGGTCCCGTATCTGGCCTGTCCGTCAAGTTAGCGGGCTGTTCGCCTGATCGGCAATAAATCTGGCGTGTCTATGCTCGGTTACCCCCAAGATGTTGAGGTGAAAGCTGTGTGCGTGGTGCTGGACGCAGGCGTCACCGCTTTCTATGATGCGAACACCAACGCCGGCCTTCGCCCGGCGACCAAGCTTGGGTGGACTTCCAACGTGCTAGGCAGGATTTTCGGCTGGACCAGTGGTGCCACCATCGGCACCTTCTTCACCATTGCCAAGCGTGGCGAGCACGTGGGCACGGATGAGTTCGGGAACCGCTACTATCTGTCGCGTGACCGCTCGAGCTATGATGGTCGGCGTCGTCGTTGGGTGACTTACAATGGCTATGCCGATGCGTCGAAGGTGCCGCCCGACTGGCATGGCTGGTTGCACTATACTTTTGACGAACTGCCGACAGAGCAGCCATTGCCGAGACGCAAATGGGAAGAGGATCATCTGCCCAACCTGACAGGAACGCCGATGGCGTGGCGGCCCAAGGGCTCGCTCGTTGCTGATGGCGTTCGTCCGGCCGCGACCGGCGACTATCAAGCCTGGCGTCCCGAATGAAACTCAGGGGCGCGATCCTTGGAGGGGTCACGGCGGCAACCCTGTTGGTATCCGGTGCGGGTCTGGCCGCCGTTATCAATGAGTTGCCTCAGGAGGCGGTCCCAATTGAGGAGCCGACTGCGGCCCTGAACCGCCAGACCCCTGCCCAAACACCGCCGATCGAGTCCGCACCGGAAGCGGCACCGGCACCTGTGGCACCGATCGCGGTGAGCCCGGTCTCTCCTGCAACGGAGCTCACGGAGTCTGATCAGAGCCCGGGCGAGGAGGAGCCGGCTGTCGAGGTACCGGCGACGCGAGCGGATGCGGTCACTGCCCCTTCACGGCGACAGCGCCGTCGTGTGGCGATCGTCCAGGCAATCGACAAAATCACGGCCGAATCTATGCGGTTCGAGGTTGAGGTCGGTGGCCGCCCGGTCCGCTTCCAGCGGACGCTGATCTTCAGTGCCAGGGCTTGCGAGGTCTCTGCATCGGATGAACAGGTGTCCGACGCTGTCGCCTATCTTGAGGTCAGCCTGCAGTCGCGGGGTGTGATCCAGGTCAGCGAGCCGCGGCAAATTTTCAGGGGCTGGATGTTTGCCTCTTCGCCTGCTGTGAACGGGCTCCAGCATCCGATCTATGATGCCTGGATCGTCGGCTGCAAGGCGTAGAACAGAGCTTCCGATCCGGTCATGGGGTTGAACATTGAGCGGACGTTCGGCCTTCGCCTGCAGGCTGCCTGTAGCATTTCGAGATAGGCCGACTGCGGGGTTTCTGTTGCGCCGAACTGGCTGAGGTGCCCGGTCAGGAACTGGGTGTCGAGCAGGCACCAGCCGCCGCGCCTTAGCCGGGCGAGCAGATGCACGAGGGCGATTTTTGATGCATCGCGCTCGCGGCTGAACATGCTTTCGCCGAAGAAGGCACCACCGAGCGTGACGCCGTAGAGGCCGCCGACGAGATGCTCATCGCGCCAGACTTCGATGCTGTGGGCCTGGCCGCGGGCGTTCAGTTCGATGTAGAGGCGGCGTATCGGGGTGTTGATCCAGCTGTCCTCACGGCCCGGGCCGGAGGCGGCGCAGGCGTCGAGTACGGCGTCGAAGGCGGTGTCGACCCGGACCGTGACGTTGTCGGCGCGAACCGTGCGCTTCAGGCGGGTTGGAACGTGGAACCGGTCCAGCGGGATGATCCCGCGCTGTTCCGGCTCGACCAGAAAGATCCGCGGATCATCGCGGGCCTCGCCCATGGGGAAGACGCCCTTCGCGTAGCAATCCAGCAGCTCGTCGGGGCCGAAGCCGCCGAAGGGCTCGTCGGCGCTGAAGCGAGGGTCGCTCAGCCTTCGCCCTTCTGGCGTTTGGCCCAGTTTTCCAGCCAGTGAATGTCATAGTCGCCGGACAGGATGTCGGGCTCCTGCAGCAGCTTCTGGAACAGGGGGATGGTGGTGTCGATGCCGCCGACGACCATCTCGTTCAGGCTGCGCTTCAGGCGGGCGATACATTCCTCGCGATCGCGGCCGTGGACGATGAGCTTGCCGATCAGGCTGTCGTAGTAGGGCGGAATCGAATAGCCCGCGAAGATGGCGCTATCCAGCCGGACGCCGAGGCCGCCGGGGGCGTGGAAGTCGGTTATGGTGCCGGGCGAGGGGGTGAAGGTCTCGGCGTTCTCGGCGTTGATCCGACATTCGATGGCGTGCCCGTTGAAGGTCACGTCCGACTGTTTGAACGAGAGGGGCAGGCCGGCGGCGATGCGGATCTGCTCGCGGACCAGATCGACGCCCGTGATCATTTCCGTGACCGGATGCTCGACCTGGAGGCGGGTATTCATCTCGATGAAGAAGAACTCACCGTCTTCCCAGAGGAACTCGATTGTGCCGACGCCGAGGTAGCCGATGGCGGCGATGGCCTTGTTGACCGTCTCGCCGATGGCGACCCGTTCGGCCGCCGACAGGGCGGGTGAGGGGGCTTCTTCGAGGATCTTCTGGTGGCGCCGCTGCAGGGAGCAGTCCCGTTCGCCCAGATGGACGACATTGCCGTGGCTGTCAGCGATAACCTGAAGCTCGATATGGCGAGGCTTCTGGAGATAGCGCTCCATATAGACTGCCCCGTTGCCGAAGGCGGCGGTGGCCTCGGATTGGGCCGTCTGGACGGCCTCGACGAGGTCATCGGCGGTCAGGGCGACCTTCATGCCGCGTCCGCCGCCGCCGGCCGCCGCCTTGACGATCAGGGGGAAGCCGATGGTCTTCGAGGCGGCGATGGCATCCTCGATGGTCTCGACCTCACCGGCCGAACCGGGGACGCAGGGGATGCCCGCTTCCAGCACCGTCTGTTTGGCCGTGATCTTGTCACCCATGACCCGGATGTGTTCCGGCTTGGGACCGATGAAGGTCATGCCATGGGCCTCGACGATCTCGGCGAAGCGTGCGTTCTCGGACAGGAAGCCGTAGCCCGGGTGAATGGCCTGGGCGCCGGTGATCTCCGCAGCCGCGATGATCGAGGGGATGTTCAGATAGCTCTTGGCGGCGGGTGCCGGGCCGATGCAGACGCTCTCGTCGGCAAGCCGGACCCACATGGCACCGCGGTCAGCCTCGGAGTGCACCGCGACCGTGGAGATGCCCATCTCCTTGCAGGCGCGGTGAATCCGCAGGGCGATTTCGCCGCGGTTGGCGATCAGGACCTTGGTGAACATGGCCGTCTCAGGCCTCGAGCAGAACGAGGGGTTCACCGAACTCGACCGGCTGGGCGTCGCCGACCAGGACTTCGACCACCACGCCGTCGCGGGGGGCCTGGATCGGGTTCATGGTCTTCATGGCCTCGACGATCAACAGGGTCTGGCCCTTCTTGACCTTGTCGCCGACGGCGATGAAGGGCGGGGCTTCCGGCGAGGCCTGCAGGTAGACGGTGCCGACCATGGGTGATTTCACCTCTTCGCCCTGTTTTGCGACGATGGTTGCGGGGTCAGACGGCATTGAGGCCGGCGGGGCGGCGACAGGCGCTGCGGCCGGCGCATGGGCGACGGCGGCCGGTGCGGCGGCATACTGCATGACCGGAGCGGCCACGAGTTCGCGGGCGACGCGGATGCGAAGCTCGCCGCGCTCGACCTCGATCTCGGTGAGGGAGGTGTCATTCAGGATGTCGGCCAGCTGACGCACCAGGGTGGTGTCGATCTCGGCTTCATTCCTGAGCTTTGGAGCGGGTGTTTTGGAGTCGGCCATGGGAGCCTCTTGTTACCTTACTGAACCGAACGGTAGGCGGTGGCGCGATGTTCCTGCGCCAGACGAAGAGCGGCCTTGACGGCCAGTTCGTAGCTGAACGGGCCGAAGCCCGAAACCACGCCGGTGGCGACCGCCGAGACAAAGGAGCGATGACGGAAGCGCTCACGCGCCGCCGGGTTGGAGAGATGGCATTCGACGATCGGGATCGTCAGCGTCCTGAGCGCGTCAAGCAGGGCGACCGAGGTATGGGTATAGCCGGCGGCGTTGATGACCAGGACCGAGGCCTTTTCGCGGGCCTCATGGATCTGTTCGATCAGCTCGCCCTCGTGGTTGGTCTGGCGGAAGACCACGACCGCCCCGTCTGCGGCCTGTTCGCACAGCCGCTGGACGTCGGCGAGGGTCTCATGTCCGTAGATGTCGGGCTCGCGGACCCCAAGCAGGTTGAGATTCGGGCCGTTCAGGACGTAGAGGACGGGGGTCTCGGGCATTGCGCTCGCGATTGTGGCGGTCCGACCGGAATCGGACCGGCCTTTTAGCTGAGGCGTGGCGGTTATCAAACCGCACGTGTGAAAGAGTGACGTAAGGGAATGCGCATACAGGTCAACGGGGAACATCGCGTGGTTGAAGCCGCGACCATCCTTGCCCTTGTGGAGGAACTTGGTCTGGACGTGCGCAAGGTGGCGGTGGAACGCAATCTGGAGATCGTGCCGCGGTCGCTGCATGCGACGACGGCTCTGGCGGACGGGGACCGGGTGGAACTGGTGCAGTTCGTCGGTGGGGGGTGATGGCTTCACCGACGGGTTGATCGGTCTTGTGGGCCAGCCGGCGCCATGCAGAAGTCGACAGCGTTAACGTAAGGGGGGCGATGTGGATCAGGACCTTGCTTCCGGTGTTGTACAGGCGGCTGCGGCGTTGGGCGCGATGGCGGCGGCCCTCTTCAGCTACTTCAGCATCCGCCATGCCAAGCGGGCCCAGCAGAGTTCGGTCTATCTCGGGATGGCGGCGCGCTACGATTCGCCGGAAATGCGGGACTCCTGCAACATCTTGCTGGCGTGGAAGCGGCAATACGGAGATTCCTTCGCCGAAGCCTGGTCGTCCAGGATGGCGATGCGGGAGCCCGAAGCGGTCGAGGTCAACACGGCGAGGCGGATCGTGGCTCGGCACTTCCTCAATATCGCCAAGCTGAGAAAGATCGACGCCATCGATCCGGAAGCCGCCCGTCTGCTTGCGGATTGTTACGGCCTGAACGTCTTCTATCAGGTCGCCGCCCCCCTGAACCGCCGGATCGCGAGCGACGTCGATGACTTCGAGGAATTGACCCGCCGACTTCGGAAGATCCGCAAGAGCTACGCCGGGGGCGAGCTGCTCGATTCCTTCTAGGGGTCTTTCGTCCTTGCGACGGTCGGACTAGGTCAGGTTATGACCTCTCCCCAAGACACATGGACCGTCGCCGGCCGGACCTTTTCCAGCCGGCTGATCGTCGGCACCGGCAAGTACAAGACCTATCAGGAGAACGCCGACGCGGCCGAGGCGGCGGGGGCGGAGATCGTGACCGTGGCGGTGCGGCGGGTGAACCTGTCGGACCCCAGCCAGCCGATGCTGGTCGACTATGTGAAGCCGGACCGGTTCACCTTCCTGCCCAATACGGCGGGCTGTTTCACCGGCGAGGACGCGGTGCGGACGCTGCGGCTGGCGCGCGAGGCGGGCGGCTGGGATCTGGTCAAGCTGGAGGTGCTGTCGGACACGGCGCACCTGTATCCGGACATGATCGAGACGCTGCGGGCGCTGGACCTGCTGATCAAGGACGGCTTCCAGGTCATGGTCTATTGCACCGACGATGTGGTGATGTGCCGGCGGCTGGAGGAGGCGGGCGCCGCGGCGATCATGCCGGCGGCGGCGCCGATCGGCTCGGGCCTGGGCCTCCAGAACCCGGTCAATATCCGGCTGATCATCGAACAGGCCAAGGTGCCGGTGCTGGTCGATGCGGGGGTGGGGACACCCTCGGATGCGGTGCTGGCCATGGAGCTGGGCTGTGACGCGGTGCTGATGAACACGGCGATCGCGGGCGCGAAGGACCCGATCCTGATGGCCAGTGCGATGAAGCATGCGGTGATCGCGGGGCGCCAGGGCTATCTGGCCGGGCGGATGCCCCGGCGGATGTATGCCAGTGCCAGCTCGCCGATGGCCGGGCTGATCTGACGGGCGAGTTTTCGTCCGTCATCCTCGGGCTTGACCCGAGGATCAGGCGCAAAGGCCAGCTGGGTGTCCGGTGCGGCCCCGGAACCTCGCCCGTGCGACCGTTCACGGAGCACCGGATGGTCTGATCCGCGGGTCAAGCCCGAGGATGACGGCTCCGGCCGGGTCGGCGCGGAGAGTCTTCAGTCGACCCCAAAAATTGGGTTCGGGCGGTACAAAAAATATACCCGGTCGGGTCGGGATGCTGCGTCCTGAGGCGGGCGGAGCGATGGATCAGGATTGTCAAAGACCGGCCCTGTGGGGGTTTGGGCATTAGGGCACGCCGCTGCGTCAGTTTCGGACGCAGGGTGGAATTGGCTCTGTGGGCAGGGGCGAGAAGACACTGTTCGGGGTCGAGAAGGGCGAGATTATACGGGGTGGGAAGGGCGTGCGGATCCTTCTCCCATTGGGAGAAGGTGGCCGAAGGCCGGATGTGGGTCGGATGGGTGAAGCGGTGAAGCCGCCCCCGGGCGTTCGACCCACACCCTTGAGCGCAAGGACGACGGCTGCGCCGCCGTGCGCTCAAGCCCTCTCCCATTGGGAGAGGGAGTCGGATAGAGCAAACCTTCCTCCCCAGACAGACTGACCGACCATGCACGACATTCGCGCCATTCGAGACAATCCCGCCGCCTTCGTGAGCGGCTGGTCGTCGCGCGGGGTTGAGGGGGTGCAGGGGCTGGTCGATGAGATCCTGACGCTGGATACGGCGCTGCGGGCGGCGCAGACGGCGGGGCAGACGGCGCTGGCGAAGCGCAATGAGAGTTCGAAGCTCATTGGCGCGGCGATGGGGAAGAAGGACCTCGTCGAGGCCGAACGGCTGAAGGGCGAGGTCGAGAGCCTGAAGGGCGAGATCGCGGAGGCCGAGGCCGAGGAGGCGCGGGTCGGCGGACGTTTGCGCGACCTGCTGGCGGCGCAGAAGAGCCTGGCGGCGGACGATGTGCCGGACGGCGAGGACGAGGCCGGCAATGTGCTGGTCGGCCAGCCGTGGGGGCGGCCGCGCGAGGGCGGGCCGGCCAAGGATCACGCTGATCTGGGCGAGGCCTTGGGGCTGCTGGATTTCGAGGCGGCGGCGAAGATGTCGGGGTCGCGGTTCGCGGTCCTGAAGGGCGGGCTGGCGCGGCTGGAACGGGCCATCGGCCAGTTCATGCTGGACGTCCAGACGGGCGAGCACGGCTATCTGGAGGTCAATCCGCCGTATCTGGTGCGCGACGAGGCGATGTTCGGGACGGGGCAGTTGCCGAAGTTCGAGGAGGACTTGTTTAACACCGGCGGCGATGACGACGCGGTTCGGTTGGCCAGCCGAATGTATCTGTCGATGTCCAGAACCAGCGATAGCTTTCTCGACGTCTATCTCGCCACGACGAAGAACCTCAGTCCCGAAGAGCGTTCGAGGATGCGGTTTGACCGCCTTGATGAAAGCGCCAAGCGACTTCTGGAGCTTTCGATCACGGACCACGAACACTTCATGGAAATGCTTCCGCAGGACGGATCGTCACCGCGAAAGCTTTACCTCATCCCCACCGCCGAAGTCTCCCTGACCAATCTCGTCCGCGAGCAGATCCTGTCCGAGGACGAGCTGGCGACGCCGATCCGGTTCACGGCCCTGACGCCCTGTTTCCGGGCCGAGGCGGGGTCGGCGGGGCGGGATACGCGGGGGCTGATCCGGCAGCATCAGTTCCACAAGGTGGAGTTGGTCTCCATCACCCGCCCCGAGGATTCCGGGGCCGAGCATGAGCGGATGGTGCGTTGCGCCGAGGTGGTGCTGGAGAAGCTGAACCTGCCGTATCGCCGGATGCTGCTTTGCAAGGGCGACATGGGTTTTTCGGCGAAGAAGACGTTTGACCTGGAGGTCTGGCTGCCGTCGCAGGGGACGTATCGGGAGATCAGCTCCTGCTCCAACTGCGGGGACTTTCAGGCGCGGCGGATGGACGCGCGGTTCAAGCGGGCCGGGGAGAAGAAGACCGAGTTCGTGCACACGCTGAACGGCTCGGGCCTGGCCGTCGGCCGCACTCTGGTCGCGGTGATGGAGAACTATCAGGAGGCGGACGGGCGGATCCGGGTTCCGGATGTGCTGGTCCCCTATATGGGTGGCATGACCCACGTGGGCGGGCCAGGATAACCCCGCTCATCCCCGCGAACGCGGGGACCCAGTGCTGTCGTTTCGCACGGGTGGGTGGGATAAGGGGCGAGTCTGTTCCGGTCTGGTTCGGATCACCCAAAGAACTGGGTCTCCGCGTTCGCGGGGATGAGCGGATTTGACGGGAGCATTAGAGATGAAAGCCCTTCTAGCCCTGACTGCCGGCACCCTGTTGGCCGGTTTCGCCCCGGCACCGACCGTCGTTGCCCATGATCCCGAGCCCACGGAGATTGTGGGCTGGGTGCGGTTCTCGGACGGGGAGTTCCAGCTGTATGAGCGCGAGGTTCAGGTGCTGCGACCGTTCGCGCGGCCCTGTCTGTCGGGCGTGGCCTCGCGGGACCTGATGCGACAGGCGGTGCAGGACCTGAATGGCCGGCAGGTGAAGATCACCGGGGTGATGGCCGATTGGGCCCAGGCCGAGAACAACAGGATGGAATTCCGCGGCTCGGTCGTCCGCAATGTCTGTCGCGGCGAGACGGTGCTGCTGGCCGACCGGGTCGAAGTGCTGCAGTAGTTTCCCGCCCCTTGTCATCCCGGCCGAAGCGGAGCGGAGAGCCGGGACGCAGTGCCCACCTTTGTCATCGTCCCGGAGAGCGCAGCTCGTCCGGGGCCCGGGTTGAACCGACCCTGGTCCCGGTTCAGCCCTTCGGTCTGCCCGGGACTGGAGGACGTCAGGCCGGTCCGTCCCGGATCAGCGCTTTCGCGCTGTCCGGGATGACAAGGGAGCGCTCCGAGGGTCACGATTTTTCGAGTGCGCGGCGACGGCCCAGGCATTAGTCAGGCCCCATGCGAATCCTCCTGACCAATGACGACGGCATCGAGGCCGAAGGGCTGGAGTGCCTGGAGCGGATCGCGCGGACCCTGTCGGATGACGTCTGGGTCTGCGCACCGCAGACGGAGCAGTCGGGCAAGGGGCGGGGGATCACCCTGACCGAGCCGCTGCGGGTCAATCAGATCTCGGACAAGCGGTTCGCCGTGACCGGGACGCCGACCGATTGTGTGGTGCTGGCGGTCAATGACCTGATGCCGGAGCGGCCTGATCTGGTGCTGTCGGGGGTCAATCGCGGGCATAATGTCGGGGAGGACTGTTCCTATTCGGGGACGGTGGCCGGGGCGTTGCAGGGGATGGCGTTCGGCATCCGCTCGATCGCCCTGAGCCAGAGCCTCGAGCGGTTTCATGATGAGGTGCGGGCGCACTGGGAGACCGCGCAGGCCTTCGCCCCGGCCATCATCTCACGCCTGCTGGCCCAGCCGTGGCAGGCGGGCGTGGTGATGAACCTGAATTTCCCCGCCCGTGCGCCGGAGGCTGTGACCGAGGTTGAGGTCACGCGGCAGGGCTTCCGCAACATCGGCGAGATGCATGCGGTGAAGCGCACCGACCTGCGCGGCCGCGACTACTACTGGATGAGTTTTCGCGGGACGAAGCACGACCATCCGGCAGGGACCGACCTGCGGGCTATGGATGAGGGGAAGATCTCGGTCACGCCCCTGCATATCGACCTGACCCATGCGCCGAGCCTGCATGACCTGAAGGGCGTGCTGGGCGGGGCACCGCCGAAGAGTATGGTGGCGGTATGATTTCTTTCCCCGCTCATCCCCGCGAAAGCGGGGATCCAGTTCTGTCCAGCCTGGCGACGGCGTCTCAGGTTCACCTTTCGAGGGCCGACATCGCTTTTCCATCACCCAAAGCACTGGGTCCCCGCTTTCGCGGGGATGAGCGGATTTTGTGGGTGGTCCCATGAAACTGAATGACGATCGCGCCGGACGGCTGATCCTCGGGCTGCGGCAGCAGGGGGTGATGGACCCGCGCGTGCTGTCGGCGATTGAGTCGATCGACCGGGCTGTGTTCGTGCACGAGAAATTCCTCGACCAGGCCTGGGAGGATCAGGCCCTGCCGATCGACTGCGCCCAGACGATTTCCCAGCCCTATATCGTCGGCCTGATGACCCAGGCGCTGGATGTCCAGCCGCGCCACCGGGTGCTGGAGATCGGCACGGGCAGCGGCTACCAGGCGGCGGTGCTGAGCCGGCTGGCGCGCTATGTCTATTCGATCGAACGCTACCGCAGCCTGCTGACCGAGGCCGAGGCGCGGCTGAAGGCCCTGAAGATCGACAATGTCATCACCCGCCACGGCGATGGGGGGCTGGGCTGGCCGGAACAGGCGCCGTTCGACCGGATCATGGTGACGGCGGCCTCGCCCGGCGAGCCGACCGAACTGCTGCATCAGCTGAAGCCGGGCGGGATTCTGGTGTGCCCGGTCGGGCGGTCGTCGGTGCAGAGGCTGCACCGCTATGTCGGCCAGCCGGACGGCAGCTTCCAGCGCGAGAGCCTGGCCGAGGTAAGGTTCGTGCCGCTGGTCGAGGGGACGGCGAAGGAGGGGTGAGGGGGAGGGATTAGGGCTTAGGGCTTAGGGCTTAGTCAGTAGGCAGTAGGCGCGGGGGGCTGTTGCACGGTGTGGGTCCCCCAAGCCCCAAGCCCTAACCCCTAAGCCCTACGCCCTAAGCCCTTGCCATTAACCTTCCCGCCCAACTTTCGCGCCCTTTGACGGGTTGGCTTGAATCGGTGGTCGAGGCACACGGGGTCGGCGGCGAGCGGCGGGAGACGACATGACGATTCAATTCGCGATCAGGGGGCTGACGGTGCTGGGCGCCGTGACGACGCTGGCGGCCTGCACAAGCTATCCGGATGCGCCCCGCTATCCGATCTATGCCGGGGTTGCGCCACCGCCGGCGCGGGCTCCCGCCTATCCGGACCGGCCGACGCCAAGCGGCGAGGGCGTTCGGGGGCCGACCGATCCCGCGCGTGAGGTGCCGCCGCCCATGACCGCCCCTGTGGCCGAGATCGAGGGCGGGACGCTGGGGGCGCCGGTCAACGCGGTCCCGCGCAGTTCACCCGCTGCCGGCCCGGCCTCGGAAGGGTTCGAGGCTCCGCCACCGCCGGCGACCTCGGCCGTGGCCTATGAAATCCAGCCCGGTGATACGATTTCGGGCGTCGGCCGGCGGTTCCAGACGCCGGTGCAGACCCTGATTGATCTGAACAACCTCGGGCCCCGGGCGGCGATCAGCCCGGGACAGCGCATCCTGTTGCCGTCCGGTGCGTTGGATATCGGCGGTGATCCCTATGCCACCGGTCCTTCGCCGGGCGGCGTGACCGTGCCGGATGAGGTTACACCGCCTCCGCCGCCGCCTCCGCCGCCTCCGCCTTCGCAGAGTGTCGCTGCGCCGCCTGCGCCGCGCGCGCCGGCCGAAGCTGTCCCGCCGACCCCGGTGCCCGCTGCGACGGGTTTGAGCCTGGACTGGCCGGTGCGGGGTGACATCCTGCGGCGCTTCGGGCCGGTCGGGCTGGGCGAGCGGAACAACGGCATCAATATCGGCGCAGCGGCCGGGACGGAGGTCCGGGCAGCGGCGGCGGGGCGGGTCGGCTATGTCGGCGACGACCTGGCGGGGCAGGGGCTGACGGTGCTGATCGTGCACCGGGACGGCTGGCGCACGGTCTATGGCCATCTGGGCTCAGCGACGGTGCGGGACGGCGCGGACATCCGCGCGGGTCAGGCAATCGGCACGGTCGGGAACACGGCCGGCGACGGTCGGCCCTCCATGCATTTCGAGGCCTGGCGGATGCGCGGCGACCAACCGGTGGCCGTCGATCCGCTGACGGTGTTGCCGCGCTAGACCTTTCGTCGGCTCGGTTGACGCGGGTCGAAAGGTTCATCACGGCGGGCACAACGCGGTCACAGCGGACACGACGGGACCGCGCGCTTGCCGCGATTGTCGATCCCTTATGGCATCGAAGAGAGACAAAGGCGGCTTTGCCGCCGATCTTTCCTTCGACGAAAACCGAGCCTGAAGGCAGTGATTGGCGATGGTGCCAAGGCCTCGATGCCGTCGTGTCCGCTGTGACCGCGTTGTGTTCGCTGTGATGAACCCCTCTCGGAGGATACCCATGCGCCAACTGAAGCGCCGATGATCCCAAGGCAAAGCGACGCCGCGAACACAGGTCGCGTTGCAATGTGACGCAGCGCACCCTAGTTTCCGCGCCTCATTTTCAAGGGTCGCATTGAGCGGCCCCAAACGTTTTCGGAGACTATCGTGGCGGAACTTATGGCGGGGCCTTTCGGCACCCTGATCTTCTTCGTCCCCGTGATCATCCTGTTCTACTTCATGCTGATCCGTCCGCAGCAGAAGGCGATGAAGGCCCACCAGGCGCTGATCGCCGGCCTGAAGCGGGGTGATACGGTGGTGCTGTCGAACGGCGTGATCGGCAAGATCACCCGCGTAGAGGCCGAGCAGGCCATGGTCGAGATCGCCCAGGGCGTGAACGTGGCCGTGGTCAAGCAGATGATCACCCAGGTGCGCGACCGCACCGGGGTGGCCGCCAACGACACCAAGACCATCGCCAAGTCCTGACGCCGTCCTGAAAGGTCCGGGAACGCTCCCATGGTTCAGATGTCACGCTGGAAGGTCATCCTTCTTGCCCTGTCGCTCGTGTTCGGGCTGCTGTTCTCCTACGCCAACGCGCTCACAACCGAGCAGCGCGAGGCCCTGCCGGGATGGCTGCCCAAGCCGACCCTGAACCTCGGACTGGACCTGCAGGGCGGATCGTACCTGCTGCTGCAGGTCGATGTTGAGGCGATGCGCGAAAAGCGGATCAGCAACCTCAATGAGGATGCCCGCCAGACCCTGTCGGAGGCGCAGATCGCCGTTGCGGGGATTGCACGCGACGGCAACGGGGTGGTGGTCACCCTGAGCAATCCGGCGCAGATGGAGCCGGCCCTGACGGCCATGCGCGCCCTGCTGGGCGGGGGCATGGCCGTGGCTGTGGACCGGACGGTGGTCCGTCAGGGTGACAATGCCATCCGCTATGCCTTCACCGACGCAGCGGTCACGGCCATGGCCCCGACCGCCGTTGAGCAGTCGATCGAGGTGGTGCGTCGCCGGATCGACAGCCTCGGCACGCGGGAACCCTCCATCACCCGCCAGGGCGCGGACCGGATCGTGGTCCAGGCCCCGGGTGAGAGCGACCCGACCCAGCTGGAGCGGGTGATCGGCCAGACGGCCCAGCTGACCTTCCAGATGGTCGATGTCGAGAACTCGGTCCAGGAGGCCATGGCCGGTGCCGTGCCGCCCGACGCAGAACTGCTGATGGGCGAGGACGGTGTCACCCCCTATCTGGTCAAGCGCCGGGTCATCGTCTCGGGCGAGAACCTGGTCTCCGCCAGTGTGACCACCGACCAGAGCAACCAGCCGGCCATCGGCTTCCGCTTCGACGGCCAGGGGGCCCGCCGCTTCGGTGAGACCACGGCCAACAATATCGGTCGACCCTTTGCCATCATCCTCGACGGCAAGGTGATCTCGGCCCCGCGGATCAACAGCGCCATTACCGGCGGCAACGGGATCATCGAGGGCAGTTTCACGATCGCTTCGGCCTCCGAGCTGGTGAACCTGCTGAACGGCGGTTCGCTGCCGGCGCCGCTGACCGTTGAGGAGCGCCGTAGCGTGACCGCATCGCTGGGAGCCGACTCGGTCCGGGCCGGTCAGCTGGCGACCGTGATCGCCTTCGCCGGCGTGCTGGTCTTCATGATCCTGTCCTACGGCGGCCTGTTTGGCGGGATTTCAGTGGTCGCGCTGGTCCTCAACTTCATTCTGCTGATCGCTGCCATGTCGATCACCGGGGCGACCCTGACCCTGCCAGGGATCGCCGGTCTGATCCTGACCCTGGCCATGGCGGTCGATGCGAACGTCCTGATCTATGAGCGAATGCGCGATGAGGCCAATGCCGGGCGCTCTCCGATCGCGGCCATGGATGCCGGCTTCAATCGCGCCATCGTCACGATCATCGATGCCAACCTGACGACCATCCTCGCGGCCTTGATCATGTTCTTCTTCGGGGCTGGACCGGTCCGCGGCTTCGCCTGGACCCTGTCGATCGGGGTCATCACCTCGGTCTTCACGGCGGTTCTGGTGACCCAGGTCCTGCTCGTTGTCTGGCTCCGCTTGCGGCGGCCCAAAAAACTGCCGATTGCCTGGTGAGATCGCTCATGTCGAAATTCTGGCCACTCATCAAACTGCTTCCGACCCGGACGAATTTCCAGTTCGTCAAGCACGCGCGTCTGTTCGGCTCGCTGTCACTCATTCTGGTGATCAGTTCGATCTTCTTCACCATCTATCCGGCCGACAACAAATGCGGCGGCCTGACCTGTGGCGTCGACTTCCTCGGGGGGAACCTGGTTGAACTCTCGACCCGGCCCGAGCCGGTCGATCTTGCGGAGATCCGCGCCAGCCTGAACGGAATGGGTGTGCCGGACGTCCAGGTGCAGAGCTATTCGGTTCCGGGATCGGATCCGACCGGTCGTTTCCATGCCATGGCGAAGTTCGGCAACATCGAGGGCGCGACCTCCACCGAGACGATCAATCAGGTCAAGGCGGCCCTGACGCGTGACCTTGGACCGGATGTCCGCTTCACCCGAACCGAAGCGGTCGGCGCGGCCGTGTCGGCAGAGCTGTTGGCGAACGGGGTGATGGCGCTCGCCGTCGCCATCATCATGATGATGATCTACATCTGGTTCCGCTTCGAATGGCAGTTCGGGCTGGGCGCGATGTTGGGCCTGTTCCACGATGTGATCCTGACGTTCGGCCTCTTCGCCATCACGGGGATGGAGTTCAGCCTGACCACGGTGGCCTCGATCCTCACGGTGATCGGCTATTCGATCAACGATACCGTGGTCGTCTACGACCGTATCCGGGAAAATCTACGCAAATACAAAAAGATGCCGCTCAGAGAGCTGATCGATCTTTCGCTCAATGAGACCCTGTCCCGCACCATCATGACCGGGGTCACCGCCCTGTTCGCCCTTGGCGTACTGGCAGTGCTGGGCGGCGGGCCGCTGCAGCCCTTCGCGATCGCCCTGTTCTTCGGCATCGTGGTCGGCACCTATTCCTCGGTCTATGTCGCCGCGCCGGTCCTGCTGCTGTGGGGCGTCAAGCGCGGGGCCAAGGACGAAGAGGCCAAGCCGATCAAACTCGGGATGGCGTCGCGGCCGTAGGTCGCGAGTGGTTGGTGGTTAGTGGCTAGTGGTTAGTGGCTAGTGGCTGGCGGGTACCTTTGCGGTGGCTCGGTCCTGGTTGCCCTCGCGTTGATCGATGCCGGGCAATCAGTGGCTTCTAACCACCAACCACTAACCACTAGCCACTAGCCACCAGCCACTCCGGCCTGCCCGGGACGTTGGCCGGCGTCCCGCCCGCGTCTATGGTGCCGGTTCAACGAATCGCCCGGGGAGGGGCGGACCATGGGCAAGCTGCTTTCGAACTTTCGCACCACCATCCTGCTGAGCCTCGCTCTGGCCCTGGGTATGGTCCTCGCCTTCGGCCAGGTGTCGGGCGGTTTCGGAGATATCTTCTGGCAGGCCGCCCTGCGCTGGGTGCACGTCGTGGCCGGCATCCTCTGGATCGGCCTGCTGTACTATTTCAACTTCGTCCAGATCCGGGTCATGCCCAACATCCCCGCCGAGCTGAAGCCGGCGATCAGCAAACATATCGCGCCTGAGGCCCTGTTCTGGTTCCGCTGGTCGGCGCTGGTCACCGTGGTGGCCGGCCTGGGGGTCATGCTGGCGCGCGGTCATGCCTATTCCGCCGAGGTGATGTCCTTCGGTTTCGCCGGCGGTCTGACCGAGGACCAGAAGGGTTTCACCCTGATGGGCGTGGGCATCTGGCTGGCCGTCATCATGTTCCTGAACGTCTGGGGCATCATCTGGCCGAACCAGAAGCGCGCCCTGGGCATTGTGGTCGTGGACGACGACGCCAAGGCCAAGGCCGCCCGGATCGCCATGCTGGGCAGCCGTACCAACCTGCTGCTGTCGCTGCCGATGCTGACCTCGATGGCGATGTACCAGACGCTGTTTGGCTGATCCGGCGACAACCCTCGACGAACAGGTCCGGACCGCCGACATTGACCGGTGGCTGTCCAGCCGCTTCGTGGCCGATGGACGGCTGCGCGCGGACCTGATCGTCCTCTATGCCTTTGAGGCCGAGTTGATGGCGATCCCCGCGCGGGTGACCCAGCCCCTGCTGGCCGAGATGCGTTACGTCTGGTGGCGCGAGCAGCTGGACGGCGTGTTCGCCGGGATTGCGCGCAAGGGCCATCCGGTGCTGGAAGCGCTGACGGATGTGGTGGCACGCCACAGTCTGGACCGCGCCCCCTTCGACGCCCTGATCGCGGCGCATATCGGCCGGGTGCATGGCGAGCCGCACGATCTGGACGCCTTCTATGTCGGACCGATGCAGGTGGCCGTGCGGATTCTCGGGGGGGCGGGGCACGAGTCGAAGATTGTTGAAGCGGGACGTGTGCGGGGGCTGTCCCAGACAGGCCAACAAACTCTGGCGGGGGACTTGAAGGCTGCCGCCAACGGGGCGCTGGCTGCCCTGCCGGTTCAGGCCTTTCCGGCCGTTGCCGTCGCCGCGCTGACACGCGCGGAAGCACCCGAATTCCTCAAGCGGGTGGCATTGGTTGTCGCCGCTCTGCGCGGCCGCATATGACGCCGTGGCGTCATGGACCTTTACAGGGAAACGGTTCAGGTTCTGCGGACCGTCGATCGACCCAACTGAGGATTACATGCCTGTTCGCACTCTCCTGATCGCGGCCCTAACGGTTGCTGGTGCCTTCAGTATCCCGCTGGCCGCAGCGGCGGCGGCGCCTCAGGCCACGGCGAGCGCCGACCTCGCCAGCAGCGCCGCCAACATGGCTATGCTCGACCGTTTTTACCTTGCGCTTGGTGCCGACGATACGGCCACCATCGCCGAGCTGCTTGCCGATGCGGTGATCTGGAAAGACGGCGAGGGTGTCCGGTTCTCCGGCCAGGAGCTTGCCAGCCCAGACGCGGTGCTGGAAGGCGTGTTCGGGCCTGGCGTCGCCCGGCTCGAGGAGTTCCGGGCTACAGCCGGACTATATCTGGTAGACGGTCGCCATGTGGTCGCGTTGGGACAGTATAGGGCCGTCAACCGGTCAACCGGCGAGTTGCTGAAACCCAGCTTCGCCCATGTCTTCACTTTCTCGGACGGCAGAATCGTCGGGTTCCAGCAGTACACGGACACTCCCCGATGGATCGAGGGTGCCACAACCGACTGACCGGCGTCAGTCGCGCGGCCAGACCGTCACCTCAGCCGGCCAGACCTCACGGTTCGGCGAGCCGTGATAGGCCCAGGCCAGGGTGCGGGCGAGGGTGCGAGCCCCCGCGCGAACCACAGGCACCGGCGGCGTCTTCAGACCGTGCATCCTCTGCGCCCAGGGCGGCAGAAGTTCGACGCCTGCCTGCATGATCACGGCCGAGGCGGCGTCCGTCATCGCCGCGCCTACTGTCTGGCCCAACACCAGTTGCGCGACCTCGCGGGTGCGGGCGTCGGCACGCAGGGGCGGGCGCATGGACTGGATCAGGGCCTCGGCCGAGGCGCGGTCGCGGGGGATCGGGTCGGCCCCCAGGCGCTGGGCGACGACGGCCATCTCGACGAAATAGCGGTCCTGATCGGCCAGCGGCATGTCCGGTTCGGCATAGCGGATCCAGGCGTTGAGGAAGCTGATGGCCTCGGTGACATGCACCCAGGCGAGCAGGGCGGGATCGCTGACCCGGTAGGGGGTGCCGTCGGGCAGGACGCCGCCGATCCGGTCGTGGATGCCGCGCACGCGGTCGATGGCGGCGATGCCATATTCAGCATGGTCATAGGTGGTGGCGGCGATGAATTTGGCCGTGCGCCGCAGCCGCCCGTGCATGTCGGAGCGAAAGTCGGAATGGTCCCAGACCCCGGCCAGCACCGCCGGATGCAGCATCTGCAGAAGAAGGCCGGAGACCCCGCCGATCATCATGGTGACGACGTCGCCATTGACGCGCCAGGCGACGGAGTCGGTCGCGAACAGGGCATCCGCACGGCGCAGGATGGGGCGCTCGCCTTTCGAGGCGTCATTGAACAGGTCTGTGATCCGGCGGCGGATGGCGACCTTGGCCGACTCCAGGATCACGCCGCGTCCCGCCACGCCTTCAGCGCCTCCAGCGCGCGGAGGCTCATCAGCCGCTTCTTGGCCCGCCCGCGTTCCTTGAGGGGAATCTTGACGCCGGCCTCGTCGACCTTGGGGGCTTCGAGCGGGGGGAGGAGGCCGTAGTTGATGTTCATCGGCTGGAATTTGGAGATGCCGCCGGGGCCCTCGAGGTGGCCGCCGGTGATGTGTTCGACGAGGGCCCCCACGGCGGTGTGGGCCGGCGGGGCTTCCAGCGGGCGGCCCAGACCTGCCTTGGCCAGACGCTCGGCGGCGGCGAGGCGGCCGGTCAGCAGCCCCATGGCGGCGCTCTCGACATAGCCCTCCACGCCCGTGACCTGTCCGGCGAAGCGCAGGCGCGGCATGGCCTTGAGGCGGAGCTGGCGGTCGAGCAGCTTTGGCGAGTTCAGGAAGGTGTTGCGATGCAGGCCGCCGAGGCGGGCGAACTGGGCGTCCTGCAAGCCGGGAATCATGCGGAAGACCTCGGCCTGGGCCCCGTGTTTCAGCTTGGTCTGGAAGCCGACCATGTTGAACAGGGTGCCGAGGGCATTGTCCTGACGCAGCTGGACGATGGCGTAGGACTTGACCATGGGGTCGCGCGGATTGGTCAGGCCGACGGGCTTCATCGGGCCGTGGCGCAGGGTCTCGCGGCCGCGCTCGGCCATGACCTCGATGGGCAGGCAGCCGTCGAAATAGGGGACGTTCTCCCATTCCTTGAACTCGGCCTTGGGGCCGTTGAGCAGGGCGTCGATGAAGGCCTCGTACCGGGCCTTGTCCATGGGGCAGTTGACATAGGCGGCGGCGTCTCCGCCGGGGCCTTCCTTGTCGTAGCGCGACTGCCGCCAGGCGATGTCGAAATCGATGCTGTCGGCGTGGACGATGGGGGCGATGGCGTCGAAAAAGCTGAGGGCGTCCTCGCCGGTCAGGTCGAGGATGGCAGCGGCCAGGGCCGGGGAGGTGAGGGGGCCGGTGGCGACGATGACATTGTCCCACTCTTCGGGCGGCAGGCCGGCGATCTCCTCACGGACGATGGTGACGAGGGGATGGGCCTCGAGCCTGGCCGTCACGGCCTGGGAGAAGCCGTCGCGGTCGACGGCGAGGGCTCCGCCCGCAGGGACCTGATGGGCATCGCCGCAGGCCATGATGATGGAGTCCAGCGCCCGCATCTCGGCGTGCAGCAGGCCGACGGCGTTGTGCTCCCAGTCGTCCGAGCGGAAGGAGTTGGAACAGACCAGTTCCGCAAGGCCGTCTGTGTTGTGGGCGTCGGTCTTCACGCCCGGCACGCCGCGCATCTCGTGCAGGACCACGGGCACGCCGGCCTGGGCGATCTGCCAGGCAGCCTCGGAGCCGGCGAGGCCGCCGCCGATAACGTGGATGGGCTTGAGAGTGTCCGTCATGGGCGGCTTCTAGCGGGGACGGAGGAAAGGAGCTAGATTGGTGTCTGGCTTGGGGAGGCTGGGATGGCGCGATTTTCGATTGGAACGGCGATCGGCGAGGGCTTCGACCTTGTCCGGCGACGGCCGATTTCGGTGTTTGTCTGGGGGCTGCTGATGGCGGTGCCCTCGGTGGCGAGCCTGGCTTTGGTCCTGCCGATGCTGGGCGGGATGTTCGCCTCGATGGCTTCAGGCATGTCCGATCCCGAACAGGTCCATAACGCCATGATGGCCGACATGGCGCAGGTTCAGGGCATATCGTCGCTGCTGAATCTCGTGCAGCTGGTCGTGACGGTGGTCGTCTATACGGCGGTCATGCGTGCCGTGGTGCGACCCCGCGAAACCGCCTTCTTCTCGCTGCGGCTCGGAATGGACGAACTGAGGGTCGCGGTCGTCGGTCTGGCGTTGATTGTGGGCATCTATCTGGCGGCCCTGATTTACGTTCTGCTGGGCGTCGGGATCGGGTTTGCGACCTGGGGTCTGGGCGAGCCCTACAACTGGCTGATCATTGTGGCCCTTTGCCTGGTCTTTGTTCTGGCGATCTGGCTTGGTGCGGCGCGGGTGAGCCTGATCGCACCGGCCAGCGTCCTGCACCGGACCTTTGCCTTCGAGCAGGGCTGGAAGCTGGGCCGCGGCCGGACGGGTGCGCTGTTCGGCATGATGCTGGTCCTTGTCCTGATCATGCTGGTTTTGCAGGCGATCGTCTTCGGTGCCGGGGCGGCTGTTGTCATGGCCGGGGCCGGCGGTATGGACTGGGCCCGGATCCATGCGGCGGTCCAGGATGATCCGGTCGCGGCGCTGACGGCCCTGTTCAATGCCAACTGGCCATGGGTGACCCTGGCCGGACTGGTCGCCTCGGCGCTCCACGGGGCTATTCTGACCTTGAGCATTGCGCCCTTCGCTTCGGCCTGTCGGCAGTTGTCCGCCGAGGTAGCGCCGGCGGCGGAAGAGGGTCACTGAAGCGGTCCGTGCGCACAGCCCACGGGATGAGCTAGGGTAGCCCGACAGTCGGGCGGGAGGATTCGATGGCGTTTTCAGCGACAGATGCTGTGTTCGAGGGCTTCAGGGTGGTACGGCGGCAGCCGCTGACCCTGGTGTTCTGGTCCCTGTTCTATGCGGCGAGCATGGTCGCGGCCTTCGCCATGGTCGGTCCGTCCCTGATCGGTTTTATCACGGCGACCGAACAGCTTGAGCAGTCCGGCGCGACCCCGACACTGGAGGATTTCGCGCCCCTTTTCCAGATGATGGGGCTGCTGTTCGCGGTTCTGTTGCCGGTCAGTCTGATTGTCAGCGCCATGATCTATGCCGCCGTAGCGCGCGCGGTCCTGCGGCCGGGCGAGAGCGCCTTCGGCTATCTGCGCCTTGGTATGGACGAGGTCCGGGTACTGGTGGTGTCCGTGGTTCTGTTCCTGGTCTTTATGGCTCTGATATTCGTCCTGAGCGGGCTGATCGGCGTGGCGGTCGGGATGACGGTCGCTGCCGAGGCCCCGGCGCTTTGGCTTCTGGTGGTGCTGATGGTCCTCGGGGCCATTACCCTGTTCGTCTGGCTTTCCGTGCGCCTGAGCCTTGCGATCCCGATCACCATGGCCGAGCGGCGGATCGCGATCTTCGACTCCTTCGGCTTCACCAAGGGACGCTTCTGGCCGCTGCTGGGGATGGCGCTGCTGGCCTGGTTCCTGAGCATCGTCGTCGGGCTGCTCTGCAAGTTGGTCCTCATGCCGCTGGAACTGGCAACCGGTGGAGGGATGAGGGCGCTGGAGGGTCTGGAAGACGAAAGTCTTCAGGTCATTCTCCAGGCGGCCTGGCCGGCGATTGCCGCCTGGATCCTGATCAATGCGGTGATGTCGGCCCTGCAGGTCGCAGTCGTCTATGCGCCCTTCTCGGCGGCCTTTCGCGACATCAAGGCCGCTGCGGCGTCGGAGTAGGGAAGGCCGGCAGGGGGCCGGGTCACGCCTGCTGCGTCGACCTCGCGGCTCGCCGGGGCGTCGGAGCCCCGGCACCGTGTGACAGTACCGCCACCCTTGCCTTGCGGCGGGTTTCTTGGCGGTCGAGGATTTCCTTGAGGTATTTGCCGGTCCAGCTGCGCGGATTGGCGGCGACCTGTTCGGGGGTGCCGACCGCGACGATCTCGCCGCCGCCGTCGCCGCCCTCGGGGCCGAAGTCGAGCAGCCAGTCGGCGACCTTGATGACGTCGAGATTGTGCTCGATCACGACGATGGTGTTGCCGTTGTCGACCAGCTCCTGAAGCACCTCGAGCAGTTTGCGCGTGTCCTCGAAATGCAGGCCGGTCGTGGGCTCGTCGAGGATGTAGAGGGTCTTGCCGGTGGCCCGCTTGGACAGCTCCTTGGACAGTTTCACGCGCTGGGCCTCGCCGCCCGACAGGGTGGTCGCGGACTGGCCGACCTGGACATAGCCGAGGCCGACGCGGTTCAGGGTCAGCATCTTGTCGCGGATCGAGGGCACCGCCTTGAAGAAGGCGGCGGCTTCCTCGACCGTCATGTCGAGGACGTCGCTGATCGACTTGCCCTTGAAGACGATTTCCAGGGTCTCGCGGTTGTAGCGTTTGCCCTTGCAGACGTCGCAGGTGACATAGACGTCGGGCAGGAAATGCATCTCGATCTTGATCAGGCCGTCGCCCTGACAGGCCTCGCAGCGGCCGCCTTTCACATTGAACGAGAAGCGACCGGGGCCGTAGCCGCGGGCCTTTGACTCGGGCAGGCCGGCGTACCAGTCGCGGATCGGGCCGAAGGCGCCGGTGTAGGTGGCCGGGTTGGAGCGGGGCGTGCGGCCGATCGGCGACTGGTCGATGTCGATGACCTTGTCGAACATCTCAAGCCCTTCGATCCGGTCGAAGGGGGCGGGGGCGTCCGAGGCGTTGTGCAGCCGACGGGCGGCGGCCTTGTAGAGGGTCTCGATGGTGAAGGTCGACTTGCCGCCGCCGGACACGCCGGTGATGCAGGTGAAGACGCCGCCCGGAATCTCGCCGGTGACGTTCTTCAGATTGTTGCCGGTGGCCCCGCTGATGCGCAGCATCTTCTTTCGGTCGATGGGGCGGCGACCGTCGGCGGGCAGTTCGATCTCGCGCTCGCCGGTCAGGTATTTGGCGGTCAGGGAGTTCCCGTTGGCCATGACCTCGGCCGGGGTGCCCTGGGCGCAGACCTCGCCGCCGTGGATGCCGGCGGCGGGGCCCATGTCGATCACATAGTCGGCGGTAAGGATGGCTTCCTCGTCGTGCTCGACCACGAGAACGGAATTGCCGAGGTCGCGCAGGCCGCGCAGGCTTTCCAGCAGGCGGGAGTTGTCGCGCTGGTGCAGGCCGATGGACGGCTCGTCGAGGACATAGAGGACGCCGGTCAGGCCGGAGCCGATCTGGGAGGCCAGGCGGATCCGCTGGCTCTCGCCGCCGGACAGGGTGCCCGAGGCGCGCGACAGGCTGAGATAGTCGAGGCCGACGTTGTTGAGGAAGCGCAGCCGGTCGGTGATCTCCTTCAGGATGCGGCGGCCGATCTCCATCTGTTTGTCGGTCAGTTTGCCGTCGAGCGCGGTGAACCAGTCGTGGGCGTGTTTGATCGACAGCCTGGAGACCTCGGCGATGTCCGTGGCCGCCACCTTGACCGCCAGAGCCTCTGGCTTGAGGCGTTTGCCGTGACAGACCTCGCAGGGGGTCTCGGACTGAAAGCGCCCCAGTTCCTCGCGGACCCAGGCGGAGTCGGTCTCGCGCCAGCGGCGCTCGAGATTCGGCAGGACGCCCTCGAAGGCCTTGGAGACCTCATATTTGCGGGCGTTGTCGTCATAGGTGAATTTGATCTTCTCGGAGCCCGTACCGTGCAGGATGACGGTCCGGGCCTTCTCCGGCAGGTCGCGCCAGGCCAGGTCCATCGAGAAGCCGTAGTGGCGGCTGAGCGACTGCAGGGTCTGGGTGTAGAGCGGGGACGGACCGCGCGACCAGGGGGCGACGGCACCCTTGTGCAGGGTCTTGTCGCGGTCGGGGATGACCAGGTCGGCGTCGAAGGCCAGTTTGACGCCGAGGCCGTCGCAGGCCGGGCAGGCGCCGAAAGGATTGTTGAAGGAGAACAGCCGGGGCTCGATCTCGCTGATGGTGAAGCCCGAGACGGGGCAGGCGAATTTCTCGGAGAAGGTCAGGCGGCGCGGTTCCTTCTCGCCGTCCGCAACACTGGCCCACTCGGCCACGGCGATACCGTCGGCCAGACCGAGGGCGGTCTGCAGGCTGTCGGCATAGCGGCTTTCCAGCCCGGCCTTGGTGACAATCCGGTCCACCACAATGTCGACGTCGTGCTTGAGCTTCTTGTCGAGCGTAGGCGCGTCCTCGATGGCGTAGAATTCGCCGTCGATCTTGACGCGCTGGAAGCCCACGCGCTGCCACTCGGCCATTTCCTTGCGATATTCGCCCTTGCGGCCGCGTACGACGGGGGCGAGCAACAGCAGCCGTTCGCCGTCGGGCAGGGCGCTCAGCTTGTCGACCATCATGGAGATGGTCTGGCTTTCAATCGGCAGGCCGGTGGCCGGTGAGTAGGGGACGCCGACGCGCGCCCAGAGCAGGCGCATATAGTCGTGGATCTCGGTCACCGTGCCGACGGTCGAGCGCGGGTTCTTTGAGGTGGTCTTTTGCTCGATTGAAATCGCCGGCGACAGGCCCTCGATCAGGTCGACGTCGGGTTTGCCCATCAGTTCGAGGAACTGGCGGGCGTAGGCGCTGAGCGACTCGACGTAGCGGCGCTGGCCCTCGGCATAGATGGTGTCGAAGGCGAGCGAGCTTTTGCCGGAGCCGGACAGGCCGGTCATGACCACCAGCTTCTCGCGCGGGATGTCGAGGTCGACGCCCTTGAGATTGTGCTCCCGGGCTCCGCGCACGCGGATGAAATTATGCTTTTCGGTCATGGGGCCTGAAGGATGGGAGTCAGGGAGGGCGACGGGGCCGGGCAGGGCCCGACGCGAGCCCGCTATATGGGCATCAATTCGCGGGTTTCAGCAAGAACATTGCGGGAACAAGGCGTCTGTCCCGCACGGTTAAATCCTTGTCGCAGGGCCGCGAGGTGGCACGGGCAGTGCTGAAAGGGCTTGCGCGCCCGGCGCTTCACCCGCATTCTTCTCATCTGACTGGGTTCACCGGAGTTCGACGATCATGATCAGCGCCCTGGAAATCGGTTTCGCCCTTTTCGCGCCGCTGCTCGTGCTCGCCTGTGTGCTGTCCCGGCCTCGCCCGGTGCCCGTGCGCATCCGCGCCCGCACGCGTCGTGGTCCGCGCGACTAGGGTGCCAGCGCGATAGCCGGATCAGAGACCGGCTTCGGGATTTCAGGGCCAGGTTCGTGCCCGGCTACACGCATCCGGACCCGCGGCCCACCGCAGGGGGATGATACAGGTTCAGGCAAGGCCGGGCATTGAGGGACGCCCGTCCCTTGTCAGCCCCAGCCCTCGACAGAACCGACGCGACGCGCGGTGACCGCACCCGGACCGGCGGTGGTGGGTTCCGCAGCCGGGCGGCCGAAGAGCCAGCCCTGGCCGTAACCGACGCCGAGGCCCCGGATTGTCGTCTTCTGTTCTTCCGTCTCGATCATCTCCGCGATCGTCGCCATCTTCAGGTCTGCGCAGAGTTCGACCAGATGGGAGACGAGATCGCGAGCCCGCTGGTCGCTGACGATATCGCGCACGAACCGGCCGTCGATCTTGACGGTGTCGGCGGGCAGGCGGTGAAGATAGTCAAGAGACGCGGCACCGACGCCGAAATCATCGAGACAGACCCGGATGCCGGCCCGGCGCAGGCCGGAGAGCCGCCGCGCCGCGGCCTCGATATCGGCGACCGCCGCCGTTTCGGTCACCTCAATGAGAATCCGTTTCCGGATGTCCGGCGTGGAGGCTGTCAGCCGGAGCAAGCCGTCGACATAGCCGTCCGAGCCCAGCGAAGCGCCCGAGACATTGACCGCGATCTTCGTCAGGCCGAACCCGGGGCGTCGCAGCTGCTGCAAGGTTTTTTCGACAACCGCGAGATCGAAGCCCTCGATCAGGCCCAGTTCCTCGGCGAGGTGAATGGAATCGGAAGGTCCGCGCGACCCGAACCGGGCGAGGGCTTCGAAATGGTGGGTGACGCCGGTCGCGAGATCGACGATCGGTTGGTATTCGAGGGCAAACTCCCGAGCCTGAACCATGGCACGGAAGCGGTCAGCCTGATCCAGGGTCCGCTTCAGGCTCTCTGACAGGGCGGCTCCGGCACCGTCGATACCGCCCTCCCGGATGCAGGCCTCGAGAGCGAAGCGGAGCGCCCGCACGGTCGAATCCGCCGAGACGACCCCGGAGAGTGCGGCCTCGGTGGTCCGGACGATGAGGTCAAGCCCCTCGGCGGCGGCTGCGTCCCGGACCTCGGTCGCGAGGTCCGACTTGTCCTCCGATGCACGCACCAGGGCGAACCGTTCGGGTGTCAGCCGGGCTGCGGAAGATCCGTCGATGGACGAGGCCTGGAGGACCGCCGCGACCCGTGCCGCAGCGCGCTGTTGCGCCTCACCCTCTACGGCCAGTCCCGGGACATCGACGAAGGCGACCGCAAGGGCTTCGTTCGCTTCGAGGAGCGAGCCGCGAACACGCGTCAGCAGACCGTCCGCGCTGAGCAGCTGAGGCGCTTCCGGGAGATCAAGGGTGAAGGGAGCACCGTCATAGGTAATGGAGCAGGAAACAGCCGGCGCGAGGTCGGGGAGCTGGAAAAAGCGCAGGCGGGCCTTGCGAACGCGGTCCGAACCACAGGCCATCAGCGCGTCGATCGGGGCAGACCTGACACTCGGCCGGATTGACTTGAGTGCATCGGCGAGCTGCTTTTGACCCGCCTTGCCGACGAGATCGGTCAGCCGGGCTCCGGTCCAGCTCTCGACCAGGGGACTTTGTGGACACGGCCCGGCACCGAGCGCCAAGCTGACGCGGCCGTCAGCATCGAGCTCTACAAGTGTATCTGCGGCGGCGAAGGCCATGCCGAGAAGACGGGACTTGGTGTTCATACCCTCGGATTACCGTATGGATATGAAGACACGTTCGACGAAAAGGATTAACGCCGCGGTTAAGCCTGTCGGTTGAAGGCGACTGCGCGCCCGTCGCTGGCGTTGGCCCGGCCTGATGCGCCGTAGGCTGAGGGGCTGCCGCGCTGGCCGGCGACCTCGGCTGCGATGGTGCGCACGAGGCCCTCCGAGACGATCCGGGCGGCCTCGACGGCGCGGGCGTGACGGTTCAGGACGGACTCGAAAGCCGTGGTCGCCTGGATCAGCCGGGCCCTGTCTTCGGCGGAGGCGGCCGCAATCGAGGTGGGGTCTGCCTTCAGCTGGGCCGACTCACGCCGATAGGTGTTGGCCAGTTCCTGGGTACCGACGAGGGCAGCGGCGGCATCCTGCGGACGATTCGATTCAAAGATGCCCGATTCCTCGGTCAGCCGCGCGGTCAGCCGGTTTGTCAGGTCGATCAGCTGGCGGACACGGACGGTGGCGTTCAGCGCGGCGGCGTCGGTCATTGGCCCTGCTCCTGCATCTTCAGCATCTGGGCGACGACCTGGTCGGCCAGGCCTATGCCCCCGCCGCGGACGGCCTGTTTGGCCATGGCATCGACGAGGAAGCCTCGCCAGGTGCCCTCGGCTTCGCCGCCGCCGAAGGGGGCCTCGGTCGAAAGCCCCTCGAACATTGGCTTGAGCATCTGTGAGAGGAAGGAGGCTTCAAACGCCTCGGCCGTCTCGCGCATACGGGCCGTGACGACGGCCGGCGCTGCAGCCGGGGGCAGGGTGGCGGGGGAAACGACCGGGACGCTCATCACATCACCTCGATTTCGGCCTGGAGGGCACCGGCGGCCTTGATGGCCTGAAGAATGCTGATCATGTCACGCGGGCTGACGCCGAGGGCATTGAGGCCGTTGACCAGGGTCGAAAGCGAGGATCCACCGCGGACAATCCTCATCTCCCGGCCCAGTTCTTCCTCGATCACGATATCGGTCTGGGGGACGACGACGGTTTCGCCGCCGCGACTGAAGGGTTCGGGCTGGCTGACCGCGGAACTCTCCTGCACCGAGATGGTCAGATTGCCCTGGGCGATGGCGACGGTGGAGACGCGCACGGACTCCCCCATGACGATGACGCCATTGACCTCGTCGATGATGACCCGGGCCGGGGTGTCGACCATGACCTCGAGGTTCTCGACCCGGCTGATGAAGCCTGCCATGCCCATCTGGCCGGGCGCGCGCAGGGCAACGACGGTGCCGTTCTCGGCCAGGGCAGTGTTCGGATAGACCTGGTTGATCGCGGCGGCCATGCGTTGGGCCGTGGTGAAGTCGGGATTGCGCAGGGTCAGCCGGACTTCATTCATGTTGGCGAGGTGAAAGCCGGTCTCGCGCTCGACCGTGGCGCCGGAGGCGATGCGGCCGGCTGTGGGGACGCCCCGGGTGACGGACGAGCCCGAGGAACCGCCGCCCGAGACGGCGCCGGTCTGGATCGATCCCTGAGCGACGGCATAGACCTGGCCATCGGCGCCCTGAAGGCTGGTCACAAGGAGGGTTCCCCCCAGCAGGCTCTTGGCGTCGCACATCGAGGCGACGCTGACGTCGATCCGGGCGCCCGGCGTGGCGAAGGGCGGAAGCTCGGCCGTCACCATGATGGCGGCCAGGTTCTTGGCGTTGGCATTGGCCCCGCGAATGTTCACGCCTAGCCGTTCGGTCATGCCTTCCAGCGACTGGCGGGTGAAGGGGCAGTTGCGCAAGGAGTCGCCGGTGCCGTTCAGGCCCACCACAAGGCCGTAGCCGACCAACTGGTTGGAGCGCACGCCCTCAACCGCGGCGATATCCTTGATCCGCGACTGGGCCAGGGCTGGGGACGTGAGTCCGGCCAGGGCGGCGGCGGTCAGGAGGGTGGCGAGCAGTTTCTGCATGGTCGGGGCGTCCGGAGCGGTTGCGCCGGGTCTCATGCCAATCCCGTGCCGCGGAGAAACTGTTGTAAAAACAGTGGTCAGGCGGTTGCTGGCCGCACGGGAGACGGCAGAAACTGCCGGGCCGTTAACCAAACGGTGACGAGCGGGCGTCAAAGCTGGCTCATGAGCTGGAATCGCTTGCCATGAAGGTTACAGGCCCGTCTGGACCGTCGTCGTCACCGGGGCCGCGGGCCGCCCGCGCGAACGGCAGCTTTGCCGTGCCGACCGGCGCAACGACGTCCGGCGCCAGCGCAACGGTTTCCGCCCCCGCACCGTCCGCCGTTACCGATGCCGCGGCCCTGATGGCGCTGCAGGGGGTCGAGGACGCAACGGAACGCCGCCGTCGCGCGATCCGGCGTGGGGGTGGTCTGCTGGATCGGCTTGATGAGCTGAAACTGGCCTTGCTGGCGGGCGAGGCGGGCGACGGTGCCCTCGATCGGCTGACGCGGACACTGCGTGAAGAACGCCCGGCTGACGCTGATGCCGCGTTGAACAGCCTGCTGGATCAGATCGATCTGCGGGCCGCCGTGGAACTGGCCAAGGCCGAGTTACGCCGCACTGCAACATAAGCTCGCGAAATTCCTTGTGAAACTCGTCTTTGGGCGCCCCGGGTGATGAAGAAATGTCACGCTCGGGCGCTGACTGCAGGCTTCACAGGTCACGCCCGCGCGAGTGTTGTTGCCGCGACTCTCTGACCTCCCTATAGGCAGGGCTGCGCCACAGGGGGGCGCTGCTAAAGACCGTGAGTGCGAACTATGACCGCATTGGCGTCTGCGATTGTCGAGCCGGCCGGGTACAGGCCGTCCGACGACGAGCCGTTCATGAGCGAGCGGCAGCTGGCCTATTTCAAGGGCAAGCTGATGGACTGGAAGGATGAAATCCTTCGCGAGTCCAAGGGAACTGTCGTCAATCTGAAGGCAGAGACGGAAAATCATCCGGATCTGGTCGACCGGGCCTCTTCGGAGTCCGATCGCGCCCTGGAACTGCGCACCCGGGACCGCCAGCGCAAATTGATCTCCAAGATCGATGAAGCGCTGCGCCGGATCGAGGACGGCTCCTATGGCTATTGCGAGGAGACCGGCGAGCCGATCAGCCTCGGACGGCTGGAGGCCCGCCCGACGGCGACGCTGTCGGTCGAGGCCCAGGAGCGGCACGAACGCCGTGAGCGCGTGCACCGGGACGACTGATCGGGTCACGACGCCTTGACTTGAGGGATGCAGAGCGCGACCTGTGCGCCCCGCGCTTCCAAGGTTCTTCGCATGTCCGTCAAGGTCCGTTTCGCCCCGTCGCCGACGGGTAAGCTGCACGTCGGCAATGTCCGCACCGCTCTGGTGAACTGGATGTTCGCCAAGGGGCAGGGTGGCAAATTCGTGCTGCGCATCGACGACACCGACCTGGCCCGCTCCACCCCTGAATTCGAACAGGGGATTGAGGACGATCTGACCTGGCTGGGGCTGGTCTGGGACGAACGCTACAACCAGTCGAAGCGGTTCGATCGATATGAGGAAGCGGCGGCGCGGCTGAAGGCCGCCGGTCGGCTCTATCCCTGTTACGACACGTCCGAAGAGCTGGATCGCCGCCGCAAGGTGCAGCTGTCGCGCGGCCTGCCGCCGATCTACGACCGCGCGGCGCTGGACCTGACCGACGCCGAGAGGGCGGCCTATGAGGCCGAGGGACGGCGACCGCACTGGCGCTTCAAGCTGGAGGGCCGCCGCGTGGCCTGGGAAGATCTGGCACGCGGCCATGCCGAGGTGGACACGACCTCGATGTCGGACCCGGTGCTGATCCGCGAGGACGGCCTGTTCCTCTACACCCTGCCGTCGGTCGTCGATGACATCGACATGGCCATCACCCACGTCATCCGCGGCGAGGACCACGTCACCAATACCGGGGCGCAGATCGAGATCTTCGAGGCCCTGGGCGCGACCGTGCCCGGCTTCGCCCATATGCCGCTGCTGGTGGGGGCCGATGGCCAGGCGCTCTCCAAACGGCTGGGCTCGCTGTCGATCGCCGAGATGCGCGACCAGGGCTATGAGCCGATCGCCATCACCAGCCATCTCGGCCGGATCGGGACTTCGGATCCGCTGGAAGTCGGGGCGTCGGTCGAGGCCCTCGGCAGCAGCTTTGCCTTTTCGAAAATGGGGCGTTCGCCGGCGCGTTATGACACGGCGGATCTGGATCGGCTCAATGCGCAGTCGCTGCATGTCATGGACCATGCGGTCGCCCGGCCGAGGCTGGCCGAACTGGACGCCGATCTGGGTGAGGCCTTCTGGAACGGGGTGCGAGGCAACCTTCAGAAGTTCGCTGATGTTGTTGAAATGGCGACGATCGTGCGGGGTCCGATCACGCCGGTGATCGAGGACGCGGCCTTTGCCGCGGCGGCACTGGCGGCCCTGCCGGAGGTCATCGACGAGACCCTGTGGCCGGTGTGGACGAACGCGGTCAAGGAGGCCACGGGGGCCAAGGGCAAGGCCCTGTTCATGCCGCTGCGGATGATGATCACGGGCCAGTCGCATGGCCCGGACATGGCGACCCTGGCACCGATGATCGGTCGTGAGCGGATCGTGAAGCGGCTGAAGGGCGAGGCGGCCTGAGCAGGGCGGGTTTCGGCAACAAAAAAAGGCCGCCCCTCGCAGGGCGGCCTTTGTCGTTCAGGGCCTGAAGGCGATCAGGCGTTGCAGGCCGCGATCTGTTCGGCGGACAGGGCGACGCCCTTGTAGCTGAACGACGACACGGCCCCGAGGCGGGCCACGACGCGGCGGCAGGCGCGGGTCGCGGGCTGGTTCGCGCCGCCGGTGGCGG
>VYLK01000002.1_pt1 | contig 163486 bp, 169 predicted proteins | sample 5114321 | NCBI WGS metagenome assembly VYLK01 (sample SAMN12291792, study PRJNA351875) | freshwater metagenome | isolation source: freshwater lake | place: USA: Michigan, MSU2 Lake | collected 2011-08-16
GCCCAAGGGCACCGAACGGCTGCGCTTCACCCCGTCTCCCAACCACACCGACGCCATGATGGACGACCTCGTCCGCGCCATGGACGCCCTGTGGACTCACTGCAATGTGGCGCGCCTCCCTGCCGTCGCCTGAGGACATCGGCGAGATCATTGTCGAGACCACCCGTCAGGGCCTCTATCTGAAATGCTGTGCCGTCCATGTCGCGACCGCTGTTGAAGCGGTCGCCATCGGCCCGGCGCATGAGCCGAAGGCGGTCGAGCGTCTGGCGATTGCCAAGCTCAAGAAGGCGCTGGCGTCGCGCTGACCCACCAGATGTTGTGGTCGGCTGGCCGGGGGCGTAGAGGAGTCGCCTGTTTCTGCGCAACTCTGGTATCGGGACTCCTTCGTGACCGCCTTCACCCACGACGCCTATTTCTCGAAGACCCTCGCCGAGGCTGATCCCGATATCTTTGCCGGGATCCAGGGCGAACTGGGCCGCCAGAGGGAGCAGATCGAGCTGATCGCCTCAGAAAACATCGTCTCGAAGGCGGTGCTGGAGGCGCAAGGCTCCGTCCTGACCAACAAATACGCCGAGGGCTATCCGGGCCGCCGCTATTATGGCGGCTGCGAATATGTCGATGTGACCGAGAACATCGCCCGCGAGCGGGCCAAGCAACTGTTCGGTTGTGCCTTCGCCAACGTCCAGCCGCACTCGGGGGCCCAGGCCAACCAGGCGGTCTTCCTCGCCCTGCTGACGCCCGGGGATACCTTCCTGGGCATGGACCTTGCGGCCGGCGGCCACCTGACCCACGGATCCCCTGCCAACCAGTCCGGCAAATGGTTCCGGCCCGTGACCTATACGGTGCGGCAGGACGATCATCTGATCGATTATGACAACGTCGCCGAGATGGCCGAACGGGAAAAGCCCAGGCTGATCATCGCCGGCGGCAGCGCCTACAGCCGGCATATCGATTTTGCCCGTTTCCGCGAAATCGCCGACAGCGTCGGGGCCTATCTGATGGTCGACATGGCCCATTATTCGGGACTGATCGCCGGTGGTGTCTATCCCGATCCGCTGCCCCACGCCCATGTGGTGACCAGTACGACCCACAAGACCCTGCGCGGACCGCGTGGCGGCATCATTCTCTCCAACGACCTGGAGCTGGGCAAGAAATTCAACTCCGCTGTCTTCCCGGGCCTGCAGGGCGGGCCGCTGGAACACGTCATCGCCGCCAAGGCCGTGGCCTTCGGTGAGGCGCTGAAGCCCGGATTCAAACTCTATGCGCAGCAGGTCGTGGACAATGCCCGGGCCATGGCGGCTGTTCTGGTCGAGCGCGGGACGGCCATCGTCTCGGGCGGCACCGACAGCCATCTGATGCTGGTCGACCTGCGGCCCAAGGGCGTGACCGGCAAGGCCACTGAGGCGGCCCTCGAACACGCCCTGATCACCTGCAACAAGAATGGTGTGCCGTTCGATCCCGCCCCCTTCACGGTGACCTCGGGTGTGCGTCTGGGGACCCCGGCGGGGACCACTCGCGGCTTTGGTGTGGGCGAGTTCCAGCAGGTCGGCCACTGGATCGCCGATGTGATCGACTCGATGAAGGGCACGGACGAAGCGGACGCCGGCGTGTCGAAACGGGTCGCAGACGAGGTGCGGGACCTCACGCGTCGTTTCCCGATCTACGGATGAACCTCTGATGAAATGCCCTTTCTGCGGACACCAGGATACCCAGGTGAAGGACAGCCGCCCGTCGGATGACGGCGCGGCCATCCGTCGCCGGCGATCCTGTCCGCAGTGCAGCGGGCGCTTCACCACCTTCGAGCGGGTTCAGCTGCGTGAGCTGATGATCCTGAAGCGGAATGGCCGGCGCGCGCCGTTTGACCGGGACAAGCTGGAACGGTCGCTCAACGTCGCCCTGCGCAAACGCCCGGTCCAGGCAGAGCAGATCGAACAATTGGTCAGCCGCATCACCCGCCAGCTGGAAAGTCTGGGCGAGACCGAAATCCCGTCCTCGACGGTCGGCGACTTCATCATGAAGGCGCTGAAGTCGGTCGATGAGGTGGCCTATGTCCGCTACGCCTCGGTCTACAAGGATTTCCGCCACACCGGCGATTTCGCTCGGTTCCTCGGCGACGAGGGTCTGGACGAAAACTGATGCATCCCGACCCCGACGGGATCGCCGTCACCCTGAAGCTGGCGACGTCACTGGACGGCCGGATTGCGACCGCGTCCGGTGAAAGCCAATGGATCACCGGCGAGGTGGCGCGGCTCGAAGTCCATCGTCTGCGTGCGGCGCATGATGCCGTCCTTGTTGGCGTCGAGACGGTGCTGGCTGACGATCCCGAACTGACGGTGCGACTGCCCGGTCGCCCGGTCGATCAGCCGCTTCGTGTCGTGCTGGATAGCCGCCTGCGGACGCCTTCCACCGCCAAGGTGGCGAGCGGCGGCGACAGTCTGATCCTGACGGTCGCAGAGCCCAGGCCCGTCGGCAGTGCACGGGTCGAACGGGTCGAGTCAGACGGGGCCCGTCCGTCCGTGAAGGCCAGTCTGGCGGCGATGAAGCGTCACGGCATCAAGTCTGTGATGATCGAGGGCGGCGGAGAGGTAGCGGCGAGCTTCCTCCGCGCCGGCCTGGTCGACCGCCTGGAATGGTTTCGCGCGCCGATCCTGATCGGCGGGGAAGGGCGGCCGTGTGTTGCGGCGCTGGCCCTGTCGCGGCTTTCCGATGCCCCGCGGTTCCGGCGCCTTGCGGTCGAGCCCTGCGGTGACGACCTGTGGGAACGCTACGAGAGAGACTTCTGAGCCCATGTTCACCGGTATCGTCACAGACATCGGCCGGGTCCGTTCGGTCCGCCAGACCGAGCGCGACCGGCGCTATGAGATCGAGACTGCCTGGGACACGACGGGCATCGACCTCGGTGCTTCCATAAGCCACGCGGGCTGCTGCCTGACAGTGACCGAAAAGGGCCCCGGCTGGTTCGCCGTCGAGGTCTCGGGCGAGACCCTGTCGAAGACGACGCTCGGCGACTGGCGCGAAGGGCATTCGGTCAATCTGGAGCGGGCCGCTAAATTGGGAGACGAGCTGGGCGGCCATATTGTCTCGGGCCATGTCGACGGACTGGGCCGGGTCGTCTCGGTGACGCCCGAGGGCGGCTCCCACCGGATCGACATTGAGGCTCCGGCCCCGCTGCACCGCTATATCGCCGCCAAGGGCTCGATCACGGTCGACGGCGTGTCTCTGACGGTCAATGCCGTCGAGGGGCAGGTCTTCGGGCTCAACATCATTCCCCACACCTGGCAGGCCACGACGCTCGGCGGGCTGAAAGCCGGCGATGCGGTGAATCTCGAAATCGACATGCTGGCGCGATACCTCGCGCGGTGGCAGGAGACGGCATGATGCAACTGGCCGCCAACATGAACGACAGTCCGATCAGCCCCATCGAGGCCATCCTTGAGGATGCCCGCAACGGCAAGCCCTACATCCTCGTCGACGCCGAGGACCGGGAGAACGAGGGTGACATCATCATCCCGGCACAGTTCGCCACGCCGGACCAGATCAATTTCATGGCCCGGCACGCCCGGGGCCTGATCTGCCTCGCCATCACCGCCGACCGCGCCCGCCAGCTGCGCCTGCCGCCGATGGCCGCCGAGAACCGTGAGAGCATGGGCACGGCCTTCACCGTCTCGATCGAGGCGCGCGAGGGCGTCACCACCGGCATTTCTGCCGCCGACCGGGCGCGTACCGTTCAGGTGGCGGCGGATCCGACCAAGGGTGCCGACGACATCGTCTCGCCGGGCCATGTCTTCCCCCTGGTCGCCCGTGACGGCGGCGTGCTGGTCCGTACCGGCCACACAGAGGCCGCGGTCGACATCTCGCGCATGGCCGGGCTGACTCCGGCGGGCGTGATCTGCGAGATCATGAATGACGACGGCTCCATGGCGCGGATGCCCGACCTGATCGCCTTCGCCCAGCTGCACGGACTGAAGATCGGCACCATCGCCGACCTCATCGCCTATCGCCGCCGCACCGAACGCTATGTCGAGCGGGTCATGGATACGCCGTTCGACAGCGTTCACGGCGGTCCCTTCCGGCTGATGCTGTACCGGAACACCATCGAGGGGGCCGAGCACATCGCCCTCGTGAAGGGCAAGGTCGAGCCGGGCAAGCCGACGCTGGTCCGCATGCATCAGGTCGATTTCGCAGCGGATATTCTGGGTCATGTCGAGGCGCGCCAGAACTATGTGCCCCGGGCGCTGCAGGCGATCAGCGGGCATGACGGCGCCGGCGTCACCGTCTTCCTGCGCGATCCCGATCTGCAGGGCCTGGCGGAACGTCTGGCCGGGGTCGAAAAGCCCGCGGCCGTTGATCGCTCGATCCGCAACTATGGTGTCGGGGCCCAGATCCTGCTGGATCTCGGTGTGCGCGACATGATCGTGATGAGCTCGACACGCCCCAACCCTGCCGCGCTTGAAGGCTACGGCCTGCGGATTGTCGGCTGGCGCGACATGGACGGAGAAGACCAATCCTGATCGATCCACCCCGCGTCCTCATCGTTGAGGCGCGCTACTATGATGAGCTGGCCGACGCCCTGCTGGAAGGGGCGAAGGATGCCCTGCGCGCGCAGAATGTCTCGTTCGACGTGGTCACCGTGCCCGGTGCCCTTGAGGTGCCGACGGCCATCGCCCTGGCGGTAGAGGCCGGACGCTATCCGACCGCCCCGCGCTATGACGGCTTTGTCGCCCTTGGCTGTGTGATCCGGGGCGAGACCTATCATTTCGAGATCGTCTCGGATCAGTCGGCGGCCGGCCTCCGCCGGCTGGGGCTGGACGGTGTGATCATCGGCAACGGCATCCTGACCACGGAGGACGAGGCCCAGGCCTGGGCCCGAGCCCGGATCAGCGAGGGCGACAAGGGCGGCGGTGCTGCGCGGGCCTGTCTGGACCTCATTGCCTTGCGCAAGCGGCTGCGCGTAGGACTGGGGGCGTGACCGAACCCGCCAGCCTCCAGTCCGTGCTCGAACAACTCGCCGAGGCCGAGAAGCAACGCGCCGAGCCGCAGTTGACCAGTCGTCAGCGGCGCGCCCGCACGGTGGCGCGTCTCGCCGCCGTCCAGGCCCTGTACCAGATGGAACTGGCCGGCGAGGGTGTGGACACGGTCATCACCGAATTCGCCAACCACCGCTTTGACGCAGACATGGAAGGCGAACCCCTGGCCGAGGCCGATGAGGCCTGGTTTGCGGGCATTGTGCGGGGTGTGGTCGGGAGCCAGCGTGAGATCGACGCGGCTGTAAAGGCGAGGCTGGCGTCGAACTGGCGGCTGGAGCGGCTCGATTCCACCCTGCGGGCCCTGTTGCGGGCCGGGGCATGGGAGCTGCGCGACTGTCAGGACGTGCCGCGCGAGATCGTCATCGATGAGTATGTCGAACTGGCCAAGGCCTTCTTCGATGATGCCGAGGCCAAGTTCGTCAATGCGGCGCTGGACGGTGTCGCCCGGGACGTCCGGCCGAAAGACTGAGGTGAACCCATGCCCGCGGTCGATGTCGCCGGCGAGTTCGAGACCATCCAGCGACTCTTCGCGCCGCTGGCCCATCCGGAGTGGGGGCGGGGCCTTGCGGACGACGTCGCCGTGGTGCCGTCAAGGACAGGCCATGATCTGGTTTTGACCAAGGACGCGATCGTCGAAGGCGTGCATTTCCTGCCCACGGATCCGCTGGATACGGTGGCCCGGAAGCTGCTGCGGGTGAACCTTTCCGATCTCGCGTCCAAGGGGGCCGACCCTTTCGGCTATCTGCTGGCCTGTCACTGGTCGTCGCGCTGCGGCTGGCCCGAACGCATGGCCTTTGCGGACGGTCTGCGCGAGGACCAGGCGGGATTCGGCGTCTCCCTGCTGGGAGGCGACACGGTCAATACGCCAGGACCGGCCAGTTTTTCGATGACCCTGCTCGGCTGGATCCCGACCGGGCGAACGGTGGGTCGGGCCGGTGCCCGGCCCGGTGATCTGGTCTTCGTCACCGGTTCGATCGGCGACGGCTGGCTGGGTCTGGAGGGATTGCAAGGCCGGCTGGCGCTGGATGCCGGGCAGATCAGCGCCTTGTCGGCCCATTACCGGACGCCGACGCCGCGCGTCGACTTCGCCCTGCCGATACGGGACCTGGCCACCGCCGCCGTTGACGTTTCGGACGGCCTGATCGCCGACCTTGAACATCTGGCCTTAGCCAGCGGCGTTCGCGTCGAAATCGACCTCGAGACGGTCCCCCTTTCAGCAGCCGCCCAAGCCTGGTTCGACGGCCGGGCTGATGCGCAGGCGGCGCTGGAGAAGCTGGTCACGGGCGGCGATGATTACGAAATCGCCTTCACCGCCCCGGCGGGCGACGAGGCAGGGCTTCGGCGAGAAGCGGCGCTTCGGCATCTGCGCCTGACCCGTATTGGCCGGGTCACGAGCGGGCAGGGCGTTGCCGCCTGCTTCGGTGGCCGGCCGGTCACATTCGTCCGCGGGGGTTTCAGGCACGGCTGACAACGATTTCTCAAGGCGTCGGCGTCATCCTGTCACCATGCGCCGTCGTGATCTCGTTGCCACCGCCGCCGTCCTTGCCGCTGTCGCCCGCCCGGCGCTGGCGGAAGAGGCCCCTGCGGCCGGACAGAATCTGAACCTCAACATGCCGGGCATCGGCCTGCCGGTTATCGTGGGCGGAAGACTGCGCAACTATGTCTTTGTCTCACTTCGACTGCATCTCGGCGGCGCAGCGACGCCGCAGACGATGCAGGCCAAGCAGGCCTTCCTGCGCGACGCCCTGGTCCGGGCGGCTCACCGGACGCCGTTCGTGGTGGCGGACGACTGGAACCGAATCGATACGGCGGCTGTCTCAGCCAGCCTGATGCGTTCGGCGGCGACCATTGCCGGGCGCGGCTCGGTCACGCGGGTCGAGGTTGTCACCCAGGCCCCGCGCCAGCGGATCCGCGTTCTGGCCGACTGATCAATATCGCCTGTTGCGTCGCCAGCCGGGATTTGGCACGTTTCCGCCGCAATTCCCCAAGGACGCAACATGCGTCCGGTGCGCACGGGGGGACCGGAAGGCGGAAAGAGGCGGCTAACGCCCACCGCGCCAAGGGACCGGGCGTTTGAAGATCACAGGATTTGGAAACGTTATGAGCAACTATCTGTGGCTGGTCATCGCCGCAGGCGCGCTGGGGGTCCTTTACGGACTGGTCCAGACCGCCTCGCTGATGAAGGCCAGTACCGGCAACGACAAGATGCGCGAGATCGCTGCGGCGATCCAGGAGGGCGCCTCTGCCTATCTGCGGCGGCAGTACACCACCATCGCCATGGTCGGCGTGGTGATCCTGGTCGCCGCCTATTTCCTGATCGGTGAATGGGCCGCGATCGGCTTCGTCATCGGCGCGGTCCTGTCGGGCCTGGCCGGTTTCGCCGGTATGCTGATCTCGGTACGCGCCAATGTGCGCACCGCGCAGGCGGCGTCGGAGAGCCTCGGCAAGGGCCTGGACCTGGCGTTCCGCTCGGGGGCCATCACCGGCATGTTCGTGGCGGGCGGCGCGCTGCTCGGCGTGGCCGGCTATTACGCCATCCTGACGGCGGGCCTGGGCTTTGCGGCGACCAGCCGCGAAGTCATCGACGGCCTCGTGGCCCTCGGCTTCGGTGCCTCGCTGATCTCCATCTTTGCCCGTCTGGGCGGCGGCATCTTCACCAAGGGTGCGGACGTCGGCGGCGACATGGTGGGCAAGGTCGAGGCCGGTATCCCCGAGGATGACCCCCGCAACGCCGCGACGATCGCCGACAATGTGGGCGACAACGTCGGCGACTGTGCCGGCATGGCCGCAGACCTGTTCGAGACCTATGCGGTGACCACGGTCGCCACCATGGTGCTGGCGGCGATCTTCTTCCGTGACCAGCCCTATGTCGAAACCATGATGCTGTTGCCGCTGGCCATCTGCGGCATCTGCGTGGTGACCTCGATCATCGGCAGCTTCTTCGTCCGTCTGGGCAAGAGCCAGAACATCATGGGTGCCCTGTATCAGGGCCTCATCGTCACCGGCGTTCTGTCGGCGATCGCCGTCTATTTCGTCATCGATACGCTGCTGCCCGGCAATGCGGTCGTCACCGCGTCGGACGGCCTGCAGATCAAGGCCATGAACCTGTTCTGGTCCGGCATGATCGGCCTGCTGGTCACCGCTGCCATCGTGGTGATTACCGAATACTACACGGGCTCGAACTTCCGCCCGGTGCGCTCGGTCGCCAACGCCTCGGTTTCAGGCCACGGCACCAACGTCATCCAGGGTCTGGCCGTCTCGCTCGAGTCGACCGCCCTGCCGGCGATCACCATCATCGTCGGCATCGTGGCCTCCTATCAGCTGGCCGGTCTGTTCGGCATCGCCATCGCCACCACCACCATGCTCGGTGTGGCGGGGATGATCGTGGCGCTGGACGCCTTCGGTCCGGTCACCGACAACGCCGGTGGCATCGCTGAAATGGCGGCTCTGCCGGCCGAGGTGCGTCATTCGACCGACGCCCTCGATGCGGTCGGCAACACCACCAAGGCCGTTACCAAGGGCTATGCCATCGGTTCGGCCGGCCTCGGTGCCCTGGTGCTGTTCGCGGCCTATACGTCCGACCTGGACTATTTCGCCGCCAATCCAGACCTCTATCCCTTCTTCGCCGGCATGGCCGAGATCGATTTCGGCCTGACCAACCCCTACGTCGTGGTTGGCCTGCTGTTCGGGGGGCTGCTGCCCTTCCTGTTCGGCGGCATGTCGATGATGGCGGTCGGCCGCGCGGCCGAGTCGGTCGTGGCCGAGGTGCGTCGCCAGTTCCGCGAGAACCCGGGCATCATGACCTATGAGGTCAAGCCCGAGTACGGCAAGGCGGTGGACATCCTGACCAAGGCGGCGATCCGCGAGATGATCGTGCCGTCGCTGCTGCCGGTGCTGTCGCCGATCGTCCTGTTCGTTGCGGTGCTTTCGATCTCGGACAAGGCCACGGCCTTCGCCGCCCTCGGTGCCATGCTGATGGGTGTCATCGTGACCGGTCTGTTCGTGGCCATCTCGATGACCTCGGGCGGCGGTGCCTGGGACAATGCCAAGAAGGTCATTGAAGAGGGCTTCACCGACAAGAACGGTGTCGTCCACGGCAAGGGCTCCGAGGCGCACAAGGCCGCGGTGACCGGCGACACGGTCGGCGATCCCTACAAGGACACGTCCGGTCCGGCGGTGAACCCGATGATCAAGATCACCAACATCGTGGCCCTGCTGCTGCTCGCGGTCCTGGCCAGCGGCAAGGTGTTCTAGAACGGCGTTACAAGCCTCCCGGCTCCGGCCGGGAGGTGACACGGCCCGGAATGAAGAAGGCCCCGGAGAGCGATCTCCGGGGCCTTTTTCTGTTGCTGTCTCTGGACGGGAGCGGCCGGCTGGACCTATTCCCGGCGCTGCTGGCCCGGGACGTCCTCGTCCGTGCGGGGCAGTTGGCCGCGGCCGACGTTGCCGAGCAGCTGCTCGAGGATGGTCAGCTGACGCCCGCGGGTCGGGGTCTCGCGCTCGTTCATGGCCACACGCTGGCCGTCATCGAGGCCAAGGGTGCGGACTTCGGACACCAGACCCGCGTCATTGAAGGTGATTTCCGTCACCGATCGCTGGGTCACCTGTGCCCGGTTGTAGGTGTATTTCTCGGTGACCTGGCTGATGTAGTACCAGATGTTGTCGCTTTCGAAGGTCGAGGTCGTGGAGGGGGTTCCCAGACGGGTCAGGACCGTCTGTTTGGTGTCCGTGCCGGCGACGATGTCCGTGGGCTTGGCGTCGATCGCCTGAAAACCGTTCTGTCCCACGACCGGCGCGCAGGCGCTGGTCAGGGCGAGGGCCGCTGCGGCGGTGATCAGGAGGTTGGTACGGAGCATTTGCGGTGCCTGCGACTTCAACAAGGTCTTTGACCTAACCGGACCCGAGCCTTAGTTCAACGGCACGGCGGAAAAGGGGCCGTTTGATCATGCTTCAGAATCTGTTCCGAACCCGTCTCCGCGAGCGTCTGGGCCAACCGCTGTATGAGGCGGCGGTGCGTCAGGCGCGCGATCCGGCCTTCTACACCCGACTGGGCGTGGCCGATCGAATCGACGCGCGTTTCGAGCTCTACACCCTGCATGTCCTGCTCCTGGTCATGCGCCTGCGTGACGAGGGCGACCGGGGGGCCGAGATCGGACAGGATCTTTTCAACGTCTATGTTTCGGCCCTGGACCATGCGCTGCGTGAACTGGGCGTGGGGGATGTCTCGGTGGGCAAGAAGATGCGCAAGCTGGGCGAGGCCCTGTATGGCCGGATGGCGATCTATGAGCCCGCCCTGCGGGATGGCGATGCGGAGGCACTGGCCGCAAGCCTGGCCCGCAATGTCTATGAGAGCGAGATCGCCACGACCGGAACGGCCCTGGCCGCCTTCGCCCTGTCCAGCCGCGCCCGCCTGGCGGAACAGACACTTGACGCCGTCGTCGGGGCCCCGGCCTGGGCGGAGATAGCCGCATGACCCTTCCCGACCTGCCTTACAGCGAGCCTGTCCGGCTGCACCAGCTGGGCAGCGGGGTGAAACGGACCCTGGAGCCCGACGCATCGACCCGGGCCAGGATTGTTCGGGCCCTGGATCTTGCCTCACTGGACGCCTTTACAGCGGAGATGGAGCTGGTGCCGTCGGCGGCGGGCTGGCGCCTTTCGGGCCGGATCCGGGCCAGCCTCGCCCAGACTTGCGGCATCACACTCGAGCCGCTTCCGATCGAGATCGATGCGCCGTTCGCCCTGACCTTGGCCGAGTCGGTGGAGGAGGACTCTGAAGAGATCATCATCACCCTCGACGACGAATCGCCCGACCTGATCGAGAACGGCCAGATCGATCTGGGCCAGTATGCCGTCGAACAATTGGCGCTCCGGCTCGATCCCTTCCCGCGCAAACCGGGTGCCGAGTTCGTCCAACCTCCCGAACCTGCTGAAATTTCGCCGTTCGCGGTATTGAAGCAACTGCGGGCTTCTGACGAAGGTTGACGTAAGGGCGGCGTGGTTGCATCCCCGCGACGCGGCGCTATCGTCGCCAAAACTGACAAGCGCCGGGCTGACGGCGCGACGGAGTCGAAACGACTTGTCATCCCCAATCCTGATTTCGCTCGATGCCATGGGCGGCGACCACGGTCCGTCTGTCGTAGTGCCCGGTGTACGTGATTACAGAAACCGTCATGGCGGCGAGGGTGTGCGCTTCATCCTGCACGGCAACGAGACAGCGATCCGCGCCGAAATGGCCAAGGCCGGCCTGACCGATGAGGTCTGTATCGTGCGCCATACCGACAAGGTCGTGGCCATGGACGAAAAGCCCGCCCAGGCCATGCGCAGGGGCAAGGGGTCAAGCCTCTGGAATGCCATTGAGGCGGTCAAGTCGGGCGAGGCCGCTGCCGTGGTCTCCGCGGGCAACACCGGCGCCCTCATGGCCATTTCCAAACTGCTGCTGCGCATGTCTGCGCCGGGCCTTGAGCGTCCGGCCATCGTCGCCAGCTGGCCCACCCCGAAGGGCTATACGGCCGTGCTCGACGTCGGTGCCAATATCGAGAGCGACGCCGCCCAGCTGGTCGAGTTCGCCATCATGGGCGAGGCCTTCATGACCGCCGTGCACGGGGTTGCGAAGCCGACCATCGGCATTCTGAACGTCGGCTCCGAGGACATGAAGGGGCATGAGGCGGTGCGCGAGGCAGCCCGCCTGATGCGCGAGGGTGGCTTCGGGCTGGACTACTACGGATTCGTCGAGGGCACAGACATCTCCAAGGGCACGGTGGATGTTGTTGTGACCGACGGCTTCACCGGCAATATCGCGCTCAAGACGGCTGAGGGGCTGGCCAAATTCATTGCCGCGCTGATGAAGGAAGCCCTGACTTCCAGCCTCATCGCAAAACTGGGTGCCCTGCTGGCCATGTCGGCCTTGAAGAGGATGAGCCAGAAGATCGACCCAAACGCCATCAACGGCGGCCCCTTGCTCGGACTGAACGGTGTGGTGGTGAAAAGCCATGGCGGGGCCACCCCGGGCGGTTTCGGTGCCGCCATCCGGGTCGCCGTCGAACTGGGGCGTAGCGACTATATGGAACAGGTAGGGGCCAATCTGCAGCGGCTGACCGCCCTGCTTGCGCGGCCTGATGTCAGTTCGGCGGATGAACCCGTCGGGGAGAACACCCAGTGAGCGTCGTCCGAAGCGCCGTGACCGGCGTCGGCTCCTTTCTGCCGGAACAGGTCGTCACCAATGCTGATCTCGCAGAAATCGTCGACACTTCGGACGCATGGATCCAGGAACGGACCGGCATCAAACAGCGGCATCGCGCGCGCGACGACCAGCCGACCAGCGATCTGGCCACGGAAGCTGCCAGGAGGGCTCTCGTCGACGCCGGCCGGACCGAGGCTGATGTCGATCTGATCATTGTGGCCACCACGACGCCCGATATGACCTTCCCGTCGGTCGCCTCGATTGTGCAGCGCAAGCTGGGCGCGCCGGTCTGTATTGCCTTTGACGTCCAGGCGGTCTGCTCGGGTTTTGTCTATGCGCTCAGCATTGCCGACGGCTTCGTTGCTCGCGGGCAGGCGAGATGCGCACTGGTCATCGGTGCCGAGGAGATGACCCGGCTGATGGACTGGACCGACCGGTCCACCTGCGTCCTGTTCGGAGACGGGGCCGGCTGTGTCGTGGTCGAACCCCGCGAAGGGCAGGGGACCAAGGCTGACCAGGGCCTGCTGGGGTTCGCCCTGCGCTGTGACGGCACCAAGACCGATCTGCTATATGTCGATGGCGGCCCCGCAACGACCGGGACCGTCGGCCATCTTCGCATGGCCGGGAACCAGGTCTTCCGCCACGCCGTGGTCAATATTGCAGAAGCGATCACCGCCGCGTGCGACGCCTCGAACATCGAGGTGGCGGATGTCGACTGGTTCGTACCGCATCAGGCCAATCAGCGGATCATCAAGGGTGTCGGCGATCGCCTCGGCCTGGACGAGAACAAGGTCATCTCGACCGTGGCCCTGCATGCCAATACCTCAGCCGCCTCGATTCCGCTGGCCCTTGATGCTGCGATTCAGGACGGTCGGATCAAGCGTGGGGATCTCGTATTGCTGGAAGCCATGGGCGGCGGGCTGACCTGGGGAGCCTGCGCGTTTCGCCTTTAGGACGATTTCCGGCTTTTCATTTGACGACGCTTGGCCTTTTATGTGGGGCAACCGACCTTTGAGGGGAGTGGACCTTTGGCCGAACACCAGACCCTGACGCGCGCGGACCTTTGCGAAGCCGTGCACGAGGAGGTGGGGCTGTCCCGCCAGGAGTGCTCGACCCTGGTCGAGCGCACGCTCGAGCTGATCATTGAATCCCTGGAACGGGGCGAGACGGTGAAACTGTCCGGCTTCGGCGTATTTCAGGTCCGCGAAAAGCGCGCCCGCATGGGCCGAAATCCCAAGACCGGCCAGCCTGCGGCCATCCATCCCCGTCGCGTCATCAGCTTCCGCGCCTCGCAGATCATGAAGGGCCGGGTTCACGATGCGGTCGTGAGCGCCTGACGCCTGTGGCCAAGAGCCCCAACGCCTTCCGGACCATTTCAGAAGCGGCCACAGAGGTCGGTGTGCCGCAGCATGTGTTGCGCTTCTGGGAAACGAAATTTCCCTTTCTGACGCCCCTGAAAAGAGCGGGCGGGCGCCGCTTCTATCGACCGCAGGATGTGGTCCTGCTCAAGGCGGTGAAACGGCTGCTGCATGAGGACGGCCTGACCATCAAGGGCGTCCTGCGCCTGCACAAGGACCAGGGGACCAGGCGTCTGGCCCACTATGGCGACCCCGACGGTACGGTGACGTTCGAGCCAGAGGGTTCCGACCCGGCACTGGCTGCGCCTCCGGCGGCGGCAGGCCTGTCGTCGATCCGCCTGCGTCAGGTATTGGCAGAACTGGAAGGCGCACGGGCCCGGCTTGAAGTCGTCCTGTCGAGAAGCGCCTAGAACAAGGCCGGCCTTGCCGGCACGACCCGGCTTTCGCTTCGGCTTCATGCAGGCACCGGTTTCGCGCTGTCGATGAAATCGTGGATCGTGCCGTCTCGACCGATCGGTCTTCGCGGACTGCTTTTTCGGTTTGCGGCACCGCGAACCCCGTCTATACGGAGCGCCTCTCGGAGCGTGGCGCAGCCTGGTAGCGCACTTGACTGGGGGTCAAGGGGTCGCAGGTTCGAATCCTGTCGCTCCGACCATCTTCCCTATTGAAGACGGTTGGTCAGGGGGCCGCTTTCGGGCGGCCCCTTTGCAATTCAGGCGTCTATTTCTTGGGACCTTCCGCCCAGCTGAGCAGGGGAAGCAGGGGAATTCCCCAGGCGATCCCCGCGACGCCGTAGAAGACCATGTCGAGCCATACCGAGTCGGGCAGGCGGTCGCCGATCGCAATCACGGCCCAGACGTAGAATGCGAGGAAGCCGACAGCACCGATGGCGGCGATGAAACGGCGGGTCCGGGGCCCCATTTCAGCGCTTGCTCCGAAAAAGGAAGAAGGCTCCGAGGGCAAGGGTCGCGGCGGCCAGTGACCAGAGGACCCAGGTCCATTCGGTCATCGTGCTGACGCCGAATACGCGAACCGCCAGGAACCAGCCCGCCACGGCGGCGACCGCCGAGACCAGGGATGTGGCAAACAGACCCCGGCGGCCGCTGACCAGGTCGGCCAGCCACGACAGGGCGAATGCCCCGAGGGCAGCGAGGATGATTTCGACGTAGGGCAACCCGCCTCTCCAGACTTGCGGCGATCGGACGCCGTAAAGCGACTCGATATCGCGGCTCAGCGGGGGCATACCCGCAGGGCCAACGAGATCCAGGATCGCAGGGGCACTGTAACGGTCAGGACGGCAGACGTCGAATGAAGCGTTTCATCGGTAGCGATCAAAACCGCGCGGTCGCGATATGGCTTTTCGGCTGTGCCGCCCTGGTGTTTATCATGGTCGTGGTCGGGGGCATCACCCGCCTGACCGGATCAGGCCTGTCGATCACCGAGTGGAAGCCGATCATGGGGGCTCTGCCGCCGATGAACGCGGCCGACTGGCAAGAGGCTTTCGAGAAATACCGGGCCATTCCGCAGTACACCCAGGTCAACGCCGGCATGAGCCTGGCTGAGTTCAAGGAAATCTTCTGGTGGGAATGGGCCCATCGGTTGCTGGGGCGGGTGATCGGTGCGGCTTTCGCCCTGCCGTTCGCTGTTTTCCTGATCCTGCGCCAGATCCCGCAAAGGCTGGTCTTGCGCTGCACCATCCTGTTGGCCCTCGGCGGCCTGCAGGGCCTGATCGGCTGGTGGATGGTGTCCAGCGGCCTGTCCGAGCGGGTCGATGTCGCCCCAGAGCGGTTGGCGACCCATCTCGGTCTGGCCCTGCTGATCTTCATGGGTCTGATCTGGACCGGTATGGAGGCATGGAACGGCGCATCGCATAGCCGTCCGCCGGTGGTCTGGAGCCGCAGTGCGGCGGTGCTCCTCGGCGCTGTCTTCTTCCAGTGTCTGCTGGGCGGACTGGTCGCCGGGGCCAAGGCCGGGTTCATCTACACCGACTGGCCCCTGATGAACGGGGCGATACTGGCACCGGTGGACTGGGGTTCGGGCGGCCTGGCCTTCCTGCATGACCAGGCGCTGGTGCAGTTCAATCACCGCATCTGGGCCTATGTGCTGCTGATCGGCGGAACCGCCTATGCGGTACAGGCCTGGCGCTGGCGGCTTGCAGAGGGACTCGGGGCGGCAGCCTTTGCTGTCGCGGGGGCGCTCTGGCTGCAGGCCTTGCTGGGGATCGCGACCCTCATGAGCGCCACACCCCTGTGGCTGGGTGCCGTGCACCAGGCCGGAGCGGCGCTGGTGCTGGCCGCGGCGACGCTCAACCTGTGGCTTGTGCGCCGCTCCCAGGCCCGGCTGTTTACGTCCGGCTCGAGAGCCAGGGGCCTCTGATTGCGAAGGTGATCCCCGGGTACATGATGTTTACGAACATCACCGAGCCGTCCGGCGAGAAACAGGCTCCGGCGAACTCCGAATTGCCCGAGAACACGTTGCGGCCGATCGTATAGACCTTGCCGTCGGGTGTGACGCCCTTGATGTGGTTGCGAACGTCGCTGGAGTAGTTGTCCTCGCACAGGATCAGGTGACCCCACGGCGCGATCGCAAGATTGTCGACCATGTTCATCACGCGTTTGTCCGTGCTCTCGGCAAACAGCTGGAGCCGTCCGGGGTGCCGGGACTCACGGGCCGCGCCTTCATCCGGCGACGGGACATAGCGCATGACCTGTCCCGCGCGGATCGGACCGCCGGAGGTGGCCGTCAGATAGAGCTCGCCATCGCCCCAGAAGATGCCTTCCCCGCGCGCCACGAGCACCGCACCCTTGGCATGACCGCGATCGTTCAGATCGCCCGCCGGGCTCTCGACGTCATCCATGTCGATCCAGGTCACGTTGCGCCAGTCCCCGACCGCCCATTCGCGGTCGCCCTGGTTACGGCTGTCTGCGCGCGGCTTGTCGATAAAGGCCATGGCCTGAAGCCGGCCGCCGTCGATCAGTTTGCCGGGCGTGGTCGGGATGAAACGGTAAAGGAGACCTTCGTTGTCATCCTCCGTCAGATAGACGATGCCGGTCCGGGGATCGATGCACACCGCCTCGTGGTCGAACCGGCCCATCGCCTTCAGGGGCACCGGGGGGACCAGACCGGTCGCGTCCGCCGGGACTTCGAAGACCCAGCCGTGGGACTTGGTCACATCGGCGTTGGCCGCTGTCTCGAGCGTCTCTTCGCAGGTCAGCCAGCTGCCCCACGGGGTGTGGCCGCCCGAGCAGTTGGTGCTGGTCCCGGCCAGCGACAGGTACTGGCGCACCGTCTTGCGGGTCTCGAGGTCGTAAACCAGGGTCGTCGTGCCGCCAGGCAAGGGCCGTCCATTCTTGTAGGTGTCATAGCCCTTGGCCGCGTCCAGCAGGCCGATCCGCTCCTGACGGAAGCCGCCGGGGCCGAGGTTACGGTGTAGGCCGCTGGACCCCTTGAGTTCGTGGTTGCGAACCAGGGCCACACGCGATCCGTCGAGTGGGAAGCATCCCATCCCGTCCGGCTGACCAGGCACGAACAACCCGTCGTCCATGGTGTCGCCGCTCTGGGAGATGACCTCGTAGGAAAAGCCCTCCGGCAGATCGAGCAGGCGGTTAGGGTCCGGGATCAGCGGGCCATAGCCGTGGACCTCATTGACATAGCTCTCTTCCGAGGAGGCCGTCTGGGCCGAAACACTGTGGGCCAAGCCGGTAAAGGCAAAGGCGGCGGCAGAGCCGGCGATCAGGTCACGACGATGGGGGCGCATGGGAGGCTCCAATATGGCTACGGCGCTTATGACCGGCGCGGCGGCCGCGGTCATCATGGTTCTGTGACGCCGCTTCTCCGTCTCGCCGTCTGTCAGTCCCTTAGCGCGCGTCCGGCCACCACGGCCTTCGCCCCGAATTTCGCGCGGAGGACATCGATCGCCGTTTCGGTCCTGAGGGCCCGGGTCTCGGCCGTCTCAAACAGGGCATGGGAATCGGGGGCATCGATGATTTCACCCATGCCGATGCCGATCAGACGGTAGGGACGGCCCAGTTCGGGGGCCATGAGCGTTCGCCCGGCGGCGAACAGGGCGCGGGCGGTCTGCACCGGCTCGGGCAGGCTGATGCGTCGGGTCACGATCTTGAAGTCGGTACGGCGGAGTTTCAGTATCAGGACCCGGCTGGCGACGCCGTCGCGCCGGGCCTTTGAGGCCAGCTTTTCACAGAGGGGCCAAAGCTCGGCCTCAAGATCCTCGGCCGTTGTCAGGTCTGTGTCGAAGGTCGTTTCGGCACTCATCCCCTTGCGCTCATGTCCGGGATTGACGGCTCGGGCGTCACGACCATGGGCGAGATCATGCAGCCGCAGACCGGTCTCGCCATAGCGCCGCACCAGATCCCGGACATCTGCTGCGGCCAGATCGCCGACGGTGGCGTAGCCGTCGCTCTGCAGCGTCTTGCGGAATACCGGACCGACCCCCGGAAGGATGGCGACCGGGCGCGGCGCGAGCACGGCCGGTGCCTCTGACCCCAGCACCGAGAAGCCGCGCGGCTTGTCCAGTTCGGACGCCACCTTGGCGAGGAAGCGATTTGGGGCCAGGCCGATCGAGACGGTCAGGCCGGTGTCTGCCTCAATCTGCTTCTGCAGCCGGATCAGCTGAAAGGCCGGCGAGCCGCCGTTCAGCCTTTCGGTACCGGCGAGACCGATCCAGGCTTCATCCAGCGACAGGGTCTGGACGAGGGGGGTCAGCTTGCCGACCGCGCCGAATATGGCCTCGCTGGCCGCGATGTATTTGCGGAAGTCCGGCTTGATGACCACGGCCTCGGGACAGGCCTTCAGTGCCTTGAACATCGGCATGGCAGAGTGAACGCCATACTGGCGGGCGATGTAGCAGCAGGTCGAGACCACGCCTCGCTTGCCGCCGCCGACGATGACGGGCCGGTCCCGCAGCTCGGGCCGGTCACGCTTTTCCACCGAGGCATAGAAGGCGTCGCAGTCCAGATGGGCGATGGTCAGCTGGTCCAGCTCGTCGTGGCAGACAATCCGGCGCGAACCGCAGGCCGGGCACCGTTCGACCCCTTGGTCGCCGGTATGGAGGCAGTCACGGCAGATAGCGCGGATCGACACGGGAGTTCCAAGGCTGGCTTCACCCCAACTTAAGACCCGTCTGGTCAATGTGCACGAAGAAGGTGCCTAGCCTCCGTGCAGCCGCACCGGGAGACGATCAGGCCAGGGTGATGATGTCCAAGAAAGTCCTCATCGTCGAGGATAACGAGCTGAACATGAAGCTCTTTCATGATCTGCTCGACTCGCAGGGCTACGAAACGCTGCAGACCCGCGAGGGCTTGCAGGCTCTGGCGCTCGCGCGGCTCCACAAGCCCGACCTGATCCTGATGGATATCCAGCTGCCCGAGATCAGTGGTCTGGAAGTCACAAAATGGCTGAAGGACGATGAGGAACTGAGCCATATTCCCGTCGTCGCGGTCACCGCTTTCGCCATGAAGGGCGACGAGGAGCGGATCCGCAGCGGCGGATGTGAAGCCTATATCTCCAAGCCCATCTCAGTGATGCATTTCCTCGACGTCGTGCGGGAACATCTGGGTTAGGGATCGAATGACCGCTCGTATTCTTGTCGTTGATGACGTCGAAGCGAACGTCCGCCTGCTCGAGGCCAAGCTGACGCTCGAATATTATGAAGTGCTGACCGCCGGCGACGGTTCCTCGGCCCTGCAGGTCGCTTGTGAAGAGCGCCCGGACATCATCCTGCTCGACGTCATGATGCCGGGTATGGACGGGTTCGAGACCTGCCGCCGGCTGAAGGCGGATCCGGTGACGCGTCACATCCCGGTCGTGCTGGTGACGGCCCTCGACGGGCGTGAGGACAAGCTGAAGGGCCTCGATGCCGGGGCCGACGACTTCGTGACCAAGCCGATCGACGACGTCATCCTGTTCGCCCGCGTGCGCTCCCTGCTTCGGTTGAAGTCGGTGATGGATGAATTGCGCGAGCGCGAGGAAAGCGGGCGTCGGCTCGGCGTCGATACCGACGGAGCCGGACGTCTGCGCGGCTCGGGCGGACGTATTCTGATTGTGGACGACAATGCGCGTCAGGTTCAGAAGATGGTCGATCATCTGTCTGCCGAGCACCGGCCGATGGTCGAGAGTGACCCGGCGGCGGCGATGATCGCCGCGCGCGGACCCATTGATCTCATGATCGTCAATGTCTCCAGCGCCGAGTTCGACGGCCTGCGGTTTGTCGCCCAGACGCGATCGACCGAGGCGGCCCGGCGAATTCCGATCCTGGCCGTGGTCGACCCGGCCGATCGCGGCCGGCTGCTGAAGGCACTGGAACTGGGCGTCAATGATATCCTGCTGCGCCCGGTTGACTCAGAGGAGCTCGAGGCGCGCGCCCGAACCCAGATCAAGCGGAAGCGCTACGCAGACTTCCTCAAGCAAAAACTCGACTACAGTCTGGAGATGGCCGTCACCGATGCCCTGACCGGCCTGCACAACCGTCGCTACATGGCGGGCCAGCTTCAGGCCCTGATGAGCCGGGCCGGCCATGGGGGGGATCCGGTGGCTGTTCTGGTCCTGGATATCGATCACTTCAAACTGGTCAATGACGGGTTCGGTCACGACGCCGGGGATGAGGTTCTGCGGGAGTTTGCGGTGCGTCTGGCGACCAATGTCCGCGCCATAGACCTGCCGTGCCGCCTGGGCGGTGAGGAGTTCGTCGTGGTCATGCCGGGGGCAAGTCTGGAAGATGCGGCCCAGGTCGCCGACCGGATCCGGCGCGACGTCGCGACCCAGCCGTTTCCGATCATGGGGGGCACCGAGGCCCTGACCGTAACCGTCTCGGTGGGCGTCGCCGCCAGTACCGGAGCCTCCGATACGCCGGACGCCCTGCTGAAACGGGCCGATGAAGGTGTCTATGAGGCCAAGGCTCGCGGCCGGAACCAGGTCATCGCGCGGGCGGCCTAGGATCGGCTAGCGGCTCATCCATGGCCGGGACTTGCCGGTCGCGATCCGCGCGGTCTGTTCACGCTGAAAACGACCGCCCCGGGGCGGCTTTTCCCTTGCGGCGATGGCTTCCTGCTTGAGACGGAGCGCCCGGTGAACCGGGCTTTCGGGCGGGGGCGGCGGGCCGTCGGTCGGGTCACTCATCCCGGCAGGCTAGCACGCCCGCAAGGCGGCTGTGCGGGCAAAGGGCGGCTTCAGGCGATCTGGTCCGACAGCGCCTTCAAGTCGCGCTCGATCTCTCCGAGGGTCGCCGAGCCGTAGCCGTCCGGATCGCCCGGACCGCTGCGGTAGGTCGCCGAGGCCGCGATGAGGGTCGCCATCAGGTCTTCGAGCGACCTGGCCCTGCGGGCGACACCCAGGGCGATGCCATAGGCCTGATAGACATCCCGACCGACGTTGTGCCCCTCGGAACTGGTCCAGTAGCTGGAACCCAGCCGTTGGTTGGCGTCTGCGAGCTGCCGGGCCAGAATGACGATGATCCGGCCGCGATGGCGGCGGAGCGGGCCTTGCCAGGGCTCTGACCCAAGGGCGGAGGCGGTACTCCGGATTGCGGACATCAGCTGGGCTGCGGCCTGTGGCGGGCAGGCCGCCATCGCCTCCTCGAAAGACTCATCCGCGGTGGTTTGCGAGCTCTTTTGCCCGGCGGTGCGGCGTGCGGTCTGGGCCTTCAACCAGTTCAACATGGACGGAGCCGTCAACAGGCCGTCTGTCGGCCCGTCAAGGACTATGGCGGCCCTGCGCGCTGGCGTCAGCCGGAATCTCCGGGCCGGCGAAGCGGCCATCAGGCCCCAAAGCAAAACGCCCGACCTTTCGGCCGGGCGTTTCACAAAACGGGCTGAAGCGAGATCCTACTTGATCTTGCCTTCCTTGAACTCGACGTGCTTGCGAACGACCGGGTCGTACTTCTTCACGACCATCTTCTCGGTCATCGTCCGGGCGTTCTTCTTGGTCACATAGAAGAAGCCGGTGTCGGCCGTGGAGTTCAGGCGGATCTTGATTGAAGCCGGCTTGGCCATCGGAAATACCTTTGCGACGGCGAAAGCCGCTGAAATGAGAGGCGCGGAACATACTCAGGCGCGCTCCAAAGTCAACGCCGGTCAGACAGGCCGCCATTCCATGGCCGGGCGTACCGTTGCACAGGCGGGGGACCCGTCCCGGGCCCGCCCCGGCAAATGCACTTCCAGCCGGGCGTTCGGGGCCAGCAGCGCTGCCGGAATAGTGTGGATGTCGACCTTGGCGCGTCGGCTCCAGGCGCTCGCGTGGTCGCCTGCCGAGGTGCCGATGCGGATATAGACAAAGCGTCGCTGCGGTCCTTCCCGACGGACGAAGGAGCCGGTCATCCGGCCGTCCGGATGCAAGGTAACAGGCAGTTCGAAGGCGAGCGGTCCGTCGCCCGCGGTGCGGGGCTCGAACGGCATGTCGTCCTTCTGCAGGCTGTAGCACACGCCCGGGACGGGGTCGTCGATGATGAGGCGAAGCGTTACGGTTGCGGCCATGGCGACAGATTAGGCAAGGCCGGATGTTCGGGCTAGGCTCTGTCCATGAAACAGATCGCCGTTCTCGCCGCCGCCGCTTTTGCCCTGTCCGCCTGTGCCACCGTCCCGGCACCGGCACCGCAACAGGACGCCTTCTTGGCCAATCTCAACGCCCTGTGCGGCCAACGCTTCCTCGGCCGGGTGGTGACGACCGACGCTGCCGACGCCGATTTCGCCGCCGCGCGCCTGGTCATGCATGTGCGCGACTGCTCGGCTGATGAGGTTCGCATTCCTTTCTGGGTCGGGGAGGACAGGTCGCGCACCTGGGTGATCAGTCGCAATGAAGACGGTGGGCTGACGCTGAAGCACGACCATCGCGACCCGCAGGGTAATCCCGACGGCCTGCACTGGTATGGCGGCGACACGACCTCGGCCGGGACGGCGAACCGTCAGGCGTTCCCGGTCGATGAGTTCTCGATCGAACTGTTCAACGCCGGAAACGCCTCGGTTTCGACCACGAACGTCTGGGCCGTCGAGGTGCATCCCGGTCGGGTCTACGCCTATGAGCTTCGCCGCCCGAACCGCTACCTGCGGGTCGAGTTCGACCTGACCCGGCCGCTGGCCGAATAGGCTAGCCCGCCGCCATCACTCCGCAGGCGATCCGGGCCCCGGCTCCGCCGATGGGCTGGCTGGCGTGATCGTCGGCATTGGCGTGGATGACCAGGGACGAGCCATCCGTGTCCCACAGCCACTGCCCGGGTCCTTCGGAGGCGATACGGGCGCGGGTGGTGAAGACCTCGGCATTCACCCGACCACCGGCGTCGGCGAAGATGTTGGGCAGGTCGCCGTCGTCAGGCCCCCCTGCGTTCAGCAGGCCGTGCGGCGCTTGCGGGTCGCCGTGGTTGACATGGGCACCGGCCGAGGTGAACGGCGTCTCGCACTGGCCGGTCGCGTGAATGTGGACCCCATGCCAGCCGGGCGGCAGGCCCTCGGCCTCGATACGGATCAGCAGGCCGGTGGCCCCCTGGGTGAGGACGGCACGTCCGATCCGGGCACCGCTGGCATTGACCAGTGTGGCCTCGCCGAAAGCCCCCGGTACAGCGCGCTCGGGCCTGACCGAATAGTCGTTTGAGGTGACGCTGACGCAGCCGGCGAGGACGGCGGTCAGGGGCAGGAGGACAAGAGCGGTCAGATGGGTTTTGCGCATGGTCGGGGTCCTTGTCTTGGCGGGGTGAAAAGCCTCGACGTCGCTTTGCCTTGGCAGACCCCGGATGCTAGAAAACACGGTAGCGGATCACGTTCCGATTCCGGCCATTTAAAGCCTGATTTCCTTGACTGACGACAGCCATAACGACGCGCTTCCCCCGATCCAGGGCGGCGGCGGCGGCGACATCTCTACCATCACCATCGAGGACGAGCTGAGGCGCTCGTATCTCGACTACGCCATGAGCGTGATCGTGTCCCGGGCCTTACCGGATGCGCGCGACGGGCTGAAGCCGGTGCATCGTCGCATCCTCTACTCGATGCACGACCTGAAGATGACGCCGGATCGGGCCTATTCGAAATGTGCGCGGGTCGTGGGCGACGTGCTGGGCCGTTTTCACCCGCACGGTGACGCCTCGGTCTATATGGCCCTGGTACGCATGGCCCAGCCCTTTTCGATGGGTCTGATGCTGGTCGACGGGCAGGGCAATTTCGGCTCGGTCGACGGCGATATGCCGGCCTCGATGCGATACACCGAGGCCCGGATGGCCCCGGCCGCTTCGGCCCTGCTGACCGATATCGACAAGGACACCGTCGATTTCCAGCCGAACTATGACGAGAAGGAACTGGAGCCCGTCGTCCTTCCGGCACGGATCCCGAACCTGCTGGTCAATGGCGCGGGCGGTATCGCCGTCGGCATGGCCACCAACATCCCGCCGCATAATCTGGGCGAGATCATCGATGCCTGCGTCGCCCTGCTGGACGACCCGGACATCAGCGACGACTCCCTGCTGGACATCGTTCCCGGTCCCGATTTTCCGACCGGCGGCGAGATCATGGGCCGCACGGCGCCCCGCAACGCCCTGCGGGACGGTCGCGGCTCGGTCATCGTGCGCGGCCAGGCCACTATCGAGACGATCCGCAAGGATCGCGAGGCGATCGTCGTCACCCAGCTGCCCTATCAGGTCAACAAACAGACCCTGATCGAGCGAATCGTCGAAATGGTCCGCGAAAAGCGGATCGAGGGCATTTCCGACGTCCGCGACGAATCCGATCGCGACGGCATGCGGATGGTGATCGAGCTGAAGCGCGACGCATCGGCGGATGTGGTGCTGAACCAGCTGTGGCGCTTCACTGCGATGCAGAGCTCGTTCGGCGTCAACATGCTGGCGTTGAACCATGGCCGCCCGGTCCAGATGGGCCTGCGCCAGCTGCTGGAAGCCTTCCTCGAGTTCCGTGAGGAAGTGGTCGTCCGCCGCATCAAATTCGAACTGGCCAAGGCCCGCGACCGCGGCCATGTGCTGGTTGGTCTCGCCGTGGCCGTGGCCAATATCGACGAGGTCATCCACATCATCCGCAGTTCGGCCGATCCGGCCGAGGCGCGCGAGCGGCTGCAGGCCAAGAGCTGGCCCGTCGGCGACATGATCGCCCTGATCGAGCTGATCGCCGACCCGCGCTCCATGCTGGTCGACGGCGACAAGCTGAATCTGACCGACGAACAGGCCCGCGCCATTCTCGGCCTGACCTTGAGCCGCCTGACCGGTCTCGGCCGCGACGACATCTTCGGCGAGGCCCGCGGCCTGGCCGACACCATCCAGGGCCACCTGACCCTGCTCAGCGACCGCGCCAACATCCTGGCCGTGATCCGCGAGGACCTGCTGGTTGTCCGCGGGGAGTTTGCCGTGCCACGCCGGACCCTGATCGGCGAGGGCGACTATGAGCTGGAAGACGAGGACCTGATCCCGCGCGAGGACATGGTCGTCACCGTCACCCATGGCGGCTACGTCAAGCGCGTGGCCCTGAACGCCTACCGGACCCAGCATCGCGGCGGCAAGGGCCGTTCAGGCGTGGCGATGAAGGAGGACGACGCCGTCGTCGGCGTCTTCTCGGCCTCGACCCATACGCCGGTGCTGTTCTTCGCGACCAACGGCAAGGCCTACAAGCTCAAGACCTGGCGGCTGCCGCTGGGCAATCCGCAGTCGCGCGGCAAGGCCTTCGTCAACCTGCTGCCGATCGAGCCGGGCGACAGCATCATGAACGTCCTGCCCCTGCCTGAGGACGAGGCCGAGTGGGGCAATTACGACATCATGTTCGCGACCCGCTCGGGCGACGTGCGCCGAAACAAGCTCAGCGATTTCGCCACCGTCAACCGGGCCGGCAAGATCGCCATGAAGCTGGAGGACGGCGACCACATGGTCGGGGTCGCCCTGTGCACCGCCGAGGACGACGTCATGCTGACGACCGCCCTCGGCCGCGCCATCCGCTTCAAAGCCGACGATGTCCGGGTCTTCAAGGGCCGGGATTCGACCGGCGTCCGCGGCGTTCGCCTGCAGAAGGATGACGCGGTCATCTCCATGGCCGTACTGGGCCGGGTCGATGCGACGCCTGACGAACGCGCGGCCTATGTCAAACACGCAACCGCCATGCGTCGGGCGACCGGAGAGAGCGAAGAGGAAGTGGTCTCCGTCGATGCCGAGGAAGACATCGCCGGTGACGCGGTCCTCAGCGTTGAGCGAATCGCGGAACTGGGTGCGGCCGAGCAATTCATCCTCACCGTCACGGAGACCGGCTTCGGCAAACGCTCCTCGGCCTATGAATACCGGCGAACGGGCCGGGGCGGGCAGGGGCTGACGGCGCATGGTCTGGGTGGCCGTGCCGGGGACCGACTGACGGCCTCCTTCCCGGTCGAGGATGGTGACGAGCTCCTGCTGGTGACCTCTGGCGGCCAGATGATCCGCACCCCGGTCGACCAGGTCCGCATCGTCGGACGGTCCAGCCAGGGCGTGACCATTTTCCGCACGGCCGACGGCGAGAAGGTCGTCTCAGTCGAGCGTCTGCCGGACAGCGGCGGGGGCGATGAGGCGGCGGTTGACGGAGACGGTGGAGGCACCGGCTCTGATGCCGGAGACGGCGAAGCCTGATTCATGTCGGGTGCCGTTGAAGTCAGTATCGATGGTGCCCCGGCCACGTTCGACGACCTGACCCATGTGGCTCTGATCAACTACGGGGCCTACACCTCGTTCCGGGTGGAGCAGGGCGGCGTACGCGGGCTCGACCTGCATCTGGCAAGGCTGGAGGCCGAGGCGGTCGAACTGTTCGGCGCGCCGGTGGGTGACAGCCAACTGCGACGTCTGATGCGTAGCGCAGTCGGGGGCCGGGAGGCCTGCTGGCTGCGGGTCAGCCTGTTCTCGCCCGAGATCAGCCCCCGAACACCGGACTGGCAAGGTGTGCCCAGGGTGATGATCGCCGTTTCGCCGCCGCCTGTGCCCCTCGCCGATGCGCCGCGCCTGCAAATCCAGAGCTATGCCCGCGAGGCGGCCCATCTGAAACATGCGGCGACCTTCGGCCTGATTCGCGCCCGCCGCATGGCGCGTCTGGCCGGTTTCGACGACGCGCTGTTCATTGATGGACAGGGCCTGATTTCGGAAGGCAGCCTCTGGAACGTCGGCTTCGTCAGGGATGATCAGGTGATCTGGCCCCAGGCCCCGATGCTTGCCGGCGTGGCACAGGCCCTGGTGCAGCGAGGGCTGGCCGATGCCGGTCTGACCGGGCGCACGGAGCCGCTCCGGGTCGCTGACCTTGAGCCGTTCGACGCGGCCTTCCTCTGCAACAGCGCCACCCCCGCCTGCGCCATTGCGGCGATTGGCGAGCACAGCTTTGCGATCAGGCCGTGTCTGATCGAACGCCTGCAGGGGGCCTGGGCCTCGAACCTGGTCCAGCCGATCTAGGCCGGCGGTTTCGCACCTGCTAAACCACTGGAGCGACAGGGAGGAAATCGATGCGTATCGGCCTGTATCCGGGCACGTTCGACCCCGTCACCAACGGGCATATGGACATCATCGGACGTGCGGTGAAGCTGGTCGACCAGCTCGTCATCGGTGTCGCCCGCAATGACGAAAAGGGTCCGATGTTTACGACGGACCAGAGGGTTGAGATGGTCCGCGCCGAGGTTGCCCATCTGGGTTCGAAGGTTGAGGTGCGGCCGTTCTCAATCCTGCTGATGCATTTTGCCGAAGAGCTGGAGGCGAGCATCATCATCCGCGGCCTCCGCGCCGTCGCTGATTTCGAGTACGAGTTCCAGATGACGGCCATGAACCAGCGCCTCAATGCCGACATCGAGACGGTCTTCCTGATGGCCGATCCGCGGCACCAGGCCATCGCCTCGCGTCTGGTCAAGGAGATCGCCCGTCTGGACGGCGCGATCGACAGTTTCGTCAGCCCCGCCGTCGCCGACATGGTGCGGGCCAAGGTCAAGGTCTAGCATGAACTTCAATGCCATCATCGCCGGCGCGCTTTCCGTGGGGCTTCTTGCCGTTTCCGGGCCTGCCCTGGCCCAGACGACAACCCCGGACTGGCGCACCGTCGCGCCGGAAAACCTGCTGGTTATCGACACGGCCAAGGGGCGCATCCTCGTTGAGCTGGAGCCGCGGATGGCACCCCGGTCCGTTGAGCGCGTCCGTACCCTGGCCGACCAGGGCTTTTACGACGGGCTGAAATTCCATCGTGTATTGGCAAATTTCATGGCCCAGACCGGGGATCCCCTCGGCACCGGAGAGGGTGGCAGCGAGTTGCCTGACATCGAGGGCGAGTTCCAGTTCCGCCGGGGACGCGATCTGGGGTTCCTCAGTATTGCCACCGGCCAGGCCGGTCTGCTTGGCTTTGCAGGGTCAATGCCGGTCTTCACCCAGCCGGACGCACAAATGATGGTGACGGCGGATTTCAAGACGGCGGCCCAGGCCCTGTTCTGCCCGGGTGTCGTGGGCATGGCCCGGAACCAGAACCCCCACAGCGCCAACAGCCAGTTCTTCATCATGACCGGGATCAATGAGGGCCTGAACGGCCTGTATGCGCCCTTCGGCCGGGTTCTTGCCGGGCTTGATGTGGTCCGGACCCTCAAGCCGGGCGCCGAAGCGGCCAACGGCCAGGTGGAAGATCCTGACATGATCACGCGCGCCCGTACGGCCGCCACCCTGCCTGAGCGGCAGCGTCCGGTCGTCCGGGTCAGGCCTCCCTCCAGCCCGGCTTTCGCTGCCATGGTGGAGCAGGTGAAGGCCGAGCGTGGGACCCGATTCACGGTTTGCGACCTCCAACCGATCGTCGAAGTCACTGAGGGATGATGCCATGAACGCGATAGCCGGTCTGGCGGCCCTGTCCGTCCTGGTTGCGGTCCCTGCCTTGGCCCAGGACGTCGGCGGCCCGCCGCCTCCGCCGCCCCCGCCTGCGTCCCGGACGACCACCGATCTGTCTGAATGGCGTGCGGTGCCCGCTGAAAACCTGCTCGTGATCGAAACCACCAGGGGGCGTATTCTCGTCGAACTGACGCCGGAGGTGGCTCCGCTGCACGTGGAGCGGATCAAGCTTCTGGCGCGCCGCGGGTTCTACGACAATGTGCCCTGGCACAGGGTCATCGACTGGTTCATGGCCCAGACCGGCGATCCGCTGGGCAATGGTGAGGGTCAGAGCCCTTTTCCGGACCTGGAAGCCGAGTTCACCTTCCGCCGCGATCCGACCATGCCCTTCACGGTGGTGGCTGAGCCGGCCGGCGCGCGCCTGGGCTTTGTTCGCTCCCTGCCGATCCAGACCCAGCCTGACGCGGCCTTCGCCCTGACCGGCGACGGCAAGGTGCACGGCTGGGGCGTCTATTGCCCGGGCGTGGCCGGCATGGCCCGGGACGATGGCAATGATACCGCCAACAGCCAGTTCTTCCTGATGCGTCAGGCCTATCCCGCTCTGGACAAGCGTTACACAGTCTGGGGGATGACGGTGTCCGGCCTCGATGTCGTCCGAAGCTTGCGAGTCGGCGAGGGTGCCAATGGAATGGTTACAGGCGAGCCGGATCGCATGACCCGGGTCCGTGTCGCCGCCGACATCGCAGAGGCCGAACGGCCGGCGGTTCGGGTGCTGGCGACCAACTCGTCCCGCTTCAGGTCCATGGTGGACGGGTTGCGGGTCTCTCGCGGGGCTGATTTCTCGGTCTGCGACGTCACCCTGCCGGTTGAGGTGAGCAACTAGGAGCGACCGCGTCGGCGTCTGCGGCTCGGTTTTCTGTCCTCGCGCATCTGCTGAAGCAGCAGGCCCTCGCGCAGGCCGCGGTCGGCGACCCGAACCCGGTCGGAGGGCCACGCTCGCTGGACCGCTTCCATGATGGCCGCACCGGCCAGAACCAGGTCAGCACGGTCGGGGCCGATACAGGGTTCCGCTGCGCGTCCGGCTGCACCCAGCCGTTTGAGCGTCTCGGCGGCGGCCTCGCAGTCGCTGCGGCTCATCCACAGGCCATCGACCAGGCTGCGCTGATAGCGCCGCAAGCCGAGATGGATGCCCGCCAGACTGGTGATGGCGCCGGAGGTACCGACCATATGGGCCCGGCCGGCCATGAAAACACTGCGCAGGCCCGGATCGACCGGGGCCCCTGCGATCGCCGTGCTCATGTCGGCGACCATGGCCTCATACCAGTCGTCGAGACCGCTGGTCGGCTCCGGATGCCGCTCGGCCAGGGTGACGACCCCCACCGGTGCCGACATCCAGCCCTCAAGGACAAATGAGCCTTCGCGTTTGGACAGCCAGTTCAGCTCGGTCGAGCCGCCGCCGACATCGACCACCAGGACGGCATCCGCCGACGGGTCGAACAGGTTCAGACAACCCCTGACAGCCAGCCGGGCCTCTTCCATCGGGTCGATGATGCGCAGGTGCAGACCAGTACCGGCCCGCACCCGCTCGATAAAGGCCGGGCCATTCTCGGCCTGGCGGCAGGCCTGGGTGGCCACCGCCATGAGTCGCGAGGCGTCGACGCCCCTTTTGGCAACCCGCTCGCCACATAGCATAAGGGCGTCATAGGCCCGGTCCATGGCCCTGTCGTCGAGACGGCCCGTGCGGGACAGGCCTTCCCCAAGGCGGACGATTCGGCTGAAGGAATCGACGACCCGAAAGCCGTCTCGCGCCGGCTTTGCGATCAGCAGCCGGCAGTTGTTGGTCCCGAGATCGAGTGCGCCATAGAGAGGCGCATCCCGACCTGAAGCCCCTGGGTCGCCGGCGGCGCCGTTCCTGGCGCGCTGCCCGTCGGACCGTCGGGGCCGGGACCGGTCGTCACGCCCTGGCGGCGTGCGGTCGGTCTCCGGCATGGGCCGAACTTTCCTGGTGGGCGGTCCGAAGCGGCGCCCGTCCCGGCTACTCTAGGACTGTGGAAAGCCCCACGCCAAGCGCATCTGTTGTGAAAATGACGGCATGAACCGGATAATGCCGGGGCGGGGCGAGACATTCTGCGCCATGATCCTCGAAACGGTGGCGAATTGGGGCCCGGGCTGACCGGGCATGTAAGCGTCGCGCTCCGATCATTGCGCTTTCATCGTCAACGTCTGCCAGCTCGGCCGCTGGCGCGGGCGATGTCAGAGGCCTAGATTGCCGGCAAGGGTCCGTTAGAGCCCGCAGGCTGCAGGAGAAGGTCCATGTCCGACTTTGAACATGTGTTCGACAAGCCTCCTGAGGGCGCGGCCGCCGACTGGACCATCCCCCAGGACTGGGCGTCCTACACCGAGGTCGAGCATCAGACCTGGGATGTCCTCTACGCCCGGCAGATGAAGATCCTGCCTGGCCGCGCCGCCGATGTCTTCCTTCAGGGATTGAAGGCGCTGGATCTCAACACCGGCGGCATTCCCGATTTCTCGGTGATGAACCCCAAGCTCCAGGCCCTGACCGGCTGGACCGTGGTCTGTGTGCCCGGCCTGGTGCCGGATGATGTCTTCTTCGACCACCTGGCCAACCGCCGCTTTCCCTCGGGCCAGTTCATCCGCAAGCCGGACCAGCTGGACTATCTGCAGGAGCCCGACATTTTCCATGATGTCTTCGGCCATGTGCCGATGCTCAGCGATCCCGACTTCGCCGCCTATATGGAGGCCTATGGCAAGGGCGGGCAGCGCGCGGCTTCGCTGGGTGTGCTCCAGAACCTGGCCCGGCTGTACTGGTATACGGTCGAGTTCGGCCTGATGCAGGACGCAGACGGCCTGCGCATCTACGGTGCGGGCATTGTTTCCTCGGCGACCGAGAGCGTCTTCTCACTGGAGGATGCGTCCCCCAACCGGCTCGGCTTTGATCTCGAGCGGGTGATGCGGACCCTCTACCGGATCGACGACTTCCAGCAGGTCTATTTCGTCATCGACTCCATCGAACAGTTGAAGCGCGAGACCCTGCAGGATTTCGGCCCGATATACGGTCGACTGAAGGGTGCTGACGATATTGCGATCGACGCCATCCTGCCCACTGATCAGGTCTTCACCCGCGGCACCCAGGCCTATGCAGCGCGGGGCGGGCGTTTCGCGGCCTAGTCGTGAATAATCAGACTGTTCCGGCCTGTATCCCGCATCCGGATATAGGTCAGTAGCGACACGCCGATCAGGGCTGTGACGTACCAGAAATAGACGCTTTCCATCCCCTGGCCCTTGAACCACAGGGCGGCGTACTCCGCCGTCCCGCCGAACGCGGCATTGGCGATGGCATAGGGCAGGGCGACCCCCAGGGCGCGGATATGGGCCGGGAACAGCTCGGCCTTCACCACCGCGTTGATCGCGGTGTAGCCGCTGACGATGATCAGCGCGGCCATGGCCAACAGGAAGGCCATGAACGGGCTTTCGACGCCGGACAGGGCGGTCATGATCGGCACGGTGAACAGCACACCCGCGATACCAAAGGCGATCATCACCGGGCGCCTTCCGACCCGGTCGGACAGCGCGCCGACGGCCGGTTGAAGCAGCATGAACACAAACAGGGCCGCAGCGCTGACCTCGGTCGCCGTCGCCTTGGAGAAGCCGCTCGTCTTGACGAGGAATTTCTGCAGATAAGTGGTGTAGGTATAGAAGGCGATCGTCCCGCCGGCGGTCAGGCCGATCACCATCAGCGCCTCTTTCGGGTGTTTGAGGATCAGCAGCAGGGCGCTGGATTTCGGTGCCTCGCTGGCGTCTGTGGCGATGAAGGCCGAGGTCTCATCCAGTCGCCGCCGCAGCCAGAAGACCACCACCGCCAGCGCTGCGCCGACGAAGAACGGAATGCGCCAGCCCCAGGCCGCCAGATCGGCCTCGGCCATGGTCTTCTGCAGCACGATGAGCAGCAGCAGGGCCAGCAGCTGGCCGGAAATCAGGGTGACGTACTGGAAGCTGGACCAGAATCCGCGGTGCTTCGCCGTGGCCATCTCGGACAGATAGGTGGCCGAGGAGCCGTACTCCCCGCCAACGCTGAGCCCCTGCAACATGCGCGCGAACAACAGCAGGGCCGGTGCCGCCAGGCCGATGGCGGCATGGCCGGGTGTGCAGGCGATGATCAGGCTGCCGGTGCACATCAGGGTCACGGACAGGGTCAGTCCGGCCTTTCGGCCCCGACGATCGGCATAGACCCCCATGACCCAGGCCCCGATCGGGCGCATCAGGAAGCCGACGGCAAACACCGCCGCCGCGCTCAGCAGCTGGGCCGTGCTGTCGCCCTTGGGAAAGAAGATCGGGGCGAAATAGACGGTGAAGGCGGCATAGGCGAACCAGTCGAACCATTCGACCAGATTGCCGGCCGAGCCGCCGATGATGTTCTTCAGGCGGCGGGAGGGGGTCATGGTGGTATCGGTCGCACGATCGCTGGAGCCGGACATGGTCATCTCCTTGCCCAAAGTGAGGGCCACGCGACCCGGGCCGCCCCGCCGGCAATCAGGAACGGGTTGGTCGCCACTGCGTGCGCCTCAGTTTCGCTGGAACGGATAGAAGCCGCCGCCAAGACCCAGCAGGCCGGTCAGTTCGTCGAGCACGACCCGGCTCTCCTCGAGCAGGTCCGGACCGGCGAGGTCGGCGGGCGTCAGCCGGTCGCGGTAGTGTCTGGCACCCCAGGCTGACAGACGGGCGTGCAGGTCGTCGGTCAGCCGCATGTCCGGGTTGGTCGCCGCCTGTTCGGCCTCGGTCAGCACCACGCGCAGACGCAGGCAGGCGGGGCCGCCGCCGTTGCGCATCGACTGTCTGACATCGACGTATTCGACCCTGCCGATCGGGCCGTTCGAAGCCGCGAGGCGTTCGGCCACGGCATGGCTGCGGGCGTTGTCGCGGGTCTCGGTCGGGCAAATCAGGGTCAGGCGATTCTCGCCGGGGATCCGCACCAGCATGGAGTTGAACAGATAGCTGGAGATGGCGTCGGCCAGCGGCAGGTCGGTGGAGGAGACCTCGACGAAGGCCGGTTCGAACCGGTCCCCGGCGGCGGCGCGGATGGCGGCCTTGGTGCCGGCCGTGTCCTCGAAGGCGAGGTCGTGGAAGAACAGGGTCTCCAGCGCCCCGACGCAGACCACGTCATTGTGGAAGGTCCCGCCGGCGATGGCGGCGCGCGACTGGCGGGCCAGGACCACGCCGGACGCGCCGTGTCGGCTGGCCACGGCCTGTGAGGCCTCGCGTGTCTGGCGCGCCGGGAAGGCATCGGCCCAGGGTTCGAAAGCCTCGCGGCCCCAGACCAGCAGGTTGACGCCCGGCTCGCCGTGGTCGGCGCACAGGCGGACATGGTTGGCCGCGCCCTCGTCGGCGAGGTGGGCGACAGAGGGCAGGGCGTTGTGGACCGCGAACCGGTCCGGGTCGGGGAAAAGGGCGTCCAGCGACCGCTTGGTCTGCTCATGCTCCAGCGAGCGATGCAGGTTGGTGACCAGATTGGCGGGGGTGAAATGCACCCGGCCGTCGTCGCTGTCGGCGCTGGGCGTCACCGTCGCCGCATTGGCGGCCCACATGGGCGAGGCCGAACAGGCGGCGGCGGCGAAGCTGGGCGCGTCCTTCCAGGCCTGTTCGAGCACGCGAGCGTCGGGGCCTGTGAAGCCGAGGCTGCGCAGGAAGGGGATGTTGGGCCGTTCATGCGGCGGCAGGACATATTGCGGCAGGCCGAGGTCGGCCAGCCGCTTCATCTTGTCGAGCCCCTGCAGCACCGCCGCACGCGGGTTCGACGCCTCGCCCTTGTTCAGGCTGGAGGCGAGGTTGCCGGGGCTGAGGCCTGCATAGGAATGGGTCGGGCCGATCAGGCCGTCGGCATTGGCTTCAAGGGCTGAGATCACGCCCTCAACCCCTTGATCTCGGGTTCAATATTCTTCACCGCTACCGCCTCGAAACTGGCCACCGGATAGGCGCAGTAGTCGGCGGCGTACCAGGCGCTCGGCCGATGGTTGCCGCTGGCCCCCAGACCGCCGAAGGGCATGTCGCCGGCAGCACCCGTGGTCGGGCGGTTGAAGTTCACCACGCCCGCGCGGATGCGGCGGATGAAATGCTCCCAGTTGGCCGGGTCGTCGCTGACCAGACCGGCGGACAGGCCGTAGCGGGTGGCGTTGGCCGCGGCGATGGCCGCCTCGAACGAGGCCACGCGGGTGACGGACAGGAACGGGGCGAACATTTCCTCGTCGGGCACATCCACACCGGTGACATCGATGATGGCGGGCGCGACAAAGGCCCCCGGCAGGTTGCCGACCGGGCCGGAGGCGCGGATCACCTTGGCCCCCATGTCGATGCGGTCCTGCAGGGCCTTCAGCGCGGCTTCCGCTGCCTTCGCCGAGATCAGCGGTCCCGCGTAAGGCTCGGGCGTCGAATTCCACGGAGCGAGAATCAGCCGCTCGACCATGGCGTTGACCGCCTCGACGATGGCATCGCCCTGCGCGCCCTCCGGAACGATCAGGCGGCGGGCGCAGGAACAGCGCTGGCCCGTGGTGACAAAGGCGGACTGGACCACGATCCCGGCCACGGCCTCGGCATCCGCCGCATCCCAGACCACCAGCGGATTGTTGCCGCCCAGTTCGAGGGCGAGAATGACATGCGGATCATCGGCGAATTTCCGCCGGAAATGGGCACCCGCCGCGCCCGAGCCGGTGAACATCAGGGCGTCGATGCCGCTGTCCAGCAGGGCCGCGCCCGTGTCGCGTCCGCCTTGGACGACATTGACTACGCCGGCCGGCAGGTCCGCCTCGGCGAAGGCCTCGGCCATCAGCTGGCCGATGAGGGGCGTCTCTTCCGACGGCTTGAACACCACCGTGTCGCCGGCCAGCAGGGCCGGGACGATATGGCCGTTGGGCAGGTGGCCGGGGAAGTTGAACGGCCCCAGCACCGCCGCCACGCCATGCGGCCGGTGGCGCAGGGTTGCGTGGCCGAAGCCGGTCTCGGCCGTGCGCTCGCCGGTGCGCTCGTCATAGGCCCGGATCGAGATGTCGACCTTGCCCGCCATGGCACCGAGCTCGGCCGTGGTCTCCCACAGGGCCTTTCCGGTCTCTCTGGAGATCGCCTCAGCCATGGCCGGGGCGCGGGCCTTCAGCACCGTCTGATAGCGTTTGACCGCATCGATCCGGTCCTGACGCGAGCGATCCGCCCAGTCGGGGAAGGCGGCGCGGGCGCGGTCGGAGGCGGCCTGAGCCTCGGCAGCCGAGGCGGCGGCACCCTCCCAGACGGTTTCGCCGGTGGCGGGGTCGATGGATTTGAAAGCCGTCATTTGGTCACTCACGTCTTCACCCGCACGATGTCGCCCGTCTTCACCCGCAGGACGTCCGCGGTCTCGGCTGTCAGGGTCACGACATCCCCCTCGATCGCTGCGCGCTGGCGCACCGAGCGGAAACCGCCGACGCTGGAGGTGGAGATCAGGGCCGGCAGTTCAGCCTCCACCTCCTGCGCCACCGCCACCCTCAGGCTCCTGGCATCGCGGACGGTGCGAATGTTGTCGCGATCGCAGGTCACGGTCGGGCCGGCGTCGAAGATGTCGATCAGGCCGTTGGGGCGGAAGCCTTCGCTTTCCAGCAGGGCCATTGCGGGCACGCCCTGCGGATGGACCTTGCCGATCACGGCGCGGGCGGGCTCGGGCAGCAGGTCCATATAGATCGGGTGGCGCGGGGCCAGATCGAGGATGAACTGTTTGTCGGTCGAGCCGGTCATCCGGTCGGCCTCGTCGAAATCCATCGGGAAGAATTTGTGCGCGACATGGTCCCAGAACGGACAAGCCCCGTCCGGCGTGAAGACCCCGCGCAGCTCGGCCAGCACCGTGTCGGCGAACAGGTCAGGCTCGGCCCCGATCAGCATATAGCGTGACTGGCTCAGCAGTCGTCCGGCACCGCCCTTGCGCCGGTCGGCCTTGAGGAACAGCGAGCCGACCTCGCTCCATCCCGTGCATTCATTGACCAGCACCAGGGTCTTCTGTTCCAGCTTGATGCCGAGCGATGGCGAGGACTGGGTGTTGGTCACCACCCGGAAGGAGAAGAACGGTCGGTTCAGCCCGACCGCCGCCTTGACCGAGCCGATGCCGTCGACATCGCCGGTCTCGGTCTCCTCCAGCATCAGGGTGTACCAGCGATGGCTTGGTTCGATCTTGCCGGCAAAGCTGTCACGGCTCAGGTCCAGCCGCTCGGCCAGCTGGTCGGGATCCTCTGGCAGGCTGGTGAAGCCCGGCCCGGACAGGATGGCCAGCTCCAGCAGGAAGTCGAGGTCGGCTGGGCCGGCGGGACGGACGACGAGCATGGGCTTACATCGTCTCCAGACGCAGGGCTTTGAGTTTCAGCGCATCGATCTCGCCCGAGGCGATCTTGCACAGGATCAGGGCGCTGAGCTGGGCGCGTTCGACGAAGCTGGCGGGCCAGGCGAACTCCTGATCCGAATGGATGTCGCCGCCGAGGACGCCGAGGGTGTCGATATTGGGCAGGCCGGCGGCGTGCAGGTTGTTGCCTTCGCAGACGCCGCCCGAGGGCTTCCAGGCGATCGGCTGGCCGAGCAGGGCACCGGTCTCGCGCACGGCCTCGAACAGGGCGGTCTGGCTGGCGTCCATCGGCTTGGGCGCGCGGGTCATGCCGCCGTGCAGGTCCAGCGTCAGGCCGGGGAAGGGGGGCTCGGTTGCGATCTGGCGGACCGTTTCGGCGATCCAGGCCGATGACTGGGCGTCAGGGACGCGGACGTTGAAGCGGACGACGGCATTGTCAGCCACGACGTTCAGGGCCCCGCCGCCGCTGATTTTCGCGACGTTGACGGTAACGCCTTCACGCTGGCCGTTCAGACCGTGCAGGCGGGCGGCGATCATGGCCGCGCCGGCGACCGCATTGGCCCCTTCGTGGAAGGCCCGGCCGGCATGGGCCGCCTTGCCCGTGACGATCAGATGGTAGTTGCCGCTGCCCTTGCGCGCACCGGCCAGGGTCCCGTCGGACAGCGCCGGCTCATAGGTCATGCCGACATGACCGCGCGCGCCCAGTTCGGCCAGAAGGGAGGCCGAGGCGGGCGAGCCGATTTCCTCATCCGGGGACAGCAGGACGGTCCAGCCGACACGCGCCCGGTCCGGATGGGTCTCGAACGCTTCCAGTGCGGCCAGAAGGACAGAAATCCCGCCCTTCATGTCCGCGATGCCCGGGCCGTTAAGGGCGCCGTCGGAACGGGTCGTCACGGTCTGGAAGGGGCTCTCGGCCGGGAAGACGGTGTCATAGTGGCCGGTCAGCACGACCTGGATCGGCGCGTCGGGGCGGGCGGTGATCTTCAGCGCATCGGCATGGGCCTCGCTGCGCACCGCACCGTCGTCTGTGACGGTTGTGGAGGCCTGTGTCGGGATGCGCACGACTTCGGCCGGCAGGTTCCGGGCCTCGACCTCGAGAAACGCCAGGACCCGGGCCAGACCATCCGCATTGCGGCTGCCGGAATTGACATTCGCCCAGTCGACGGCGCGACCGATGATGGCGGGCTCGCGCGCTGCGACATGGTCGAGCACGATCTGGTCGGGGGGTAGAATACGCATGCATCCCAACCCTAGCGGTCTGCAGATGAAAGGTGAAGGTGAGCTGCGGGTTTCCCCTCGCCGACGAGCGAGCTAGGCTCCACCCAACTTTCTGGAGGGACTACCCAATGACTGACTGGATCAAGGCTGTGAATCCGATGGCGTCGATCACGACCGAGGCCGAGGCGACAGGCGCTTCGCGTGCCAGTGCGCTGGCGATCTTTCTCGGTGTGATCTGGGGTGCCGTCGGCGTCTATTTTCTGGTGTCCGGCGGTTCCGCCGAGATGGAGGCTGCAATGGCCGCAGCGGCCGCCGATACACCCGAGATGGCAGGGATGGGTGAAATTGCTATGCAGGTCGCCATCTGGAGCGCGATCGGTCTGTGCGTCATTCAACTGGTGTTGGGTCTGGTGCAATGGGCCAAGCCGAATGTCGTCATCCCGATCATCTTCGCGATTCTGGTGGCGTTCAGCTTGCTCTCAGGGCTTTTCGGCATGGTGATGTCGGGGCAGGAAGGCGCGGCTGAAGCGGCTGCACCGGGCTGGCAGTTGTATGTCGGGCTCGTGATTCTGGTTATCCAGCTGGACCTGCACATCGCCGGCATCCGGGGCGCGCGTGCGCTTGACCGGATCCGCCTGGCAGCCGCCCAGTAATGCCGGATCAGGGGCCCGGGCGTCGGTCCTCGGGATCGGCGCCCGGTTCCCGCGACTGTCGGCGCCAGCGGATCGAAAGACTGGCCTCGCCCTGTCCGCCGAATTTTGAACTCACCGTCAGGTTCCGGCGCACCTGCCACTCGACATTGACCTCCGCACCGGTCTCGCCGCCGCCGATGATCTCCAGATAGACGTCGTCGGTAATGTAGCGACCGCCGGCGACCGTCAGGCTTGAGGCCTCGCCGCCGAACGACAGCCGGTTCAGTCCGGCCAGTGTCTTCAGATTTCCGATCACATCGAATCCTCCGCCTCCGGCCAGGGCTGCGACGCCGGCCGCCAGTTGCGCTGCCTCGAGGGGTGACAGTTGGGACGCCGAACGTCCGAACAGGACCCGGGACAGGATTTCGTCCTGTGGCAGGGCCGGGGTCGAGGTCATGACGATATCTGGCCGCGCTGCCGTACCCGTGACCCGGATGGAAGCCGTCAGGGCCGGATCTTCCCGGATTGCCGTCAGGTTCAACCGGATCTGCTCCGGATTGGTCGAAAGGGTCACCACGCCGCGCGGGTCGAAGACGAACCGCTTGCCGGCGAAGTCATAGTCTCCCCGGACCACACGGGCCGTGCCGCTCAGGGTCGGCCGGGCGATGGTTCCGGTCACGCGGGCGTCGACGTTCATTTCAACGTCCAGCCCGCGCCCCATGACCCGCACGTCGCCGCCCGGGGACCGCAGGGCTACATCAAGTCCGAATTGAAGTCCGCGCTGCTGGTTCTGGTCCGCCTCGGGGACGTCGCCGCCGGGGCGGTTGATCTCGATGACGTCCATACTCACGATACCGGTCGAGCCGGGTGGATTGGCCTCTATCCGCGCCTGGTCGATGTCCATCTCGCCGGCCAGGGTGATGTTGCCCTCGGTGCCGCGGGTCACGGTCAGAAGCCCGGAGGCCCGGGCTTCGGCGACATCGTTGTCGATGATGCGGAACCGGTTGAGCAGCAGCTGGAAGCTGGATCCCGAGCCCTCTTTCAGGCCGATCCTGCCGTTGCCACTGACGGATCCTCCTGCGCCGTCGACGGCACTGAAACGCTCAACCAGGCCCGTCGTATCGTCGAAGCGGCTTGCGAAGGCGACATTGTCCAGCCGAACACCCGTCGCGCTGTCGCGAAAGCTGCCCTGTTGCAGATCCAGCCGGCCGTTGAGGCGCGGCTCCGCTATTGAACCGGCGATCGCGGCGCGGGCATTGATCTGCCCCGAGAGGGATCGTTCGCCACCGGCCAGAAGGTCCCAGATCGGCTGGATCTGTCCCTCGATGGACACATTGCCCGACATTGGGCGGGTGCGAACGATCGCCAACCGGAGAGGCGCAGCGGACGCCTCGACAGGCAGGGTGATGTCCGCCACGGCCTGCACCGCGTCCCCGTCTGCCGCATTGGCCCGGACGCGAAGGGTGTTGTCGACGAGCAGGGCGTTGACTGTGCCGTCGACTGCGATGCCTCCGGGTGCGTCAATGCTCCGGATATCGTCGAGAGACACATTGGCCGAGCCGGAGAGGTCATCGCCGGCACCGCGCAGCGAAAGCCGGCCGGTGACCCGGCCGCGCATGTCGTTGATCAGGGAGCCGAGGTCGATGCTGGTCAGATTGGCCTCGATGATGGCCGCCCGGGAATCCTGCCGAAGCTCGGCGAGGAGCACGCCACCGCCGATGCCCAGATCGAGCCGGGCGATACGGCCATCGCCCGACAGGGCTATGACTGCGGGATTACGGGTATTGAAGGCGATTTCACGCACACGTCCGCCGCCCTCGATGACGACAGTCTGTGAGGGGCCGCTGCGGGAATAGACTCCGCTTCCCTCGAACCACACCGGTGTGTCCCCCCCGACGTCGGCCCTGAGCGCAAATGGCAGGCGATCCAGTTTGCCGCGACCGTTGAGTTCGAAGGTGCTGAGGACCCAGTCCGAACCCGCAAGCCGCACGTTTTGCCCGGTGACGTCCAGGATTGCGGTTTCGGCTCCGGTCCCATCTGTCAGACGGATTCGGCCATCTGCCGCGCCCGAGGTGAGGAAGGCCCCGGCGCGCGCTGTGAAGGAGAGGTCGGCGCTTGACGGGATATTGCCCGACAAGGCGAGCGCGCCCTCGGCGGTGACTCCGCCGGCGTCCAGACTCACTCCGGTCAGTCGCAGACTGTCACCCCCGAAGAAGAAGTTCCCGCTGGCTCGCGCCGGGCCGTAGTTTGAACCGGCGGTCAGGGCGATGCGCCCATCCGAACCATCGTCTCCCCGTCTGAGACTGAGGTCCATCTCGGCGTCAGTCAGGATCAGGGTGCCGGCGCTCACCTTGGCGAAACCGGCCTTCAGGTCTACGCGCGGTTCGGCCAGGGTTCCGGTCAGGGTGCCTTCGCCCGTCATCGTTCCGTCGATGGCGACCGGACCTACGCCGAAAGGCCCGGTGGCGTTCCAGTCCAATGCGATGCGCATTTCCCCGTCACCCCCGATCAGACCCCGGGCCGCAGCCGTCGCCCGGGCTCCGGTCAGCTGGGCCCGCTCAACCGCGATCTGACCGTTATCCAGCGTCCCTGTCAGTTGCAGGCGCGGCACCGACCCCAGCAAACGGTCCAGTTCCTCCATGCCGGTCGCCAGGCCGCGCCCACGCCCGTCGAATCTGAGCTGCCAGGCGGCACCATTGCGGGCCATGGACGCCGAAACGGCACCACCGAACCGGCCTCCGGCTTTCGGGTGCAGCCGCGCAGCATCGGTGATGTCGGCGCGACCGCGGAAGCCGAGCCCCCCGACGAGCGTGCGCCCGCCCGACCCCGTCAGGGTCACCGCCTGGCCGGTCAGACTGACCCGCTCGAGAAGAACAGCACCGTCGGCCTGTCGCAGGGCCTCAAACGAGAGCCGTGGTGTTGTCCCCAGCAGGCTGCCGACTATCCCGGCCGTTGAGCCGCCACGGGCTCGGAGGTCTCCGTCGAGATCCATGCGCCCCGGCCGGACCCGGACGTTGAGCGGTCCACCGAGGCGTTGGGCCCGATAGCTCAACAGTTCGGCGTCGATCAGGTCCACGGATCCATCCAGCCGCCAACGCGAGGCATCGCCGCGGAATAGACCCGAATAGGCTGCCGCCGCTCCGCTCGCCTGTCCGGTCAACCGGCTGAGGGATGGTGTCGCGATGGCGAGCCTGATGCCGTCCGGACTGCTCTGGTCCTTGAGCCTGATCTCACCGCTGGCGCGGGACTCCAGATTCTCCGCGATCAGCCGCCAGCCGACCCCGATCCGTCCGTCATCATCGCTGTCGCCTGAGGTCGCGAAGCCGAAACGCACGGTGCGACCGATGCGCTCTGCGAACGGGGCCAGCAGATCCGAGCCGGAGAAGTCGGCAAAGCCTGAAATCCGTGTCCGGGTCTCACCGTAGCGGCCCCGTATCACCAGCGGTACGAAGTCGCCGGTGCGTACCGAGGCATCTACGATCTCGCCATTCACGATCGCTGTGGCGAAGAAGGGCTGGTCCGGGGAATAGCCGAGGGCTCCTGCCAGCGGTCCACCGCGCGCCTCGCTGGCTCTCAGGTTCAGTCTCAGGTCCTCGAGCTCTTTTCCGATGGTCGCATTCAGACGCAGAAAGTCGCCCGGCCGGCTGTTGCTGACGGCACTGACCACGGCTGTCCGGGTCCCCTTGCGCGGCAGCCGGGTCCCACCAGACAGCCTCCAGCGCCCGTACTCCCGGCTGAAGCCCTCCAGCAGCTCGATGTCGGCTGAAAACCGGTCGATATCGATCGACAGCGGCTGTGGGCCCGGCGGTTCGGTAGAGGGCCCGATTTCGGGGCGACGGATCAGCCGGATGACCCCGGCCTCGATCTCGGTCGCGTGGAACCGGCGGGTGATGAGGGGCCACCAGTCCCAGTCGACACGAACCTCTCGCGCCTCCAGCCAGATGCCTCGGGCATCGGTGACGGTAACGCGGTCGATAGTGAAGTCGTCGAACAGATCGCCGTTCAGGCCCTCCACATTGAGCCGGCCAAAGCGGCCGAGTTCCTTGCCGTCGACCAGGGCGGTTACCCGCTCCCGTCCGGAATCCGACAGGAGATACATCCGTCCGCCGACCGCGATGACGACAAGCAAAGCGGCAAGGACGGCCGCCGCTATGCCGCCGAAGAAGGCCAGGGCCTGCAGTCGCGTACGCGTCTTCGCTACGGCCTCGACGGGCGTATCCGGAGCGTCGTCGGCAGGAGGGGCGGGATCGGTCAAAACGCCTGGCCGATGCTGACATAGATCTGGAAGTCGGCGTCTCCGTCTCGCCGGTCAAGCGGGAAGGCGATGTCGGCGCGGATCGGACCGAAGGGCAGTCTGTAGCGCACCCCGACCCCGGCCCCATAGCGCAGGTTGTTGAAGTTCGGCGTGGCCTGGAAGCCGATAGCGCCTGCATCAACGAAGGCGACGGCCTGGAAATTCCGCCAGACATTGCGACGGATTTCGACGGAGGTTTCGAACAGGCTCAGACCGCCCCGCGGGGTGTTGTCCGGAAGCTGCGGCCCGGCACCCTGATACTCAAAACCACGCACCGAACCACCGCCGCCGGAATAGAAGAGACGGTCGGACGGCACGGTCAGCTCCTCGCCGCCGATAATCGAGCCGATCCGCAACCGACCCGCCAGCACCGTCCGTGCTCCGTCCTGCAGAGGCAGATACCCGGTCACCTGGGCTTCGGTCCGAATGAACAGCGTCGTATCCTCGCCCGTGACGGCCGTGGGCTGCGCCGAAGCGGTGAGACGCCATCCCGAGGTGGGGTCAAGCGGGTCGTCGGAACGGTCCAGATAGCCACTGCCGCGTGCGGTCAGGATCAGCAGGTCACGGTCGAAATTGACCGGCATACGGGTCAGCGGATCGAACCGGTTTTCATCGTATTTGCCTGCGTCCAGCCCAATGCCGAAACTGACATGGGAGGTCTTGCCGAGCCTTTGTTGCAGGTCGGCCGAGAGGGCGACGGCGGTTCGGCGATAGGCGTCCGTGTCCTCGTTCAGCAGGGCTCCTGACAGTTCGAGGGATTCCCCGGGACGACGCCAGTGCGGCAGACTCCATGCGAGGCCCAGGCGGCTGTCGACATCGGCCGCGCGCGCCTGCCAGACCAGTGTGTCGGCGCGCCTGAAACGGTTATGCCAGGTCCAGATCAGGTCCAGGCCAGAGCCTTCGGCGGTCGAGAAGGTCGCCCCGGCCTCCAGGATGCGGCGCGGGCGATCCGTCAGGGTGACGATGACCGGGCGGTTGCCGTCTGCATTGGCCTGCTCGCCGGGGCTCAGGGCCACACCGACACTGTCATAGACCCCGGTGTCAACCAGCCGACGCTCCAGCTCTGCGACGTCCTCTGGATCGTAGATCTCGCCTTCGGACCAGGGTGCCAGACCGGCGACCCAGTCGGAATTTGTACGGCTTGTTGTTTCGAGCCTTACACCGTCCAGCCTGACCAGGGCCCCGGCTGCGATGCGAAAGCTCGGCTGGACCGTAAAGGCGGCATGATCGACAACGACCCGGCGCGGTTGGGCGGTCGCGTCCGCATAGCCCCGGCGGGTCAGTCCGGCCAAGAGCCGGCCCTCGGCGGAGATGATGTCGCCGGCGCGGCCTGCCTGACCCGGTGTCAGTCCGACCTCACCCCTGACCGCTTCCGCAGTCACCTCATCGGGTGCCGGTTCGGTCCACACCACCTGAATCCCCGCCAGTTCGAAGCGGCGTCCCGGAGTCACGTTGACGATGGCGGCAGGGGTATCCTCGCCCTCGACCTCGTCTTCAAGCACCGGCTGATAATAGCCTTCGGATCGCAACAGCGCCTCGGCCGCCTGAAGGGCGCCTCTCGCGCGGCGGCGGGCCTCGAACCGGTTGGACGGGGCACCGTCGACTTCACCAACCGCACGGACCAACTGTGCTCGCAGATCGGCATCCATCGACCCGCGGATCTCGGCCCGCGGATCGGCGACGGCGGGGGTAGCCAGCAACAGGACGCCGGCCGTGCCGATGAGAATCAAGGCGGGCCTTGGCGTCAAACTGGGACCTTCATCAGGGTACGGAGCGCGAAGCCCTCGCTTGCCGCCGGACTGTCGACCGGGGTCAATAGAAGAGTGTTTCACTTTCGGGCTGAACCGATTCCTCGGAAGACAGCTTCTCGGCGGGCGTGGTGGTCGAATCAGCCGGCAGGGCCTCGGCAGCACCCGGGTCAGCCGCCGGAACCCCGGCGTCCTCGGCAACCGGAGCAAGGGGCACCTCAAGCGGCTCGTCCGTAACCGCCGCATCATTGGCGAACGGATCGCTGCAGGCGGCCAGACCAGAGACGATTGAAAGGGCCAGAACGGCGATCAGGCGTTTCATCAGCTGAGTCTTTCCCGGGAACGGCCCTCCAATGCTTGGCCGCATAACCTGTTCCATAACGCCGAACGCGCGCCTGGTCACCACGCGCCGAAACCATTCGTTCGAGAATTTGCGTTAGGCTGCAGGCACGATGGGGGCGTGAATGACCACTACGGCCTATGCGATGGTGTCGCTGGTGCGGTACCGGGAGCTCAAGACACGGATCGCACTGGCGGCCTTTATCGGCTTTACGGCATGGTTCGTGGTCCCCTCGATCTGGCCTCCGCTTTGGTTTGCGGCGGTTCTGGCCACGCAGGCGCTCGATTGGGCAGTTTTCAGGCGGTTCCGCCATCGGCAGGACTGGCAGCCCGACCGTCTCTACGTCGCCCTGTGCTGCGCGGTAACAGCGCTCGGTGTGGCAGTCTATGGGGCCATGAGCGCCTATATGTGGTTCGCCGGTGGCGAGGTCGGGCGTGTGTTCGCCATGGTCCAGTGCGCCGGTGGTCTGCTGCATGTCAGCCTCCACATGCACCATGCCCGACCGGTTCTGATTTCGGCTGTAGCCCCCCACGCGACCTATTTCCTTGGCTTGCCGGCGTTCAGCGCGATCGCGGGCCGGAACTGGCCGGAGTTGCTGATCGCGATCGGCTGCATCCTCTATATGAGCCACCTGGTCGTGACCGTTAAGCAGAGTTCTTCCACCACAGGGGCGCTCAAGTCTGCCCGGGACGCAGAGCAGAACGCGCGCCGCAGGGCCGAGGTGGCCAGCGCTGCGAAATCGGACTTTCTCGCCGTGGTCAGTCACGAGATTCGCACGCCGATGAACGCGGTTATCTCCGCTGCCAATCTGCTGCGCCGGACGCGGCTGGACAGTCAGCAGCGGGAGCATGTGTCCATGCTGATCGAGGCGGGCGATGTGCTGATGGGCCTCCTGAATGATGTGCTCGATTTCTCCAAGATCGAGGCCGGCAAGATGGAGCTGGAAAGCGCGGACATGGTCGTGCGCGACCGGTTGTCGACGATAGTCCGTATTTGGGAGCCACGCGCCCTGGCCAATGGTGTCCGGCTCGTGGTGCGGGTCGCACCGGATGTGCCTGCTGTCGTGCGGACGGATCCGCTCAGGGTTCAGCAAATCCTGTTCAACCTGATGTCCAATGCCGTGAAGTTCACCGAGGACGGCGAGGTCAGTATTGCCGTCAGTTGGGCGGATGGCCGACTGACCATGGCGGTGGCCGACACCGGCTGCGGCATAGCTGCAGACCGGATGGCCCAGATCTTCAACAGTTTCGAACAGGCCGATGTCGGCACAACCCGACGCTATGGCGGCACCGGTCTGGGCCTGTCGATCAGCCGCAAACTGGCCGAACTGATGGGCGGCACCCTGTCCGTGCAGAGCGTCTATGGCGAGGGCTCGACCTTTGTCCTCAGCCTGCCGATGACGGTCGTCGAGAAAGCGACGATCCAGCCGGCCCGGCCGGTCGAGACGGAGGGGTCCCTGGCGGGGCGATCCATCCTGGCCGCGGACGATCACGAGGTGAACCGCCGTATCCTGCAACTGCTGCTGGAGCCGCACGGCTGCCACCTGACCCTGGTCGAGAACGGTGCCGAGGCGGTGGATGTGGCGTCGACGCAGAGGTTCGATGCCATCCTGATGGACATGCAGATGCCGGTGATGGACGGGCTTGAGGCGACGCGCCGGATCCGTGCGGGTGCGATGAACGGGGCCACACCGGTGATCGCCCTGACGGCGAATGCGCTCGATCTGCACCGGGCTGCCTGGGAAGCCGCCGGGGTCCAGGGCTTCCTGACCAAGCCGATAGATCCGGGATTGCTCGCGACGACCCTTGCCACGGCCTGTGCGATCGAGCGACCCGAGGCTGACGCCGCGGTCGCCTGAGCTCTCAGCCCCAGCGGCTCCGGGCATCGGCAAGGGAGATCGATGCCGCTTCCCCGGTCGGTTCTGCAGGTGTTCCGTTGAAGCGCGGTGCCGGTGCAGCCTGCAGGACGCCCGGATCAACAAATGTGCCCCGCGCGACATTGTGCGGATGGCGCGCGGCCTCGGCCCCGGTCAGAACCGGAGTGACGCAGGCGTTCGTGTCCCCGAAATGTGCTGCCCAGTCGTCCCGGTCACGGGTGGCGAAGATCGCCTCGAACCGGGCGTGAAGTGCGGGCCAGGCGGCGAGGTCGAGCTGTGGTGCCTCCTCGTGGGTCAGACCAAGGCCCGTGATCAGGGCATCGTAAAACTGCGGCTCCAGGGCACCCACCGCTATGAACCGGCCGTCCGCGCAGGCGTAACAGCGATAGAAGGGTGCACCGCCGTCCAGCAGATTGGCCCCCCGCGACTCGCTCCACAGGCCGCGTGCACCGAGGGCCTGGAACAGGCTCATCAGCAGGGCCGAGCCGTCGGTCATGGCGGCGTCCACAACGCGCCCCCGGCCCGTCGTCTTCGCTTCCAGCAAGGCCGCGAGCACGCCGGTGACCAGCATCATCGCCCCGCCGCCATAGTCGCCGACCAGATTCAGGGGCGGTCGCGGCGGACGATCCGGCTCTCCCATCGCGTGGAGCGCGCCGCTGAGCGCGATATAGTTGATATCATGGCCCACCTGTTGCGCCATCGGGCCGGTCTGGCCCCAGCCGGTGATCCGGCCATACACCAGCCTGCCATTACGGTCGGTGCACACATCCGGGCCCAGTCCCAGCCGCTCCATGACGCCGGGGCGAAAGCCCTCGATCAGCGCGTCCGCTGCGCCGACCAGATCGAGCACACCCGCAAGATCGGCGGGGTCCTTGAGATTGACGTCAACCGGGGCGCGTCCACGGTGCAGCACCGCCCCGCCGACCTCGCTGAACGCCGCCGGGCCGGCATCGGCGCTGCGGCGCAGGCGCAGGACCTCCGCGCCCAGGTCGGCCAGAACCATGCCGGCGAAGGTGACAGGGCCGAGGCCGTCGAACTCGAGGATGCGCAGGCCGGACAGTGGTTTCATCGTGACTGACTAACCCCGGTCCGCGCGTTCGTCGAGCCAGCCCTTGACCGCGAGGACGGTTTGCAAGAGAAGGCGCGACGCCGGATTGCAAAAGCACCGGAATGGTATGCGCCCTTAGCTCAGTTGGTTAGAGCATCTGACTTTTAATCAGAGGGTCCTCGGTTCGAGCCCGAGAGGGCGTACCACCAAATCATTTGAAAACATTAAAAAAACCGGCCTTTGGCCGCGCCTTCAAGGCGCGCGGAAATCGGGCTAGGTATCGTTCAGGGCAACATGATCGTGACGGGCTCTTAGTCAGCCCGGATCGGTCCGGGCGGCTTGGATGGGCTGCGCCTCGGTCTCGCCTTGCCGATCTAGCCCCGGGGACGCATGGTCACTTAGGAATTCGGGAGGGGGCTATGTTTGCAGCGACGGGCTTAGCGTCAGTACTGAAGGAGCGTCGGTCGTGACGCGGCTGGAAATGATCAGGCGGCTAGTGGAGAAGGCGCGATGAGCGGCTTAGGTCTCTTCGCCTTTTGGGCGGTAGCAATGGCGGCTGTGCAACAGCCGGCAACAGCCGCCGACTCAGTATTGATGGCGGCCCATTGGCGCTGCCAGGTGTGGTCTGAGATGGCAGGAGAAGAGGGCCTGGCAGTTGCCCACCATCAAAGCGGAATTTCGGCCGGGCGTCGTTTTGTTGAAGCCGCCCGGGCCGGACGCATTCCGCCAGAGGATGTCAGCGCAACTGTTCCGATCTTTGTGGCGCTTTCTTTGGCGGGGCCGTCCGACGAGTTCGTGCTCGGTCGACTCTTCGAGATCACCTCGACGGACGCATATGATGCGGTGGTGAGGCGGGATGAGAATGGCAGCCTGCGTTCCCCGCAGGATTACGTTATGGACAACGAGCTTCGCGCTGCTTCGGCTCAAAATCTCATTCGCACCCGCAACTGCGCCTTGTTGCGGAATTGATTGGCTCAGAGGGCGTCCTTTGAAGGGCAGGGAGCCCGCGGTTTATAGCTTGCGGCCGCCGGCAAGCCGGGCGACCTTGGCTAAAGGCCATGTCTGAAACAGGGAAACAATATGATCCGCACCGCTATACTCGCCTGCGCCCTTGTGGCTGTGCCATCAGCCGCGCTGGCGCAGTCCCAGGTCGTCCTGCCCGAGGTCCGGATGCTGCGCCTGCCGGCGGCGGCTGCAGACGATGGGCCACCCGCTGACTACATCAACAACATTGCACCCGAGTATAACGGCTGGATCTATCATGAGGTCTCCGGGTCTCCGGCGGGACCAACCCAGCCATCGACCTCGCGCCTGTATCGGGGTGAAGGCTATCCGGCGACGATCATGGTCTGCCCACAATTGGCCCCCATCAAACTGCTCTTGAGTGGGGCGGAAGAGGTCGTGGCCCTCAACAACAGGTGTACCACGGTCACCACCGACGACCTGCTTGTCTCCAACTCGGCCCGGGGGTCCCTCCGCATCCGCTACCGCATCCTCGCCGTCCACCGCGCCGCCGAGTGAGAGCTTCCCACCGGCACTGCCGGGCACGCCGGTGATCCCGCCCAAGGACTTGCCGCTGCGGTCGGGCACCGAGACAGTATGCTGGACCTCATGTCACCTGCCCAGATAGCCGAGGGCCAGCGGCTCGCGGCTGAATGGCGGCCTCGCTAAACGCATTCGGGCAGTCAATGGTTAGAGGGCTTCGGTGGGCCTCGGTCACACCTTGCCGATCCAGCCCCGGCGTCGCATGGTTACGCAGGCATTCGGGAGGCGGGTATGTTTGCAGCGATGGGCGCGGCACTGATTTGGTTGTCTCGCGCCCCCCTCTGTGAGCAGATCAGAACTAACCATCGGAAAGTTCGAAAATGAAGAACATTGCAATCATCGCTTTGGCGGCGACCATGTTGGCTGGCTGCGCCACAAACGTTGGCACTCAGACGATCAACGACTTTGCGCGATTCCAGGGACTGGAGGCCGGCCAGACGACCAAGGTCCAGCTTTTCAACGCGTTTGGTCAGCCGCACCGAGTGACAAAGATTCCGGAAACGAGCGAGAGCCTTTGGCAATATTATCAGGTCACGTCGCGGATGAACGCGTCGACTTTCATCCCGTTAGTGGGGATGGCGACGGGTGGAAATGATTTGAACATCACCCGCGCTGACTTCTATTTTGATGCCAACGGAGTATTTCTCCGCTCACAGCGCGAGCAGCGCTCCAAATATGTAAACCAGTGGCTTGGCATAGCTGATGCGCTAACGCGTGACGGCTCCGTTGCCGAGGTTGAGCGAGAAATGACGGCGCTTGGCCTCCCCTTTGATTTGCAGGAAGCGCAGATTGCGGCGGGTTGGGCAGACTGGGATGATTAAGAACGCACTCTTGCTGGCGGCGGTCGGCTTATCAGGGTGCGCGTCAATGGCAGAGGGTACAGTCGATCAATCGCGTGAGACATTGGTCACGTCGAACCCGTCCGGTGCGGCATTAACGCAGGGCGGGCGGGTGATCTGCACGACGCCATGCACTGTGCGTCAGGCCCGACTGGACCTGACTAAGCCGCTGACCTTCACCTTTCCGGACGGCGCGACGACGGAGTCCGCCGCGGGCCTCAATTGGAACGCATCCGCCTTGGGTAACGCGGCGTTTGGCGGCCCTTTGGGGCTAGCGGTGGACGTCTTGAGTGGAAGGGTCATTCTCTCAAACGCCCGCGTTCATGCCGTGTCGCCGAACGTCGAGCCCTGAGGGGGCTTGCTCGAGCCGGACGTCGTGATCCGCGCGCAGGGCGTCTAATGCGTCCCGCTGAAAAACCGCTCGGCGGGGTCGTCCTCGACCTGGGCCAGCGCCGCGTCCTTTGAGCTATCCACCGGGGTCGCGCCCATTTTCGACAGGACGGCACTCGGTGTTGCGACCACGTTCAGGGCCACGCCGGGGTCATCCAGCCGGGCCGTGAGAATAGCGGCCATCCTGATCAGCGTCCGGGGCGAAGCATCCAGCCACGTCCACACGCACTCAGGCCGTTGGCTTTCGTTTGCGACAGCATTTGCAGACCGGGGTGCCCGGTTTGCTGGGGCTTTGCCGGGACTGATGCTTGCAGCGCAGCCGAGTGATCAAGGCGTCAAACGGTTGGATCATCGATATCCGGCCAGGCTTGAAGCGGGTCGTCGACAAGCCGGGGAGCATCAAGCGGCCCCTCTTGTGCGAGGCGGCGCTTTGAGCCGGGCGTTTTGCATGTTTGAAAGGCGAATGCGCCGCTCTGTACTTCCTCTTGTCTGTGCCCTCGTCCTTCCGCTCGCAGCCTGCAACGCGGGGCGTTCGGCGATGGACGGAGCCCGGCAGTTCGGGGCCGGGGTCGGGGCGGCGGCCACCGCGCCCCTGGACGACCTCAACCTGCGCCGGGCCTATATCCCGACCGTTCTGCTGCAGGCCGAGGCCAATCCCTATGATCTGCGCAATCTGAACCAGTGTGCCACCATCGGGGCCGAGATCGCCCGGCTGAACGAGGCGCTCGGGCCGGACACGGACGAGCCGCCATCGCCGGATGGCTCCTTTCTCAGCGAACGGGCGGCCGATGCGGCTTCAGCCGCGGCCCTGGACGCGATCCGTGAGGCGACATCGGACTTTATTCCCGGTCGTAGCTGGATCCGGCAGCTGTCCGGTGCCGAACAGCACAGCCGTCACGTCCAGTCCGCCATTCAGGCCGGCCGGATGCGCCGTGCTTTCCTCAAGGGGACGGGCATGCAGCGCAACTGCGCCCCGCCGGCGGCCCCGGGCTGGTTCCGGCCCAGGAGATAGGGGTTGGGGTGTGGGGTGTGGGGTATGGGGTTTGGACGGTCACCCGGGTTTCGATGGCAGGCCAGGCACTAACCGGTCGGCGCTCTGGTCGCGGACTTGCCCCACACCCCAAACCCTAGCCGTTCGACGTGTGCCGGGCGTGGAAGTCTCTCCGGAAGGCCTCGAACCGGCCGTGGGCGATGGCGTCGCGCATGGCTCGCGTCAGGGCCTGGAAGAAGGCGATGTTGTGCCAGCTCAGCAGCACCTTGCCGAGGATCTCGTCGGCGCGGATCAGGTGGTGCAAATAGGCCTTTGAATAAGCCTGTGAGGCCGGGCAGGGGATGTCAGGCTCCAGCGGATCCTGATCCTCGGCGAAGCGGGCGTTCTTGAGATTGATCGGCCCGGCCCAGGTCCAAGCCTGGCCGTGACGCCCGGCGCGGGTGGGCAGGACGCAGTCGAACATGTCGACCCCGCGCCACACGGCCTCGACGAGGTCGACCGGCTTGCCGACCCCCATCAGATAACGCGGGCGATCGACGGGCAGCATGTCCGGTGCATAGTCCAGCACCTCGCACATGGCCTGATGGCCTTCGCCGACCGCGAGGCCGCCGATGGCATAGCCGTCGAAGCCGATCTCCTGCAGTCGGTCGGAGGACTCGCGGCGCAGGTTTTCGAAGGTGGAACCCTGCTGGATGCCGAACAGCGCCTGGGTCTCGCGGGTCCCGAAGGCCGCCTTGGACCGGGCGCCCCAGCGCACCGACAGCTCCATGGCGGCACGGGCGGCGGGTTCCTCTGCGGGCCAGCTGACGCACTGGTCCAGTTGCATGGAGATGTCGGCCCCGATGCGGTCGGCCTGGATTTCGATCGACCGCTCGGGACTGAGGATGTGTCTGGAGCCGTCGATATGGCTGGCGAAGGTGACGGCCTCCTCCTTCACCTTCGAGATGCCGGCGAGGGACATGACCTGGAAGCCGCCGCTGTCGGTCAGGATGGGTTTGGTCCAGCCCATGAATTTGTGCAGCCCGCCCAGCCGCTCCATCCGCTCCGGCCCGGGGCGCAGCATCAGGTGATAGGTGTTGCCCAGGAGGATGTCGGCGCCGGTCTGGGCCACCTGATCCACCGTCATCGCCTTGACCGTGGCGGCGGTGCCGACGGGCATGAAGGCCGGCGTGCGGATGTCACCCCGCGACGTCTTCAGCACCCCGGTGCGGGCGCGACCCTCGGTGGCAGTGATGTCGAAGGGAAAGGGCATGGGTGGGGCTGTCTATCCGATCCCCTCTCCCGATGGGAGAGGGCTTGAGCGCACGACGGCGAAGCCGTCGTCCTTGCGCGAAAGGGTGTGGGTCGACCGCCTCGAGGCGACTCCGCCGCTTCAACCCGCCGACCCACATCCGGCGCTGCGCGCCACCTTCTCCTATTGGGAGAAGGAAGCTTATGCGCGGAACAACAACGACCCGTCCCCATAGGAATAGAACCGGTAGCCGTCCTTCACCGCATGGGCATAGGCCGCCTTCATCGTCTCAAGCCCGGCAAAGGCGCTGACCAGCATGAACAGGGTCGATTTCGGCAGGTGGAAATTGGTCATCAGCACATCGACAGCGCGGAAGCGGTAGCCGGGGGTGATGAAGATGGCCGTATCGCCCTGGAAGGGCAGTATCTCGCCCTCCGGCGTCGTAGCGCTTTCGAGCAGCCGCAGACTGGTTGTGCCGACGCAGACGATGCGGCCACCGGCGGCGCGAACGGCATTCAGGGCCGCGGCGGTATCGGCGGAGACCACGCCCCATTCGCTGTGCATCTTGTGGTCGGCGGTGTCGTCGGCCTTGACCGGCAGGAAGGTCCCGGCCCCGACATGCAGGGTCAGGGCATGGGTCGAGACGCCACTGGCCTTCAGGGCCTCCATCAGGGCCGGGGTGAAATGCAGGCCGGCCGTGGGTGCCGCGACCGACCCGTCCAGCTGCGCGAACATGGTCTGGTAGTCCGAGAGGTCACGGTCGTCCTCGGGTCGCTTGGCCGCGATATAGGGGGGCAGGGGCATGACGCCGACGGCCCGGATGGCGTCGTCGAGCGCGGGGCCTGCGAGGTCGAAGCGCAGTGTGACGAGGCCGTCGTCGGCCTTGGCCGTGACGGTGGCGGTCAGGCTCTGGAAGGTGACACGGTCGCCGGCCTTCAAACGCTTGCCCGGCTTCATGAAGGCCGACCAGACATCGGGTGCATCGCGATGATGCAGGGTCGCCTCGACAGCGACGGTCAGGGTCTCGCCCTCCGGCCCGACACGCTCACGGATGCCGGACAGTCGCGCCGGGATCACCCGCGTGTCGTTGAACACCAGGGCGTCGCCGGCACGCAGGAAGTCCGGCAGGTCGCGGACGATATGGTCCTCCAGCGTGCCGTTCCTCACGACCAGCAGGCGTGCGGAATCCCTCGGCTCGGCGGGGCGGAGCGCGATGTGGCTGTCGGGCAGGTCGAAGTCGAAATCGGCGGTCTTCATCAGGCGGGGCAAAGGCCATGGGGGAACGGCGCGGTCAAGCTATGGTGCATTCCTTGACCCCGCTTCATTCAGACGCCAAACCCCGCCCATGCTGCACTCCCTCGAAACCCTCGCGCGCGACGCCAAATCCTGGCCGTTCGAACAGGCCCGCAATCTTCTCGTCCATGTGCTGAAGAAGCGGCTCTCCGACGCCGAGCGCAATGCGGCGAAGCTGCTGTTCGACGCGGGCAAGGCGGACGAGGCGCTGGCGACCTTTGAGGCCCTGCAGAAGCCCGTCATCTTCGAGACCGGCTATGGCCCGTCGGGCCTGCCGCATATGGGCACTTTCGGCGAGGTGGCGCGCACGACCATGGTGCGCAACGCCTTCCGCGCCCTGACCGGTGACCTCTGGCCGACGCGGCTGATCGCCTTCTCGGACGACATGGACGGGCTGCGCAAGGTTCCGGAGGGCGTGCCCAATCCGGAGATGCTGACCGAGGACCTGCACAAGCCCCTGACTGTGGTGCGCGACCCGTTCGGGACGCACGACAGCTTCGGGGCCCACAACAACGCCCGCCTGCGCACCTTCCTCGACGGCTTCGGGTTCGACTATGAGTTCCTGTCCTCGACCGAACAGTACCGGTCGGGCCGGTTCGACGCGACGCTGCTGACCCTGCTGGACCGGTTCGATGCCGTGCAGGCCATCATGCTTCCGACGCTGGGCGAGGAGCGGCGCGCCACCTATTCCCCCTTCCTGCCGGTCAGCCCGGTCACCGGCCATGTCCTGCAGGTGCCCACGCTGGAGCGCAATGTGGAGAAGGGGACCATCGTCTTCGACGACCCGGCCGGCGGGCGCACCGAGGTTCCGGTCACCGGCGGCCATGTGAAGCTGCAGTGGAAGCCGGACTGGGCCATGCGCTGGACCGCCCTGGACATCGACTACGAGATGTCGGGCAAGGACCTGATCGAGAGTGTGCGCGAGAGCTCGAGGGTCTGCCGGGCGCTCGGCGGCACGCCGCCCGAGGGGTTCAACTACGAGCTCTTCCTGGACGTCGAGGGCAAGAAGATCTCCAAGTCCAAGGGCAATGGCCTGACCATGGACGAGTGGCTGCGCTACGGCACGCCCGAGTCGCTGAGCTGGTACATGTTCCAGTCGCCGAAATCGGCCAAGAGCCTGCATTTCAACGTCATTCCGCGGGCTATCGACGACTGGCTGGCCTTTATCGAGGCGTACAAGACCCAGGAGCCCGCCAAACAGATCGACAATGCCGTCTGGTCGATCCACGCCGGGTCACCGCCGACCCATACCTCGCCGGTGTCCTTCGCCCTGCTGCTGAACCTCGTCGCCGTGGCCAACGCCTCGAACAAGGCCCAGCTCTGGGCCTATTTCGCGCGATACCTGCCGTCGGCCACACCCGCCAGCGAGCCATTGCTCGACCGGCTGATGGGTCATGCGCTGAACTATTACGAGGACTTCGTGAAGCCGACGAAGTCCTATCGCCTGCCGGACGACCGGGAGAAGGCGGCCCTTCTGGACCTCGCGACGCGGCTCAAGGCCCTGCCGGCCGATACGACCGATGGCGAACTGATCCAGACCGAGGTCTATGCGGTCGGCAAGGACCACGCCTTCGAGCCCCTGCGCGGCTGGTTCGGGGCTCTTTACGAGGTTCTGCTGGGCGCGTCGCAGGGGCCGCGCTTCGGCTCTTTCGCGGCCATCTACGGCCTGCCGCAGACGATCGAACTGATCGAGGCAGGCGCGAACGGCAGTCTCGCCGGGGCCTGAACCCGGGGGGCGGCGTGCATGGCGATGACTACTGGCTGACCCAGAGGATTCGGCCCATCCAGACGATCTCGTTCCGCGCCAGGGTGCGCGGGCTGTAGGCCGGATTGACGGAGGTCAGGGTCACGACCTGCGCCGTCAATGCCCCGATCTCCTTGGCCAGGGTCTCGCCGCCTGTGGTGCGCACCACGACCCGGTCGCCCTTGCGCACATCGGTCGCTTCCCGATCGACGATGATCCGGTCGCCCTCCCGGTACAGGGGATCCATGGAGTCGCCGACGATCCTCAGGCTCAGAAGGCTGTCCTTCGGCCGGGGCAGGTCGGTCTGTTCCCAGCCGTCCCCGACCGGCAGACCCGCATCGTCGAAATACCCGTCCTGTCCAGCCTGAGCCATGCCGAGCAGGGGCACGGCAGCGGGCCGTTCAACCGCATCATGGGCCAGGGCTGCAAACTCTCCGAGCGACAGCCCGGTCGCCGTGAGGATGCGGGTCAGGCTTTCGGTCGAGGGCCAGCGCGGGCGCGGCGGCTCACCGGGTCCGAACCGTTTGGAAGGGTTGAAACTGGTCGCGTCCAGGCCCGCGCGCCGTGCGAGGGCGGAGACGCTGAGTCCCTCATGCCGGGCGAGGCTGTCGATCGCCTTCCAGAGCTGGCTATGGGAGAGGGGCATGGGGTCCGCCGCGGCTTAAAGGGTGCCGAATTGGATCCAGTGTAGGAATAGATGCCTAGGTTTTCAATCTCGAAACCGCTATTCCAGCCCGGCGGCGCGGCGTTCCTGCCAGGCCCAAAAGGTGCCTACGGCGATTGACAGAAGAATGCCGGTGCTCGCCAGGTTGATCACCGCATAGAAGGCGGACACCGGGGGGCGAATGTCGACCAGGGTCAGGACGTGGCTCATGACCGTCAACGACTGCAGAGCGGCGGTCCACACTGGCCACGCGCGGTCGCTCTTCCAAGCAAGAGCGATAAAGACAGCGAGCATGATGGCGTCGATCGCCATCAAGCCCCACTGCGTGCCCGTTACGGAACCGTCACCCTGAATCAAAAGTGAGGCGAACCAGGAAAGGACATATCCGCCGGCTGCAATACGCTCTGGATCATCACCCTTGAGGAAAGCAAAGGCGACAACCAGCAGAGTAAGGCCAGCCCCGATCTGGGTCGACAGAGTGTCGAACATAAAACCGCCCCCATGCCTCTTGGCATGGGGGCGATAATGCATCGAGTCTGAGCAGACCGGAATGACCGGCTCGTAATGTTACAGCGAATTAAACCGCGCGGAGGCGGCTGACGCGGGCCTGATCGTCGGTGTTGTGCAGGGCGGCTTCTGCCGGCTTGTTCATGTGTCCGATAGCATAGACACCGAAGCCATGGCGGCGATGATCCTTGGCCAGTTCCTCGTGGCAGGCCACGAGCGCGTCGCGGGCGGCGGACATGGCGGCGATCGCCTCCATGGCACGGGCCTGCGAGGCGGCACCCGAGACGGCGGTAAGGTTGAGCGCGGTACGGGCACCAATCATGGTCTGGATCAGCGTGGTGGTCCGGGCGATGGCGGCGTCCAGGGACTGCTCGGCTGTGTTCAGGTCGCCGGCGATGCTGGTGATAACTTCAGAGTTGGTCATGTAAGCCTCCCGCATCAAACGTAATGAAGGCGTTAACACGCTTTTACCGTGATCGGTAGGATTTTGTTTACCCTGTCGATCAGAAGTCCGGGGCCATCGCCGCCCCCGCCGCCGATGGGCTCGCCGTCCCCGGGCTTGTCGAGGGGGCCGACCGCGAGGTCGTCCAGGCCCAGCCTGCGCGCAAGGGCGGCGAGGGTATGGTGGGTCTGGACGATATGGGCACGCGCATCCGTCAGGGCGCTGATGGTGGCGGCCGTCTCGGTAAAGGCGCGCTGACCGGCCGTGGCCGACAGCCATGCGTCGACCCGCGCGACCGGGAGAGCCGCCGCGAGAGACGCCGCTGAAGCCAGGGCCTGATCGATCGCGGCTTCAGCGGCAAAGAGGCGAGCGGCAAGCGCTTCACCGACATCAAGTCTGGTCATGCTGGTACCTCCCTGTGACCGGGCGTCACAGGACGAAGCCATCATGGATTGCATACAATTGCAACTAAAGGTCGTCTTCAGCCATCAGAAAATGGGCTGTGAGCGCGGCGATTGGCTGGGATTCGTCTTCCTGCCAGGCCTCGGCCAGCACGTGCGCCACCCTGCGCCCGGCCTTGCTGATGCGGGCGCGCGCATGGACATCAACGGGCCGGCCTGATCGGAGATAGGCCACCGTCACATTGATTGGCCTCGGAAGCCGCAACCGGGGGTACAGTGCGGCGACCTGGGCGACGGCGGTCAGTTCGAGCATGGCTGCGGTCGAGCCGCCGTGAAGGGCGGGCAGGACCGGGTTTCCGACCAGTTTGACGTCGAACGGCATCGTCACGGTCAGCGTCTGTCCCTCGCTCGCGGTCGTCAGACCCAGAAACCGGGCATAGGGGAGGCGGTCCAGAAGGTCGCTCATTGACCACCCACCGTGTCGGTTCTGAGATTGGAACCGAGGCTGCGGTTGCGCATCGAGGACAGGATGTAGGCGCTCTGGGCCGCTGCGACGGGATCATCGGGGCTGTCCTCGAAAGCCCAGGCCCGAACGAAGGCGACGGATCGGGTCAGGTGGTAGCAACGTGCCTCCGCGACCAGATCACGGCGGGCTGTGGCCGCGCGCATATAGTCGACGCGCAGGTCCAGGGTTGCGATCGCTTCAAATTTTCCGAGTGCGATCCAAACCGCCAGCCCTCCAACGTGGTCCAGCAATGTGGTGACGAGGCCTCCCGAAAGGACGCCGGTTTCCGGGTCGCCGACCAGATCTTCTCGCCAGGGCGCGCGGATCCGCACGCGATCGCCGTCCAGACTGTCGTAAACGAACCCGAGTGCATGGGTGTGGGCCGCTCCAGCGGCGAGCTGGGGGAGAATGTCCAGGATCGGAGACTGCATGACCCGCTTCTCGGTCCGTCCGGACACGAGTGCAAGGGTGCTTGTGCAGGAACCGGTAGGTCAGGCGGCCGAGCGGTCTCTGCCTTGCTGTTCGGGAGCAGTCCCGGCAGCGGTCTGTCCAAGCGCCAGATTCATGGCGAGACGCAGGCAGTCTGGCTTGATCGGCTTTTCGACGACGGCCGCCATGCCGATGGTCAGATATCTCCTGGCGTCGTCGGCGTCGGCGTTGGCGGTGAGGGCCACGATCGGGATGTCGCGCGCTGGCCCCATCAGTGCGCGGATGGCCTGGGTTGCCTGGACCCCGTCCATCCGCGGCATCTTGATGTCCATCAGGATCAGGTCGAAACGCCTCTCCTGAACGGCCTCAAGGGCTTCAACGCCATCCTCGGCGGTTTCCGAGGTGCAGCCGAACATTTCGCACAGGGCCTGGGCCACCACGCGGTTGGTGCCGTTGTCGTCGACGATCAGAATGTGCGGGGATCCAGCGCGGTCGCCCTCCCGATCGAGGTGCTCGATACCGGTCGCCGTGGTTGCCTCGATCTCGGTGCGGTCGACGTCAAGGTCGAAGGCGAAGGTCGTTCCGCGGCCGGGGTTTTTCTCAGCCCAGATACGGCCTCCCATGCAGTCGACGATCTGACGGCAGATTGCGAGGCCCAGACCCGTGCCGCCCTGTCCCGACCCAAGCATGAAGGGATCGAAAACGGTATGAATGCGATCGTGCTCGACGCCGGCCCCGTCGTCCCGGATACGACCTTCCAGCCGAATGCGGTTGCCTTCGGCGACGGCCTTCAGACCGGCCTCAACGACGCCGTCCCGCGCGAAACCCAGCGCGTTGCCAATCAGGGTGTTGAAAAGCTGGGTCAACCGGGTGCCGTCCACGAGAGCGGCCATTTCGGTGTCGCCCTCATAGCTGACCAGGAGGGTAACGTTGTCACGGGAGGCGCGAGGTGCCCAGACCGTCTGCACGTCATCCATCAAGGCGCGCAGGGGGGTAGCTGTCGGGCTCAGCTCGAGCTCGCCGGCCTCGGCGCGAGCGAGGTCGAGGGCATCCTCCAGAACGCGCAGCACCGTTCCGGATGACTCCACGATTGTCGCGACATGGGCAAGGGACTGGGGGCTGAGTGGCTGGCGGCGCAGCAGATCAGCGACGGCCAGGACGCCGTTCATCGGCATGCGCAACTCATCCGCCATCATGCTGAGGAACTGGTTCCTTGCCCGGGCGGAGGCAACGGTCTGGGTCTTTGCGTCCGAGAGGACGTGGACCTGTTCCACCAGCTCGAGGTTCTGCCGGCGCTGGATCGTATTGACCCCCTGGAGGAGGGAGGCAGCCGTTCCGACGCCATGATACCGACCATCACGGGTAACGATGAACCCGCGCATGAGGGTCGCCGGGCCGTCTTTTTGCAGGACATCGCAGAAGGCGTCGATGCTGACGCCGCCCTCGACCACAGCCGGCTCGGGATCCATGGCATGAGTGATCGGTCGGTGGCCGAACTGGGCGTGGCCCAGTGGGCTGGCGAGTTTCAGCAGGAAGGCACTGCGTTCGACCAGACCGACAGGGAGGCCATTCTCGACGACCGGGATCACCAGGGTATCAGGTTCGCGTTCGAAACGTGCGAACACGTCCATGCCGGTTGTCTCGGGCGACACCGCCTCGGCGCGCACCGACAGGACTTCTATGGTCGGCATGACAGGCCGCAACTCCACAAGAACAGCCGAACCATAGATCACAAGCGTTTTCAGAAGGGTTAAGGCTGACTTTCTCATCTTCGGGCGGCTTTTGCTCTGCTCGCGGGTCTGATGTAGAAGGAACGCCCGCCGTCCTGCGGTCTGTTTCCCTTGTCCATGCGCGCGGCCAACCGGCCGACCGCAGGTTTGTCATGAGCGATTCCCTGCCCACGCCCGCACAATCGGCTCTCGTGCTCTTCTCGGGCGGCCAGGACAGTGCGACCTGTCTGGCCTGGGCGCTGGAGCGATATCCAAGGGTAGAGACGGTCGGCTTCGACTATGGCCAGCGTCATCTCGTCGAAATGCAGGCCCGGCTGCAGGTCCGTGCCGGGATGGCGACCGCGCTGCCGCAATGGGCTGACCGGCTTGGGCCGGACCATGTGGTCGACCTGACCGGCTATGGCCGGATCGCCGAAAGTGCCCTGACGACCGACCGCGCAATCGCGCTTGACGCCCGTGGTCTGCCGACAACATTCGTGCCGGGCCGCAATCTGGTTTTCCTGACCTGCGCCGCCGCCTTGGCTGATCGGCGGGATCTCGAGGTGCTGGTCGGGGGGATGTGCGAGACGGACTATTCCGGCTACCCCGACTGCCGCCGCGCCACGATCGACGCCATGGCCTCAGCGCTCAGCCTGGGTCTCGACAAGCCTATGGTCATCGAGACCCCCCTCATGACCCTGACCAAGGCCGACACCTGGGCCGTGACTGAAAAGATCGGTGGCGCACCGCTGATCGATCTGATCCTGGAGCACTCCCACACCTGCTATCGCGGCGACCGGCAGCATCGGCATGTCTGGGGCTATGGCTGTGCAGACTGCCCGGCCTGTGAACTGCGCGCCGCCGGCCATGCCCAATGGAAGGCCGCATGACCTATTCGGCCAAGGAGGTCTTCCTCACCGTGCAGGGTGAAGGCGGCCAGGCCGGTCGGCCGGCCGTTTTTCTCCGTTTCGCCGGCTGCAATCTGTGGAGCGGGCTTGAGCGTGACCGCGCGACTGCAGTCTGCACATTCTGCGACACTGACTTCGTCGGAGTGGATGGCGACGGCGGCGGCAAATTCCCGAATGCGGATGCCCTGGCAGACCATGTCGCTGCGCTTTGGCGGGGCCGGGCAGGGGACCCGAAACTGGTCGTCTGCACCGGTGGGGAGCCCCTGCTGCAACTGGACGGACCGCTGATTGCCGCCCTCCATGCCCGGGGCTTCGAAATCGCCGTGGAAACCAACGGAACCCTGACCGCGCCTGCAGGGCTTGACTGGATCTGCGTCAGCCCCAAGGCCGATGCCCCCTTGCTCCAGGTGGCCGGTCAGGAACTCAAACTGGTCTTTCCCCAGTCCTCTGCCATGCCGGATCGTTTCGAACACCTTTCGTTCGATCGGTTCTGGCTTCAGCCCATGGACGGACCTGACCGGGTGGCCAACACTGCAGCGGCCATCGAATACTGCCTGACCCACCCGAAATGGCGGCTCAGCGTCCAGACCCACAAATACATCGGCGTAAGATGAGCGTTTTCGAGATTACCAAGGCCGCCACCTTCGACGCGGCTCACTATTTTCCGAGCGAGCCGGAGGGAAGTGCCTACCGGCGCATCCATGGCCATTCCTTCCGGGTCGAAGCGACCGTGTGCAGTGAAACGCTGGATGCGGCGCATGGCTGGGTCGCTGATCTGGGGGCCCTGGACCGGGCCTTGAGGGAGGCTGCGGAGGCTCTGGATCACGGTATGCTAAATGAGCACGCCGGATTGGAACGCCCGTCGCTGGAAAACCTGTGTCTCTGGTTCGCCGCCCGGCTGAAGCCGGAATGGCCCGGATTGAGCCGGATCATGGTGTCCAGGCCGACGATCCATGAACGCTGCGTCCTGACGCTCTAGCCTAGCAGTCGCGGCCCCGGCGCTGGCGCTGTTCGCAACGGCGCTGCTCACGTTCGCGTTTTGCCCGGGTCTCCTCATCCGAGGTCGTCACGGCATCGACGCCGGCGCCCACCACGGCTCCGGTGGCCTGGGCTGCCCCGCCGACGATGGCACCGGCGGTACCGACAACCGCCCCTACGAGACAGCCCTGGAGCATCAGGGTCGCGCTGATTACAGCCACAAGGATCCCGCTGGTTCTGATGGTCCTGATCATGATGCCTTCCTGTGAATCCGCTGGGCCATCTGGTGAGGCTGAGGCTCGAGGCGCATCGGCCTGCCCCGGGTCGGGTCGGGCCTGCAGGCCTGGTGGGCGGCGAGGGGTTCGAACCCCCGACCCCCTCGGTGTAAACGAGGTGCTCTGACCAGCTGAGCTAGCCGCCCATCTTCATGAAACCCGCAGGCTTTCCGTGCCCTAGAACCGGAAGCTGGCACGCAGGAACAACATGTAGCGAATGTAGTCCTCAATCATCTCGGCATCGGCGTTTATGGACAGCATGCCCAGTTCGTTACCGATGTTCAGGCGCAGGCCCACGATCGGGCCACCGCCCTCGATCGACCCGCCGTCGAGCGTGAAGTCGGGACCGCCAGATCGGAAGCGGGCAATGGTCTCGCCCGGATCGACCGAGATGTTCTGGCGCCAGCCGACACGCATTTCGGGGCGCAGCCAGCTGTTCTCGCCCATCGACATGCCGACGTTGATGGCAGCGGTCGCCGAGAACAGATGGCCATTGCGGTCGTCGATTGACAGATCGAAGCCATCACCACCGCCCGTCTCGACGTGGCCTTCCTCATTGAGGGAGAAGAACTCGGCATAAGCTTCGGGCCGGATGCTGAAACGCCCGAAATCACGCTGGTAGGAAACCCCGCCGGCTGCCGCCAGGGTGAAGCCGTTCCAGTCCGATTCATTGGACAGGTTCTGCCCCGCTCCGACGAAGCGGCGTTCGGACTGGAAAGAGGCATAGCCGGCCGCTGCCCTCGCCCAGGTCGTCCAGTACTGGCCCTGCGCCCGCCAGTAGAGGCCCAACTCCAGAAGATTGGCCGAGAGCACTTCCTCTGCCGCCGATTCCGGATCCTCAAGATCGGATGAGGTGAAGGCCAGGGAAATGCCGACCGCGCCGAGGTCGGAGCCACGCTCGACGCCACCGGCGACGCCGAACCCTTCAGAGCGGAATCCGTAGGTGTCGGTCTTGTCCTTGTCGGCGTAGAAATTGATCTCCTGAACCCAGGCGCTGGTTTCGCCCGGGGCAGCGGAAGCGTTGCGGCCGGTCAGGGCGCGGGTCACGGCATCGACGCCCGATGACAGGGAGAGCAGGGGGCCGCCGGCATGGTCCGGAAGCAGTTGCTCATAGAGGTCGATGAACTGCGCCCGCCCCGTCTGGGCCAGGAATGTTTCGCGCATATCTGCCGCACCGGCCCCGCCGATGGCCGAATAGAAGGAGTCGAACATGGCGGCTTCGACGGGGATCAGGCCCGCCTCGGCAGCACTGCGTCGGCGCACATCGACGAACACCTGTCCCGCCGGCACATTGGATCCGGCGGAGACCATGTAGAGATAGGGCGAGTTTGCCTCGATGGAACTCAGATCAAGCGAACCGAAATTCAGGGTTGCAGCGTTGATCAGGGTGAACCGTTGGGACTCTGCCAGAAGTGAGGTGAACCGGACGCCGAGTCCGGCCCCGTTGGCAAAGGTCGCGGCCCCGGAAACATTGAAGCCGCCCGCCCTTCTGTTTGCGGGATCGACCGTGATGATGAGGTCGCCGTCCCGGGCTACGTTCAGGCTGGTTACGTTCAACGCAGTTGCCTGGCGGGCATCAAGCGTGCCGTTGGTGACGTTGATGGAAAGGTCGCCACCGATATCCGACAGGGCGGAACGGACGATGGCCCCTCCGGAGATCGACAGGGTGTCGGCCCCGAGGCCGAAATAGATGTCACCGAAAACAATACCGTTGCGGATATCGACCGTGTCTGCGCCGGTTCCCAGCCGGATGTCGCCGACAAGGATCGGCTCAGCGCTGTCAGGAACACCATCGCCGTCCGTGTCGGGATCCTGCGCGCTGGGCGTGGCCGTGATGCCGGCCTGGATGATGGTGACGCCGGTCGTATTGGCGGCGACATTGATTGCGGTCGTGGAGCCCGTCACCGCATCGCCGGCGACATTCGCGTTCAGGGTGGCCTGGAGCGAGCGGTTGTTGGTGATCGAGACCAAGGTGCCGCTGAGATCGTTGATGGCGGTCACATTCGCTGTGCCGCCGCCAGCCGAAGCCAGGATGGAGCCATTGTTGACAAAGCTGGGCAGCGAGGCCCCGGCGTCGATCTGGACCGCCGTTGCATTGGCGGCGACATCGCTGGCGACGCCGCCTGTAATATTGCCGTCGTTGACGAACCGCGGGGTCGTGGCTCCGGTGCCGAAGCGGTAAGCGGTGGCGCTCGCCCCGTTGGCGAGAGCGGCCACGGTGCCCTGGTTGCGAACACCGCCAGTGATGCTCACCGTCCGGCCGGCATTGCCGCCGAAGACCACGCCATTTGCGGCTATGCCCTTATATACGCCCTGGCCCGTGATCGTGCCGCGGTTGATAAAGCCATAGGCATCATCTCCGGTACCCACGACACCGAGCGTGATGGACTGGGTCGCCGAGGCCACGATGATGCCGGGGGCAGCGCCATAGCTGTTGATGTTACCGGTGCCTTCAGTGCTGTCGGCAATCCCGTCGGAGTCCTCGTCCGTATTCGTGGGGCTGGTGTCGGTCGGGGGGCGGTCGACGACCACGCCGCCAGCCACACTGCCGGCAATGACGACCGCCGGGCCGCCCTGCAGCAGGTCGTCCGCGTCAAGTCTTGAAACAAAGGTGTCGTTGCCAAGGGTCGTGTAGCGGTAGCCGGTTGCGTTGATCTCGCCCTGCAGGGTGAGACGGCCACCGACGTTGCCGCCAATCGACACGGCGGAGGTGTTCATGCCGCGCGCAGTGACGGAGCCCAGCAGGGCGACATTGCCGGAGACGGCGCCAAGGGTCCGGATTGCGACCGAGTTGTCGCCGAATACGCGGATGGCACCTTGCGACTGGATATTGCCGATCAGACCGGACTCGATCGAAATGGCGTAGGAGTTGTTGCCGTCGACACCGATGGTGCCGAGCGAACTCACCGTCAGGTTGCCGGTAACCGGAGCGCCGGCCGCGTAGCGGATGCCGTAACGGTCCGAGCCGGTAGCCCAGGGGCCATCGATATCGCCGTCGCTGTCCGAGTCCGTATAGTTCTCGATCGTGTCTGCGATCAGGATCGTCGCGCCGATGGTGACATCGGATGTCACCCCGGCGTTCACCAGCACAGCCGTTGCGCCGTTGGCAGCCGGGGACATCGTGATCGAGCTTGTGCCCTCCATCGTGAAGTCGTGGTTCGAGTTCACGATCACGGCCGTACCGGTTACGACCGTGATGCCACCACTGCCGGAAATCCGGATATCGTCAGCAACGCCCGTGCCGCCGGCGTTCGAGGTCGTAATGGGCGTGGTCCGGACAGTCGTGATCACGACCTCGGCCATGGCACCGGTAGCCGCCATCAGGGGAGCGATCGCAACCGCGGTCGCGAGTAGAATACGCATTCGGTACAAACCCCTGTGGACGACACACGCAGAGACGCCGACGGCCTTCTATCAGGGACCGTGCTTGACTGCCTCAAGTTTCTCGAATTTGAGGCGAATGCAAGGCCGAACGCGCAGGCGGGGCTCATTCGGGAAGCTTCGATATTGCGTTTTCCGCGATCGTTATGATATCACTTTCATATCGACTTTCGGAGCGAATGATGTCCCACGAACACTCAAGATCAACGGAAAGCCCGGCCAACTCCGCCAACGGCCTTCTGATGCTGCTGATCGGGCTGCTGCTTCTCGCCGCCGGGCCGATCATCATCGCCCAGAACCCCGACTCTGCCGTGCTTCTGTTCCCGGGTCTTTCCGCAGCGGCTGTTGGCCTGTTGCTGGTTTGTGGCCTTTACTCGCTTCAGCCGAACGAAGGCATGGCGATCATGCTGTTCGGGTCCTATCGCGGAACGGACCGCAAGACCGGTCTGCGCTGGGTCCTGCCCTGGTACAGCCGCAAGAAAATCTCCCTTCGGGTTCGCAATCTGACCAGCGACAAGCTCAAGGTGAATGACCGGCGCGGCAGTCCGATCGAGATTGCCGCCAACGTCGTCTGGCGGGTGCAGGATTCCGCCCAGGCCCTGTTCGATGTCGATGATTATCAGGCGTTTGTGAACATCCAGGTGGATACGGCGCTGCGCGATATCGCTTCCCACTATGCCTATGACCACGGCGATGAAACGGACGTGCCCGAGCTTACCCTGCGGGCCGACGCCGAGGACGTGGCCGGCCGGCTGCGCGAGGAACTGGTGGGCCGGGTCAGCGTTGCGGGAGTGGCCATCGACGAGGCGCGGCTGGCCCACCTCGCCTATGCTCCGGAGATCGCCGGGGCCATGCTGAAGCGCCAGCAGGCCGAGGCGGTGCTCTCTGCCCGTCGCCTTATCGTCAAGGGAGCCGTCGGTATGGTCGAGAGCGCCCTTGCCGACCTCAATCAGCGCGGCGTTGTTGATCTGGACGAGGACCGCAAGGCGGCCATGGTCTCCAATCTGCTTGTGGTTCTGTGTGCCGACCGCGAGGCTCAACCGGTCGTGAATACGGGCACCCTGTACGGCTGACATGGCCCGACCCAGGAAGCCCTTTCTGATGCGCGCTTCTTCCGGCGTGATGGCGGCGGTCGAGCGATTGGCCGCCGCCGAGCTCCGTTCGGTCAATGCCCAGGTCGAATGTCTGCTGCGTGAAGCCCTTGCCAGACGGGGCATTTCGCCTTCGGAAGACGCTCCGCCGACGGACAGCGCTTGAGCTTCGCCGTCGCGGGCGTTACGGGCCGCTGATGTTGAAGTCGCACATGTCAAAGGTCCGCAAGGCTCGCCGCATCCAGAGACGGGTCCGGCGCGTCGGATCAGCCAGCGTCAGCGCGGCCGAGCGGGAGTTGATGACGCTCGCCGGACTCGAGGTTCAGGAAGGCGAACTGCGCCTGTTTCCGGGCTGGGACGAGGAGGTTTCGGAAACCCTTGCGGCGACCAAGGCGGCCGGCGAGGACAGTCGGCCCCGGCTCGTGGACACCACCATGCTCTACGCCCCGCGATCAGGTGGCGTGAAACGTTACCTCCTGTCCAAGAAGTCCTGGCTGGAAGCGAACCGCCCCGGCGTGGCCCATTCGCTGGTGGTGCCCGGCGCGCACCACAGGGCGGACGACGACGGCATCGTTCAACTACACGCGACCAAACTGCCCTTCGGCGACGGCTACCGCTGGCCCACCTCGGTCAGCCGCTGGGCCGCCTGGGTCGCCTCGCTCAACCCCTCAATCATCGAGGCCGGCGATCCCTATACGCCGGGGCAGGGGGCCTTGGCGGCCGGTCAGCGGGCCGGGTGCCCGGTTGTGGGCTTCTGCCACTCAGACCCGGCCGGCCTCGCCGCTCTGCATTTCGGCGAATGGGCCAAGAAGCCGGTCGAGAAGCGTTGGGCCCGGCTTTTCGGCCAGTTCGACCGCGTGGTCTCGCCCAGTCGGTATATCGCCCGGCGTCTGGAAGAGGCCGGGGTCGGCAATATCGTCATCCGGCCTTTGGGCGTGGAGATAGACACGTTCCGGCCGGATCGTGGTGACCGGGACTGGCTGCTGAAAAAGCTGAACCTGCCGGCGTCCGCCCGCCTGCTCTGTTTCGCCGGTCGCCCGGCCCGCGAGAAGAACATCGATGTCCTGATCCAGGCCGTTCAGGCCCTCGGGGACCCCTATCATCTGATCCTGGTCGGTGCCGGTGCCGGCATGCCGGCCGAGGAGCGGGTCATCTCGCTGCCCTACGAGGCCAATCCCAAGGCCGTGGCCAGGATCATCGCCAGCTGCGATGCCTTCGTGCATGCCAATGACAAGGAGCCGTTCGGACTTATTGTACTCGAGGCCATGGCCTGCGGTCGTCCGGTCGTCGGGGTCAATGCCGGCGGGGTGAAAGAGACGGTCGACGACACGGTGGGGCAGTTGGCGAAGAGCGCCGATCCACGTCACTACGCGGCCGCCATTGAGGCGCTGTTCGCCCGCGACATCGAGGCTCTGGGTGCCGCCGCACGCGCCCGCACCGTCGAACGCTTCGCCTGGAACCGTGTCTTTGAGGACCTAGGCTCCGTCTATGCCGAGGTCAGTGGCGAGCCGGCCTTTGCATTGCCCGGTAAACCCGGGGCGCACTGACGGCTCGACAGTCGCTGCGCCGCCCGCCAGTCTGGGCCGAAACGGGGAACGGGATCATGAAACGCCTTCTACTCGCCGCTGCGTCCCTTCTGATCGCCGGCCCGACCCTGGCCCAGACCGTCATCCTGGTTCGCCACGCGGAGAAGATGGACGCCAGTGCCGATCCGGTCCTTTCAGAGGCGGGCCAGCGTCGCGCGCTGGACCTGGCGGTCGCGCTGGGAGACGCCGACCTGACCCATGTCCTGACCTCGCCGCTCCAGCGCACCGTGCTGACGGCTCGTCCGGCTGCGGAGGCCCATGCCATCAATCCCGAGGTGATCTCGTTCGAGGGCGGGACCGAGGCCCACGTTCGCAGGGTGGCAGACCGTGTTCGCGCCTTGCCTGATGACGCCGTCGTTCTGGTCGTCGGGCACAGCAATACCATTCCGCTCATCGCCGGAGCGTTGGGCGAGACCGGTCCGTCTGAGATGCGCGATTGCGAATATGACCGGCTGATCGTGATCCCGGTCGAGGATGACGGCGACTCGCCCGCGGTGAACACCCGGTACGGGGTGCCGGCGAACTGCTGATGGCTGCTTAGCCCGGCTTTTGCGGCAGGCCGTCGGCAATCTCGTAATAGTCGCCCTTCCCGGCGACAAAGATGTGCACGCCAAGGGTCGTCTGCGTCGGGGTGTCGAAAGCCCCCATGGCGACTCCGATCCAGTCCCGGAAGACCGGATCCCAGAACAGGGTCGAGCCGCAGGTCGCGCAGAAACCGCGGCGCACCTTCTCGGAGGATTGGTACCAGGCCACCCGGCCTTCGCCTTCGACCCGGAGCGAGGATTTCGGAACGTCCGTCGAGGCGAAGAAATGCCCCGACTGCTTGCGACAACTGCGGCAATGGCAGGCATCTGGCGCGGGCAGTGGGACCGAAACCTCGAAGGCGACGGCACCGCAAAGGCAGGATCCCCGGTGCATCTTCGAACTCCCTCCTCGGTCGGCGTCAAACGTCCAGATCGGCCACCGCGAACTGGGCGTTGTCCTGGATAAACTGGAATCGGGCCTCGGCCTTCTTGCCCATCAGCCGCTCGACCAGGTCCTCGATCTCGTCCTCGGAGGCCGGCACAGTGACCCGCGCCAGGGTGCGTTTCTTCGGGTCCATGGTGGTCTCCTTGAGCTGGGAGGCCATCATCTCGCCAAGACCCTTGAACCGGCCGATCTCGGTCTTCTTGCCTTTGAACACCGTCGCCAGCAGTTCGTCGCGGTGGGCGTCGTCGCGCGCATACTCGCTCAAGGGACCGGTGCTGATCCGGTAAAGCGGGGGCAGGGCCATGAACAGCCGCCCCTGACGGATGGTCTCGGGCATGGAGCGATAGAAGAAGGTGATCAGCAGCGCCGCGATATGGGCTCCGTCCACGTCGGCGTCGGTCATGATGACGATCCGCTCGTAGCGCAGGTCCTCGATATTGAACCGGCTGCCCGGCTGCACACCGAGTGCCAGCGCCAGATCCGACAGTTCGATATTGGCCCGCAACTTGTCGGCGGTGGCCGAGGCGACGTTCAGGATCTTGCCGCGCAGGGGAAGGATAGCCTGGGTGATGCGGTCACGCGCCTGTTTGGCCGACCCACCGGCCGAGTCGCCCTCGACGATGAACAGTTCCGTGCCCTCGGCGGTCTGACGCGAACAGTCAGACAGCTTGCCGGGCAGGCGCAGCTTGCGCGTCGCCTGGGCCCGCTGGACCTCCTTGTCCTTGCGCCGCTTCAGCCGGTCCTCGGCCCGCTCGATGACGAAGCCGAGCAGGATGTTGGCCTGTTTCGGGCTTTCGGTCAGCCAGTGGTCCAGCGGATCGCGCATCAGCTGTTCGACCAGTCGCTGCGCGTCCGGCGAGGACAGCCGGTCCTTGGTCTGGCCCTGGAATTCGGGGTTGCGGATGAAGACCGAAATCATGGCCCCGGCGTTGGCGATGACGTCCTCGGCGGTGATCAGCCCGGCGCGCTTCTCATTGGTCAGTTCGCCATAGGCCTTGAGGCCCTTGACCAGGGCGGCGCGGAAGCCGGCCTCATGGGTGCCGCCGTCGGGGGTGGAGACCGTGTTGCAGTAGGAGGAAACAAACCCGTCGGCCTCGCCGAAGCCGATCGGGCTCCAGGTCACGGCCCATTCGACCGCTCCGGCTTCGCCCTTGCGTTCGACCCGGCCGGCGAAGGCGGGCGTCACCGTCTCCAGCTCGCCGATCCGTTCGGCCAGGGCATCGGCCAGGCCGTTGGGGAAGTGGAAGACGGCTTCCATCGCCGTCTGGTCGGTGATCCGTTCGGCCGCGCAGGTCCAGCGGATCTCCACGCCGCGGAACAGATAGGCCTTGGAGCGGGCCATGCGGAAAAGGCGCGCCGGCCTGAAGGCGGCCCCTGTGCCGAAAATCTGCTCGTCCGGCCTGAACCGGATCAGTGTGCCCTTCTTCTTCGACGGCCCACCCTGGACAATCGAGCCCAGCGGCAGGCCGCGGCTGAAGGATTGGGTCCACTCATGGCCATCGCGCCAGACAGTGACGTCCAGCCGCTCGCTCAGGGCGTTGACGACCGAGACACCCACGCCGTGCAAACCGCCTGATGTTTCATAGGCCTTGCCGGAAAACTTGCCGCCTGAATGGAGAACGGTCATGACCACCTCGAGCGCCGACTTGCCCGGGTGTTTGGGGTGGGGATCGACGGGAATGCCGCGTCCGTCGTCCTTCACCGACAACCAGCCATCGGCATCGAGATCGACGGTGATCAGTTTCGCATGGCGGGCCACGGCCTCGTCCATGGCGTTGTCCAGCACCTCGGCGAACAGGTGGTGCAGGGCGCGTTCGTCGGTACCGCCGATATACATGCCGGGCCGTTTGCGGACCGGCTCCAGCCCCTCAAGCACCTCGATGGAGGAGGCGGAATAGTCGCCGGCCATCGGCGGAGCCGTCGGGGCCGGGTCACGCGGAGGGGCAGCCTCCGGCCGCGGAGCCACCGCCTGTGGCGTCAGGGCCGGGTCTGCCGGAGGGGCCGCAGGCGTCGGCACCGGGCCTTGCGGCTCGGGCAGGTCATCGAACAGGGAAGGCGCGGCGTTGGGACCCATATCCATACTGTGAAACGATTCGGGAGCCGGTCTGGTAGGCCCGACGGCGCTTCTCCACAAGCGGTCCGGGGACGGCCGGCGGTGACGGCAGGGTGGCGCGCGTCAGCACGGCGAGAAACAGAACCCAGTGCAGCCCCTGGTGCGCCATCAGTATGCTTTCCGAGAGGCTCAGCACCAGGAAGGCAGCAAGGTAGCTCAACGTCCACCAGCCCTCCCGCACGCCCGAACCTGAAGACCTCAGAACGGCGGTCACCGCCGTTCCTGCCAGCAGCCCCCCGACCAGCAAGGTGCCCGGCCAGCCGAGCTGAACCAGCAGATCGATCCAGCCGTTGTGTGCCGATGGCACGATCCAGCCCGTCTCCTTGCGCACCCAGTCTGCGGGTGCCGACTCCCCGATCCGGCCCCAGAAGGCACCGTAGCCGTAGCCGGTCCAGGGCCGGTCGGCGACCTTGCGCATCAGGCTGTCCCAGATCTCGGTCCGGCCGGTCAGTGACGGATCCTTGCCGAGGGCCTCGAGCACGGCCACCGAATGGGTGTCCCAGATCCAGATTCCCAGCCCTAACAGCACCACGCAGCTCCAGACAGTGACCACTGCAAACGCCGCACCGCCTCGCCGCATTGTCAGGAAGCCACCGACCATCCCCAGCCCGACCAGCAGGCAGAGGAGGGACGTTTTGGACTGGGTCGCCAACACCAGGCCGGTGGACAGAACCAGCGTCAGGCCCGGCAGCAGTCGACGCCGATCCGGCGACGCAAGGCAGGCAGCGGCAGCGGTCGCGCCGATCACCATCACCGCCCCCATCTGGTTCTTCTCGTACCAGAGGCCGCGCCACAGGCCGGCGTTTTCCAACTGGTGCACACCGATCGAGGGGAAGGCGAAGACCATCACCAGACTGCCGACCGCCATGACCAGCGCCGTATGCATCAACAGCCGCGGCAGGTGCGCACCCCGGAACACCGCCCCGAGATACAGGGCGAAACCACAACTGATGGCCAGGGCGATGACCCGACGCATGGTGGTGGCGAAATCAAGCGACCAGTAGCGCGAGGCGAAGGCCAGCCCGACCAGGGCGGCAATGGCGATCATTGCGGGCCAGGCCCGCCACAGCCGGTCAATGCGATAGATCAGCAGGCCGATGATGGCCACATAGGCGGGCAGCCAGACCAGCCGCAGGATCGGCGTCTCCTCCTGCGTCGGCGCGAACACCGGCCCGATCAGGGCCCCGGTCAGCATGGCGATGATGACGCCACAGATGAGCCGCTCCCAGATGCTGGGGGCCGGCTCGGTCAGGACCGCGTCTGGAGGGGATTCGCGCACGCCTGCAGGGTCGGGCAACGGGCTTAACGAAGGGTTGGGGATCCCTCCCTCAAGCCTTCTCCACAAACGTATCGATCACCTTCTTCTCGCCGGCTTTCTCGAAGTCGATCAACAGTTTGTTGCCCTCGATGGCCGTTACCGCGCCGTAGCCGAATTTCTGGTGGAACACCCGCTGGCCCTTTGACCAGTCGCCGCCTGCCCGCGGGTCGGCTGTGGCCAGCAGGCGGCCGTCGCCCTCGATCAGCGTATGCCGGGCCGGTTTGGCTGCCGGAGCCCGGCCGGCCGTGAACGACTGTGCCCGTTTCCAGCCCGGTGAGGCATAGCCGGCCCCGAAGGTCGGCATTTCGTCCCAGCGGGATTTGGCGTCCTTCATGCCGGGCGTGACGCCATAGTAGCCGGTGTCGCTCTCGGCCTCGACGTGGGCCATGGGCAGTTCGTCGACGAACCGGCTGGGCAGTTGCGAGGTCCATCGGCCGTAGACCAGCCGGTTTGCCGCGAATGAAATCCGCGCGTCGGACTTGGCCCGGGTCACGCCGACATAGGCCAGGCGGCGCTCCTCCTCGAGGCCCTTTTCGCCCTTCTCGTCGATGCTGCGCTGGCTGGGGAAGACGCCTTCCTCCCAGCCCGGCAGGAAGACCAGCGGAAACTCCAGCCCCTTGGCCCCGTGCAGGGTCATGATCTGCACCGCATCGTCTGACCCGCCGCGGTCGAGATCCATCACCAGCGAGACATGCTCCAGATAGGCGGGCAGGGTCTCGAACGACTGCATCGACTGGGTCAGTTCCTTGAGGTTATCGAGCCGCGTCTGCCCGGTTGCCCGGTCCGCCTTCTGCATGTCGGTGTAGCCGCTCTCCTCCAGCACGGTTTCTGTCAGCTCCCAGTGGGTCGTGGTCTGGGCGAAGGTCCGCCAGCGGTCGATGTCGCGTACGAAGTTGGACAGGGCGGTTCGTGTCCGCGCCTGCAGTTCGTCCGAGACGATCAGGTCGCGTACCGCGCTCATCGCGGAGACCCCCGAAAGCCGCGCGATCTGCAGCACCTTCTGTATCGAGGTGTCTCCGATGCCGCGCTTGGGCACATTGACGATCCGCTCGAAGGCAAGGTCGTCTTCTTCGGAGAGGATCAGCCGCAGATAGGCATGGGCGTCGCGGATCTCGGCGCGTTCGAAGAAGCGCGGACCGCCGACCACCTTGTAGGGCACGGCCAGCAGCACGAACCGCTCCTCGAAGGCCCGCATCTGGAAGGAGGCGCGCACAAGCACCGCCATGTCCTGATAGGGCGTGCCGGAGCGGCGTGCCGTCTCGATCTCATCGGCGACCAGCCGGGCTTCGGCCTCGCCGTCCCAGACGCCGCGCACCCGCACCTTCTCGCCGCTGGCGTCCTCGGTCCAGAGCGTCTTGCCGAGACGGTCCCGATTGGCGGCGATCAGGCCTGACGCCGCGCCAAGAATGTGCTGTGTTGATCGGTAGTTACGCTCCAGTCTTACGACCTTCGCTCCGGCAAAGTCCCGCTCGAAACGAAGGATGTTGTCAACCTCGGCCCCGCGCCAGCCATAGATCGACTGATCGTCGTCCCCAACGCAGCAAACGTTACCGGTCGAGGACGTCAGCAGCCGCAGCCAGAGGTATTGGGCGACATTGGTGTCCTGGTATTCATCGACCAGGATGTAGCGAAATCGACGACGATAATCTTCTGCAATATCGGCATGTTTTGCGAGGATCGTTAGGTTGTGCAGCAACAAATCGCCGAAGTCGCAGGCGTTCAGACTGACCAGCCGCGCCTGATAGGCGGCATACAGGGTGTGCCCCTTGCCGTTGGCGAAATCTTCTGACGGCGGCAGTTTGTCCGGCGTCCAGCCGCGGTTCTTCCAGTGGTCGATCAGGCCGCTCAGCGATTTGGGCGTCCAGCGTTTGGTGTCCAGCCCCTCGGCCTCCAGCACCTGTTTGCAGACCCGCTCCTGGTCGTCGGTGTCCAGGATGGTGAAGGTCGACTTCAGCCCGACCAGTTCGGCATGCCTGCGCAGGATCTGTGCCGCCACCGAGTGGAAGGTGCCCAGCCAGCGCAGCCCTTCCGCCGAGGGCCCGATCAGATGCGTGATCCGCTCGCGCATCTCGCGTGCGGCCTTGTTTGTGAAGGTGACGACCAGCAGCTCCCAGGGCCGCGCCCGTCCGGTCGCCAGAATGTGCGCAAGCCGCGTGGTCAGCACCCGTGTCTTGCCCGTGCCTGCGCCGGCGAGGACCAGCACCGGGCCGTCGACCGTCTCGACCGCCTCGCGCTGCTCGGTATTCAGCCCGGCCAGGTAGTCAGCGTCGGGTGCGGGGACGCCGCCGGGGCCCCGCGAACGGGCCAGATCGGAGATGCGGGGAGGGGGCGGGCCGAGGTCGGGGGGGAGACTCATCGGGAGAACATAAGGGGCACGGCGTCCGATGTCAGCGGGGCATGCGTCACCCGGCCGGAACCGCCCTGCATCGCTACCGTTTTCTTGGGCACCAGGCCTCGGGAAGGATGACCATGTCCGACAGTAACAACGCACCCCGCCGCGGTGACGCCGGCCTGGCCTTCATCTTCGGCGGGATCCTGGCCGGGCTGGCGATCATCGTCTTTGTGGTCCTCTACAACGGCGGGTTCGGGACCCCGGACGGCCCGGAAGTCTCCGTCGACATCGACCTGCCGCGCATCGAACTGCCCGGGCCGCCGAAGATGCCGACTCAGCCGCAGGTCATCCCATTGCAGACCGGACTGCCGGAACCCGCGCCCCCCATGTCAGGTGTCAATCGATCGCATCCGGTTCGATGAAGGATCGATCGCCGCTCGTCCAGGAAAGGGCCAGAAGCCGGCATGCCGAGGCCAGCGGCGTGCGTCCGCGTCGTTCGTCGATCCGCTTCATCAGCCCTGCCTGTGACAGGCCGCCGGCGGCCGCGATCCCATCCAGGACGGCCCAGAACTCGGCCTCCAGGGCCACGGAGGTGGCGTGGCCGGACAATGAGACAGAGCGCTTCTTCAACATCGTGGAACCATAGGCCGGGCGGCAGCCTGTCGGCCATGGGGTGTGACATGAACACCGTTCACTCAGGGCATTTTCAGCGATATAGAGTCGCTCACTGCACAGGGCATCTCCCATGACCGCCACCGTTGATTTCGACAAGCTCGACCGTCTGCGCCCGCAGCGTCTTGAGCCGCTCAAGGCGTTGCGCGCCTTCCGCAAACTGATCCGCAACAAGGAAGACACCACCCAGGTGTTCGAGATCATGCGGGCCCTGTCCGGGCGCTCGATCAGCCGCGGCTACAACCGCATGCTCAAAACGCTCGAGGGTGGCCGCCAGGCCTTCCTTCGCGAGGAACTGGCCCACAAGCTGGACGACCCCGTCTGGCTGTCACGGTTCGAGCCCGGGTCTGTGGGAGCGGCCTATCGGGCGTTCCGCGAAGCCCGGGGGTTCACGGCGGAAGGTCTGGCCGATGAGGCCCGCAAGGTCGCCCCCATGGTCGACGCCCAGCATCCTGTAGTCTGGTATTCGCGCCGCATCCGCGACGTCCACGACGTCTGGCATGTCCTGACCGGCTATGGGACCGACGCCCTTGGCGAGGCCTGCGTGGTGTCCTTTTCCTATGCCCAGACCCGCAATCTCGGCTTCGCCTTCATCGGCTGGGGTGCGGCCCGCGAGGTGCAGCGTGAGGCACCGTCCGTGCCGGCCCGCCGGGCGGTCTGGCAGGCCTACCGCAATGGCCGGGCCGCGCGATGGCTGCCCGGGCTCGACTATGAGGCCCTGTTCGAACAGCCGCTCGAGGCCGTCCGTGAGCGCCTGAACATTCGCCCGGCGACCGTCTATGAGAGCGTCCCGGCCGAACTGCGCGCCCGACTCAAGCTCCGCGGCTGACGGCACTTTCCGGACGCCATAACCCCGTTCCGGGATAGTCCGCGCAAAACCCTGCTTGCGCTGGAGCCGGCCATCCGTCACTTGCCGCGCGTGACCTCCCCCGACCCGGCACCGCCCATCGCCCGTCCGCCCCTGTCGCGGACCACCCTGCTCGGGATAGGCGGGGTGCTGGTCTGCGCCATGATCTGGGGCACGACCTGGTACGCCATCACCCTGCAACTCGGGACGGTAGCGACGATCGCCTCGATCGTCTGGCGCTTCGGCCTCGCCTCCGCCGTGTTGTTTCTTGGCTGCCTGGCCTTCCGGCAGAACCTCAAGCTCACGCGGGGCCAACACCTCGCCGCCTTGGCCCAAGGGGCCTTCGCCTTCTCGATCAGCTACAGCTTCACCTACGCTTCGGAAGGCCATGTCGCTTCCGCGATTGTCGCCGTGACCTTCGCCTCCCTGACCTTCATCAATCTTGTCCTGTTCCGGGTCGCTGCGGGTCAGCGGGCCGCAGCCGTCTCCTGGGGGGGAGCCATCCTTGGCCTTGTCGGCGTGGCGGTGCTTTCGGGCAGTGAAGTCTTGGGGGCCGGTTTCGATCGTCGGGCCGCCCTCGGCGTAGGGCTTGCCCTGGTCGCCGTGGTCGCCTCGGCCTTCGGCAATTTTTTCGCTTGGAAGGGTCAGGTCCAGGGATCGGCAGCCATTCCCTCGACCGCCTGGGCCATGGCCTATGGCACGGGCCTGCTGGTGATTTACGGCCTGGTTACGGGCGTCGAGTTCACGATCGACCCGACCTTCACCTACATCGGCTCGCTGCTGTACCTGGCCCTCTTCGGCTCGGTCATCGCCTTCGGCCTCTACTTCACCATCGCCCGCGTGATCGGCTACGCCATGGCCAGCTACGTCTCTGCCCTGACCCCGCCCGTCGCCATGCTGGTCTCGGTGCTGTTCGAGGGCGCGCATTTCGGCTGGTCGGCCCTGTTGGGGCTGCTTCTGGTGCTGTCGGGGCAGGCGTTGATGATCCGGGCGCCCAAGGTCGCCGCCTAACCGAACCAGCCGCGCTTCTTTTTCGGTGCCGTGTCTGAGGCGGTCCCGGTCTTCCTTGCCGCTTCTTCCGCGCGACGCTTGCGCTCGGCTGTGACCCGCAGGGCCACGAGGACGGGTATCAGGCCATGTCTGATGCGGGGGTCCTGACGCGGGTCGTCCATGGTCAGTCCTCCAGCTTTGATCCGTCCAGCTGACGGTCGGCGCGTGCCCGCTCGGCGTCAGCCTGCACCCGCTCGGCCTTTGAGCGGCCGTGCAAGACGCGGTTTGCGACCGCCGACGCCCGCGTCGCAGCCTTTGCCCGGTCCTTGCGCGCCCGGTTCAGATTGACGACCTCGCCCATACGGATCTCCGATCCGCCGACCGTGGCAGACACCGGCCACGATACCGGCATCCGGGGCCGGAGTCAGGTCCGCGACCATTTCGGTGCCGGTCCACCCGGTCTGCGGTCGCAACCAGGACCCGCTGCCTTACCGCGAATTCACGGGGCGGCGGCTGTCGCAACCGCTCTGTTCGCCCTATTCAGGACCCTGCGCCGGTTTCTGGCGCGACCGGAATGACGCCCTTGATCCGCCTGATCCTCAACATTCTCTGGTTCATCTTCGGAGGCTGGCTGTCCGGCCTGCTCTGGCTGCTGGGCGGTGCCATCCTGGCCCTGACCATCGTCGGCCTGCCCTGGACCTTCGCCGCCTGGCGGATCGCCAGCTATTCCTTCTGGCCCTTCGGCCGCGAGGTCGTCTGGCGCGACGAGCTGGGCGAGCAGGACGCCGGCACGGGCCCGCTGGGCCTGGTCCTCAACATCATCTGGTTCATCTTCGCCGGCTGGTACATCGCCCTGTCGCACCTGCTGATCGCCGTGGCGGAGTTCATCACCATCATCGGCATCCCCTTCGCCCTGAAGGATCTGGAGCTGGCCAAGCTGGCCCTCGCCCCGATCGGCCGGACGATCCGCGACAAGCCCTGAATCAAAAACGCCGGCCTTCACAGGAAGGCCGGCGTTGATTCCCGAAGGGGGTTCCTCACCCCGGCGAGATCATCTTCTCGGGCCGCACGGCCTCGTCGAACTCCGCGTCGGTCAGATAGCCGCCGCCGACCGCCTCCTCGCGCAGGGTGGTGCCGTTCTTGTGCGCGGTCTTGGCGATCTTGGCGCAGGCGTCATAGCCCAGCTTGCCGTTCAGCGCCGTGACCAGCATCAGGGAGTTGTCCAGTCCGCGCTTGATGTTGTCCTCGCGCGGCTCGATCCCGACGACGCAGTTGTCCGTGAACGATACCGCCGCATCGGCCATCAGTCGGACCGACTGCAGGAAGTTGTAGGCCATCACCGGATTGAAGACGTTCAGCTCGAAATGACCCTGCGAACCGGCGAAGGTCACGGCGGCGTGGTTGCCGAACACCTGCACGCACACCTGGGTCAGCGCTTCCGACTGGGTCGGATTGACCTTGCCCGGCATGATCGACGAGCCCGGCTCGTTCTCCGGCAGGGCCAGTTCACCGAGGCCCGAGCGCGGGCCCGAGCCGAGGAAGCGGACGTCGTTGGCGATCTTGAACAGGCCGGCCGCGACCGTGTTGATGGCCCCGTGGCTGAACACCATGGCGTCGTGGGCGGCCAGGGCCTCGAACTTGTTCGGTGCCGTGGTGAAGGCCAGGCCGGTGATGGCGGCGATGCGGTCTGCGACCTGTTCGGCGAAACCGATCGGCGCGTTCAATCCGGTGCCGACGGCCGTGCCGCCCTGGGCCAGCTCCATCAGCTTCGGCAGGGTCTGCTCGATCCGCTCGATGCCGTTGGCGACCTGCTGGGCATAGCCGCCGAACTCCTGGCCGAGGGTCAGGGGCGTGGCGTCCTGGGTATGGGTCCGGCCGATCTTGATGATGTGGGCCCAGGACTTCGCCTTGGCGTCCAGCGCCGCGTGCAGATGCTTCAGCGCCGGGATCAGGTCATTGACCACCTGTTCGGCGCAGGCGACGTGCATGGCCGTCGGAAAGGTGTCGTTCGACGACTGGCTCATATTGACGTGGTCGTTCGGGTGCACCGGCTTCTTGGAGCCCATCTCTCCACCCAGCATTTCGATGGCGCGGTTCGAGATCACCTCATTGGCGTTCATGTTCGACTGGGTGCCCGAGCCGGTCTGCCAGACCACCAGCGGGAAATGGTCGTTCAGCCGGCCCTCGATCACCTCATTGGCCGCCGCGACGATGGTGTTGCCGATCGTCGGGTCCAGCTTGCCCAGCGCCATATTGGTCTCGGCCGCCGCGCGCTTGACGATCCCCAGGGCCCGCACGATCGGCAGGGGCTGTTTCTCCCAGCCGATTTTGAAATTCCCCAGCGACCGCTGCGCCTGGGCACCCCAGTAACGGTCCGAGGCGACCTCGATGGGGCCGAAGGTGTCGGTTTCGGTGCGGGTCTTGGTCATCGTGGGCGGGCTCATCGGACGTGGCGGAGGAATGCGCGGCGGTGTAGCACGGGCGTGCGGACGGGCAAGGCGCTCAGGCGAGGACGGCGGGATGACGGCAGGCGGGGTCGAGCCTCAATGGGTGGGGCGGGGCAAGGTCCGTGCCCGCGAGGTTGCCGACACGGTCGAACTGGCCATCGACGGCCTGACCACCCAGGCCAAATACTACAAGCCGCTGGTCTATGAGTTCATGCGCAAGGAGTGGAGCTCGCGCCCCTCCTACGGTGACTACACGGTCGAGATCCTGATGGAGCATGTCGGCGATCCGCCCTGGATGGACCTCGACAATCTCGCGAAGGCCCTGCTGGACGCGATCAAGGGCTATCTGTTCCATGACGACGCCCAGGTCGCGCGCCTGGTCGTCGAACGCCGCCAGGGCGAGCGCGAGCGGATCACCATCCGGGTCTTTCCTCGTCAGACCTCCGGCATGCCCGGATAGCGATGGAAGGACGGCAGATCATGGGCCGTCTCCATCCAGCCGATCCGCTCCGCCGTCTGGATCTGGGCCTGGAGGGGCAGGGCGTCCGGGTCATCCAGCGTGGCGCTCTGTACGTCTGTCTGGCCCGGGAAGATCACATCGTTTGTGTAGAACAGGCCTGTCCCGCACTTGCCGCAGAAATGCCGCCGGCCATGTTCCGAGGACTCATAGACGCGGGTTTCGCCTGTGATGACGATCTGATTGGTCGACGCCAGCGCCCAGCCGACGGCTGGAGCCCCGCTGGCCTTCCGGCAGTCGGTGCAGTGGCACAAGGCGTGGTGGCCCACGGCGTCGGGCATCTGATAGCGGACGGCGCCACAGTGGCATCCTCCAGACAACATGAGCATGGCTCCGAGTGAGTTCGAAATGTTCCTTATGTGTTCTTTTTTGCGGACGCCAGCGCCCTGTCAGCCCGTCGGCCGTGAGAAACGCAGCGTCGGCAGTCGCATCTGCATCTCGGCCCCGACAAACATCTGCGGATCCGACGGCGGCGTGGCTCCCAGGGCGGCCTCCTTGCGCGCCACACAGGCCCGCGTCCGTGCGGCCAGGTCCAGGAAGTCGATCGCGGTCGGCAGGGTCTCGATGATGCAGCCGTCAAACCAGGGATAGGTCTCGTCAGCCCCACAGCCGAACGAGGTCCGCTCGCGGCTGGCGGCGGTCAGAACCATCCGGTTGGGGGCTGCCAGGGCGTTGACGAAGATGCCGGAATAGCAGGCCGAGACGATGACCACCGTCGGCCGGGTCCCGCAGGCCGATCGGACGATATTGGCCATCATGTCCGGTGTCATTCGTGGGGCCACGCCGAACACCATGGCGTTGGGTGCGCCATGCGAGGTGAAATAAAGCAGACAGCCTGCGGTTCCCCGTGTCGCCGCGGCCGTGATCCCGTCGACCACGGCCGAGGCCGAGGTGGGTTGGGGGACGTCGGGCCTGAGGCTGTAGTCCACCATATTGGCGCGAGAGAAGCCGGCGGCGAGGAAGCCCTTCACCAGATCCCTGCGGGCATTGTCAAAGGCCTGGATCGGCCGGTCGGCTCCGTCGCGCCAGTCTGCGGCGACGATGGCCGAAGTCCAGTTGGCAAAGCGGCTGGGTGGTGCCCCGGTCTGGGCACGGGCGGAACCCGCGAACCCCAATATGACCATCAGGACAATGATCAGACCTCGACCCATGCGCTTCCCCCAGCCTCAAGTCGAAACCGAGACTAGCGGAAGGGGCACAGAGGGAAAGACCCTACTTCTTCCGGAACTGGTCCAGTGACACGACCTTCGGGCCGTTGTCATCACCGTCTGGAGCCGGCGCGCGGCCGGGTTCGGATGCAGGGATATCGACGACGATGTCTTCAACCGTGGCCGGCGGCTCAAACTGCAGCAGGAACTGCACCGACGGGTCATAGAAGCGGGTCACGGCGGTATAGGGCATGGCCAGCACCTTGGGCATGCCACCGAATTTCAACATCACCGAGAACCGAGTCGGCTCGACCTTCAGGTCCCAGTACTGGTGCTGCAGAACGACCGTCATTTCGTCGGGGTATTTGGCCAGGATGTCCGGGGGCACGCTGACACCCGGCGCGCGGGTCATGAACGTCACATAGAAATGGTGCGCGCCCGGAATTCCTTCGGGCATGGCGGCCCGTTCCAGCGCCGAGCGGATGATGCCGCGCTTGGCGTCCTGCGCCAGCTGCTCATAGTTCATCTCGTCGACGGGGGGCGTCTCTTCGGCCATGGGTCGCCTCGGCTGTTCGCGCGAACTGATAGCGGTGAGAGGCCGCGGGCGAAAGGCGCCAAGATGGTGAAATCGACGATGTTGAAAGTGCCGGGGATTCTGTTGGCAGGCTCCCCGACAGGCCCCGCCTGGGGAACTGATCCCCCAGGACTTAAGTGTTCGAAATCACCCGAACCGCTTATGCGGCGAGAGCGACTTCTCCAGCGAAGTTATCGTTCGCAGTTAGAAAATGGCCCGATACGGTGGGCCAGGACGGGCGAAAGCAGTCTTCTTTACACGTCCGTCGATGCTAGTCGGCCCCATATGCCTCCGCCGATAACGCGGGGAGAAGATGGTGGAGCCGCCGGGAATCGCACCCGGGTCCGGTCCGCTTATTACAAGCGCGTTTATCGCCATAGCCGGAGCAAGCCCCGGCAACCCCAATATAGGGCTTCCGGTCCCGGCTTCCAAGGTCCGAAGTGCGGCCCCGCCGGGGTCAGTCCTCGTTCGCCTTCTGCAGCGCCAGGCGCGCTGCCGCAAGAGCCTCATGATACGCTTCGCCGTCGCCGAAATCGCCGAAACCGGCATAGCGGCCATGGGCCCCCATCAGCCGCCGCGTATGTTTGATGGGACACCAGTATTGTTCGGTCCGGGCCGACACCTCGCGGACATAGGCGATGACCCCGTTCACATACGAACAATAGGCACAGTTCAGTTTCTCGATGGCGTTCAGATAGGGCAGGCCTGTCCGGTCGAAAATCATGTAGCGGCCCCTTGGGACCTGCGGGATGCCGTAAACGCGGAAACAGATCGCCTGGTAAAGCGACACCCACAGATCGACCAGGGCGAACGGCAGCATCAGCGAATAGATCACCGGGGCACTCAGAACGTAGAGGACCGGCGCCCCGAAGATGTATTTCAACAGGTGGGTGCGGCGTTCCTCGAGCCGGCGTCGCGCCTCTTCTTCGAACCGGGCCCGACCATGCTCTAGCCCGAACCGGAAGCCCGACCGCTGGCGTGAGATTTCGGCCGCCAGATCATGCTCCAGCGCATGAATCTGGCTCATGAGGGCGTCGACCCGGTTCGTCATGCCCGCTCCTGTCGTTCCACGCCCGCAACGGGTATCGACCCCGGCGACGTGACTCTGCGGATGCGAGACCTGCACCCACGCCTGCATAGCATCCGTACCGGTTGGCGTCCCGGCGCATGGACGCGAACCCCGGGTCAGACCCGTGCCCATCCGGGCGTCTGGTTTCTGAACCATGTCAGCTGGCGTTTGGCGTAGTTGCGGGTCGCCTGGCGTGTGGCTTCAACCGCTGCCGCCAGGCTGCTTGTGCCCGCAAGATGAGCCGCGAACTCGCGCACGCCGACCGCCTTCATGGCGGGCAGGGCAGGGTCCAGCCCCCGCGCGACCAGGGCCCGGACCTCGTCCAGTGCCCCGGCCTCGACCATCTGCGCCACCCGCAGGTCACAGCCGGCGTAAAGGGCCGCCCGGTCCGGCTCTATCACCTGACCCGTCCAAGAACCCGGGGACAGCAGGGGCCTGGTATCGGCGGTCCAGTCGCTGAGGGCCCGCCCGGTGTGCCTGGCCACGGCCCAGGCCCGGGTCAGCCGCTGGCGGTCTCCGGCCTCGATCCTTGCCTCCGCCTCGGGGTCAAGCACGGCCAGCCCGGCGCGGAACGCCGCCTCGCCTTCGGCGTCGAAGACCGCGCACGCCGCGTCCCGTTCTGCGAGCGGCACCTCCGGAATGTCCGCCAGCCCTGTGGTCAGGGCCGTGAAATACAGCCCGGTCCCGCCCACCAGCAGCGCGGGCCGTCGCTCGGCGGCCAGTTCAGCCAGTTGTGGCATGACGGCCCGACTCCAGCGCCCGACCGACCAGGGGTCCATGGCATCGGCGACCCCGTAAAGCCTGTGCTCGGCCAAGGCCTCTTCCGCGACCGAGGGCCGGGCACTCAGCACCCGAAGGTCGGCATACAGTTGCTGGCTGTCGGCATTGATGATCACCGCCCCGGTCCGGGCTGCCATCTCCAGCGCGCGCCGTGACTTGCCCGAGGCGGTCGGGCCGGCCAGCAGGGTGATCAGGGGCTCGGACAAGACGCGGACTCGGATTTTCGACCGGACAGGCAGGGTCGTTCGGCGATAGAACGCGCAACCCGACCCGGCAACCCGTCAGGATCACGCCCTTGCCCGACCGCGCTTCCGTTCTCGCCGCCCTTGATACCGTGATCGACCCCAGGAGCGGGCAGGGCCTCGCTGCCGCCGGTCTGGTCCAGGGGCTGGTCGTGGGGCCTGCACCTGAGGGGCTCCGTGCCGGGTTTGTGCTGGAGGTCGCCGCCGGTGACACCGCCCTCTATGCGCCGGTGCGGGACGCCGCAGAGGCCGCGCTTTCGGCCCTGCCGGGCATGGGTCGGGTCTCCGTGGTTCTGACCGCCGAAACCGCACCCGCCGCCAGACCGGTGCGTCGGGCTTCCCTGTCGCCCCAGGCCGTCGACCAGGGCCGGCCGAAAGCCCCGGTCGCGACCGACCGGCCGGCCCACGTCCGCCGCGTCCTGGCCGTGGCCAGCGGCAAGGGCGGGGTCGGAAAATCGACCGTCGCGGTCAATCTTGCCGCTGCCTTCGCCGCGCGGGGCCTCTCGGTCGGCCTGCTGGATGCGGATGTCTATGGCCCGTCCCTGCCCACCATGCTCGGCATGACAGGCAAGCCGGAATACCGCGACGGCATGATGGAGCCGCACCTCGTCCACGGCCTCAGGGCCATGTCTGTGGGCCTGCTGACCAAGGCCGAGGACGCCATGATCTGGCGTGGTCCCATGGCCTCCCAGGCCCTGACCCAGATGCTGACCCAGACCCGCTGGGGGACGGAGGACGCGCCGCTCGACCTCCTCGTCGTCGACCTGCCGCCTGGCACGGGCGACGTCCAGCTGACCCTGGTTCAGAAGACACCGCTGGACGGGGTCGTCATCGTCTCGACCCCGCAGGAGGTGGCCCTCGCCGACGCCCGGCGCGCCCACACCCTGTTCCGGAAGGTCGACATCCCCACCCTCGGCCTGATCGAGAACATGACCGGCCCGGTCTTTGGCCGCGGCGGCGCGGAGGCCGAGGCATTGCAGCTTGGCATCACCTTCCTCGGTGACCTGCCGCTCGACGCGACCCTTCGCGAGGGCGCCGACGCCGGTGTCCCGGTCGTGGTCAGCGATCCGGACGGCGACATCGCCGGACGTTTTGCGGGCTTTGCCGCAGAGGTGGCAAAAAAACTCGGCCTTCAGGGTTTTCAAACGCAACCCTGACCGCCACCTTGGGGGCTTCAATCATGCGAGAGCCGCCCATGTCCGTCGACACCCTGTTCCGTCCGTTCCAGGTCAAATCCCTGAAGATGCCCAACCGCATCGTCATGGCCCCGATGACGCGGTCCTTTTCGCCGGGCGGCATCCCGACCGAAGATGTGGCCAGCTACTATCGGCGTCGGGCCGAGGGTGATGTCGGGCTGATCATCACCGAGGGAACGGTCGTCGAGCGGCCGGCCGCCCGGAACGACCCCAAGGTGCCGGTGTTTCATGGCGAGGCCCTGCCGGAATGGAAGAAGGTGGTCGAGGAAGTCCACGCCGCCGGCGGCCTGATCGCGCCGCAGCTCTGGCATGTCGGGGCCGCCCGGGGGCAGGGTGCCGACTGGGAACCCCTGGGCAAGGTCGACAGCCCCTCGGGCCTGACCGGCCCGGGCAAGCAGAAGTATGAGCCGATGACCGAAGAGGACATCGCCGACACCATCGCCGCCTTCGGTGCCTCCGCCCGGGCTTCGCGTGAGCTGGGCTTCGACGCCGCCGAGATCCATTCGGCCCACGGCTATCTGATCGACCAGTTCTACTGGAGCGGCCTCAATGCCCGCGGTGACCGCTGGGGCGGCCCCTCGATCGCCGAGCGGGCCCGGTTCGGGGTCGAGGTGGTCAAGGCCGTACGCGAGGGTCTCGGGCCGGACATTCCGCTGATCATCCGGCTTTCGCAGTGGAAGCAGCAGGATTTCGACGCGAAAATCGCTCTCAACCCCGACGAAATGGCCGAATGGCTGTTGCCGCTCTCGGATGCAGGCGTCGATGTCTTCCACTGTTCCCAGCGTCGCTTCTGGGAGCCGGAGTTCGAAGGCTCGGACCTTAATTTTGCGGGCTGGGCCAAGGTCATCACCGGCAAGCCGACCATCAGTGTCGGCTCGGTCGGGCTGGATGGCGAGTTCATCGCCGCCTTTGGCGGGGCCGGCTCCCGCCCGGCCTCACTGGACGGCCTGATCCAGCGCATGGAGCGTGAGGAGTTCGACCTCATCGCCGTCGGCCGCGCCCTTCTGGCCGATCCCAACTGGGTGGTGAAGGTCCGCGACGGCCGTCAGGACGAGCTGAAGGATTTCGAACGCTCGGCGATGATGACGCTGAGCTGAGGGAAGGGCGATGAGTGATTAGTGGTGAGTGATTAGTGGTTTTGCGCACCACCGGTGTGCGCTCATTCGCACCGGCGGGTAAGCCAGCAGTCACTAACCACTAATCATTAACCACCTGTCATTCCGCTTCCACCACCACCGCCGTCCCATAGGCCAGCACCTCGGTGACGCCTTCCATGATCTCATTGGCCTCATAGCGCATGCCGATCACGGCATTGGCGCCCATGGTCTGGGCGTGCTCGACCATCTCCTGCAGCGCCTCAGCGCGCGAGGTTTCGGCCAGTCTGACATAGGTCTCGACCCGGCCACCCAGCATCGACTGCAGCCCGCCGACCATGTCGCTGATGGCGTTTCGCGACCGCACGGTGATGCCCCGCACCAGTCCCAGTGTCCTCACCACCCGATAGCCGGGCGCGTCATTGGTGGTCACGATCAGCATGGTCACTTCCTTTCGAGAAGGCGGAAGACGAAGCCGTGGTCGTCCTTCTCGCCGGCCGGATGGGCCTCGGACGATAGCTCGATCCAGCCGGTTTCGTCGAAGGGGGGAAACATCACATCGCCGTCGGGGGCCGCCTCGACCTCGGTCAGATAGAGCCGCTTCGCCCGCGGCAGGGCCTTTTCGAACAGGGCCACGCCGCCGATGACGCAGATCTCCCCGACCCCGTCCTCCTCGGCGGTCTCGCGCGCGATCTCGACGGCCTCGTCCAAGGTGGTGCAGACCACAGCCCCGCGCGCGGTGAAGGATTCATCGCGCGACAGCACCAGGTTCAGCCGGCCCGGCAGGGGCTTGAGCGGCAGGCTCTCCCAGGTCTTGCGGCCCATGATGCAGGGCTTGCCCAGGGTGATGGCCTTGAACCGCTGCAGGTCGCTGCGCAGCCGCCATGGCAAGTCGCCGTCACGCCCGATGACACCGTTACGGGCGCGGGCGACGACGAGCACGAGTTGGGGCAGGGGCATCAGCGGGGCTCCAGCCAGTGCAGCCACTTGCGCTGCATGGCCTGTTCAAGATCGATCCCCGCCCGGTCGCAATAGATCAGCAGCATCCCAAGCACATCCGCCGCCTCATCGCCCAGCTTGCCGGCGTCCGCCGCACCCCGCGCCCGGCCGCTCATGCGCAGATGCTCGGCGGTCAACTCGCCTAGCTCTTCCTGCACCTTTAGGAGGGCCCAGTCGCCGGAGCGGTCGATGCTGTGCTCGCGAGCATAGATGTCGGAGATGCGCAGGACGTCGGCCTGCAGGGCCTTGAGGTTGAGGGTCATCAAACCGCGACCGGCGCCTTGATATGCGGCCAGGGCTCATAGCCCTCGAGCACGAAGTCCTCGAGTGTATAGGCGAACAGGTCGTCCTTCGGCGTGATCGTCATGGTCGGGGCCGGCAGGGGCGCGCGGGCCAGCTGGGTCTCGGCCTGTTCGATGTGGTTCAGATACAGGTGGGCGTCGCCGAAGGTGTGGACGAACTCGCCCGGCTTCAGCCCGCAGACCTGGGCCACCATCATCGTCAGCAGGGCATAGGAGGCGATGTTGAACGGCACGCCCAGAAACACATCCGCCGACCGCTGGTACAGCTGGCAGCTCAGTTTCCCGTCGGCGACGAAGAACTGGAACAGGCAATGGCAGGGCGGCAGGGCCATGTCATCGACATCGGCCGGGTTCCACGCGCTCACAATATGACGGCGGCTGTTGGGATTGGTCTTCAGCCCCTCGACCAGTCTGGTGATCTGGTCGATCATCCGACCGTCCGGTGCCGCCCACGACCGCCACTGTTTGCCATAGACCGGCCCCAGCTCGCCCTCGGCATCGGCCCATTCGTTCCAGATGCTGACGCCGTTGTCCTTCAGCCAGCCGATATTGGTCTCGCCGCGCAGGAACCACAGCAGTTCGACGATGATCGACCGCAGGTGCAGCTTCTTGGTCGTGAGGACCGGAAAGCCCTTCGACAGATCGAACCGCATCTGCCGCCCGAACACACCGAGGGTCCCCGTGCCCGTCCGGTCGTCGCGCCGGCTGCCGTTGTCGAGGATGTCGCGCAGCAGGTTGAGATACTGCCACTCCGGATGATCGGCCGCGACGGAACCACTGCGGGCGTGGAGGTCAGCGAGAGAGGCGACGGCGTTCATCCCACCAGAATGCCTCTGATTCGGAGGTCCGGGCAGCCAGGTGATTCGCTTGCCCACAGCCTGTTCGCTTCCTTCCCCCGAAACGGGACAGAAAGAGTGCGATCTCACCCCCTGAACCCGTCGGCCTCCAGAAATACCTGCTCCTCCGGCGTCGTCTCCCGGCCCAGCGCCCGGTTCCGATGTGGAAAGCGCCCGAAACGCGCGATGACGGCGTGATGGTGCTCGGCCCAGCGGTCATCGGGTTTGCGCTCCATCCGGGTCTGGAACAGTTCGACCTGCCGGGCCTGATCGGCGAGGTCCTCCGAATGCTGCAGCGGCAGATAGAAGAACCGCCGGATGTCGCCCTCAATCTGCAGGTCGTGCCCGGCCTCGAGCGCCTGCCCTGCGAAAAGCCGCGCCAGCGGATCCGTCGCGAAGGCATGGCCCGTGCCGCGGAAGGCGTTGCGCGGAAACTGGTCCAGCAGGATTAGCAGGGCCAGCGAGCCCTCCGCCGTCTCCGCCCAGTGATCCAGAGCCCGCTGGGCAGCGACATGGTGTGCGGCCTCGAACCGCTCGCGGAAGAGGGCGTCGAAAGCCTCGTCCCTGGCGAACCATTTCGAGGACCCGGCCTCTTTCCAGAAGGCGATGACGTCGGAAGGCGTTATGTCTGTTTGCATGAGTCAGACCCTAAGCGCCCCGCTCCCCGTCTTCCATGACCGCGACTGCGATCTTTCCATCATTCGCGGGAAGCGCGTCGCCGTGATCGGCTACGGCAGCCAGGGCCGCACCCATGCGCTGAACCTGCGCGACTCCGGCGTCTCCGATATCGTGGTCGGTCTCAAGGCCGGATCCGCGACCCGGGCCAGGGCCGAGGCTGATGGATTCTCCGTCATGACCGCCGGCGAAGCCGCCGCCGCGGCTGATGTGGTCGCCGTCATGGTCTCGGACGAGGCCCACCGCGACCTCTGGGTCAACGAACTGGCCCCGGCGATGAAGCCGGGGGCTGCCCTGATCTTCGCCCACGGCCTTTCGGTCCGCTTCGGCCTGGTCGAGCCGCGTCCCGATCTCGATGTCATCCTCGCCTCGCCCAAAGGCATCGGGCCCCGCATCCGGGACCTCTATGAGGCCGGGGAGGGGGTCTTCTGCCTGTTCGGCGTGCATCAGGATGCGACCGGCACAGCCCATGCCCTCGGCCTGTCCTATGCGGCGGCCCTCGGCTGTGGTCGCAAGGGCATTCTTGAGACCACCTTCGCCGCCGAATGCGAGAGCGACCTGTTCGGCGAGCAGGTGGTGCTCTGCGGCGGCGTGGCCGAACTGGTCGATGCGGCCTTCATGAAACTGGTCAAGGCCGGCTATCCGCCGGAGGTGGCCTGGTTCGAATGCTTCTATGAGGTCAAGCTGGTCACCGACCTGATGTATGAGCGCGGCGTCGCCGGGGCCTTCACCCGCATCTCCAACACCGCTGAATACGGAGCCTATCTGACCGGACCGCGGATCATCGGAGAGGCCTCGCAGGCCGCCATGGACACAGTGCTGGAGGAGGTCCAGTCCGGTGACTTCGTGCGCAAACTGATGGCCGACTATGACGCCGGCTCGCCCGACCTTCTGGCCCGGCGCAAGGCCCTGGCCGGTCGCACGATCGAGGCGGTCGGCGCGCATCTGGGCGCGGTCGCGGCCCGGGCCGTCGATAGCGCGGACTAGAGGGCGACCAGCCTCGCCCGGTCCATGTCAGCACGGACCGACACGGTCTCGCCGACCGAGGGGGCCGGGCCTGAAAGATAAAGCTGCAGCACCTGCTCGCCGAGCAGGACCTCGACCTGGCTGAACGCCCCGGCAAAGCCACGGCCAATGACCCGCGCCGGGGTCCCTCCGCCGGCAAGACCCAGGTCATGGGGCCGCAGCAGCAGCTGCGCCGAGCCGTCTTCAAGAGTCGCGGGGACGAGCGGACCCCAGGGCGTCCGGGCAACTCCGCCTTCAACCGTGACCGGGATCACATTGACCTCGCCCAGCAACCGGGCTGCGGCCACGGAGACGGGGTCCTGATAGCAGTCGACCGGCGTGCCGGACTGGATCACCCGGCCGGCCTCCATCAGTACCAGCCGGTCCGCCATCATCAGCGCCTCGCCGGCGTCGTGGGTGACGATCAGGGTGGCGGTCCCGGCGGCTCTCAGGGTCTGTGTGAGATCCCGTCGGACCCCGGCCTTGAGGTGGGCGTCGAGGCCCGAAAAGGGCTCATCCAGCAGCAACGCCTCGGGTTCCCGGACCAGGGCCCTTGCGAGGGCCACGCGCTGCTGCTCACCGCCGGACAGCCAGTGCGGCCAGGCCGAGGCCCGCTCCCCCAGTCCGACCCGATCCAGGGCCGCCCCGGCGCGGGACCGCTGTTCGCCTCGGGGAAGCCCCTTGAGGCCGAAGCAGACATTGTCCAGCACCGACAGATGCGGAAACAGGGCATAGTCCTGGAACACGAGCCCGATCCCCCGCTGCTCAGGTGCCTGAGTCCGGCCCGGTCCCGAGAGCAGGGTATCGCCCAGCCGGATTTCACCGCTGTCGACCGGCTCCAGACCGGCGATCAGGCGCAGCAGGGTGCTCTTGCCGCTGCCGGACGCGCCCAGCAGGGCGGTTATCTCCCCGGCCCGCAGGGTCAGGCTGGCCTCGGCTACAGCCTGACGCGCCCCATAGGACCGCGATACGGACTGGACGCTCAGGACAGGGGTTTCAGGGGTCCGGTTCATGATGCCTCGGGTCGGGTCGGCGCGATCCGCCCGCTGAGCCACATCACGCCGGGAAGGGCGAGGGCAATCAGCAACAGGGCGGGCCAGCCGGCACTGGCCAGTCGCTCATCCCGGGCATAGTTGTCAGAGATCACCGCCAGGGTGTCGAAATTGAACGGTCGAAGGATCAGGGTCGCCGGCAATTCCTTCAGGATATCGATCAGGACGATCAGGCCCGCGGTAAACAGGGCGGGGGCCGCGACCGGCAGCTGCACCCGCAGGGCCGCGGCCATGGCATCAGCGCCGAGGGTCCGGGCCGCCTGGGTCATGGAGGGCGTGACCCGCGCCAGTCCGGCCTCAACCGGCTCAAGCGCCGCGGCCATCAGGCGTGCGGCATAGGCATAGATCAGCAGCAAAAGCCCCGCTGCGACATTGGCCGAGCCACCCGGGACCATGGACCAGAGCCATCCCGCCGGGATCAGCAGGCCGATCGCCATCACGGCACCGGGCGTGGCATAGCCGAGGCTGGCCATCCGCGTGGCGATCGGGAACCTTTGTCCGGACAGGGCCAGGCTGGAAGCCAGGATGACGGTCACAGCCGCGCCTGCCACGGCGAGCCCAAGACTGTTGCGCGTGGCGACAGCAAGGCGGGGCCAGTCCGGAACCACATCCAGCGAGGTCCAGACCAGCCAACCCATCGGCAGGAGCAGGCCGAGACCCACCAGCATCAGACAATAGAGGGTAGCAGCGACCGCTCTCGCGCCCGTCAGTCGGGTTACCGGCAGGGACGGCCCCCGCCCGCGGCCGTCGTTATAGGATCGTCCCCGGCGGCTGCGGCGTTCGATCCAGAGCAGCAGGGCCGCAACCCCCAGCAGAGGCAGGGCGAAAAGGGCGGCCGACGCCAGGGAGCCATAGACGAACCAGGCCCGGACCACGCCGGTCGTCAGGGTCTGGACGTCCAGAAACTGAACCGCGCCATAGTCCGCCAGCGTCTCCATGACCGCCAGAGCGATCCCGGCGGCCAGGGCGGGGCGCGCCATGGGGACGGCGACCCGCATCAGGGCCTGCCGGGCCGTGCAGCCCAGAAGCCGGGCGGACTCAAACGCCTCACGCGGCAGGGTCACAAAGGCCGCCCTCATGGCCAGATAGACATAGGGGTAGAAGGCACAGGACAGGACAAAGGCCGCGCCGGGCAGGCTGCGCAGGTCGATCGCCAGGTCAAATCCGGCCGTGGCCCGCATCCAGACGCGAAGATCTCCAGCCACGTCAAACAGATCGGCATAGGCATAGGCCATCGCAAAGGCCGGCATGGCAAAGGGCAGGGCAAGGGCCCAGGCCAGGATGCCATGCCCGGGAAACCGGTACATCACCACCAGCCAGGCCGCGAGCGTGCCGGCAAACCCCGTGACCACGGCCACGAGTCCGGCCAGGGCCGCCGAGGTCAGGGCATAGCGGACCAGGTCCGGGCCTGCGATGTCGGCGGTCGCCCCGGAGGCCGAGACCGCCACCACCCCGGCCAGGGGCAGGATGGCAATCAGGGCCGCGATCAGGCCCAGGGTCGCAAGCGGCGAGGGGGCTCCCCGCCGCATCGCCCTCACCGGAACTGAGCCCTTCGTCAGCGCCAGCCGGCGGTCGTCATCAGCGACTGCGCCTCCGCCTGCCGCCGGCCATAGACGGTGACCGACATCGGATTGGCCCGGAAGCCGGCATAGGCATCGACCGGTGCGGGATTGGCCACACCATTGGCCGCGGTGAATTCATTGTTGGCTGTGGCGAAGATGGCCTGCGCCTCGGGCGTCGCAAGGAATTCGAGAAAGCGGATGGCATTGGCCCGGTTCGGCGCATGCTTCGCCACCCCACCGCCCGAGACATTCACATGGGTCCCGGCTTCCCCAAGGGACGGGAAGGCCAGCTTGACCCGCTGGGTCACGGCCCGGTCCGCCGCATCTTCACCATTGGCCATCCGGATATAGTAGTAGGTGTTGGTCACGGTGATCTCGCACACCCCGGCTGCCACGGCCCGGATCTGGTCACGGTCGCCACCCTCGGGCGGACGGGCCATATTGGCCACCACACCCCTGACCCAGTCGCCGGCCTTCTGGGGCCCCCAGCTCTCGATCAGGGCTCCGACCAGTGACAGGTTGTAGACACTGTCCGATGAGCGGATGCAGAGCTTGCCGCGGAAGCGGGGCGAGACGATCTCCTCATAGGTATCGACCTCGTCCGGACGGACCTTTGTTGTGTCATAGGCGACGACCCGGGCCCGCCGCGCCAGTCCGAACCAGTGACCCTGCGGATCACGCAGATTGGCCGGGATGGCGGCCGCCAGGGCGGTCGAGGTTACGGGCTGGAGCAGACCGGCTTCCTGGGCCCGCCAGAGCGCTCCGGCATCCGCCGCGACGAAGACATCGGCCGGGCTGGTGCTGCCCTCGGTCTGCATCCGCGCCATCAGCTGGTCCGGCCGGCCGTCGATACGGTTGATGCGGATGCCCGTCTTTTCCTCGAACATCCGGTAAAGCTGCAGGTCCGCGTCGTAATGGCGGGCCGTATAGAGATTCAGCTCTCCTGCCGGTTCCCCGGGAGCCTGCCGGCTGGGTTCGCCACAGGCGGATACGACAAGGGCGATCAGGGTTGCGGCCAGCAGTGGGCGACGCACGAACATGGGTTTTCTCCCGGAAACAGACCTTCGCCTAACGATCTTGCGAAGCAATCGCAAGAGGGGCGTGTAGCAATGCCGCACCCGGCCCGAAAGGGCTGGCTACTCACAATGGCGATGGTCTTGGGAAAATGGTCGGAGTGAGAGGATTCGAACCTCCGACCCCTGCGTCCCGAACGCAGTGCTCTACCAGGCTGAGCCACACTCCGACTTGAGGAGGGGGCTTATAGCGACGGCCTTTCCCGCCCGCAAGCAACGTTTCAAGGTCTGCGAAAATAGTCTCAAAGGCGGTTCTTGCATCCCCTGCGGCCTTCGCGTATCTCGACCGCCTTCCGGCGCTTCGGCCCCGGACGCGCCGGACCTGCTGGGGAATGGTGTAATGGTAACACTCCGGTTTTTGGTACCGTCATTCTAGGTTCGAGTCCTAGTTCCCCAGCCATCCGTCCTGCTGACGGCGTTACCCCCTCCGACAAAGTTCCAGTTGGCACCGTCCTGAGGGCAGGATGGCCTTCCGCATTGACGACGGCGTAGCGACACGCTGGCCGGGGACGGACGGCCTGTGCTGTCGCCCGGGCGTCAGCTCCGCTCCCAACCCTTGTCGATGGCCCAGACCGCGAAGGCATAGTCGTGGGCGACCTCCTTCAGATAGTCGAACCGGCCCGATGAACCGCCGTGGCCCGCCTCCATGTTGATCTTCAGCAGGATGGGTTTGCCCGAGGTCGTCGCCGGCCGCAGCTTCGCGACCCATTTCTCGGGTTCCCAGTAGGTCACCCGCGGATCAGACAGGCCACCCGTCGCCAGTACCGCCGGATAGGCCATGGGCCCGACCTGGTCGTAGGGGCTGTAGCTCATCATATAGTCATAGGCCTCGGGGTCCTCGATCGGATTGCCCCATTCGGGCCATTCGGGCGGGGTCAGCGGCAGGCTGGTGTCGCTCATGGTGTTGATTACATCCACGAACGGCACCTGGCCGATGACGCCGGCCCACAGATCGGGCCTCATGTTGTTGACCGTTCCCATCAGCAGGCCACCGGCGGAACCGCCCTGGGCCACGATATGGCCGGCCTTGCCGTGACCGCTGGCAATCAGATGTTCGGCGGCGGCGATGAAGTCGGTGAAGGTGTTCTTCTTGGTCAAGCGCCGGGCATTGAGGAACCAGCCCCAGCCCTTGTCCGATCCGCCGCGGATGTGGGCGATGGCGTAGATCCAGCCGCGGTCGACCAGCGACAGGCGGTTGGTCGAGAAACTCGCAGCCATGGGGATGCCGTAGGAGCCGTATCCATAGAGCAGCAGCGGGGCCGTGCCGTCGACCGGCGTCGACTTGCGGCGCAGCACGGTCACGGGCACCAGTTCGCCGTCCGGGGCAGGGGCGTTCAGACGCTCGACGACATAGTCCGCCGGATTATGGCCGGACGGTACCTCCTGCACCTTGCGCAGGGTCCGCTCGCGGGTGGACAGGTCATAGTCATAGGTCGAAGTTGGCGTGGACGGCGAGTTGTAGCCGTAGCGCATGATGGTGGTATCGAACTCCGACGCACCGCCCAGCGACAGGGAATAGGCGGGCTCGTCCACCGCGATCTCATGCTCGGCGCCGGAGCGGTTGCGGACGACGATCCGGGTATTGGCGTCGGCGCGCTCCTGCCGGGCGATATGGTCCTTCACCAGCGCCACGCCCTCAATGTAACGGCCCGGCGTGTGCGGGACGAGGTCGGTCCAGTGGTCCTTGCCCGGTGTCCCCGTCGGAGCTTCGACAATCTTGAAGTCAATTGAGTCATCAGCGTTGGTGCGGATCACCCAGCGGTCACCCCAGTGGTCGACGTCATACAGCCGTCCGGTCAGGCGGGGCTCCAGAACGACCGGTGTGGCGGTCGGGGTCGCAGCCGGGATGATCCTGGTCTCGGACGTTTCCTGGTTGGCGATGGAGATCAGGACAAAGGCGTCGTCAGCGGTGCAGCCGACGCTCATGAAGAGGCCGTCGTCGTCCTCCTGATAGACCAGCGTCGTCTCGCCGCCGCGCGCCGGGCGGCGGAAAATCCTGTCCGGCCGCCCGTTGTCGTCACGGTTGGTCCAGAAGATCCACTGGCTGTCGGGCGAGAAGGCGAAGCCGCCGTAGGCCGAACCGATCGGGTCGGGCAGGACCTCGCCGGTCGTGAGGTCCCGGACAAAGATCTGGTGCACCTCGGACCCCTGCGCGTCCTCTGAGTAGGCGAACAGGGCGTGGTCGGGGCTATGCTCCGCCGCCGAGACCTCTGAATAGGCCTTGCCCTCGGCCAGGACGTTGGCGTCGAGCAGCAGCTGCGCCGCTCCGCCGCCACGCGGCTGCCGCATGTAGCGGGGATGCTGATCCCCGGTCCGGTACTCGACATAGTATTCCCAAGGACCGTCGGGGGAGGGGACCGAGCTGTCTGCCTCCTTGATGCGGCCCTTCATCTCCTCGAACATCGCGTCCTGCAGGGGCAGGGTCGAGACCATCATCGCCTCGCGATAGGCGTTCTCGGCGTCCAGATGTTCCTTGACCTCGGCCTTGATCAGGGTCGGGTCGCGCAGCACGGCTTGCCAGTTGTCGTCCTTCATCCACTGATAGTCGTCGGTCCGGACGCGCCCCAGCTGCTCGATGGTGACCGGAATCTTCTTTGCGACGGGCGGGACGGGCGTTCCTTGGGACATCGAGGCTCCGGTTGGGCGGGCTAGGGCGGGAAGGGCGGTCGCCGCGAGCGCGGCAACGGATGTGGCGAGAAGGTCGCGGCGGTTCATGTCGAAGCCCCTGAAATGACGCCGGACCTTGTGCGCGCCGACGGCCCGCCGTCAAATGAAGAAACGACAATGAACAGGCAGGGATGATGTTCGAATTTCAGACGCCGCCCCAACCCGCCTGGGAGCAGGTGCAGGTTCAGGAACCGCCCACGGCGGAGATGGTCCCGCCGGCCTGGGACCTGACGGTCGGGCTGATCAGCGCCACGATTCAGATCGACCAGAACAATGGCGATGGCACCCGGCGGGTCGGCACAGCCTTCCTGATCGACGCCCCGCGCCCGGACGGCACGCCGCGTACCGTTCTGGTCACGGCCCATCACGTTCTGGATGGCATGAGCCTTCGTGACGCACGTGTCGGCTGGCGAAGCGAGATGCCCGGGGGTGGCTGGCGCTTTGCACCGGATCCGCTGCGGATCCGTAACGACATGGGCGATCCGGCCTGGACCAAACATCCCGAACGCGACATTGCGGTGATGGAGATTTCGGCACCGCCGGTGTTCGCCCGCGCCGCAATCCCGCTGGCCTGGCTGGCCAGTGGCGAGGATCTCGACGACTGGCAGGTGGGTCCGGGGGATGAGTTGCTGACCCTCGGCTTTCCCCGCGGCTATTCCTCCAACACTGCAGGATTTCCGATCTTGCGGACCGGACGGATCGCATCCTGGCCATTGACGCCAGTCCGCAGCTTTCCGACCTTTCTTCTTGATTTCCCGGTTTTTCCGGGAAATTCCGGTGGGCCTGTCTTCTGGACGCCGGCGGCGCGGAAACTGCCGGGGACGGTCCAGCCGGATCATCCGTTCATTGCCGGTGTCCTGACGTCCGAGGTGCGGCCGTCGGACGAGCCGCTCGGAATCGGCGTCGTGGCCCATGCCGTCTATGTGCGCGAGGCGATTGCCTTGCTGGATGCAGCCCCGACCGTAGGCCAGACCCGGTAGGCGGGCTGCGAGGCCCTGTTCTGGTTATCGCATAAGATATATTATGCGAAATCATGGACAGGCGCTCCGCGTCAGTGAGGCCTGCTCCGGGCCTGTAGCCGGGCCGCGAGGCTTGACGTGTCCCAGCGCGCGCCGCCCATGGCCTGCACCTCGGAATAGAACTGATCCACCAGCGCCGTCATGGCCAGATGGGCTCCGTTGCTCCGGGCCTCATCCAGCACCAGTCCAAGATCCTTGCGCATCCAGTCGACCGCAAAGCCGAATTCGAACTGGCCTTCGGCCATGGTCTTCCAGCGATTGTCCATCTGCCACGACTGTGCGGCACCTTTGGAGATGGCGTCATAGGTCGCGCCTGTGTCGAGCCCCGCAACCTCAGCAAAATGCACGGCCTCGGCCAGTCCCTGGACCACGCCGGCGATCGCGATCTGGTTCACCATCTTGGCCAGCTGACCGGACCCGGATGGACCCATACGCTTCACGGCCTTCGAATAGGCCATGAGCACCGGCTCGACCCGCGCCAGGGCGGCCTCATCGCCGCCTGCCATGACACTGAGCTGACCATTCTCTGCACCCGCCTGCCCGCCAGAGACCGGGGCGTCGATGAAGGCCCTCCCCGAGCTCGTCGCAAGGTCGGCCATTTCGCGCGCAATCCGGGCCGATGTCGTCGTGTGGTCGACGACAATCGCGCCGGCCGACAGATGGGACAGCGCCTCTGTCACGACGGCCCGAACATCATTGTCATTGCCCACGCACAGGATCAGCAGCTCGGCACCATCCGCCGCCTCCGACACCGTGGCGGCCCGCCGGCCGCCGTTCGCTTCAGCCCAGGTCCGGGCCTTTTCCGGCGACCGGTTGAAGCCTGTGACTTCATGTCCTGCCTGAACCAGGTGTCGGGCCATCGGTCCGCCCATGACGCCCAGGCCGACGAATCCGATCTTCATGCCTCAGGCTCCTCGGCGACACCGTAACGTCCGCGGAAATAGGTCAGGCCGGCTCCCCTGCGGGTCTCAAACCCCTGTACCGCACCGACGATCGTGAGGTGATCACCCATAACGATTCGATCAGCCGTTACGCAGTCCAGTCGGGTCAGGGCATTCTTCAGACGCGGCGGCTCAGGACTGGAACTGTCGAACTCATCGGACGACAGACGGCAAATCCCCCAGGCGAACCGGTCCGACATCTCCCGATCCTCGACCGGAAGCATGTGCACCGCGAACCGGTCGGCGGCAGCAAAGGCGTCATGACGATCAGAGCCGCGGTCCAGACACCAGAGCACCAGCGGCGGCCTCAGGGACACCGAGGTGAAGGAGTTGACCGTAATCCCGAATGGCCCGTCCGGCGTATGGGCCGTCACGACGCAGACCCCGGTCGCGAATCCGCCAAGGGCCCGGCGATAGGCGGCAAGGTCGAGGACATGGGTTTCGGAGGTGCTCACGTCTGACGACTAGGCGACCGACTGCGTCCGGGCAAGGCGCGACATGGGAAACGGTGCCTTAACCCGTACGCCCCTACCCTGCTCTGGAGTTTTAGCCAAAGGTGCGCCTAGCCATGTCCCTGAGTGATCGCCCGATCCTCATCAAGAAGGTCAAGAAGGTCGTCGGTGGCGGCCACCACGGCGGCGCGTGGAAGGTGGCCTATGCCGACTTCGTGACCGCCATGATGGCCTTCTTCCTGCTCATGTGGCTGATCAACACGACCGATCCCGAACAGAAGAAAGGGATCGCCGAATATTTCGCCCCGGCCAGCGTATCAGCGACCACATCGGGCTCCGGAGGTATCCTGGGCGGTACCGCGCTCGGTGATGAAGGTGCCAAGGGCGATGGATCGCAATCGGTGGAAACTCAGATGGCACCCGATGCACCGACTGATTCGTCCGATGCAGCGAGCCAGAATGCGAGCCTCGATGCCTCCAGTGAAGAAGCCCAGCGTGAGGCGGCCGAATTCGCTTCGGCGGCAGAATCCCTTCGTCAGGCGATGCAGGCCATGCCCGAGCTGGCTGAACTGTCCAAGCAGCTGATCATCGACCAGACGCCGGAAGGCCTGCGCATCCAGCTGGTCGACCAGGAAGGCCGCTCGATGTTCGATCAGAACTCTGCGCGCCCCAACCCCCGCGCCCAGCTTTTGCTTCGAACGATTTCGCGGGTCATCAACCAGCTGCCCAACCGCATCTCCATCACTGGCCACACCTCGGCAGCGCCCGGCTCGAACCGCGCGACCCAGCCCAATGACTGGCCCCTGTCCTCGTCACGGGCCAATGCTTCGCGGCTGATCCTGCAAAGTGCCGGCGTCGATCCAGACCGGGTCTATCAGGTGTCCGGAAAGGCGGGTTCCGACCCGTTGTATCCCGACGATCCCACCCTGGCCGGCAACCGCCGGATCGCCATCGTCCTGCTGCGAGAGGCTCCGGTTCTGCCGACGGATACCAGCCTTTGACCGTCGGCCGAGCCTGCATCCGGACGGGCAATGGCCTTGCTTCGGGGGCTTCTCCGGGTGCAAATCAGGCAATGAGGCGGTCTCTTCTCTCCTGTCGCCGAAACCGGATGCGGATCTGAGGCCGTGACCTTCGTTCCCCAGCGCCAGCTTCGTTTCTACATGACGGCCGTGGCCCCCTGCCCCTATCTGCCCGGCCAGACCGAGCGGAAGGTGTTCGCCAATCTGCCGTTCAGTGAAGGCGTCCACGTCAATGACGAACTGACCCAGGCCGGTTTTCGCCGGAGCCAGAACATCGCCTATCGACCGGCCTGCGAATCCTGTGACGCCTGCGTCTCTGTTCGCCTGCCCGTGCCTGAGTTCAGTTTCTCAAGATCACAGCGCAAGATTCTGAAACGGAATGCAGATCTGTCTCGCGACCTTGTCGAGGCAGAGGCTACGGCTGAACAGTTTGACCTGCTGCGGCGCTATCTCCACGGCCGCCATCCGGGCGGTGGCATGAGCGATATGGGCTGGCTCGACTATGTGGCCATGGTCGAGGATACGGCCGTTCGGACCCATCTGATCGAATACCGCCTGCCCTCCTCCGACGGCGGGCCCGGCGATCTGGTCGGCGTCTGCATCACCGATCTGCTCGGAGACGGTCTTTCGATGGTCTACAGCTTCTTCGACCCGGCCCGCGAGGCGCGCAGCCTCGGCCGGTTCGCCATCCTTGATCATGTCCGACAGGCGCAGATCGTCGGCCTGCCCTATGTCTATCTCGGCTACTGGGTCCAGGGTTCGCGCAAGATGGACTACAAGGCCGGCTTCCAGCCGATGGAACGACTGACCCGACTGGGCTGGGCACGGATGGCTCAGCCGGCGACGGGTGTCGAGGTCGCATAGGCGACGGACGGGCGGGCCGGATCATCGGTCCAGACTCCGGGATCAACACCACCACCGAATTTCACCAGGGCGTCGATGCGCTTCTGTATCGGAGGATGGGTGGCGAACAGACCTTCCAGCCCCACGCCGTCGGCCTGGTTGTCGAGAAACAGCTGCTGCACCTCGTCCGGCCCCTTGAGGCTGGACCGGCCCTCGACCTTGCGCAGGGCCGAGATCATGGCGTCCGGGTTCTTGGTCAGTTCGACCGCCCCGGCGTCAGCGACGAACTCCCGCGTCCGCGACAGCATCATCCGGATGACGATCGCCAGGGCGAAGCCGACGGCGGCGAAGGCCAGACCGATCAGGATCAGGGGGGCTGCGTTCTTGTTGTCCCTCCGTCCGCCGCCGCGGGAATGGAGCAGGCCACGGAACACCAGTTCGGCGATGACGCTGATGATCCCGGCGAAGATCGAGGCGATCACCATGGTCCGCACGTCCCTGTTGATGACGTGGGTCAGTTCATGGGCCAGAACCGCTTCGAGCTCGTCGCGGGTCAGGGCTTCGACAAGACCGCGGGTGACCGTGATGCTGTACTGGCCTTCATGCAGCCCCGTAGCGAAGGCGTTCAGGCTGTCATTGTCGATGATGCGAAGCGTCGGCGTCCGCAGACCGCGGGAGATCGCAAGGTTTTCCAGTAGGTTGTAGATCTCAGGTTCGGATTTTCTCTCAACCTTGCGGGCACCGGTCATCATGTCGATCATGGCCTGACTCCCGAAATAGGAGATGGCGAACCAGATCCCGGCGATGATGACGGCGAGAGGGATGGTGCCGCCCAGCCAGGACGCGGCAAGGGCCATGTCGTCGCCCAGCCCCCGGCCAGACCCGGGCAGGATGCCGAAACCCATCAGTACCAGCTGCAGTCCGTAGATGATCAGGATCATCAGGACGGGAAACCCGGCCAGCAGCAGGATCGAACGGGTGTTGTTTGCCCAGATATGGGTCTGGAGCCCGACGGCACCCATCAGTGCGACCCCTAAGCCGTGAAGTTGACCTTGGGCGGAGCCGCATTCATCGCGGCGCGATCACCCTCGCCCACGTCGAAGAAAGGCTTGTCCGTCGCAAAGCCAACCATGGCTGCGAACAGGACGGTCGGAAACTGCCGACGCACCGCGTTGAACTCGCTGACGGCGCTGTTGAAGAAGCGGCGCGCGGCAGCCAGCTTGTTCTCGATGTCGGACAGCTCGCGCTGCAGTTCGAGGTAGTTGGTGTTGGCCTTGAGGTCCGGATAGGCCTCGGCCACCGCGAACAGTCGGCCGAGGGCTCCCGTCAGCATGTTCTCGGCCTGGACCTTGTCATTGACCGAGGTGGCACCGGCCGCCGCAGCCCGGGCCTGGGTGACCGCATCGAGCGTGCCACGCTCATGCGAGGCATAACCTTTCACCGTCTCGACGAGGTTGGGGATCAGGTCCTGCCGTTGCTTCAACTGCACGTCTATGTCGGCGAACGACTGGTCTGCGCGCTGATCCAGAGCCACCAGCTTGTTGTAGGCGCCCACGACGATGAACAGCACAAGGGCGACGATGACGGCGATAACGATCAGGGTGACGATCATTGGGTTTCTCCAGCCTATGGAAGGAGTATCGCTCGCGTCACGCCGACCGGATAGTGAAATCGCGGCAACATCCGGATTCGCGCGCTGGATGGAACAGATTGATGCGCCTGTCCGCCGCGGATAGGCTGCAGCCCGTCAAAAGGGACTCCCATGTTCGCAACGCTACTGGCCGCCGCTGTCGTTCTCGTCTCCGCCCAGGAAGCCGCCCCGCCGGCCGGGCCCTCTCCGGCGACGTCAGAGCGCTACGAACAGGCCATGAATTGCGCCGGCGTGATGGCGGCGACCTCGTCCCTCAATGCGTTCACCGGCAATACCGAGGCCCAGGCCAGTTCCGACCGGAATGGCAGGGGGTTCATTGCGGCAGCGACGCTCTTTGCGCAGCCGCTGGGCCTGACCGAGGCGCAGCTTTCAGCGGCCTTTGCCGCCAGCACGAGCCGGGCTCTGGGCTCGATCACCCGCAACAGCGACCAGGCCGCCGCCGACGCTGCGATTGACCGGCTTAACGCGGAGCACAACGCCTGCCTGCGGCTGGTACAGCGCTGGATGGCCGAGTCTAACGGAACTTCCTGAGCCCACGGGGGCCCTGACGCCCGGCCCCTGCCCGCTTGCCCAGCCAGTCCTTCCAGTCGGGCCAGTTGCGCCGCCGTCCACCGCCATCGACCCATTCAGGGCCATGGGCACCGTCAAACACCGCCACATCGGCGAGCCCGCCCTGCTTGTAGTTTTGCAGTTTGACGCCCTTGCCACGCGCCATCTCGGGCAACTCTGCCAAGGTGAAGATCAGCGCCTTGATGTTTTCACCGATCGCAGCGACGTGGTCGCCGTTCACGCGGATGGCGGCGATCATGTCGCCGTTCAGCACCTGTTTGCCGCCACGCTTCTGGGCCAGAAGCTCGTCCTCAGGGGCGATGAAACCATAGCCGGCCCTGGAGGCGATCAGCAGTTTGCCGCCCGGCTGATGCGACAGCAGATTGATGATGTCGGCCTTTTCGTCGAGGTCGATCATCAGCCGTAGCGGTTCGCCGTGGCCACGCCCCGAAGCCAGTTTGTCGGCCCCGACGGTAAAGATGCGGCCGTCCGAGGCCGCGACCAGGATCTTGTCGGTCGTAAAACAGGGAACCAGGAAGGCGAGACTGTCCCCTTCCTTGAATTTGAGCTCTGAGGGGTCCTCGACCTTGCCCTTGGCCGCCCGGATCCAGCCGCGTTCGGACAGGATGACGGAGATGGCCTCGCGCGGGATGAAGGCTTCCACCGAGACAAGAGCCGACGAATCCACGGCCTCGGCAATCAGGGTCCGGCGCGGTGAGACCAACGCCTTGCGCACCGTCTCGAGGTCCCTGCCGACCTGTTTCCACTGTTTCGCCGGTGAGGAAGACAGGGACAGTAGTGCGGCAAGTTCGTCTGACAGTGTCTTGTATTCATTCTCGATCGTCATTTCCTCGATCCGCGCCAACTGGCGCAGGCGCGTGTCGAGGATGAAGTCGGCCTGAAGCTCGGACAGGCCAAAACGGGCGATCAGGACGGCCTTGGGCTGCTCCTCTTCGCGGACGATCCGGATCACCTCGTCGAGGTTGAGGAAGACAATCCTCAGGCCTTCCAGCAGGTGCAGCCGCTTCTCAACCCTGTCGATGCGCCAGCCGGCACGGCGCACCAGTACCTCGCGGCGGTGATCGAGGAAGGCCTGCAGACAGGCCTTCAGCCCCATGACCCGCGGCGTGCCGGTAGCGTCCAGGACATTCATATTGATCGGGAAGCGGATTTCGAGGTCGGAGAGCTTGAACAGGCTCTCCATCAGCACCTCGGGTTCGACCGTGCGGCTCTTCGGTTCGATAACCAGCCGGATGTCCTCAGCCGATTCATCGCGCACATCGCCCAGTAGCGGGGCCTTCTTGTGCTCGATCAGGTCGGCGAGGTCGGCGATCAGCTTCGACTTCTGCACCTGGTAGGGCATCTCGGTGACGATGATGCGCCAGACACCCCGGCCGAGATCCTCCGTCTCCCAGCGGGCGCGCAGACGCACCCCGCCCCTGCCGGTCTCATAGGCCTCGAGGATGGAGGCATGGCCCTCAACGGCGACGCCGCCGGTCGGGAAGTCGGGGCCTGGCACGATTCCCACCAGCTCTTCAGTCCTCGCATCCGGGCGTTCGAGCAGCAGCTGGCAGGCGTCGATCAGCTCCCCGACATTGTGTGGCGGTATCGATGTCGCCATGCCCACGGCGATGCCGGACGAGCCGTTGGCCAGAAGATTGGGGAAGCCGGCCGGCAGGACGATCGGCTCTTCATCCTGATCGTCATAGGTGGCCTTGAAGTCCACCGAGTCCTGGTCGATCCCCTCCATGAGGAGCACTGCGGCCGGGGTCAGCTTGCACTCGGTGTAGCGCATGGCCGCGGCGTTATCGCCGTCGATATTCCCGAAATTGCCCTGACCGTCGACCAGCGGATACCGCTGCGAAAAGTCCTGCGCCAACCGCACCAGGGCGTCATAGATCGAGGCGTCGCCGTGCGGGTGATAGCCGCCCATGACCTCGCCGACGACCTTGGCGCATTTGCGCGCCGCCGCCTGCGGGTTCAGCCGCATCTGGTGCATCGCGTACATGATACGCCGGTGCACGGGCTTGAAACCGTCGCGCACATCCGGGAGGGCGCGATTGGTGATGGTCGACAGCGCATAGGCCAGATAGCGGCGCGACAGCGCTTCGCTCATCGGCTCATCGACGATGCGTCCGCCTTCCGGCGGCGGGGTATGAACGGTCATGGGCCTTCGAATCGGGTGTTTCGGTCCCGGAGTCTAGGGTCCCGGCGCCCTAAACCCACACCCCGTCGCGTCAGCCCACGGCCAGATCACCGACCCGGATCGCCTGCTCCAGCCGGACCCTGCCGTTGACGTCCCGAATCTCGGCCAGCACGGTCGGACCTTCACCGCCCCAGCCGACCGTCAGCAGACCGAAATTCTGGTCGCGGAACACTTCGCCGACCCTCAGGGCATTCGGCGGGGTTACCGGCCAGACCTCGGTCAGGCCTGACGAGGTAATGTCCCAAAGCGGATAAGGGGTGTTGACGCCGAGCCGCGAGATTTCGCCGTAATGGGTGTCCCCGGACAGGCAGATCAGGCCGTCGGCCTTGCGATCACGGATGGCGGCGATAAGGCGCTGGTGATCGTGGGCGAAATTGATCCAGCCCTCCCAGCCGGCGAAGTCGGCGAGGACCTGCAGGCTGGAACCAAGCACACGCACGTCAGCCGGGACCGACAGCTGTTCTTCCAGCCAGCGCCACTGGGTCTCGCCCAGCTGGGTGGCCGTCATGTCGGGATTGCGGGCATAGGGGCCAGGTGTCGGCTCCCCGGCCTCGGCGCGTTTCCGGACCCAGGCTTCATAGCCCTGGTCACCGAGTTCGAGCGACAGCAGCGGGGTCCGGTTCCAGCGCAGGTCAGGCAGGATGATCTGGACGCGCCGTCCCGGCGGTCCAAAGACATGGGCGGTATAGATGCCGTCGCGTGTCCGCCGCGGGCTGTCGGCCGGCGCTCCGAAGAAGTCGAGAAACTGACGGCGGCTCTCCTCCTTCATCGGATAGTCGGCGCCGGCGTCATTCTCGCCGAAATCGTGGTCGTCCCAGGTGGCCAGGATCGGGATCCCGCTGGCCTTCAGCCGCTGGAATCCCGGCTGGGCGGCCAGCTCGGCGTATTTCCGGCGCATCACGGCCGGGTCGCGGGTGTCGAGATAGACATTGTCGCCGAGGAAGATGAACAGGTCCGGCCGGGCGGCCAGCACGGCGTCCCAGATCGGCTGGGGCTTGTCGCTCTTGGCGCAGGAGCCGAAGGCGATCCGGGTCAGGGTGCGGTCGCTCTGCGAATGGGGATCGGGCTCCGCGCGAACGCTACCCGCGATCAGACCGGCACCCACGGTCCCGGCCATCAGGCCACGTCTCGAAAGTCTGTTCATGTCACCATCTCCGGACTGAAAAGGGAGACGGGGCGCACCGCCAGGATGCGCCCCGTCCTTACACGCTACTGGTATGCGATCAGAAGCTGCGACGCAGGGTCATGAAGGCCTGACGCGGCGCACCCGGCAGGAAGGTCTGGCGACCGGCCCCGTTCTGGAAGCCGCCCGAACCGACCGTCGAGATGTGGTCCTCGTCGAACAGGTTGGTCACGTTGAACTGGACTTCCGTCCCGTCCAGCCAGTTGCCGCGATCGATGAAGCGGTAGCCGGCGGTCAGTTCGAACAGGGTGTAGGCACCAACCGACTCGTCGTTCAGGTAGCTGGAGAAGCGCTCGCCGGTGTAGGCAGCGGCGATCGTGCCGTAGAGGCTGCCGTCATCATAGGACAGCTCGGCGCGAGCCAGGGTCTCGGGCGTGTTGACCACGGTCTTGCCGGCCGTGGCAGCGACGAGGGCACCCGTGCCGTCACGGACGTCGTTTTCATAGGTCGAGTCGTTATAGCTGAACGATCCAAAGGCCGACAAAGCGTCGGTGAAGGACCAGACCGCAGCAGCCTCGAAGCCGCGGCTTTCGACCGAACCCACGTTCTGGATGCCGTTTCCGAGACCCAGGATCGGAGCCCCGAGCGCGACGCCCAGCAGACGGTTCTCGAACTGGACATCATAGACGGCCATCGAGCCCTGGAGCTGTTCGAAGCGGAAGCGCCAGCCGGCTTCAATCGTCTTCGAGCTTTCCGGCTCGAGGGTCGTCCGCAGGGCTGCGAAGCCGGCCGCCGATGCCGAGAACGGACCGCCGGTGTTCGAGGATTCATAGGCACGGAGGTTTTCGGCATAGGAGACGAACAGCTGGTGGTCGCTGTCGAGGTCCCAGGCAACGCCGACCTGAGGAAGGAAGTTATCTTCTGCCTTGATGGTGCCGGTCTTGTTGCTGCCGGTGACGGTGGTGGCCGAGTTCTCGACGCTCAGCGACTTGAAGCCGGCATTGACGGTCAGGGCCTCGGTGACCGACCAGCTGTCCTGCACATAGAACATGCGGGTCTCGGTCTCGAAATTGTATTCCCACTGGGTGAAGAAGGGATTGGCCAGGAAGTCGAGCGAGTCACGGGTGTTGGCGGCGCGGGCCAGGCCATAGAAGCGGCGGGCGTGGTTGAAGTCGTTGCTCTCCATCCAGAAGCCGCCCTCGATCTCGTGGTTGCCCACGGTCAGGGTAGCCGAGCCGATCACACCACGGCGCTCGATCTCGTACTCGGTCGTGCGAACCGAAATCGGGCTGGGCGCGAGGATCGCGGCACCGGACTGGTCCGGTGCGCCGACCGGCGTCGCGACATAGGGGGTCCACCACAGGCCCTGGCCTTCGTTCTTGTGCCCGTAGCCGGTCAGCGAAACCTCAAAGGCGTCGGTGACGGGGTAGTTCAGGGTCAGGGCACCCAGGGTGTCGTCGCGCAGGCCAGCAGCGTCGAAATAGGCATCGTCGACGGTTCCGATCGGGGCCGGATAGACGGTTCCGGCACCGGCGTTGGTCACGGGAGCGCCGGTGTCGCCGCGATTGTTGGCGATATCGGCGATCCGGACCGCCAGGGCGTAGTTGTCCGAAATGTTGTCGAAGTCACGGCCGAGGCGCGCGATCTGCTCCAGCGACATGTCCTGGTAGTCGTTCTCGCGGCGCTCGGAGTGGTTGATGAAGCCGGTGATTTCACCGCGGCCCACCGGCTGGACGAGGTTGAAGTTGATCTGCTGCTGGTTCTGCTGACCCAGACCCTTCCACTTGTCCATCCCGTGATCGACGAAGGAAAGCGACATCGCCGTTCCGGCCGGGCCGAACGCGCCGGTGTCAACGCGGACGAAGCCGCGCATGGTTTCTTCGCTGCCGTAGGTGCCGGCGACGTCCATGCCGAACGTTTCAGCCGGACCGCGGCTGACGAAAGCGACCGTGCCACCCAGATTGCTGCTCGAGGCTGTGCCGAGCGCGCCCGAGCCCTGGGCCACGTCCACGCGGGCGACGTTCTCGGAGATGATGGCGCGCGAGATGTGCAGGCCGTTGTGGTTGCCGTAGCTCATGTCGCCCAGCGGCACGCCGTCGAGGGTGAAGCCCAGCTGGTTCTGGTTGAAGCTGCGCAGCACGATGCGCGCGGACCATTCATAGTTGCCGAAGGCATCGGCCGACTGGAAGCTGACGCCCGGCAGGCGCTCAATGGCCTTCAGCGGGCTGGTGCCCGGGGCTTCGATCGCAATGGCGGCTTCGCTGATCGAGGCCTGCTGGCGGCTCTGGCCGAGGCCGAAGACCACGATCTCGTCGAGCGCGGCGACCGGGCCGTCCGGCTCCGAAACGACGGCTTGAGCGAGGGCTGGTGCCGAAGTCAGCATCACGCCGCAGAAAGCCAGCGCGAGCGTGGATACGCCCGCCAAAAGACGATGGTTGTTCATGGTTGTCCCCGAAGATCGTTGTCGTGCCTGTGCACGCGGGAACGGCTTATGGTTGCAGGACAACAGTCCGGAGACAGGTCGGCGGCGGTTCCGTGAAGGCCGCCCGTTCCGTCAGTTTTCAATGCTATCCGTGGCCTGTCAGCACCGCTTGCTCCGCAGGCGTTGCATTTGCCACGCAGCCGTCACAGCCTTCCGGCCTCGCGCAGCTTGTCGATCATCCATACCCGTGCAGGTGGTATTGGCCGGTTTTGGGGGTGGAAGACGAATTGCTCGAGGAAATGAGCGGTCAGGTCGAGACCGGCCCCGACATCCCCCTCACCCAGTCCCGCCTGCGCCCCGAGCATGAACGGCGGCAGCTTCAGCAGCTTGTCGGCATAGGGGGCGCCCGCGTCGGCGCTGACCGCTCGGCCGGTGCGCGGGCTGACCCAGATCAGGTCGTCCATGGTCCCGGTGACGGCGCAGCGCGACAGGTCGAGGCCAAAGCCGAGGTCTTCCAGCAGGCCGGCCTCAAACCGCACGAAAATCGCGGGCCAGACATCCGGCAGGGCGAAGGCTGACATCAGCGCCTCGAAGGCCAGGAAGGCACCCGGATGCGGCTCCCGTTCCGGCAGGCTGCCTTGCGCCACCGCAGCAGCGGCGGCGAGGCCGGTCAGGGCCAGCGGATCATCGAACAGGGCACTGGGGCCCTCCCCGACCGGCTCCAGCCTGGCCGAGCCGAGATGGTCCGAGGTCCGGGCCTTGTAGTCAGCCACCACGCGCGCACCGGGCTGAAGGAACGGCTTCATCTTGCGCGACGCCCCGCCCGCGACATAAGCCGCGCGCCGGCCGTGTGCCTCGGTCAGCAGTTCGACCACCACCCCGGTGTCGCCATGGGCGCGGGCAGACAGGACGAAGGCGTCGTCGGTGAAATCCATCCGGCGGTGTTAGAGGACTGCGCCGGGGTTGGCCATATGTTCCCGTTTCCGGCTACTGCACCTCTGCCGCCCGGATCCGCGCCGTCATCTCCCGCGCCAGGGCGTTGGGGATGGGGAAGGTCAGCGCATAGAGGGCGATCCGCCAGCGGCCGTCGTCGCCCCGCACCAACACCCCGGTGCCCCGGCTGGTGCCGTAGGACTGGCTATCCAGGGCCTCGTCGAACCAGACCACGCAGCGGCAGTCCAGCGGTGCTAGGGTCAGGGATCGCGAGCGGGGGGTATAGGTCCAGCCACGGCCACGGTTGAAATACGGCTCGGCATAAGCGCGGAACTCGGCGATCGACCAGTGCTCGGTCACATCGGTGCCGATATAGGTCGCGTCCGGCGTGAACAGGTCGAAATAGGTCGCACCGTCGGCTCTCGACGCGGCACCGTGCAGGGCATCCAGCACGGCGGCGGCGGCCGTCTCCTCCGGCGTATCAGCCGCTTCGCCCGGCGCGTCCGTGATCGGCGTAGCCGCTTCGAAGGCCTTGATCTCCGCCGTCATGCCATTGGCGAGATCATTGGGGATCGGATAGCTCAGCGCATAGCGCAGCACACGCCAGGTTTCGCCATCGCGGACCAGCAGGCCCTCGCCGCGCGCCGTGCCATAGGTGGCGCTGTCCAGCACCTCATCGAACCAGGCCACGCAGGCGCAGGGATCCGGAGCCAGGGTCACATGGCGCTGACGGCCGGCATCCCGGGCCGAATAGACCCAGCCCTCGCCCCGGGCGAAGACCGGTGCCGCGAAGCCGAGAAAGGCCTCCCGGTCCCAACGTTCGGAGGTCTCATTGCCGACCCAGACCAGACCCGGTGCCAACCGGTCCGCCCAGGCCACACCGTCGGAGCGGGCGGCGGCAGCGTGCATGGCCTCAAGCGCCGAGGCGGCAGCCGCTTCCGGCGACCCGCTCCGGGACGTTGCAGGGTCGGGAACGGAGAGGGCGAGCACGGCGGCGGCGGCGAAAGACAGCATGGCTAGCTCCGGGGCGAACCGTATCAGCCTAACCCCGGGCGCTCCGAAAGGGCGAGCGGTTTGTGCCGCTCTCCGGCCGAGGGGCTCTAGCGGCCCATCGCTGTCGGGAACGGTCGTCCCAGAGCCTCGGCCACCCCCTGCTGCGACAGCAGGAAGACCGCGTCGCGCTGGTGGTAGTTGTTCGACAGGACAATGACGGTGATGTCCTGATCCGGCTGATAGGTCATCAGGTTGCGGAATCCCGACCAGCTCCCGGTATGGAAAATCTGCCTGTCCATGAAGGCTGGCGACACGCGCTGGCCGATGCTGTTGTTAAAGACGCCGAAGCCCCAGTCGCGGCGCGGCCGCCCGCGTTCGGGCGGGGTCGACGCCGGCGCATGGTCGGCGATCATCATCGCAAGGCTGCGCGGGCTGAGCAGGTCGCCATGATACAGAGCCCGCTGCCAGACCAGCAGGTCGTCGAGCGTCGAATAGAGCGCCCCGGCTCCCACGATGATGCTGACATTGGCGTCCGGCTGGGGCGACGGCCCGCCGCCGCCGAGGTTGGCATAGCCCATGACCACGTCCGAGGCCCCGTCGTCATAACCCGTGTCGGCCATGCCGAGCGGCTCGAAGAAGGCCGTGCGCAGATAGGTGTGCAACGGCTTTCCACTGGCCTTCTCGACCACGGCACCCAGCAGATTGTAGCCGGCGTTGTTGTAGCGAACCTTGGTTCCCGGCGGGAACTGAAGGCCGTATTGAGCGGACTCCGAGGTCAACTCCGCCATGGTCGCGGGTGTAACGCGGCGAATGCCCCAGCCGGGCCGGGCCATCAGATCCGGAATGCCGGAGCTGTGACCCAGCAGATGACGGAGTCGGACCGGGCCCCAGGCCGCCGGACAGGGCTGGATCCACTGGCAGACGGGATCATCGACCGACAGAACCCCCTCGTCCTGCAACCTCAGCACAGCGGCGGCGGTGAACTGTTTGCTGACCGACGCGAGGCGGAACCGGGAGTTCAGGGCCAGCGGCGTGCCGAGGTTCCGGTCGGCAAAGCCGTGGACCTGCCGGAACAGCACCTCATCGCCCCGCGCGACCAGCACGCCTCCGGTGAACTGGCCCGAACGGCCCCAGCGATTGAGCTGTTCCGTCAGCTGCGGCAGGGACTCGACCACCACAAGCGGCGGGCGCGGCGGAACGGGCTCGGGTGCCGTCGCCTCCTGACCGGGCCGGACCATCGGCCAGGCCACGAGGCCCGCAACGAGCACGACGAGGATCGCAATGACGGCCATCGTCAGCCGGGGATGCCCCCCGGATTTTCTGGGAACGTCGAACAACGGTCTAGACGTCGAAATCCAGCCCGAACTGGGCATAAAGGGCTCTCGAGTCCTGCCATTTCGGATCGACCTTGACCGTGATGAACAGGTGCACGGGCCGGTCCAGCAGTTCGGTCAGTTCCTCGCGCGACTTCTGGCCGATCCATTTCAGGGTCTGGCCGCCCTTGCCCAGCACGATGGGCCGCTGGCTCTCGCGCTCGACATAGATGATCTGTTCGATCCGGGCCGAGCCGTCGGCCTTGTCCTCGAAGGCCGTAGTCTCGACCGCCGCCGAATAGGGCAGTTCCTCATGGACCCGCAGATAGACCTTCTCCCGCGTGATCTCGGCCGCCAGCACCCGCATCGGCACATCGGCGGACTGGTCTTCCGGATAGAGCCAGTGGCCCGCGGGCATCGACCGGGCCAGCCGCTGCTTGAGGTCCTCGACCCCGTCGCCGCTCAGGGCCGAGATCATATAGACCTCGGAATAGACGCCGGTTTCGAACATCGCATGCGACAGGGCCAGCAGGGTGTCGCGGCGCATGCCGTCGATCTTGTTCAGCGCCAGGATGACCTGGGTGTTCGAGGCCTTCAGATTGGCGATGATGGTCTCGGTGTCCTCGGCCGAGCGCCGGTCGGCGGCCTGGCCCTCCTTGCCCTCCGAGGCAATATGGGAGGCGGCGTCGATCAGGTGCACGACCACATCGGCGTCCGAGGCCCCGCCCCAGGCCGAGGCGACCATTGCGCGGTCCAGCCGGCGACGGGGCGTGAAGATGCCGGGGGTGTCCACCAGCACGATCTGGGCATTTCCCTCGATCGCTATGCCGCGCACCGGGAAACGGGTGGTCTGGACCTTTTGCGTGACGATCGAGACCTTGGTTCCGGTCAGCCGGTTGACCAGCGTGGACTTGCCCGCATTCGGCGCGCCGATGATGGCGGCAAAGCCGGCCCGCTGGTTTTCTGTATCGGTCAAATCACGCCTTCACGCTGCAGCAGGCCGATCGCGGCCGCCTTCTCCGCGTCCTGACGCGAACGCCCTTGTGCGGTCAAGGGCGGATATCCGGCCACGCTGGCTTCGACGGTGAAAGTGGGGGCATGGTCCGAGCCCTTCCGCTCCACGATCCGGTAGGCCGGCAGGGGCTTTCCAAGCCCGAGCGCCCACTCCTGGAGGGCTGATTTCGGATTGGTGAGCGATTTCTGCGGCGGGGCGGATAGTTCGTCCTTCCAGGCCGTGTCGAACACCGCACGGACCGCATCGAAGCCGCCGTCCAGCCAGACGGCCGCCAGCAAGGCCTCCATCGCGTCACCCAGCACACCCTCGCGCCGCCGCCCCCCCTGTTTGGCCTCACCCGGGGACAGCCGCATGGCATCACCGACCCCCAGGGCCTCGGCCACGCGGGCGCAGGCGGCCTTGTCGACGAGCGCATGCAGGCGCGAGGACATCTCGCCTTCGTTGGACCCGGGAAAGTCGCGTACCAGCCGGTCGGCGACCAGCAGGCCCAGCACCCGGTCGCCCAGGAACTCAAGCCGCTGGTTGTCGGCGAACGGGCGGCCACGCGCATCGCGCTCGGCCCCCTCCCCCACGCTGGCGTGCGTGAGGGCGAGGTCCAGCAACCCCGGGTCCTGGAAATCATGGCCGAGGCGGCGGCGAAGCGCCTGAACAGCCTCGGCCCTTCGATCAGCCATCAGTTGAGAACGGTGAAGAACCGGCTCGGTTGGACCTTGGTGAACCAGCTGACCGGATTCCACAGCGAGGCACCGGGCTTCCAGGAGAACAGGATGATCTCGGCCTTGCCGATCAGGTTTTCGGCCGGGACGAAGCCCACGCCAGCCGACTGGTCATAGCGGCTGTCCTGGGAGTTGTCGCGATTGTCGCCGATCATGAAATAGTGGCCCGCCGGAACCTCGAACACCTGAGTGTTGTCGGACATACTGCCGGGGCCCCAGTCCTGGATGTTGATCTCGCGGCCCCCGGGCAGGGTTTCGCGCAGCTTGATGGTCTGCTGGGTCCCGTACAAGGTCTGGACATCCTCGCGGCTCAGCTCGACATCGCGCACCGCAGTGCCGTTGATGAACAGCACATTGTTGATCATCTGGATGCGGTCGCCCGGCAGGCCGATCAGGCGCTTGATGTAGTCCGTTTCGTTGTCGCGCGGCAGTTTGAACACGACGATGTCGCCACGGCTGGGCTCCTGGCTGACGCCCGGCAGCATGATGCGGCCCTCGAAGACCGGCGGGCTGAACGGGATCGAGTGTTTCGAATAGCCGTAGCTCCATTTCGACACGACGATGTAGTCACCCTCATAAAGGTTCGGCTCCATCGAGGCTGACGGAATGGTGAAGGGCTGGAACAGCACCACACGCAGAACCAGGGCGATCAGCAGGGCGAAGAAGATCGTCTTGACGATCTCCATGGCCTCGCTGCCGGAGCCCCCGTTGGACTTTTGCTTCTTGCCCGAGGCGCGGGCATAGGCCGGGGTCGAACTGACCTCTTCGAACGGGGCGTCGCCGGAGTCGCTCCAGACCGCCGGCTTGGCTGCGGCGGCCGCAGCGGCACCCGCGACAGCGGCGGCGGCGACCGGAGCCGCGTGGTCATCATGACCGTGAGCAGGGGCGGCATGTCCATGGTCGTCGTGACCATGGGCGGCAGGCGCTGCGTGTCCATGATCGTCATGACCATGACCAGCGGCTGAGTGTCCGTGATCATCATGACCATGCGCAGCCGGAGCAGAATGTCCGTGGTCGTCATGCCCGTGGGCAGCGGGCGCTGCGTGTCCATGATCGTCATGACCATGACCGGCGGCTGCATGTCCGTGGTCATCGTGACCGTGCGCAGCCGGGGCGGCATGTCCGTGGTCGTCATGACCGTGGGCGGCGGGCGCTGCGTGACCGTGATCATCGTGACCGTGCGCAGCCGGCGCAGCATGTCCATGGTCGTCGTGACCGTGAGCTTCGGCCGCGGCATGCCCGTGATCGTCATGGCCATGATCGTCGTGGCCATGGGCCGGAGCTGCGTGGCCGTGGTCATCATGACCGTGATCGGCAGCGGCTGCATGCCCGTGATTGTCGTGACCGTGGTCGTCGTGACCGTGACCCGCGTCGTGGCCGTGTCCCCCGCCATGACCGTGATCGTCGTGCGGCTTGTGCTCGTCGCTCATTGTGAAACTATCCCCCAGCCGCTGTCCGCGGTCTTTGCGGCGAAATCGGTATAACGTGATTAGGATATCGGCAAGGCTTCGATCACCACGAAGGCGAGTGCATACGGGTGCTCGTCGCTGAGCGTCAGATGTATCCGGGCTTCATGACCGGCTGGTGTCAATCTGGCCAGGTGTTCTGCGGCATGCCCGGTCAGCGCCAGGGTCGGTTGGCCCGTGGGCAGGTTCACGACCCCCATGTCGCGCCAGTAGACGTCGCGCCGCATGCCGGTGCCGAGCGCCTTGGCACAGGCCTCCTTGGCCGCAAACCGCTTGCCATAGCTCCAGGCCGGGTCAGGCTTCCGGTCCGAACGGGCCCGTTCGATATCCGTGAAGCACCGCTGTTTGAAACGCTCACCGAACCGGTCCAGCGAAGTCTGGATCCTGCGAATGTCGCAAAGGTCCGTACCGACCCCGATGATCATCAGATCGCATCCGCGGCGCGGGCGTCGTCCATCAGGGCCCGCATGCGGGCAATAGCCGGACCCAGGCCAACGAAAATCGCCTCGCCGATCAGAAAATGGCCGATGTTCAGTTCAGCGACCTCGGGTATGGCGGCGATCGCCTGTACGGTTTCATAGTCGATCCCGTGCCCCGCGTGGACCTCGAGACCCAGGGCGGCGGCGTGGGCGGCACCCGCCTTGAGGGCGAGGAGTTCGCCTTCCGCTTCTTCTTCCCGGCCTTCGCGCACCGCGTCGCAATAGGCGCCGGTATGCAATTCGACCACGGCCGCGCCGGTACGGTGGGCCGCGTCGATCTGGTCCGGGTGGGCGCCGATGAACAACGAGACGCGCGCCCCGGCCTCATTCAGCCGGCTGACGAAGGGGGTGATCCAGTTGTGGCCGCCGACGACATCCAGCCCGCCTTCAGTGGTTCTCTCCTCCCGCTTCTCGGGCACCAGGCAGACGGCATGCGGCCGATGATGCAGGGCGATGCCCAGCATTTCCTGCGTCACGGCCATCTCGAGGTTCAGGGGCCGCGACTGGTCGCGCAACAGGTTGGACAGGCCGGCGATATCCGCGTCGGAGATATGCCGGCGGTCCTCTCGCAGGTGGGCGGTGATGCCGTCGGCTCCGGCGGCCAGGGCCTCCTCAGCCGCCCTTACGGGGTCTGGATACTGCCCACCGCGCGCATTCCGCACTGTGGCCACATGGTCGATATTGACGCCAAGCCTCAACCGCCCAGCCATCTCTCAGGCCTTCGCCAGCCGGCGGCTGCCGGGGTCCTCGACCGGCAGGGCGGCCAGTTCGGGTGGCAGGGCGTCGGCGGGATAGGCCGGGACGTCCAGCGTTGCCAGAGCCACCAGTGGCACACCGACATCGGCCCGTCCGCCCGACCGGTCGACGATACAGGCCGCTGCGACGACGGTTCCGCCGGCCGCCCGGATGGCTGCGATACATTCGCGCGAGCTCAGTCCCGTGGTGACGATGTCCTCGACCATCACAACCTTCTGGCCCGGCTCGACATGGAAACCGCGGCGCAGTCTGAACTCGCCGCCCTCACGCTCGACATACATCGAAGGCACGCCCAGCCAGCGCGCGGTCTCATAGCCGGGGATGATGCCGCCGACCGCAGGTGAGATGGCCACATCAACCGGCCCGACTGTCGCTGTGATCTTCTCAGCCAGCGCCTTGCACAGGCGCGCGCACCGCGCCGCGTCCATGAACACCAGGTTCTTTTGCAGGAACACGGGGCTGTGCAGGCCTGAGGACAGCACGAAATGGCCTTCGCGCAGGGCGCCGGCACCGCGGAATTCGTCGAGTACGTTGTCTGAGGTCATACAGGGTGTCATAGCGGCCGCGACCGCTGCCGCAAGAGCCTAGCCCCGCGCCCGGTCGACTGTGTCCACCGAGGGATTGGTGCGAAGGGCCGCCATGATGGTGGTGGCATGTTTGGCGTCCTCGACTTCCATATCGATGTCGACGTCGAAGAAGTCCTGCTGTCGATGGCTCATGACCAGATTGATGATGTTGCCGCCGGCCTCACCGATCAAGGTCGTCACCTGACCCAGAACGCCGGGCGCATTCTTGATGGTCGCACGGATACGGGCTGCGGCGACGGCCCCCTGCTCCGCTTGGGGCGTCCATTGCAGGTCCTGCCAGACCGAATCGTCATCGGCAAAATCCACCAGCTGCTGGCAGTCGATCGTATGGACCGTAAGCCCGGCCTCCGGCTCGAGGATGCCTACGATCCTGTCCCCGGGAACCGGCGAGCAGCAGTGGCCGAAATGGACGCTGATACCCGGTGTCAGTCCACCGCCGCGCACGAACAGGCGCGCCTGTTCATCGGCGATCCGCTTGCGACCGGGGCCGGCCTTGAGCCGACCCTTCAGCGCCGGGAACAGGGTCTCGCCGACCTTGGCCGCTGACACCCGCCCGCGTCCGATGGCCTCATACAGGTCATCCTCGGATGCGAAGGCGAAGGTCTCCAGAATAGCCTTCAGGGACACTTCGGCCAGGGCCTTGCCGGCGCGCGACAGGGTTTGCTCCAGGGCCGCGCGGCCCAGTTTCTGGAACTCGCCGCGCTCCGAAGTGCGGATATGCCGGCGGATCGCCGACCGTGCCCGCCCCGTAATGGTCAGCGAGCGCCAGTCAGCGGGAATCTCCCGCTTGGCCCCCCGCACGATCTCGACCACGTCGCCGTTCTGCAGCTGGGTCCGCATCGGCTTGAGCTCGCCATTGATCTTGACCCCCACCGCCGTATCGCCGACCTCGGTGTGGACCGCATAGGCGAAGTCCAGCGCCATGCCGCCGCGTGGCAGGGTGATCAGGGATCCCTTGGGCGTGAACACGAACACCTGCTCGAGATACATCTCCAGCTTGGCGTGCTCGACCCAGTCTTCCCCGCCCTCGCCGTGCTCGATCACCTGCACGAGGTGGCGCAGGTTCTGCAGCGGATCCCGGCCGCCGTCCTGCTCCATGGCCTCCTTGTCGAAACCATAGGACTTGTTCTTGTAGGCCCAGTGCGCCGCCACCCCGTCCTCGGCCACACGGTCCATCGGCTCGGTCCGAATCTGCATCTCGATGCGAAGACCTGATGGCCCGACCACGGTCGTGTGAAGGGAGCGGTAGTTGTTCGACTTGGGTGTGGAGATGAAGTCCTTGAACCGCTCGGGCACCATCGGCCAGGCGCGGTGGATGACGCCGAGCGCCCGGTAACAGTCGTCCTCGGCCTCGACGATGACCCGGAAGCCATAGATGTCGGACAGGGACGAAAACCCGACCGACTTGCGCTGCAGCTTGCGCCAGATCGAATACGGCGTCTTCTGTCGGCCGAACACCTGGGCCCGAACCCCGGCCTCCCGCAGCACCCGCTCGACCTCGCGCGACACGCCGTCGATGGCGCGCCCGTGCTCCAGCTTCAGCGCCTCCAGCCGCCGCTCGATCGCGGTCCGGGCCGTGGGGTTCAGATGCTCGAACGCCAGTTCTTCCAGCTCGGATGCGATCGAATGGATGCCGATCGACCGACCCAGCGGGGCATAGACCTCCAGCGTCTCCCGGGAAATGCGCTCGCGCTTCTCCGGCTTGACGTATTTCAGCGTCCGCATGTTGTGCAGACGGTCGGCCAGTTTCACCAGCAGAACGCGGACGTCCTTGGAGATGGCGAGGATGAATTTGCGCAGGTTCTCGGCCTGGCGCGTGTGCTCGGCCTGAAGCTCCAGTCGCGACAGCTTGGTCACGCCCTCGACCAGAGAGGCGACTTCCTCCCCGAACCGCTCGGCTATGTCGTCGCGGGTGGCGGAGGTGTCCTCGACCACATCGTGCAGCAGGGCGGTGACGATGGTCGCCGTGTCCAGCCGGTAGTCGGTCAGAATGCCCGCCACCTGGATCGGATGGGCGAAATAGGGATCGCCGGAGGCCCGCAACTGCGAGCCGTGCATCTTCATCGCATAGACATAGGCGCGGTTCAGCAGGGCCTCGTCCGCAGTGGGATCATAGGCGCGCACGGCCTCGACCAGTTCGAACTGGCGCAGCACCCTGGAGCGGGGATGGGGATCCGGGTCCACATGGGGACGCGGCCCGCCGGGATCATTCAGATTGGCGGGTTCAGGCGTCGGCGCGGGCTGCCGCGCCGGCAGGATGGTGATACCGTTGGCGGATTCCGCCGTCAGTAGCGTTCCTCCTGCCCGCCGTCGCGGTCGCTTTGCAGCGCGCGGATCAGCTCGGCCTCGGCCATGTTCATATGCTGGGGTTCAGCCAGCAGTCCGACGATTTCGGCCTCGTCTTCGGCTTCCGTGCGCTCGTCGACGCGCTGCAGGGCCACGATGACCGTCTCGCGCAGGTCTTCCGGCACCACAGTCGAGTCGGCCAGTTCACGCAGGGCCACGACGGGGTTCTTGTCGTTGTCCCGATCGATGGTCAGCGGCGCACCGTTGGCGATGGCGCGGGCGCGGTTGCCCGCCAGCAGGACCAGGCCGAACCGGTTCGGCACCTTCTCGATGCAGTCTTCGACAGTGACGCGAGCCATGAATATCCTCGGGCGCGGGGGGAGAACCGCACAAACTATAGTGTCAGGCTGAATTGTGCAACGCCGCATGGGCGGGAATGAGGCGTCAGCGCAGCGGAGCCGCGTCTTTTCCGACCGAAGCCGACCCGGCCAGCGCCTCGGCCGTCTCCCCGTCCGGATGCACCCACCCCGGCGCAATCTCCGCCAGTGGCCCCATGACGAACAATCGATGTGCCGCCCGCGGATGCGGCAGGATCAGGCCGTCGAGGTTTCCCGTCGTCCGGCCATAGGCGATCAGATCAAGGTCCAGGGTACGCGGCGCATTGGCGGCGCTGCGCTGCCGTCCGAATGCCGCCTCGATCCGGCCCAGGGCCTCCATCAGGGCCTGCGGATCATGGGCCGTTTGAACGATCACCACCCCGTTCAGGAACGGCGGATCGTTCGGATCGGGCCAGGCCGCCGACCGCCACCAGGACGACCGCGCCACCACATCGATCCCCTCGGCCCGGAACCGCGCCAGCGCCGCCTCCAGCGCCTCGCGGCAGTCGCGCCAAACCCCGCAGTCATTGCTGCCGAGGGCCACGACAATGGCGTCGTCCAGTTGGGCTGCGTCGCGGACAAGCATTCCTGTGGGGCCACCTTCCATGACGTCCTGGTCCGACCCAACCCATCGCAATGCTCATCGACGAGGAATTTTTTGATCGCCTTAGCGCCTCCAGTATTGCACGGCTCGCGGCGAGGGCGAACAGACGTCACCGTTGGCAATTTGCGCACCTGACACCCTCTCCCGTTGGGAGAGGGCTTGAACGCACGGCGGCGTAGCCGTCGTCCTTGCGTGAAAGGGTGTGGGTCGATCATCGGCCTTCGGCGAAGCCGCGTCGCTGTACTGAGCGGCGGCTTGCGCCGACGGAATCGGCCGACCCACATCCGGCGCTTCGCGCCACCTTCTCCCAACGGGAGAAGGAATCGTGGAATCTGACCTGATGATCACCCCTTATCCCTCCGAACCGCCCCGCGACTGCCCGCTCTGTCCGCGCCTGGTGGAGTATCGCCGCGAGAACCAGCGCCAGAACCCCGACTGGTTCAACGGCCCGGCCCCCTCGTTCGGCGATCCCGAGGCCCGACTGCTGGTCGCGGGCCTGGCGCCCGGCCGCACCGGTGCCAACCGCACCGGCCGGCCCTTCACCGGTGATGGTGCGGGCCTGATCCTCTATGAGACCCTGCTGAAGACCGGCTTTGCCACCGGCCAGTACGAAGCCCGGCCCGACGACACGCTCCGTCTGGTCGACTGCATGATCACCAATGCCGTCCGCTGTGCGCCGCCCGGCAACAAGCCCCTGCCGGTCGAGGAGGCGACCTGCCGCCCGTTCCTCACCGCCCGTATCGCCGCCCTGCCCCGGCTCAAGGTCATCGTAACCCTCGGCGACGTCTCACGCCGCAATGTGCTGAAGGCGCTGGGCCTGCCCGGCTCGGCGGCCGCGCCCGGCCACGGCGTCGAGGCGGCGCTGGGCGGCTATGTGATCCTGAACAGCTACCACTGCTCCCGCCTCAACACGAACACCGGCCGGCTGACTCCCGCCATGTTCGAGGCCATCTTCCGGCGTGCCCGGGAAATCATCGAATCCTGAGCGGAAAACACTCGCCTCCCCGGCGAGTGTTGCTCTCGAGCAACCCGAATCACCCGGGACCGGGTGTAGCGATCAGACCCAGGAACAGTGCTGCGTACCTTGCGTTGATCGTTCAGCTTTGGAGGGCTGTGATGCGTGGGTCGAACGGGGTCTTTTCACCTCAGGAACGGAAGACGGCGCTATGGGCGCTGCTGATGGCGGGCCTGATCGCCGCCATGGGCATGGTGATCCAGCAATGGAGCCAGCCCTCGGTCGGCCCCGGCGGTGCCGAGTCCTATATGACCGCCCCGCCCCCCGGCGTCATCGACGCCCAGCCGGTGATCGACCTGGGCCAGCCGCTGGGCTGATCTACCCCCGGTCCTTCATCAGCCGGGCCTTGTCGCGCTGCCAGTCGCGCTGGGCCGTGGCCTCGCGCTTGTCGTGCAGCTTCTTGCCCTTGGCCAGGGCGATCTCGATCTTCGCCTTGCCGGCCTCGTTCAGGTAGAGCTTTACCGGAATGATGGTCTGGCCGTCGCGCTGCACGGCACCGATCAGCTTGTCGATCTGCTTGCGGTGCAGCAGCAGCTTCCGGTGCCGGCGCGGCTCGTGGTTGAAGCGGTTGGCCTGTTTGTAGGGCGGGATGTCGGCGTTCACGAGCACGATCTCGCGCCCCTCCACCGCCGCATAGCTCTCGGCGATATTGGCCCGGCCGTCCCGCAGCGCTTTGATTTCGGTGCCGAGCAGCATGATGCCGGCCTCGATATAGTCCTCGAGGAAATAGTCGAATTTCGCCCGACGGTTCTCGGCGATGATCTTCATTTTCGGCTTCTCACTGGCCAAGAGCGTGCTCCCCCGTTCCGCTCATCCCCGCGAAAGCGGGGACCCAGTTCTGTCCAGCTTGACGCCGGGGTGACTGGTTGGCCACCCGCGTTTGAGCCCGTACCGACCTATCCCCCAAAGCACTGGGTCCCCGCTTTCGCGGGGATGAGCGGTGAGAGAAATTCGGGTTTCGCATCAGCCCAGTCCCGCATCCGCCATGGCGCGGTCGATGGCCGGCTTCACCGCATCAGACGTCAGGGACAGCGGCAGCCGGATCTCCTCGCTGCACAGGCCCAGCCGTGCGAGCGCATATTTGGTCGGGGCCGGCGAGTTATCGAGGAACAGCGCCTTGTGCAGGCCGATCAGCCGGTCCTGCCAATCGCGTGCTGTCGCATAGTCGCCCGCGGCCGCGGCCTCGTGCAGGGCCACCATGGCCTCCGGTGCGACATTGGACGTCACCGAGATCACGCCAACGCCGCCCTGGGCGTGGTAGCCGGGATAGCTCGGATCATCCCCCGAGATCAGGTCGAACTGTCCGCTGATGTTCGCCCGCATCCAGCTGACCCGCGAAAGATCGCCGGTCGCGTCCTTGATGCCGACGATGTTCGGATGGGCCGCCAGTCGGGCCACCGTCTCGTTCGCCATGTCCACACCGGTCCGGCCGGGCACATTGTAAAGCAGCACGGGAAGCTGGACGGCCTCGGCGATCGCCTCGAAATGCAGCGCCAGCCCCGCCTGCGAGGGCCGGTTGTAATAGGGGGTGACGATCAGGGCCCCGTCGGCGCCCACGGTCTTGGCGAACCGGGCCAGTTCGATCGACTTTTCGGTCGCTGACGATCCGGCCCCGGCGATGACCCGCGTCCGCCCGGCGGCGACCTGGACACACAGCTCCACCACCCGCTTGTGCTCATCCAGCGACAGCGAAGCGCTCTCGCCCGTCGTGCCCATCGGCACGACGCCGTGGATGCCTGCGGCGATCTGGCGTTCCAGAAGCTGCGTGAAGGCGGCTTCGTCCACCTTTCCGTCACGAAGTGGTGTGATCAGGGCGGTGATCACGCCCTTGAACAAGGGAGCGGTCATTGAGACAGTTGGTCCTGCGTGGAAAATCGGGGCGACAGTCGCCGGATAGGTCAGCGTGGGAGGGTAGGTTGCCGGTCGCCCGACCGCAACCGCGACGCATGGAGATCGGACAGGTCATGATCATTACCAGCCTGGCGGCCGCCCTGGCCCTTCTCGGCCCCGCGCCCGAGGCCCTGATTCGCCAGGAAGTCCCGTACAGCGCCGTGGTCCCGGGTCCGGTCAGCAACCAGCCGCGCCTGCTGAACGATCAGGACACAGTTCTTTTCCGTCAGGGACTGACCGCCGCGCGTGCGCGGGATATCCCGGGTGCCCGCAACATCGCAGCGCAGATCAGCGATCCCGTCGCCCGCAAACTGGTGGAATGGGCCCTGCTGGATACCTCGGCCGACCAGATGCCGTTCAGTGACCTCGCGGCCGCCCGCCCCGCCTTCGCCGGCTGGCCCCGCGCCGAGAGCCGCAACGCCGCCGCCGAGCGGGCCCTTGACCGTGCCTCCGTGGCCCCGGACGTCGTCATCGACCTGTTCGGCCGCAGTGGCCCCACAACGGTCCAGGGTGTCATCGCCCTGGCGGACGCACTCGACCAGCGCGGCCGGTCGGACGAAGCGCGCCGCCTGATCACTGACTGGTGGCGCACCCGCTCGTTCGACGAGGCGACCCAGACCCGGATCCTGACCCGCTGGGGCTCGACCCTGACCCAGGCCGACCATGAAGCCCGGCTGAACATGCTGCTGCTCGGCCCGCACGGTCCCGCCACCCGCGCCATGGTCCAGCTGGTTCCCGCAGACCGTCAGGTCGTCGCCAATGTCGTCATGGATCTGCGCACGGCCTACAGCCCGGACGCCATTGTCGCCAATCTCAGCCCGACCCAGGCGCTGGACCCGGCCGTGGCCCTGGAACGCGTCCGGATCCTGCGCTCGCAGAACCGCCAGTCCGAGGGCTTCGCCCTGCTGCGCGCCCTGCCCGCGGCACCGTCACACACCGAGGGCCAGAACACCCTGTGGAGCGAACGCCGCAACTATTTCCTCGATGCCCTCGAGCGTCGCGACAGCCAGGCCGCCTATGACGCCATGGCCGGGCACGGCTTCCCCGCCGGCGAGCGCAAGGTCGATGCGGAATTCTTCGCCGGCTGGGCGGCCCTCGTGAAGCTGAACGACCCGGCCCGTGCCGCGCGCCATTTCGAGGCCCTGCGCCAGATGTCCTCGACGCCCATCACCCAGGGCCGCGCCCACTACTGGCTGGGCCGCACCGCCGAGGCCGAGGGCAACACCCCCGCCGCCGTCCAGTACTATCGGGACGGGGCCCGCCATATCCAGACCTTCTATGGCCAGCTGGCCGCCGAAAAGGCCGGCCTGACCACGATCAGCCTGCCCGCAGATCCGGTCCCGACCGACACCGACATCGCCGCCTTCCAGGGCCATGAAATGGTCCGCGCCCTTCGCATCCTGGGCGAAACCGGCGAGATGAGCCTGTTCCGCGTCTTTGCCTATCAGCTGGACGACGACCTGCCCGGACCCGTTGGGCTCGCCCTGCTGATGGACCTGTCGCGCAGCTATGGCGAAGGCTTCACCGCCATGATGGTAGGCCGCGCCGCCAGCCAGCGCGGCTTCCTGATGCCCGAGCGCCAGTATCCCGTCCGGATCCCGCCGTCCGTGGCGGGTGCCGCGCCGCTGGAGTTCACCCTGGCCATCACCCGTCAGGAATCCAGCTTTGACCCGCGCGCCCGGTCCCACGCCAATGCGCGCGGCATGATGCAGTTCCTGCCCGCCACCGGTCGCAGCGTCGCCCGCCAGCTGGGCATGCCCTATTCAGACGAGCGGCTGTACGACGCCGACTTCAACATGACGCTCGGCAGCTTCCATCTCGGCGACCTGACCAATGATTTCGGTGGATCGATGCTGCTGACGACGATCGGCTACAATGCCGGTCCCGGTCGTCCCCCGCAGTGGATCGCCCGCTGCGGCGACCCTCGCGGCGGTGCCGTCGATCCGGTCGATTTCATTGAGTGCGCACCGTTCACAGAGACCCGCAACTATATGATGCGAGTCATGGAAAACATGCAGGTTTATCGCGCACGCCTGAACGGCGGCTCGACCGCCCTGACCCTTTCATCGGACCTGCGGCGCGGCACCCCGGCGGGGCCCCGCCCCTACAGCTATGCCGGTGAAGAGGGGCTGCAGACACCCGCCGCTGAACCGTCCGAATAGCGGCCGATCGACAGCAGCGGCCCGTCCGGACCCTCGACCCACCGGGACGACAATCCGAACACCCGGGCCATGACTTCGGGCGTCAGCGCCGCCAGAGGTGGCGCGTGCGCTTCGACCCGGCCGGCATTCATGACCACCACCCGGTCTGCAAACCGCGCTGCAAGGCCCAGGTCATGAAGGCTGACCAGAACCGCCTGCCCCGCAGCGGCCCGCGCCTTCAACCGCTCCAGCACCATCAGCTGCGCCTCGGGGTCCAGCCCGGCGGTCGGCTCATCGACCAGCAACGCCCTTGCCCCCGTGGCCAGCGAACGCGCCAGCAGCACCCGCGCCCGCTCCCCACCGGACATTTCGGCGACGCCCCGGTCCGCGAGATGCCCGGCCTCGACCTCGTCCAGCACCGCGCGCGCCCGCTCCAGCGCGTCAGCCTCTGCGAGAAAGGGCGCGCCGAGCGCGGCAACCTCGACCGCCGGCAGGTTCCACGCAATCCGCCGTTCCTGCGGCAGATAAGCCACCCGACTGGCCCGCACACGGGCTGACAGGGCTGCGACGGCGTCACCGGCGAGCTGCGCCTGTCCGCCGGTCAGCGGCAGCACCCCGGCCAGGGCCTGGATCGCGCTTGATTTACCCGCTCCGTTCGGACCGACCACAACGACCAGCTCACCGCCGTCCACGGCGAGGTCAACGCGGTCCAGCACCGTCCGTCCGCCCAGCCGCGCCGTCGCGCCGATCAGGGCCAGGGCGGTCACAGTCGCCACTCCCGCGCCGCGCGCCAGGCGATCATGGCGAACAGGGGTGCACCGACCAGGGCGGTGAATACACCGAGTTTCAGCTCCTGATCGGTCGGGGTCATCCGCGCCAGCAGGTCCGCGATCACCAGCATCAGCCCGCCCGCCAGCGCCGAGGGCAGCAGAAGCCTGCCCGGATCACCGCGCACGGCGCTACGCACCAGATGCGGTGCCGCCAGGCCGACAAAGCCGATCACCCCGGCCACCGCCACCGCCGCCCCGGTCGCCAGCGCCGTGGCCGCCAAGGCCAGCAGTCTCAGCCGCGCCATCGGCAGGCCCGAGGTCAGGGCCGTCTCCTCCCCGAGGCTCAGCATCCGCAGGCCGGGCCCGGCCAGGGCTGCCAGAGCGCCTGCAACCAGCACCGCGGGGGTCACCCAGGCGACGTCGATCCAGCTGCGGTTCTGCACCGACCCTAGCAACCAGCCCATGACCTCGGCTGTGGCGATGGGCGAGGGAGACAGGTTGAAGATCAGGGCCGTGGCCGCACCCGCAAAACTGGACACCGCCACACCGAACAGGATCAGGGCCTCCGGCGACCGCACGCGCGCCGAGAAAAGGATCAGCAGCCCTCCGGCCAGACAGGCCCCGATCAGGGCCGCGACCTCGACCGCACCCGGAACCGCTGCGGCACCCAGCACAATCGCCGCAGCAGCCGTCAGCGCCGCCGAGGCGGATACGCCCAGGACCCCCGGATCGGCGAGCGGATTGCGCAACAACCCCTGCATCACCGCACCCGACAGCCCCAGGGCCGCCCCGACCATCAGCGCTGTCGCCACGCGTGGTGCCCGGACCTGCCACAGCACCTCCGCGGGGCCCGAACCGGGGTCGGCAAAAGCCTGGCCCAGCTGCGCCATGCCGAAGGCGGTCTCGCCCAGCAGGATTCCCAAGGCTGACGCTGCCAGAATCAGGCCGGCGAGGACCCATGTCAGCCGGGAGGGTCTGATCATCGTCCGGTCTTCAACAAGGCCGCCGCGTCCGCCGCAAACCAGGCCGGACAGGTCAGGGCCGCAGCCGGCAGCCGGGCGACCACACGCCCCCTCGCCGCCCCCTGGACCACCGGATGACGCCCCGGCCCGCGCCAGTCGGCACGCACCTGGTCAAAGAATCCCAGCACGAACATCGCCGGCGGATACAGGGCGATCCGCTCGACGCTGACCGGCGCGAACCATGGCCCCGCCGCCGCATTGGCGAAGCCGGCGGCACTCAGGATCGCATCCACCAGAGTGCCCCTGCCTGCCGTGAAACCGCCGGCGGTCAGATAGAGCGCCGAGGGGCGGGGGGCGGCCGGCCCAGGGGCCGCCTGCCGCAGCGTGGCAGCCATCCGCGCCGCCAGCGCCTCGCCACGTTCCGGGACACCCAGTCCCTGAGACACGGCATCAATATTGTTCTCTATGCCTCTGAACGTATTGGCGTCGGTGATCGTAACCACCTGAACGCCGGACGCCTCAAGTCGGGCCAGCAATCGGGGTTCCCCGCCCCAGTAGCGGACCACGACATCGGGCCGGAAGGCGATGGCGGCCTCAAGGGTCGGACGCACGCGCCTGTGACCCGCCGCGGCATCGCGCATCCAGGCATCAGGGTCATCGGCGCGCGGCGAAAGGGCCAGTTCAGCATCGGGCCTCAGGGCCAGCACATACTGGTCTGCGCACTGGTCCAGCGCCATCACCCTCAGCGGTCGGGCCTCAACGGCACCCCCCGCCAGCACGAACGCACCGGCCAATACCCCGGCCAGTCGCTTCACGGCTTCAGCAGGCCGGCGAACAAGCCCTCAAGCAGGGTGGTCACCAGGGTTTCCCGCTCGACCCAGTCGAAATACGGCTTGGTGATCACCAGCGACACCACGCCGTGGCATCCTGCCCAAAGCGCCTGGGCCGTTGTACGGGCATCCCCCCGCAGCAATCCCGCCGCCTCGGCGTCCTCGACCACGACCTCGAACGACCGGTAGAGGTCACCGCCGAGTTCCTGCGCCACCGGAAGAGCACCGGGCTGCAAAGCTACCGGCCGGCTCATATAGATCAGGCGATAGGCGTTCGGATTGGCGAAACCGAAATCGACATAGGCCCGGAGCATGCGGCGCAGACGGACTTCGGGACGGTCGGAGCCGGCGAGGATCGCCTGATTCATCTCCAGCAGGGCTGCGAACGCCTGACGACAGATTTCATGCAGGATCTCGCCCTTCTCGGCGAAATGCATATAGAGCGCCGTCGACGACAGGCCGACCTCGTCGGCGATCTTGCGGATGGTCGCGCCCTCATAGCCGTGCTCGACGAAGATGCGTTCGGCGGCGGCGAGGATCTCTGCGCGCCGCGCATGGCCCTCCCCTTTGGGCTTGCGCCGGGAGCGCAGGGTCAGAGGGCTGGCGAGGGTCACGCAGGAGGCTCCGATCGTCCACGCCCTGAATAGCGGGAATCCGCTGTTCGCGCCAACCACTTGCCACGCGCGAACCACGGCAATAACCTCAGGTAGTGATCCGGACCGGTGTGAGCGATCGGACAGGTCGCCGGTACGCCGCCGCGCGATCCGGACCGCCTCTCGAAGAGAGCGCGGCCCTGCGGGCTTTTGCGCCGTTCCAGATCCTGCTGATCACTGCCCTCGTCGGCGGGCTCTGTCTCGCCTTCTGGTTCTGGCCTGCCCGGCTCGGCTCCACCCTGGTCGCCCTCGCGGCGGCAGCCTTTCTGGGGATGGCCGTCTGGCGGGTCGTCCTGCTCCTGCTCAGCGAGCGGCGGCCGCTGCAGCCTGCGGATCCGGCACACTGGCCGCAATACTCCATTCTGGCGGCGCTCCATGACGAGGCCGACGTGGTCTGCCAGTTAATCGAACACCTCAGTCGGATCGATTATCCCCCTGATAAACTGCAGGGGTTTCTCCTGCTTGAGGCCCATGATCACGCCACCATCGCCGTCGCCCGTGCCGCGGTCAGGCCCGCCTGGCTGGAGATCTTGCTGATCCCGCCGGGAAGCCCCCAGACCAAGCCGCGCGCGCTGAACGCCGGCCTCGCCGTCGCCACTGGCGAGCTTCTGACCGTCTACGATGCCGAGGATGCCCCCGACCCGCTTCAGCTTCGGGAGGCCGCAGCCCGGTTCGCCGCTGACCCAACGGGCCGCCTCGCCTGCCTCCAGGCTCCGCTGCGCATTCGGGCGGGCCGGCTGTTCCTCGAACGCCAATTCGCCGCCGAATACGCCAGCCTGTTCGAGACAGCCCTGCCGGGCATGGCGCGTCTCGGCCTGCCCTTCCCTCTCGGCGGGACCAGCAATCATTTTCGGGTCGATGCGCTGCGGGCGGTCGGCGGATGGGATGCCTGGAACGTCACAGAGGATGCCGACCTCGGCTTTCGCCTGTGGGCGCATGGCTGGCGTCTTGGCATGATCTCGCGACCCACCTGGGAGACGCCGCCCGGGTCGCTGGCCCACTGGCTGCCCCAGCGGACCCGTTGGCTGAAGGGGTATCTGCAGACCCTCGGGGTGCACAGCCGTCGCCCCTGGCGGCTGGGCTGGCGCGGGGCCCTGTCCCTCGCCATGACCGTGGGCAGCGCCCTGGCTTCCGCAGCCATCCACGGGCTGTCCCTGGCATGGGTGGCGGCGGCTGTGCTGGTGGCGACCATCGCCGGCCTGCCGCCGGAGACACCGGCCCTTGCGCTCAGCGTGCTCATCCTCGGGGCTGCCACGGCCTGGCTGGCCTGCGCCATTGGAGCCCGCCGCGCCGGCGTCAGATACGGTCCGGTAGACATGATCGCGGCTCCCGCCTACTGGGGACTCCTCAGTATCGCCTTTGTCCATGCCGCCTGGCGGCTGGTGGTCGAGCCCTTTACCTGGGACAAGACACCTCATCGTCGGGATGGTCCGTTGGCCGAGCCCCGGACTGCGGCCACAGCCGAAACGCACGCCGCGCTGGACGGGACCGCGCCTCTCCGCCTATCAGCGGGTCATGCCGCCGCGCCTGAACCCGACCCCTGAGACCCTCGTCACCCGCGCCTGGGCGGACTACGCCCTGCTGGACAGCGGCGGCGGTCGCAAGCTCGAACGCTATGGCCGCCATACCGTGGTCCGGCCCGAGCCCCAGTGTTTCTGGTCACCCCGTGATCCGGCCGCCTTCGATGCGGCCGACGCGGTCTTCGATCCAACCGACGAGGACGAGACGGGCCGCTGGCGCTTCGCCGGCCATCCGGTCGACAGCTTCCCCCTGGCCTGGCGCGACGTGCGCTTCACCAGCCGCTTCACCCCGTTCCGGCATCTGGCCTTCTTTCCCGAACAGGCCGCCAACTGGGAGTGGCTGGACGGGCGTATCCGCAGCCTGAACCGCCCCCGGATCCTGAACCTGTTCGGCTACACGGGCGTCGCCAGCCTTGCCTGCGCTGCCGCCGGGGCCGAGGTCACCCACGTCGACGCCTCAAAGAAATCCGTCGCCTGGGCCCGCGAGAATGCCGGTCTCTCCGGCATGGCGGATCGTCCGATCCGCTGGATCGTCGAGGACGCCCGCAAATACGTGGCCCGCGAGGTCCGGCGCGGTGTGAAATACGACGGCATCATCCTTGACCCGCCCAAATACGGCCGCGGCCCCACCGGCGAGGTCTGGCGGCTGTTCGAGGATCTGCCGGCCCTGCTCAAGGACTGCGCCGCCCTGCTGTCCGACGACGCGTCCTTCCTGCTGCTCAACGCCTATGCCGCCCGCGTTTCCGGCCTGTCGCTGGCCCATCTGATGGCCGAGGCGACCGCGGATCGCGGCGGAGTCATTGACTGGGGCGAGTTGGCCCTCGCGGAGGACGGCCCCGACGGCCGCGCCATCGGCCTCAGCTTCTTCGCGCGCTGGTCCGACAAATGACCGACCGGCTGATCACCTCCCTGACCAATGATACGGTCAAGAACGTCCGCGCCCTGCACATGCGCAAGGCGCGCGACGCGACCGGTCATTTCCTCGCCGAAGGTCTGAAGTTTATAGGGGAAGCCCTTGATCAACAACGGGCACCACGCCTGTTGCTGGTCGGGGAGGATGCCCGGCCCCATCCGATCCTCGACCGCGCCCGCGCCGCGACCCGCGCCGCCGGCGGCGAGGTGGTGGTGGTCACCCACGCCATCCTCGAAAAGATCAGCCGCCGTGACAATCCGCAGACGGTGCTGGGCGTCTTCGATCAGGTCTACACCCCCCTCTCCGCCATCCAGCCCGCGACCGCCCCGGCCTGGGTTGCACTGGAGCAGGTGCGCGATCCCGGCAACCTCGGCACCATCATCCGCACCGCAGACGCGGCCGGCTGCGGCGGGGTGATCCTGATCGGCGACTGCGTCGATCCCTTCTCGGTCGAGGCCGTCAGGGCCACCATGGGTTCGGTCTTTGCGGTCGCCATCGCCCGCGCCACGCCGGCGGAATTCCTCGCCTGGCGACAGATGTGGCCCGGCAGCGTCATCGGCACCCGCCTGGACGCCACCGTCGGCCACCATGACGCCGCCATCGCATATCCAGCCCTGATCCTGATGGGCAATGAGCAGGCCGGCCTCACGGACACGCTCGCTGCGGCCTGCGACGTCAACGTGAAAATCCCCATGCGCGGCCGCGCCGACAGCCTTAACCTGGCTGTGGCGACGGGGATCATGGTTTATGCGGTGACCGACCGGGCCTGAGCGGTGTCCCGGATGACGGCGGATTAACTTGCCGATCCCGGCCGGACGCGCCAGCCTCGGCCGTTCATATCCGGGGCTTTCCATGCGCGCCTTCCTGACCTTGCTGCTCGTCCTTGGCAGCAGTCTGCCTGCTCAGGCGCAGTCCCAACCGGCCGAACTGTCCGTCGAAGCCTGGCGCGCTGACGCCCTGTCAATCGAAGGCCTGATCAACAGCCAATACGCCTACCTGGACCGCTTCCCCGATAGCGTCCTGCCGATCAGCGCGGTCTTGCGCGCCGAGGCCCGAGCGGTCAGCGACCGTCGCTCACTGCTGCGATACGCCGAACATGCCGTCGCGGCCCTGGCGGACCATCACGCCATCACAGGAGGCTCCTTCAATGACAGCTGGGGTCTCGTACCCAGCTACTCCGACCTCTGGGTCGAGCCGGAAGGGGAGGCCTGGCGGATCACCGCCGTGCGGGAAGGATCCCCGGCGGCCGGAGCCGGTGTTCGCACCGGCGACAGGCTTGTGGCCATCGGTGAGACCTCGACCGCAGCGGCCGTCGCCGCCTTCTGGTCCGGGCTGGGCCTTGAGCCGACCGGAGAGCGCGCCGGCTACGCTGCCCGCGTTCTCGCCGCCGGACGCCGCGACCGGCCACGCGACCTGACCATCCTTGATCCCGGGGGCACCGAACGCCGGCTCACCCTCCCGAACCTCTATGACACGGGTCCCGTTGATCGGCCTCCGGTCACGACGAGGGAGGTCGACGGCGTCCTGATCATTCGCTTCAACGACTCGCTCGGCGACAGCGATACGGTCGCCGCCTTCGACGCCGTCATGGCCGGTGCCCTGCACGGCCAGCCCGTCCTGCTCGATCTGACCGACACGGCCAGCGGCGGCAACACGGTCGTCGCGCGCGCGATCATGGGCTGGTTTGTCGACGCGCCGACCGCCTACCAGATCCACAACCTGCCGGCCGAGGAGCGTGAGACCGGGGTGCCACGTCAGTGGATTGAGCAGGTCCTCCCTCGCGCCGGCAAACGCCATCGCGGCCCTGTCGCCGTGCGCGTCGGACGCTGGACCGGGAGCATGGGCGAGGGCCTGGCTGTCGGCATGGAAGCGCTCGGCGCCGAGGTGGCCGGCGGTCCGATGGCCGGTCTTCTGGGGGCCATCTACGACCACCGCCTGCCGAACTCCGGACTGGTGATCAAACTGCCGACCGAACGGCTCTATGCTGTCGATGGCACAACGCGCGAGGCCTTCAGGCCCCGGGCTGACTGAGCCTCAAGCACCAGCCCCGTTCAGGCTGACCCGGATTCCCGTCCGGGCCCTCACGCATCCTCCAGCAGTACGACGCCCGGGGCCGACTTCAGCGCCCCACGCAGGGCACCGTCCAGCCGGTAACGGCCCGGCAGTTTCAGCTCGACCTCGCGGCGGCCGTCCAGGGACGCCACCAGCGAGACCTCTCCACCCTTCCCCTCGGACTTCGCCCGGTCCAGCCGCGACCGCAGCGCCGCCGGATCGGCGCCCCGGGCCGAGACATGGATGCGCAGGCCGAGCGCCCCGTCATCGATCAGCGTGTCCAGCCGGCTGGCGTCGTCACCGAAGAAACGGACCTCACCGTCGGCCGACTTGGCCCGCACCCGCACCATGATCGAGGCCCCGACCTCCAGCACCTCGCGGCATTTGCGCAGCTGCTCCGGCGGGAACAGGCATTCGAACTCGCCGGTCGGGTCCGAGAAGGTGACGAAGGCGAATTTCTCACCCGACTTGGCGCTGGCCCGCTCCTGCCGGCGACGGACCACTCCGGCCATCAGGAAGGCCTCATGTCCGCTCTCGGCCAGGGCCGTGGCCTCGGCGACGAAGGTGACGCGCTTGCGCTTCAGGGCCGGGGCCATGTCCTCCAGCGGGTGGCCGGACAGATAAAAGCCGACGGCGGCCAGTTCCTGGTCCAGCTTCTCGGGCCCGACCCAGGGCTCGACCGGCTTCAGCCGCGGTCGCGCCGCCCCGGCCTGGTCCCCGCCGAACAGCGAGACCTGCGACGAAGCCCGCTCGGCGGCCACGCTCTGGCAATAGGCCATCAGGGTATCGGCCTGTTCGACCAGCTGGCGGCGGTTGGAGTGAAAACTGTCGAAGGCCCCGGCCCGGGCGAGGTTCTCCAGCGCCCGCTTGTTGACACTGCGAGGGTCGACCCTTTCGAGGAAGTCGAAGATGTCCGTGAACCGCCCGCCGGTCTCGCGCACCTCGACCAGGTGCTTCATGGCCTCGAGGCCGACGTTGCGTATGGCCCCGAGGGCATACAGGACCGCACCGGCTCCATCGTCGTATGCCACGTCGAAATCGGCGGAAGACCGGTTCACGTCCGGGCCGTTGATCGACACCTCAAAACGCCGACAATCCTGATAAAATACCGCAAGTTTATCGGTATTGCTAAGGTCCAGACTCATGGACGCGGCCATGAATTCCACCGGATGATTGGCCTTCAGCCAGCCGGTCTGAAAGCTGATCAGGGCATAGGCGGCGGCGTGCGACTTGTTGAAGCCATAACCCGCGAACTTGGCCACCAGATCGAAGATGAAGCCGGACTGTTCCTCCGACACACCCTTCTCCGAAGCGCCCGCCACGAAGCGCGCGCGCTGGAAGTCCATCTCCTCCTTCTTCTTCTTGCCCATGGCGCGGCGGAGAAGGTCGGCCTCGCCCAGCGAATAGCCGGCCAGGACCTGGGCGATCTTCATCACCTGCTCCTGGTAGATGATGACCCCATAGGTTTCAGTCAGGACGTCGACCAGCGACGGGTGCAGGCAGTCGACCTCCTCGCGCCCGAATTTCCGGTCGATATACATATCGATGTTCTCCATCGGCCCGGGCCGGTAGAGAGAGATCAGGGCGGTGATTTCCTCGATCGAGCCGCAGCGCATCTTGCGCAGGGTGTCGCGCATGCCCTGGGATTCCAGCTGGAACACCCCGACGGTCTGGCCCGAAGCCATCAGCTCATAGGTCTTCGGATCGTCGAGCGGCAGGCTGTTCCAGTCTACCGCCGCCCCCCGCCGTTCCAGATAGACCCGGGCACGGTCCAGCACAGTCAGGGTCTTGAGGCCGAGGAAGTCGAACTTCACCAGACCCGCAGCTTCCACCCATTTCATGTTGAACTGGCTGGCCGGGATGGTCGAGCGAGGGTCCTGGTACAGGGGCACCAGTTCGGTCAGCGGCCGGTCGCCGATCACGATCCCGGCGGCGTGGGTCGAGGCGTTGCGGTAAAGCCCCTCCAACTCCAGCGCTGTATCCAGTAGGGTGCGCACCGCCGCCTCGGAGTCGCGCGCCTCTCTCAGACGCGGCTCCACCTCAATGGCCTGGGCGAGGGACACGGGATTGGCGGGGTTGGCTGGCACCATCTTGGCCAGCCGGTCGACCTGGCCGAGCGGCATCTGCAACACCCGGCCGACATCGCGCAGCACCGCCCGCGCCTGCAGGGTGCCGAAGGTGATGATCTGCGCCACCCGGTCCTTGCCGTAGCGCTCCTGGACATAATCGATCACCTCCTCCCGCCGCTCCTGGCAGAAGTCGATGTCGAAGTCGGGCATGGAGACCCGCTCGGGGTTCAGGAACCGCTCGAAGAGCAGACCGAAGCGCAGCGGATCAAGATCCGTGATCGTCAGGGCCCAGGCGACCAGCGAACCCGCACCGGAGCCCCGGCCCGGACCAACGGGAATGCCGTGGTTCTTGGCCCATTTGATGAAGTCCGACACGATCAGGAAATAGCCGGGGAAACCCATCTGCTGGATGATCCCGACCTCCCATTCGAGGCGGGTCCAGTAGTCGGCCTCCGGCGCGACCGGGGTCACGGCCTGCAACCGCGCCTTCAGCCCCTCGCGGGCCTGATGCATCAGTTCCTCTGGCTCGGTCCGCCCCGCCCCGGCCTCGAAGCGCGGCAGGATCGGCGCCCGCGTGGGCACCAGGAAGGCGCAGCGGCGCGCGATCTCCACCGTCGTGTCGCAGGCCTCGGGCAGGTCGGCGAACAGCTCGCGCATGGCCGCCGCGGGCTTGAACCAGTGTTCGCCGGTCACACGCCGCCGATCCTCCTGACCGGTGAAGGCGCCGTCCGCGATACACATCAGGGCATCGTGCGACTTCGCCTGCGCTGCCCTGGCGTAGTGAACGTCATTGGTGGCGACCAGCGGGACGTCATGGGCATAGGCCCAGTCCACCAGCCCGCGCTCCACCTGCTTCTCACTGGCCAGACCGTGACGTTGCAGTTCGACATAGAACCGGTCGCCGAACACCCGCGCCATCTCATCCAGCGCTGCATTCGCCTCGGCCGGCTTGCCCTGCACGAACAGGGGGTCGACCGGACCGTCGGGCCCGCCGGACAGCAGGATCAGCCCTTCGGACCGTTCCGCCACCGTCGACCAGGACACGCTCGGCTCATCCATCGAACCGGCGTCGAGGAAGGCCGAGGACGACAGGGCGCACAGGTTCAGCCATCCGGCCTCATTCTGCGCCAGCAGGACCACGGTCGGCACCCTGGCCCAACGGTCGCTGATCCTGCCGCCGATGCCGGTGACCGGAAGCGCGCATGCCACGATCGGCTGAACGCCTGTCCCCTTGGCCGCTTCCGAAAACTCCAGTGCCCCGAACAGATTGGCGCGGTCGGCCACGCCCACAGCCGGCATGCCGGCATCCGCCGCCAGGGTCGCGACCTTGCCCGCCTTGATCGCGCCTTCCAGCAGCGAATAGGCCGAGCGGACCCTCAGGTGGATGAATTGCGCGACTGCGGCTGCGTCGGAAATGGCCAGACCCTCTTTGAGCTGGCCCATCCCCGACTCACGAGATCAGAAACGCTGCCTGCCACGCCATCCAGACGAAGCCGCTGCACGACGCAAGCGACAGAGTATCCTTCACCCAACGCGCCATGATCTTTTCCCCAGATTGCGTGTTCTGCCTATGTTCTATGTTGCGGCTTTGTTCTCGTCAAGTCGATTTGATGGGAGCCCGACCGGCCACCTTCTGTAGGGTGGGGCAATCACCCCCTGTGACCGTCTTTCCGGCGAGCAGCGGCGGCGTCGGAGAGCGGCCATGGCCAAGGGTCAAGTCAAGAGCAACAAGGAAGTCCGCAAGCCCAAGGCCGAAAAGCCCAAACCCTCCGTGGCCGTCAGCAGCAGCTCGCCCTTCACCACCCCTCCCGGCAAGAAATAGGGGCCGGCGACCCGCCTTCCCCGCCAGCCAGAGGGTCAGTCGGCGTCCAGCCGCCGTTCACATTCCGCCACCCCGTCCGCGACCCCGGCACGGGCATAGAGCTCCCGCGCGGCCGACCAGGCGGCACGGGCCTGCCCGGGCTTGCGCAAACCATCCAGCGCCAGCGCCGTCAGCCTCAGGGCATTGGCCATGTCTGGCGAGGTCTCCCGCCCGTTCGCGCGGTAAAGGGCCGCGGACTGTTCCGCATGGGCCAGCGCCTGTTCCAGATGATCCGCCTGCCGGTCCAGGTCGGACAGATGCCGCAGGGCATGGGCCCGCAACAACGGTGCCCCGCTCTCGCGGCTGAGGGCTGCGGCACGGGCATAGCTGTTCCGGGCATCCCCCGCCCGACCTTCGGCAGCCGCTTTGCGTGCGAGGGTCAGATGATGTTCAATGGCCTCGGTCATGGTGTGATCCTGCCGCGCCGGTTTCAGCAGGCCTGGTTCAATAGGTCTGGCTCTCCGCCGGCCGTTCTTCCAGATGCCCGTCCTTCAGCGCGAACACCCGGTCCATATGCCCGGCCAGCTCCATATTGTGGGTGGCGATCAGGGCGGCGACGCCGGTGTCCTTGACCAGCCGTTGCAGGGCCTCGAACACGCTCTGGCTGGTGGCGGGATCGAGGTTGCCGGTCGGCTCATCGGCCAGCAGCAGGCGCGGGCGGTTGGCGAGGGCGCGGGCCACGGCGACGCGTTGCTGTTCCCCGCCGGACAGCTGGGCCGGCTGGTGGGTCAGCCGCTCGCCGAGGCCCAGCGCGGTCAGCACCTCAGAGGCGCGCTCGCGGGCCTGGGCCTGGCCGACCCCGGCGATGCGTAGCGGCAGGGCCACATTGTCGCGTGCGTCGAACTCGGCCAGCAGATGGTGGAACTGATAGACGAAGCCGATGCTGGCGAGGCGGATGTGGGTCCGCGCCCGCTCATCGAGGCCGCCGACATCGGCACCGTCGATGCGGATCTCGCCCGAGGTCGGCCGCTCCAGCAGGCCGGCGGCGTGGAGCAAGGAGGACTTGCCCGAGCCGGAGGGCCCGATCAGCCCCACGACCTCGCCCGGCATGACGTCCAGATCCACGCCCTTGAGCACGGTCAGCCCGCCCGAGGCGGTGTCATAGGTGCGGGTGACGCCCCGCACGGAGAGGACGGGCCTACTCATAGCGAAGCGCCTCAACCGGATCCATTTTCGCAGCCCGCCAGGACGGCAGCAGCGAGGCGAAACAGGACATGAAGACGGACCACAGGGTGACCCAGACCACGTCCATGGCGTCGACCTCGGCAGGGATGGAATCCAGCATATAGACGTCGGCGTTGAACAGCTGCACGCCCAGAACCCATTCGAGGAAATGCTGGATCGCCCCGATGTTCAGACAGAAGACCAGCCCCAGGACCAGGCCGGTGATCGTCCCCGCCACGCCGATGGCCGCGCCGGCGATGAAGAAGATGCGCAGCATCGACGACTGGCTGGCCCCCACGGTGCGCAAGATGGCGATGTCCCGGGTCTTGTTCTTCACCAGCATGACGATGCCGGAGATGATGTTCAGAGCCGCGATGGCGACAACGAGGCCGAGGATGATGCTCATGGCCACCCGCTCGACCTTGAGCGCGCCCCAGAAGGCGGCCAGACGGTCACGCCAGTCGCTGACGATGGCGCTGCGGCCCGAGGCCTCTCGCACCGGCTGGATCAGCTCGCCGACCCGGTCCGGCTCCTCGACCTTCAGCTCGATGACGTCCCACACGCCTTCCTTGCCGAAGAACAGCTGCGCCTGTTCCAGCGGCATGAAGATGAAGGCCCGGTCGAAATCGGCCGTGCCCGAGGTGAACACCCCGCCGATGCGATAGGTCTTCTCCAGCCCGCCCAGATTGCCGAAGGCACTGTCGGCGCCGGAGGGAGAATAAAGGCTGATCGGATCACCCACCCGCAGCCCCATGCTCTCGGCCAGCGCCTTGCCGATCAGGACGTCATCACCGCCGTAGGCCCCCTGTCCGAAGGCGACACGCGCCTCGGGTGTCAGGCTGTCGAAGACATAGGACATGGAGTCCAGGTCCTGCGGGCGGATGCCCCGCACCACGGCCCCGGTCGTCTGGCCGGCGGCGCGCACAAGCGCCTGGTTCTCGGTCAGGGGCGAGACACTGACCACACCCGGCACCGCCGCGATCCGCGTCACAGCCGCCTCGCGGTCGGGATCCACCAGAACCTGTCCCTGGACGTACATATGGCCGTTGAACGACAGCATCCGGTCCAGCAGCTCATTCCTGAACCCGGCCATGATGCTCATGACGATGATCAGGGCCATGACCGCGAGCGCGATGGCCACATAGGAGATGATGGCGATCAGGGCGATGCCGCCCTCCTTCCGCCGGGCGCGCAGATAGCGCAGCGCCAGTTCGAACTCCCAGGCCGAGAACGGGCCGGCGGGCTTGGTCGGCTTCAGTGCCGCCGGCACACCCGTCATCCGCGCACCTTCGCCAGCGCCTCATCCAGCGGGATCGAGAGCTTCTCACCGGTCGCGCGGCGCTTCAGCTCCACCAGTCCCTCGGCCACACCCTTGGGCCCGATCGTCAGCTGCCAGGGAATGCCGATGAGGTCCGCAGTGGCGAATTTCCCGCCCGGCCGTTCGTCGGTGTCGTCATAGAGAACGTCCTTGCCGAGGGCCTCAAGCCTAGTGACCGCTTCTTCACAGGCGACGCAGACCGCTTCGTCATTGACGCGCAGATTGATCACTACGACGTCGAACGGGGCCACGGAATCCGGCCATATGATGCCGCCCTCGTCATGGCTGGCCTCGATGATGGCCCCCAGCAGGCGCGACACGCCGACGCCGTAGCTGCCCATGTGGACTTCGGTGTCCTTGCCGTCCGGACCGGCGACCTTCGCCTTCATGGGAGCCGAATATTTGGTGCCGAAATAGAAGATGTGCCCGACCTCGATGCCGCGCGCGGTCAGGCGGTCGGCCTCGACCGTCTGGCTTTCGAACTGGGCCGCGTCGTGCATTTCCTCGGTCGCGGCATAGAGGCCGGTCCGCTCGTCGACGATGGCCTGCAGCTCATCCCAGTCCACACCGGCACCGGGCGCGGGCATCTCGACCAGTTTGCGGTCGCAGAACACCTGGCTCTCGCCGGTGTCGGCGAGGACGATGAACTCATGGCTCAGGTCGCCGCCGATCGGGCCCGTATCGGCGCGCATCGGCACCGCCTTCAGTCCCATCCGGGCAAAGGTGTTCAGATAGGCCACGAACATCCGGTTGTAGGCCTTGCGCGCCGAGGCCTCGTCGATGTCGAACGAATAGGCGTCCTTCATCAGGAATTCGCGCCCGCGCATCACGCCGAACCGCGGCCGGCGCTCGTCGCGGAATTTCCACTGGATGTGAAACAGGTTCAGCGGCAGCGCCTTGTAGCTCTTCACGAAGCCGCGGAAGATGTCGGTGATCATCTCCTCGTTCGTCGGCCCGTACAGCAGCTCGCGCTCGTGCCGGTCGGTGATGCGCAGCATCTCCGGACCGTAGGCGTCATATCGTCCGCTCTCCCGCCACAGATCCGCCAGCTGAAGGGTCGGCATCAGCAGCTCGACGGCCCCTGCCCGCTCCTGCTCCTCACGCACGATCTGCTCGATCCGGTTCAGCACCCGCAGGCCCAGCGGCAGCCAGGCATAGATGCCGGCGGCCTCCTGTTTGATCAGGCCGGCGCGCAGCATCAGCTGGTGCGAAACGATCTGGGCGTCGGAAGGCGCCTCTTTGAGCGTGGGCAGGAAGTAGCGCGACAGGCGCATGGGCAGAATCCGGCGTGGGAGGCTTGGAGCAAGAGCTTTAGCCGGGTCATCGGGGCGAAAGCTAGGCCGAGTGGCGAGTGGTTAGTGGTTAGTGGCTATCCGCCGCCTGCGCGGGAGCGCGGTCTGTGTCGCTCTTCCGCCGTCAGAGCAGCCGCAATCACTCACCGCTAACCACTCCTACGGATGCGGCCGGGCAATCCCGTAGCGCGCCGCCAGATAGGGGATGATCGCCTCATCCTGCAGGAAGCGTCGGCCCGTCGCCGCGCTGGTCTGTGCCTCGGGCCAGTCGAAGGTCCCGTCCAGCACCAGGATCGGGCAGCTCTGGTGATCCTCACCGACCAGTTCGATCACCGGGGGGCGCGGCCGGGGATGATCGAGATAGGTGATCTCCAGCCGGTCGCGGAGAAAGGGATGGAAGGCCAGCACACCCTCGACGATCGCGCCGGGCGGGCAGTACCAGGGCCCGCCCTGATCGTCGGTCCAGCCTGGATTGAGCAGCAGCAGTCTGTCCGTCATGGCGTCACGGAACCGGCGGTGCCAGGTCCGGCAGCGGCATCCAGCCGATATAGACCAGCACCATCACCAGCAGCCAAAGTAGGGCCGAAACCCAGGTCGTGGTGATGAATTTGCGCTTCAGATCCGGCTTCTCAGGCGCGCCCCACTGCGACCCGTCGGTCGGGGGCTCGTGCACCTCACGCGAGGAACCGAGGGGCAGGACCGTGAAAAGCACGGTCCACCAGCAGATGACATAGACCCCCAGCATGGTGACGATACCGATCGGCATTCAGTGCGCTCCCTCTTTCGGCGTTTCCATCAGTTCGACCAGAACGCCGCCCATATCCTTCGGATGGACGAAGATGATCGGCGTACCGTGCGCCCCGATGCGCGGCTCGCCCGTCCCGAGGATGGTCGCCCCCTTCGCCCGCAGGGCGTCCCGGGCGACCAGGATATCCTCGACCTCGAAACAGACATGATGCTGGCCACCCCTCGGGTTCTTCGCCAGAAATCCATGGATCGGACTGTCGTCGCCCAGCGGCTCGATCAGTTCGATCTGGCTGTTCGGCAGGTCGATGAAACAGACCCTCACCCCCTGCGCCGGCAGGTCGAAAGGCGCATGTGCCTTCGTCGCACCGAGCAGGTCGCGATACATCAAGACGCTGGCCTCGATAGACGGCGTGGCGACGCCGACGTGGTTGAGTTTGCCGATCATGCCGAAAGCTCTAGCGGGTGTCGGGCGCGCCGAGAAGGCGTCGTGATTGTCGCGTCCCGGCCGGCCACGGCATCCTGCTGGGAGCGGCAATGAAAAAGGGGCCGGCGGTTTCCCGCCGGCCCCTGTCTTCAATCGTGGAAAGTCAGACCTACTGGCCGGCCGTCATCGCGGCGACTTCCGACGCGAAGTCCGGGCCTTCGACCTTCTCGACGCCTTCACCCAGCGCCAGACGGACAAAACCGGCCAGGTGCAGGCCGGGGGCACCCAGTTCCTTGCCCGTATCAGCAACCAGCTGTTCGATGGTCACGTCGGGGTTCATGACGAAGGGCTGTTTGATCAGCACCACGTCCTTCTGGAATTTGTTGATCTGGCCTTCCACGATCTTGGCGATCATGGCCTCCGGCTTGCCTTCTTCGCGGGCCTTTTCGGTCAGGACCTGACGTTCCTTCTCGATGGCCGCCGGGTCCAGATCGTCCGTATTCAGCGACAGCGGGGCCGTGGCGGCCACGTGCATGGCGATCTTGCGGCCCAGTTCGCGCAGGGCCGCCTTGTCGCCGCCGCCGTGCAGGGCGACCAGCACGCCGATACGACCGAGGCCCGGCGACACCGCATTGTGGACGTAGGAGGCCACGACGCCTTCATCGACCGACAGGCGGGCGGCGCGGCGCAGCTGCATGTTCTCGCCGACCGTGGCGATCAGGTTGGTGACCTCGTCCTGGACCGACTTGCCGTTCTCCAGTTCGGCGCCGTGCAGACCTTCGAGCGTCGCGTGCTCGAGGCCCAGCTGGGCGAACGACTTGGCGGCGTTCTGGAACAGATCATTGCGGGCCACGAAGTCGGTCTCGGCGTTGAACTCGATGGCGGCACCGACTTCACCGGCTCCGACTTCCTTCGAGGCCACGGCGACGAGGCCTTCAGCGGCGACGCGGTCAGCCTTCTTGGCGGCCTTGGACAGGCCCTTGGCGCGCAGCCAGTCGATCGCGGCATTGATGTCGCCGTCGGTTTCCTGGAGCGCCTTCTTGCAGTCCATCATGCCGACGCCGGACTTGGCGCGCAGTTCCATCACGAGGGCGGCGGTGATCTCGGCCATGGGTAGTCTCCTTGGATATGCGTATGCGGGAACGGCCGGGCTGATCTAGCCCGGCCGTATGTCAGTTTCGCCGTCGGGAAGCGGTTCGGATTTAGACCGCAGCTTCCTCGGTTTCGGCAGTGTCTTCGGCGGCCGGCTCGGCGGCAGCGATCATTTCCTCAGCGACCGCTTCAGCCTCGGCGGGAACGACCTCGGCTTCAACCTTGGCCGCCTTCGGTGCCTTGGCTTCGCGCAGCATCGGCTCGTCCGGGTTGACCGCAGCACCCAGATCGACGCCGGCGGCCGACTGGCCGGCGGCCAGGCCGTCGAGGACGGCGTCAGCGATCAGGTCGCAATAGGTCTGGATGGCGCGGGCGGCGTCATCGTTGCCGGGGATCGGATAGGTGATGCCGTCCGGGTCCGAGTTGGTGTCGAGGATGGCGATGATCGGGATGTTCAGCTTGCGGGCTTCCAGGATCGCGATCGCTTCCTTGTTGGTGTCGATCACGAAGATGATGTCCGGGATCGAACCCATGTCCTTGATGCCGCCCAGCGACAGCTCGAGCTTGTCCCGCTCGCGCTGCAGGTTCAGCAGTTCCTTCTTGACCCGGCCGTCGCCGCCGCCGTCCAGCAGGGCTTCCAGCTCGCGCAGGCGGGCGATCGAGCCCGACACGGTGCGCCAGTTGGTCAGGGTGCCGCCGAGCCAGCGGTTGTTCATATAGTACTGGGCGCAGCGCTTGGCGGCCTCAGCCACCGGATCCGAAGCCTGGCGCTTGGTGCCGACGAACAGGACGCGACCGCCCTTGGCGGCGACATCGCGCACGGCGACCAGGGCCTGGTGCAGCAGCGGGATCGACTGCGACAGGTCGATGATGTGGATGTTCGAGCGCGATCCGAAGATGTAGCGCTCCATCTTCGGGTTCCACCGGTGCGTCTGGTGGCCGAAATGCGCGCCGGCTTCGAGCAGCGAACGCATGGAGAATTCTGGCAGAGCCATGGTGTAGTCCTTTATCCGATTGATCCGCCGCAGGCGCTGTAAAGACCGGTTGGCCCTCGGAACGGAGCAGACGGGATTTCTCCCCGTCAGCGCCACGCCTGCGTGTGAAGTGGCCGGGCTTCTAGGCGGCTTGGGCGCAAAAGGCAAGCGGTGCCGGCCCGCCTAGGTCCCGCGTGGCTTGGCACGACTGGTCGCCTCAGCCTTCGTCGGGTCCTCAGGCCACGGGTGCCGGGGATAGCGGCCCCGCATCTCGCTACGCACCGCCGCCCAGCTGCCGGCCCAGAAACCGGGCAGATCCTTCGTCACCTGCACCGGTCTGCGCGCCGGCGACAGCAGGGCCAGGGTCAGGGGCACCCGCCCGCCGCCGACGGTCGGATGAGCGGTGGTCCCGAACAGCTCCTGCACCCGGATGTCCACCCGCGGCCCGCCCACGGCCGCATAGTCGATGGCGGCCGATCCGAGCGGTGTCGCCAGGCGTGCCGGAGCCAGTTCGTCCAGCGCCCGCTGCCGATCCCAGGGGATGAGGGCGCGCAGCCCGGCTTCCAGCGCGCCGTCTTCGATCTTCTCCAAGGCCTGCACAGCGTCCAGCAAAGGCCACAGCCAGGTCTCGCGGACCGCCCTCAGCCCCGCGTCCGACACGTCCGGCCAGCCGTCCTCCAGTCCGGCCATAAAGGCCATCCGCGCCCTCAGGCCCGATGCCCGCTCGCCCCAGCGCAGGCTTGCCAGCCCGTCGCGCTCAACCTCGTCCCGCAGGGCTGAAGTGATCGCGGCCCGGTCCGGTGTGCCGATGATTTTTTCATCCACCACGATCGCCCCGATGCGGCGGATGCGCTTCAAGGTCATCCGCCCCGACGGCTCCCGCACCAGCCGGTCCTCGATCCCGATCCGACCCTCCAGCGCCGCCGGATCGACCAGAGCGGCCAGCCGGATGCGGTCCCGCGCATCCCCGCCGCCCAGCTCTGCCACCGCCAGCCACGGCTCCCGCGCCAGGGCCTCGGTCGGATCAAGAAAGGCACCGCGCCCCGAAGCCAACAGCACCTCCCCCGGCTTGCCCCGCGCCTTCGCCACCCGCTCAGGGAAGGCCTCGGCCAGCAGCACACCCACATCGACCTCGCCGCCCTGCCCGCTTCCGGCCGCCCGCGCCCAGCGCTCGGCCAGCTTGATCGCGTCCCGGCCCCTCGGCGACCGGTCGCGCTCCAGTTCACGCAGCCGGTCCCTCAGATCGACGGCGTGGCCGCCCAGTCCCGGCTCGCTCAGCACCGCCGCGATCCGGGCCCCGAGGGCGGCATCGCCCGCATCGCTGGCGACAGCGACCATATGCGCCAGCCGCGGCGGCATCGGGATCCGCGTCAACCGCCGTCCATGGCCGGTCAACGCCCCGGCCTCATCCAGTGCGCCCAGGCGTTCCAATACCTTGCGCGCCTCGGCGAAGGCCCCCGCCGGCGGCTGGTCCAGCAAGGCGAGCGCCTCTGTCGACCGGGCACCCCATCGGGCCAGGTCGAGGGCAAGGCCCGTCAGGTCCGCCTCAAAGATTTCCGGGCGCTGGTGCGGCACCAGCCCGCGCGTTTCCGCCTCGTCCCAGAGGCGGTAGCACATGCCGGGCTCCGTCCGGCCGGCCCGACCGCGCCTCTGTTCTGCCGAGGACCGGCTGACCCTGACCGTCGCCAGCCGCGTCAGGCCGCTCGACGCATCGAACCGCGGCACGCGCGACAGGCCACCGTCGATCACCACCCGGACCCCCTCGATGGTCAGGCTGGTCTCCGCCACCGAGGTCGCGAGGACCACCTTGCGCCGCCCTCCGGTGGCCGGCTGGATGGCCCGGTCCTGGGTTTCCCGGTCCAGCGCTCCGTACAGCGGAACGACATCAACGGCCGGATCATTCAGCCGCTCTGCGAGCCGCCGCGCCGTGCGGTGGATTTCGCCCTGACCGGGCAGGAAGACCAGGATCGAGCCACTCTCCTCCCCCAGAGCCAGCAGGATGGCCCGGGTCAGGGCATCCTCGATCCGCTCGACCGGGTTTCGCCCGCAATAGCGCGTTCCGACCGGAAACATCCGGCCCTCCGCCTCGATGACCGGCGCGCCGTCCAGAAGGCGTGACACCCCCCCGATATCCAGCGTGGCCGACATGACCAGCAGCCGAAGGTCCTCCCGCAGCAGACCCTGTGTTTCCCGCGCCAGCGCCAAACCCAGATCGGCGTCCAGCGACCGTTCGTGAAATTCGTCGAACAGCACCCCGCCGACGCCCTCCAGGCCGGGATCGTCCAGGATCATCCGGGTGAACACCCCTTCGGTGATCACCTCGATCCGCGTGTTCGGCCCGATCCGGCTCTGCAGCCGGGTGCGATAGCCCACCGTCTCACCGGTCGACTCGCCCAGCGTCACCGCCATCCGTTCCGCCGCCGCCCGCGCCGCCAGCCTGCGGGGCTCCAGCACCAGCAGCTTTCCGCCCGCCAGCCAGGGCGCATCGAGCAGCGCCAGCGGCACGGCCGTCGTCTTCCCGGCTCCCGGCGGTGCGGCAAGGACGACTGCATTGCCCGCGGCGAGGGCGGCCTTCAGAGGCTCGATAACGGTGTGGATCGGCAGCATCATCCACGGCTCTAGACGGTCAGCCCCCCTTCACGAAAGCGTCGTCAGGGCTTCACCATTCGGAAACCGCGTTGCCAGCGGCCCCCTGCGCCGCTAGCGTTCGCGGCATTGAAGGCGGTCCGGGGAGGACTCGTCGTGTATCAGGGGGCGAGACTCGATGTCCGCAGAAGGCCTTAGGCCCAGGGGGAACCGTCTGTTCCTCAAGAAATCCGTAGCCCAGATCCAGAAGGAAGCCGCCAAGAGCGAGCTGAAACGGTCCCTGGGTCCCATCAACCTGATGAGCCTCGGCATCGGTGCCATCATTGGCGCCGGCATCTTCGTTCTGACCGGCCAGGTCGCCGCGGCCCACACCGGCCCGGCCATCATGCTGTCGTTCGTGGTGGCAGGCATCGCCTGCGGTCTCGCCGGCCTCTGCTATGCCGAACTGGCCTCGACCATGCCCGTGTCGGGCTCGGCCTACACCTATGCCTACGGCACCCTGGGCGAGGTCTTCGCCTGGATCATGGGCTGGCTGCTGGTGCTGGAGTACGGCGTCGCGGCCTCCACCGTGGCGGTCGGCTGGTCGGGTTATGTCGTGTCCATTCTCAAGGACTTCGGCGTTTCTGACGGGCTGTTCCCCATGATCGCCTATGCGGGTGGCGAAGGTCCGCAATGGGCCACGCCTCTGGTTCAGGCCGTGGTCGGCGAGGGTGGAAACTCCTTCCCCCTGACCGGAACCTTCAACCTGGTCGCCGCGATCGGCATCGCCGCCGTCTGCGCCCTGCTCGTGCTCGGCGTCTCGGAATCGGCCAACATCAACAACGCCATCGTGGTCATCAAGATCGTGGTCCTGCTGACGTTCATTGCCGTCGGCATCAGCTACATCAATCCTGCGAACTGGGTGCCCTTCATCCCGCCGACCCCTGAAGGCGGCACCTGGGACCAGTTTGGTACCGGCGGCATCTTCCGCGGCGCGGCCATCATCTTCTTCGCCTATGTGGGCTTCGAGGCCGTCTCGACCGCAGCGGCGGAAGCCAAGAACCCGTCCAAGGACGTGCCGATCGGCATTCTGGGTGCCCTGTTCGTCTGCACCCTGATCTATATGGCCGTTGCGGCCGTCATGACCGGCGTGGTTCCCTACCTCGAGCTGGCCAGCCCGGCACCGGTGGCTGTCGCCATCGACCGCATGGGTCTGGAATGGGCCAATATTCCTCTGGCCACGGCCGAGGGCGGGCAGCTGAACCTGATCGGCTTCCTGATCAAGGTCGGCGCCATCACCGGCCTGTCCTCGGTCATGCTGGTGCTGTGCTACGGCCAGACGCGGATCTTCTACACCATGGCCCGTGATGGCCTGCTGCCGAAAGCCTTCGCCGTCATCCATCCGAAGTTCCGCACGCCCTGGATCGGCACCATCCTGCTGGGCATCGTGATCGCGGTCTGCGCCTCCTTCCTGCCCATCTCCATCCTCGGGGATCTGGTGTCGCTGGGCACGGCGGTAGCCTTCTCCATCGTTTGCCTGAGCGTGATCTTCCTGCGCATCAAGCATCCGGAAATGGAGCGCCCGTTCAAGGTTCCGGGCGGCATCTTCACGGCAGTTCTGGGCATCCTGGCCTGTCTGTCCCTGGCCGCCTTCAACTTCATTCCGATGATCCAGCACGCCAGGGACGGCAATCCGCTGCCCCTGACCATCCTGGCCATCTATGCCGCCGTCGGCGCGGTCATCTACATCATCTACGGCTTCTGGCACTCCAAGCTCGCCAAGGGCATCGACATCACCGAGGAACACACGATGTCGTCCCCCGCCGAGGCCATGGGCTCCGGTGTGGACAACCAGAAGGACTGATCCCCGGATCAGCCCTGCAAGACGAAAGGCCCGGGAGCGATCCCGGGCCTTTTTCGTTGCCGCCCGGGCCGGCCTCGCCTAGACGCTGCAGCGGACCTGGCGGATGTGGCGGAACTGGTAGACGCACTGGATTTAGGTTCCAGCGCCGCGAGGCGTGGAGGTTCGAGTCCTCTCATCCGCACCACTCACGAAAGCCCGCAATCACCCGCAGGCTTCAAGGGCGGCGCGCGCGGCACCCTCCCCCGAAACAGGGGAAGGCATCATCGTCTAGTCCTCATCCGCCGCCGACGGATCGATGGCATTGGTCACCAGCTCACGCCAGGTCGGATCGGTGGCATCGACCAGATCGACATCCTCCATCAGGGCCACGGCCCCGCCACCGTCGGGCAGGATCAGGCCGAGGATCTCCATCTCCTCGCCGTCCGGTCCCAGGTGGGTCTCGGCCTGGACCGCGACCGCCGCCTGTTCGCCGTCCTCGTCCCACCAGATCACCGGCTGCGGCAGGTCCATGGCGATCGGGCGTGGATCGTCGGTCTCGCCCAGGGCAAACACCGCCCGGCGCGCCTGCACATCGTCCAGTGTTGCCACGGCCCCGACAAACGGTGTCAGCCGCGTCCAGTCCTCGGCGTCGAAGCCACCCCCATCCTCGTCGGGCAGGTTGTCGTTCATCGTCATCGCCGGAACACTCCCACCAGCTCCACATGCGCCGACCACAGGAACTGGTCCACCGGGGTGACCCGTTCCAGCCGGAAGCCGGCGTCGATCAGCACCCGCGCATCCCGGGCGAAGGTCACCGGATTGCAGGACACACCGAACACGACCGCCGCCTTCGTGCCCGGCAGCTGCCGCGTCTGCTCCAGCGCCCCTGCCCTCGGCGGGTCCAGCACAATGGCGTCACAGCCGCGCAGGTCATAGGGAGCCAGCGGTCGGCGGAACAGGTCACGCGCCTCGGCGGTGATCCCTTTCATGCCCGGCCCTGAACCAATCCCCATCTTCAGCGCCGCAATCCCCGCGGCCGAGCCGTCTGCCGCCAACACCGGTGCCACCGTCGCCAGCGGAAAGGTGAAGGTGCCCGCCCCGCAGAACAGGTCCGCGATCTTCTTCGCACCCTTCACCGCCTCGACCGCGCGCGCGACCATCGCCGCCTCGGCCTCGGGCACGGCCTGCAGAAAGCCGCCGGGCGGCAGGGATACGGTCGCGGGTCCGAAGGCCACCTTCGGCTGACGCTCCATCATCAGAACCTCGCCCGCCAGGCTCAGACGAGCCAGACCGGCCTCGGCCGCCGCGGCGATGGCCCGCATCCGCGCGTCACCCGACAGCCCGCCCGTGCGCCGCTCAACCCCCGTCACATCCACATCAAGCCCGGTCAGGGTCGCGGTCACATGCAGGGTCGGGGCCGATTTCGGATGCTCCAGGAAGGCCTCCGCCACTCGGGCCAGCGCCGGAAACGCCGCCACCAGCCGGGGATCGGCCACCGGACAGGCCGTCACCTCAACCAGCCGCCAGCTCTTGCGTGCCTTGAATCCCAGCACGACCCGCCCGTCCTCGCGGCGCCGCGCATGCAGGGCCAGCCGTCGCCGCGTCCCCGGCGGCACGGCCACCGTCGCCTCGATCTCGGTCTCGATCCGCTCCCGCGCCAGCGCCTGCCGGACCTGTTCCTGCTTCCAGTCCAGATAAGGCCCGGCGGCCCAGTGCTGGAGGGCGCAGCCGCCGCAGTCGCCATAGTGGGGCGACACCGGCGCGATCCGCTCCGGGCTGGCGGTCAGGATTTCGGCTCCTTCCAGCCGCCCGTCCCGAACCTCGCCCCGCACTGTCTCGCCGGGCAGGGTCAAGGGTACGAACACCGGTCCGCCCGGCGTCTCGGCGATCCCGTCGCCCTGCCCGCCCACGCGGCTGATGGTCAGCGTTTCCGTCATCGGCTGCTTCTAGAGTGAAATCGGTTCGGACGCGATTACGTCCGGGCCCGGCTATCACGCCGGCTCCAGAGGCGCCGGCCCGTCGACGAAACCTGAACGAAGATGAACGGCCTGATCAAAGGCCGTTCAGTTTCGGGGGCCTATGCCTCGTGATCACAAGCACAGGCGTCGAACCCCGGCGCCCGCCCTTCAGCCAGGATGATGCCGATGTTCGCCCGTCTGCCCCTCAAGACCGCTTTCGGCGCCGCCGCCCTCGCTGCGGCCGGCCTGATGCTGACCCCCGCCACCGCCTCGGCCCAGGCCTACAGCTACAACGGCCAGCAATATGGCTACGGCAATGAGCGCCAGTCTGACTATGGCTACGACCGTTCCTACGGTCAGTCCCATGACCGCTCCGGCCAGGCCTACTGCCTCAGCGAGCGCCGGAATCGCCAGGGTAACGGTGCCCTTGTCGGCGCGACCTTCGGGGCCGTCCTGGGCTCCCAGATGGGCGCTCGTGGCCGTCGAACCGAAGGTAGCGTGCTCGGGGCGGTGATCGGTGGTGCGCTCGGCGCAGCCGTCGGCGGCGACTCGGCCCGCGACTGCAATGGGACCCGCAGCGGCTATGCGCATTACGGCTACGGGAACTCAAACGACGACCGCGACTTCAGCAGCCGGGATCATGGCAACTATGGATACAGCGACCGCTACGACGCCCAGAGCTATGGCGACCAGGGCTACGAGGACCGGTCGAACGACGGCTACCAGTCCGACTGCCGCAGCCGGACCGTACACAGCCGCGACCGCTACGGCCGCACGGTCACCCGCTACGAGCAGACCTGCTGACAGAATTGCGCCGCCGATTATTTTTCAGCCCCCCTGTCGATCGGCGGCGTGACGGAGACCCCCGGTGGAGCCATCCACCGGGGGTCTTTCCTTGTTGGGACGGGGTAGTGGCAGGCGTGAGAGAAGCCAGTGGCGAGTGGCCAGTGGTTAGTGGCTAGTGGCTAGTGGCTAGTGGTTAGTGCTCTCCGCCTCATTGCCGGCGGAAGGGCGGCACAGTCCGCGCCGTCGCACAACCGTTGGCCAGCCACTAACCACTAGCCACTCCTTTTCGCCCACAGCAGAAACTCCACATTCCCGTCCCCGCCGGTGATCGGGCTTTCCGTGGTCGCCTGCACCGCCCAGCCCTCACCTTCCAGCCAGTCACAGACCGCCGCCAGCGCCGCCCGCTGTGCCGCCGGATCCTTGACCACGCCCTTCTTGGTCCCGCCCGGCCCCGTCGCCTCGAACTGCGGCTTGACCAGGGTGACCAGATCCGCGTCCGGGGCCGCCAGCGAAAGGGCCACAGGCAGCACCTTGGCCAGGCCGATGAAGCTGGCGTCGCAGACGATCAGACCGGGTGCCTCGGGGATCACAGCGGGCGTCAGGTCCCGGGCGTCGGTCTGCTCCAGATTGATCACCCGCGGATCGGCCGCGACGCGGGCATGCAACTGACCGGAGCCGACATCGACCGCGTAGACCTGCACCGCGCCGCGCGACAGGCAGACCTCGGTGAAACCGCCTGTAGAGGCCCCGACGTCCAGCACCGTCCGGCCCGCAACCTCGACCGGCCAAAGGGACAGGGCGTGATCCAGCTTCAGCGCGCCGCGCCCGACCCAGCGATGGGCGTCGGCACAGGCCACGACTGCATCCTCAGCCACGGTCTGGGACGCCGCCTTCGCCGGCACCCCGTTGACCGTCACCCCGCCCGCCTCGATCGCCGCCTTCGCCCGCGCCCGGCTCTCGGCCAGCCCACGCGCGACCAGCAGCTGGTCGAGCCGGGTCTTCACCCCACCGCGTCCAGCCGTGCCAGCGCCGCCTGCAGCCTGGTCTTGCCGGCCTCGGCCTCGGCCAGCTTCTGGCGCTGTTCCTCGACGACCTCGGGAGCCGCGCGGTCGACGAAACTCGGATTGCCCAGCTTCTTGTTGAAATGGCCGATATCGCTGTCGAAGGCGGCGATCTCCTTGGTCAGTCGCGCACGCTCGGCCGACAGATCGATGATCCCGGCCAGCGACAGCGCCGCCGTCGCACCGCCCGAGACGAAGGTCACCGCCCCCTCGGCCGCCGCCTCGACGGAAGACAGGTCCGACACCCGGCCCAGCGTCAGGATCAGGTCGCGGTGGCGCGCGATCCGCCCGGCCGTGACCGCCTCCGGCGCGATGAAGGACAGGCCGGGCTTGGCACCCTGGGGCACATTCATCTCAGCCTTCAGCTGGCGGATTTCGGTGACCAGATCGACCAGCCAGCCGATCTCGCCCTCGGCCGCCGCGTCGATGAAACTGTCCGGCAGAACCGGCCAGGCCGCCCCGATCAGGGTCGCCTCACTGCGCGCTGCACCCTCGCCGGCCAGCTTGTCCCACAGCTCCTCGGTGATGAAGGGCATGATCGGGTGCATCAGCTTCAGCGTCTGGTCCAGGGTCCAGGCCGTCATGGCCCGGGTCTCGGCCTTGGCGGCCTCGTCGGTGCCCATGAACACCGGCTTGGCCAGTTCTAGATACCAGTCGCAGAAGACGTTCCAGACGAAGCGGTACAGGGCCGAGGCCGCATCGTCGAAACGGCCGCCCTCAATGGCCTCGCTGACCCCGCGCTCGGCCTTGGTCAGTTCGCCACGGATCCAGCGGTTGATGGTCTGGTCCACGGTCGCCGGGTCAAAGCCCTCGACCCGCCTCGCCTCATTCATCTGCGAGAAGCGCGCGGCGTTCCACAGCTTGGTGCCGAAATTACGATAACCTTCAATGCGTTGCCGCGACAACTTGATGTCGCGCGTGCCGGACAGAATGGCCATGGTGAAACGCAGCGGGTCGGCACCCAGTTCGTCGATGATGCCGAGGGGGTCGATGACATTCCCCTTCGACTTGCTCATCTTCTGGCCCTTCTCGTCGCGGACCAGGCCATTGATGATCACCCGTTTGAACGGAACCTCATCCATGAAGTGAAGTCCCATCATCATCATCCGGGCAACCCAGAAGAAAATGATGTCAGCGGCGGTCACCAGATCGCTGGTCGGATAGAAGCGCCGCAGGTCCTCGGTCTTCTCCGGCCAGCCCATGGTCGAGAACGGCCACAGGGCCGAGCTGAACCAGGTGTCCAGCACATCCTCGTCCTGGGTCAGCGGCTTGCCGCCGGCCTGGGCCACCGCCTCGGCCTCGCTCTCGGCGACATAGATGTTCCCGTCGGCGTCATACCAGGCCGGGATGCGGTGGCCCCACCAAAGCTGGCGCGAGATGCACCAGGGCTCGATGTTGCGCAGCCATTCGAAATAGATCTTCTCGTACGACTTCGGCTCGAAGACCGTATCGCCCTGCTCCACCGCCCTGATCGCGGGCTGGGCCATCGTGTGGGCGTCGACGTACCACTGGTCCGTCAGCCAGGGCTCGATGACCACGCCCGAGCGGTCGCCGTGCGGAATGACATGGCGGGTCTTCTCGATCGCCTTCAGCCAGCCCTCGGCCTCTGCGCGGGCGACAATGGCCTTGCGCGCAGCGAAGCGGTCCATGCCCTCATAGTCGGCGGGCACGTCCGGCGTGTCGGCGGCCGTGATCCGACCGAAGGCGTCCATGACGTTCAACGCCGCCAGCCCGGCCCGTTTGCCGACCTGGAAGTCGTTGAAGTCGTGCGCCGGCGTGATCTTCACCGCCCCTGACCCCTTGGCCGGGTCGGCATAGTCGTCGGCGACGATCGGGATGCGGCGGCCCACGATCGGCAGGGTCACGAATTTCCCGACCAACCCGGCATAGCGCGCATCATCCGGATGCACCGCCACCCCGGTGTCGCCCAGCATGGTCTCCGGCCGCGTGGTCGCGACGACGATGAAGTCACGCGTCTCGTATTCCGTAGCCTTGCCGTCCTCGTCGAAGGCGACCGGATGCTCATAGGTCACCCCATCCGCCAGCGGATAGGCGAAATGCCAGTAGTGGCCGTCCATCTCGCGCTGCTCGACCTCGAGGTCAGAGATCGCCGTCTGGAAATGCGGGTCCCAGTTGACCAGCCGTTTGTCGCGATAGATCAGCCCGTCCTTGTGCAGCTGGACGAAGACCTTGCGCACGGCCGCGTTCAGCCCCTCGTCGAGGGTGAACCGCTCGCGGCTCCAGTCGCATGAGGCGCCCAGCCGGCGCAGCTGCTGGACGATGGTCCCGCCCGACTCGGCCTTCCACTCCCAGACCTTGGCCAGGAAGGCCTCACGGCCCATGTCGCGGCGGCTGGCATGGCCCGCAGCGGCCAGCTGACGCTCGACCACCATCTGCGTCGCGATTCCGGCGTGGTCCGTGCCCGGCAGCCACAACACGGCCTTGCCCTTCATCCGGTGATAGCGGGCCAGGATGTCCTGCAGGGTGTTGTTCAGCGCATGGCCGATGTGCAGCGAGCCCGTCACATTGGGCGGCGGGATGACGATCGAATAGGCCTCGGCAGCCCCGTCGGTACGGGGGGCGAACACCCCGCTCTCCTCCCACTTCGCATAGAGGCGGGGTTCGGCGGCGGTCGGGTCGAAGGTCTTGTCGAGCATTGGGAGGGTCTTCGGGCAAAGAGAAAGGGCGGCCCCGACTGGAGCCGCCCCGGAATGATCTAGCCTTGATCGGGTCGCGGGTGAAGTCAGCCGGCGTTGCGGGCGATGCGTTCGACTTCCTTGCGTACCTGGGCCTCGACGATGCCCGGCAGATTGGCGTCCAGCCACTCCTTCAGCATCGGCCGCAGCAGGGCGCGCGCCAGTTCATCGACGGTCGGACCGGAGCCGGTCCAGGAATCAATCGGATCAGGTTTGCGGACGGTCGAGGCGAGACCGGCAAACGCCGATGCGGCACTGGCCGCCGCGCTCACGCCGACGAGACCCTCGTCGATCGGCTCGGGCTCCGGCTCGGGGTCATGGGCCTCGACCGTTTCGACAAAGTCCGACTCAGGGACCGACGCACTGGGGAACGGCTCCGCCGACAGGATGTCGAGATCGCCGAGGCTCTCTGCCACGGGCGCTTCATAGGCCTCAGTCAGTTCCAGAACGTCCTCTTCAACAGGTTCCGGCTCTTCGACCGCAGGAGTTTCCTCCTCCACGGCGTTCTCGACAACCGTCTCGGGTTCAGGATCCGCGGCTGTCCCCGCTGGGGCGTCATCCTCGGAAATGATCCGGCGAATCGACGCCAGGATTTCCTCCATCGTCGGTTCCTGGGCGGTCTGGTCGGTCATATCGAAACCCCGGGGCGCGCGGCGAACGCACGATCAATTCGAATTAAGACAAGTCGGAGGAGCACCCTCCCGGACCATGTCGTCGCATCTCAGCCCGCTGGAATCAACGGGCGTTTTCGCGTCACAGGTTAACAAGTGGCCCCGGTAGTCGCGCGGGAGGCGACCGGAGGCCCGTCAGTCGCTCGGTGCAGTCCCGACGATCTCCGAATTGAGCTGGGAATCAATCGGCGCATCCGCGGCGTTGTTGGCGGGCATAACGGCGGGCGAGGCGATACGATCGATCGCTTCGACGACCCCGTCCCACGGCAAGCCGCCCCGGTTGCGCACCCGGTTGTAGTTGGCCGCTGGGTCATAGGCCGTCAGATCAGCATCCAGATCCGCCCCTTCGAGCCGCCCCATGGCGGCCAGCAGGCTGGCCTGGGCGACGTACTCATTGCGACGGGCGCTGGCCAGATTGATCTGGGCGTTACGAAGCTCCAGCTCCTGGTTCAGCACATCGAGGGTCGTCCGCAGACCGACCTGGGCCTCCTGTCGCACGCCCTCGGCGGCCACGGTCGCTGCCCGAACGGCTTCCTCGCCGGCCTGAAGCGTGGCGCGGGACGAGATGGACTGGGCAAAGGCCGAGCTGACCGCCTGCAGAATGTTGCGGCGCTCTCCCTCGAGGTTGATCTGCGCCACATTGGCGCGCTCCACGGCCTGAGCGACTCGGGAACGGTTCAGTCCGCCGGTGAACAGCGGCACTGACAGGGATGCGCCGGCCTGAAAACGGGTCTGGTCCGCGATGTCGCCGAGCTGGCCGAGGTCAGAGGTGCCGCCGCCGTAGGAGGCCGTCAAACTCGCGGACGGCATGTATTCGGCCTTGGCGGCCGCCACCTGGGCTTCAGCCGCGCGCTGGGTGTAGGCGGCCGAGAGGATGGCCGGATTGTCCGAAAGCGCGACATCGAGGGCGTCGTCGAAATCAGCCGGGACACCCGGAAGCGCCGGCATCGGTGCCAGGTCGCCCGGTGTCTGCCCGACCACTGCGGCATAGGCAGCGCGCGACACGGACAGCTGGGCGCGGGCATTGGCCAGATCGGCCTCGGACTGGGCCAGGCGAGATTCGGACTGGGCCACATCGGTGCGGGTGATCTCGCCGACCTCGAATCGGGCCGAGGCTTCTTCCAGCTGACGCTGGAGCACGGTGAGGTTCGACTGGCGGATGGCGAGAATCTCACCGTCGCGGATGACATCGGCATAGGCCCGGATCACCGATGCCAGGACGTTCTGTTCAACGTCGCGCAGGGTCTCGCGTCCGGACAGGATGTTGGCTTCAGCCGCCGAGATGCCGTGCCCGATGCGTCCACCCGACCACACGGTCTGGGACAGGCTGACGCTGGCTGCGCCGGTGTCGCTGTCGGGATTGCTGAACGGCGCGCCGCTGTAATCCCGGGCGTAGCTCGCGGAGACCCTGACATCGAGCTGGGGCCGCAACCCCGAACGGGCCTGTACGATGGACTCATCCAGGGCCCGCTGGTTGGCCCGCTGGGCCAGAAGGGACGGATTGGTCTGGTAGGCCAGCGCCAGCGCATCCTTGAGCGTCTCGGCCCAGGCGGGCGCACCCATACCGGTAATCACGGCGATGACGGCGACCGAGGCGAGCGCGCGCGTACGTTTCAGCATGTCTGTTCCTGCCTGGCGCGGGGAAGCGCGCACTCAGTGTCTCATGGGTCTGATGCGGTACGGCCAGCGCCCGCGCCAGTTAAGTTTTTTTCACGCGCCGAAAGGACCGTTCCGTCGAACGTCAAAAGTCTACAGCACGAAGGTGGGGATCGCCGACAGTTCCGCCAACAAGGGAGGGGCGGCATTGAACAGCTCACGCCGCGACACCCCCTGGGTGCCCCGCACATAGAGCACAGCCTTGCCCACCGCACCGGTCCGTTCCACGACGGCCAGCCGTCCCCCGATATTCAGCGCTGCCAGCCAGGCTTCCGGTCGTCCGGGCACGGCCCCTTCCGAGATGATGACGTCATAGCCGCCATCCGCAGGCGCACCGAGCGGGGCTATGACGGTCCGGACCCCCTCTTCCGTCAGGACCTCGCCCGTCACCGCGAACACGGCCCCGTCCGATTCCTGGGCGGTGGCCTCGAGACCCAGCCGCGCCAGAACGGCGGCGGCATAGGGTGCGGCGATTGCAAGGGCCCGCTCGCCCGGCTTCGCATCCAGCGCCATCAGCAGCTTCGACAGATCCCGCGCCAGCATCAGACGGCGCTCGCCGGCAATCTCGGGCTCGATCTCCGCATAGGCGGACCAGGCACGATCCGACGGCAGGAACCGCTCGCGCGGCACGCCGAGAAGGGCGGCCTGCAGGGCGCGGTCAGTCACATCGTTCACGCGGACCTGGCTGTCGACCATGACCTTGCGGGCGGCGGCGAAATCCATGGAAAACGATCCTGCAGCTGTGAGCGCTCGAAGGCACCCGGGAAATCTGGCGCGCTTATAGGTCTGTGCGTTGCGGGGGACAATCCGATCTGATAGCGAACGCCCCTCGCGATGGCGTGGTCGTTCTCAACGGCCCATGGGCCTGATGGCGGAGTGGTTACGCGCCGGATTGCAAATCCGTGTACCCGAGTTCGATTCTCGGTCAGGCCTCCATCGCGACTTCGATTTTTTCTCCGCCCCGCCACTCGGGGCCGCCGCTGGTTGCAGCGGCAAGCCGCAATGACCTTTTCGGCCAGGCCTCGCCCGTGGTTAACTCCGGGCGGGAACTCCGGGGCCGATGGATGCCGAACCGTTCAGATCATCTGACAGACCGCGAGCGCGAATGCCTCGGGCTCGTCCATGCCCATATGAACTCCAAGCAGATCGCCCGGCGTCTGGGGATCAAGCCTTCGACCGTCGACCGCCACTGCGAAAACGCCGCGCGCAAGCTCAAGGCCGCCGGCCGTGTCGACGCAGCCCTGCTCCTGCTTGCCGGTCAGGCCGTTCCGACTGACTCGGTATCCGAACAGCTCCCAATCGCCCCCCGCCCGCTCACAGGCTTGTCTGGCCCGGCGAAAGGGGACGTTCATGGCCCAGACCGAGGAACATTTGCCGGGCATCAGCTGGGCGGAACTTCAGACCGTGCTGCTGTCGCTGGCCGACACACCGGTGAAAAAGACGATGGTGCACCATCTGGTCGGCGGGACCCGCAAACAGGCGGCCTTCCTCTCTCCGGAAGCCACCTTCCGGGAGATCCTGCACATCGGGGCGGCCTTGCTGGATTCCGGTTTCCAGCCGCAGGAGTCGGACATGACGTCCTCGGCCGCATCGTGTTTGTCCTCACCATCGCGGCAATAGTCGCCCTGGTCATGACAAGCGTTATTGGCGCGGAACGGTTCGCCTTCGCTCTGCAAGGCATCCGCTATGGGAGCTGAGCCGCGCTGCCTACAGCAAGAAAGCAAGCAAATGAAACGCAGCGAACATGCAACGGCTATCGTCGCGCGCCTGGCGACGGACCTGTTTCAGGCCGAGGCCAGCCAGGATGAAGCCGTCAACCAGCTGGGGCGGCTGGCCCAGTCCCTCACCTTGAGTCGTCGAGAGGCGGGTCTCTCGAGCACAGTGGGCCAGGCGGCTTTTGACGCCCTCGCCGAAGCCGTCGCGGCCCAGGTCGGGGCGCAACGTGCCATGGTCGCGCTCCACGAAGCACTGGCCGATGTGAAGCGGAGCACCTTCTTTCGAACGGTCCCGCTGAGCGGGCTGCACAAGGGGGGCAGACCGATCCCGCGTCCCTCAGCCCTTGCGCTCATCTCCTGAGTTGGTGGTTCAGGGGCATGGAGCCGATCTATGCGGTTTCTCTGGCCTTGCTCATCGTCACGGCGGCGCTTGCTGTCTGGCGAGGCGGCCCTTGGGAACGCGCGACCGCGGCCATCCTTGTTGTCACCTGGGTTGGAACCACCCTGGCCCCGTTTGATGGCATTGAACCGCCATGGGTCGCCATCGGGCTCGACGGAGCCACGATGCTGTTCCTGCTTTACCTGACAATCTACTCGGGCCGCCGGTGGACGATCTGGGCGACCGCCTTCCAGTTCCTGCTGATGGCCAACCATCTGGCCTTCGTCCGCTTCACCCAGCTCGAGCAGTGGGCCTATGTCACCGCCTACTACGTCTGGGGCGACGCGGTGATTCTGTCCCTCGTCTGCGGCATCCTCTGGCGATCGCGAGCGGCGGCGGCGACGGCCGGCAGCAAGATCGGACCAACCGACTGAAGGATGCGGTCGCCCCCGGTCAGGCGACCGGAGCGGTAATCCAGCCGATGATACTGGCGGCGCTGACGCCCGCAGCGACGATAGCGACCGCCAACGCGACGCGCGCATTGCGGAGAATGAAGACGAAAACGCCACCGAACATGATTGAACTCCCCCCGGACACCCCTACAGCGACACAGGTTTTCCGGTTCATCAAGGTGTACAAAGCGTTAATCGCAATTCCGTGATCGATTCACGCCCGTCTGGTGAAATGATGCAGGGCAATTCCACAGGCGACCGAAACGTTCAGGGAATCGAAGCCACCTGACATCGGAATCCCGACGGGCTGGCACCGCTCCAGCACCGCTGCCGACAGGCCCGGTCCCTCGGGCCCCAGCACGATGGCGACCTTGCCGCCCCTTGGCATCGCATCCAGGGGATCTGACGCACCGGGCGTCAGCGCCAGCACCCTGAACCCCGCGGCCTTCAGCTGCTCGACCATCGCCAGCGGGTCGAGACCGATCGCCATCGGCGTCCGCAGCGCTGCCCCCACCGAAACCCGAATGGCCTTGCGATAGAAGGGATCGCAGCAATGGGCGTCCAGCAGAACCGCCCCGGCCCCGAACGCCGCTGCGTTCCGCAACACTCCGCCCATATTGTCGTGGTTGCCGATGCCACAGGCCGCAACGACGACGGCGTCGGGTCCCATCCCTTCCAGACAGGCCTCCAGGGTCCGCGCCGGCGGCTTTTCACCCAGCGCCAGAATGCCCCGATGGAGATGAAATCCGGCGATCCTGTCGAGAACCGCCTGGCTCGCCACATAGACCGGCGTGCCCTCCGTCACCCGCGCAAGCAGTCCTGCCAGCCCATCGACCCGTTTGGTGTCCAGCAGAAGGGCGACGGGGCGGCACAGCGACCGGTCCGACATGAGCACATTGAGCACGACCTCGCCCTCCGCCAGGAACATGCCGAGCCTGCCCGTCAGATCCCTTTCGCGGATGTCGCGGAAGCCGGCGATACGCGGATCGTCGGGCTGGTCGATGCGGATCAGGGCCAAGATCGGATATTTCCCGTTGCGTCAGTCTGACTCCCGCTGCTATAGCGCCCGCCTCCCCGAGGGGAAGTGATCCGCGGTAGCTCAGTGGTAGAGCAGCCGACTGTTAATCGGCTGGTCGTAGGTTCGAATCCTACCCGCGGAGCCACTCTTTCCCACCCCGATCCCGGACAAAAAGAAGCCCGACGCAAGCGCCGGGCTCAAGAAGTTCGGTGATGGTGGGTGTCCCCGATACGGAAGACATCCCTTCGATCCCCTGATTTGATTAATCGGGCGTTAACCGCCTACTCGGCGTCCGGTAGCCAGGTCACCTGCCGTCCCGCCCCCGGTCCACTCCATGACACCCGCCAGCCTGTGCCGGCGCGTTCGACCCGGGTGCCGGTGCCGGTTCCAGCGGAGCCGTCCCCCGGCCAGGAGAAGGATCGCCCGCCGACGCGGATCTCGTCCGGTCCGGGGGAAGCGGCCAGCACCAGACTCCAGCGGCCCGCCGCGTCCGGTGTGACGCGTCCGGACTGCCCCCCGGCTTCCAGCTCGACAGACGCACCGCCCGGCGCGCTCCGACCCGAAGCCAGCCGCATCCGGCCATCACTGTCGACCGCACCCAGCGCCGGAGCCCGGTCCAGTCGCCGTGTCGGTCCGCCGGTGCGAAGGATCGCGACGGGCCCCTGGCCGCCCGCCACGATCAGGAGGCGCTCGGGGGCCGGGGCGGCATTCTGTCCGACCTGGGTTTCGGGCCGCAGCAGCAGGTTCCCGGTCGGTGCGGTGATTCGAATCTCGAACCGGCCCTGATCGTTTGCGGCAGCGGCATGGGCCGGGCCCGTATCACTGCGCAGCACCACCCGGGTGCCCGGCTCCGCCTGTCCGGTGAAAACCAGACCGCCCGGCACAGGCTGCACCGAACGGATCATCGGCGGCCGGGTCCACCCGGCCAGGGAGGCCGGCTCGCGCGCCGCCTCCGCCTCAAGGGCGGCGGGTGGCGAACAGGCTGCGCCCGCAGTGCTTAGCAGGACCGCTGCCACCACCTTGCCGAACATGGCCCGTTTCATCGCATGCATCCGACCGCTAGGAGTAGCTGCCCAGATAGCGCGCCAAGGTGGCCGTTGTCTCCCATACGTTCCCGAGGCCTCATGTCTTCGCCTGTCGTCATCCAGCCCTTCGACGGAAAGTCCGTCTGCCTGTTCTGCGGTTCATCGGACCTGTCCGACCCGGCCTATACCGAGGCGGCCCGCGCGTTTGGCCAGCAGACGGCCCGGGCCGGCTGGCGGCTGGTCTATGGGGGTGGCGGCGTCGGCCTCATGGGGGCCTCGGCCCGCGCGGCCCACGAGGCCGGCGGCCGGGTACTGGGCGTCATGCCGGGCTTCCTTCGCAGCCGCGAACGTCTGTTTGACGATGTGGAGACGGTGATCGTGCCGTCCATGCATGAGCGCAAGACGATCATGTACGACCAGTCCGACGCCTTCGTGGTGGCACCGGGCGGTGTCGGGACCCTCGAAGAGGTCATCGAGGTGCTGTCATGGAAGCGGCTGGACCTGCATTCCAAGCCGGTCATCTTTCTGAATCTCAACGGCTTCTGGGAGCCGCTCCTGGCCGTCATGGAGCACAGTATCGCCGAGGGCATGACCCCCGCCAGCTTCCGTCGGGCCTGGGTCGTCTGCGACACGGTCGAGGCCGCGATCGCGGCCATGCAGACCGCTGACGACATGCCGCACTTGCAACATGATCGCCGATAAGTAATCACCGGTAAGTCAGCAGGACGGATGGTCGTCCTGTGCCACCGGAGACCCTCCCCATGCGTGTTCTGCTCCTCGCCGCAGCCCTGCTCGCCGCCGCACCGGCCTTCGCCCAGACGCCTGTCACCAGCGCTGTCCTCGTCGACGCCGCGCGCGCCCCGGCCGCCCGCACCATCATCGACGGTGCCTCCTGGAGCTGCACCGGCGCGACCTGCACCGCCACCGGCGGCGCGAACCAGCCCGCGACC